>Ga0114959_10001127_pt1 | contig 24034 bp, 14 predicted proteins | sample C_130625_EF_Meta_FD_87317 | JGI IMG/M metagenome (GOLD analysis project Ga0114959, IMG submission 87317) | Freshwater microbial communities from Lake Croche, Canada to study carbon cycling - C_130625_EF_MetaG | ecosystem: Environmental > Aquatic > Freshwater > Lake | place: Lake Croche, Canada... | reverse complement strand
TTAAAAAGAATCTGAACTATACACTACTTGGAGGGTATTTATTCTCCCGATTAAGATTTCCACCAAACAATACATAATTCCGAAAAGAATTACCTTCCTATCATTTATAAAAGAAATAAGATTCTCCATGAATTGAAGGTATAACTCGCAGAAAAGACGCTTCACAACGTTAGTAACGGAATCAAAATGATTGTTTTTAAAATAATCGTTAAAATCATAGTATTCTTAAAAGTTGTGTTCAGACAAGCACATTCTCAAATAAAATCCATATTTATAGACTTCATAGCTCCTCATTATCAATGCTTTTAACAAATTTACTATTGAAACATTTTTTTAAAATAACCTTTACTTGTTTGACGCTTTTAGCTTGTAATTTTATCGAAAGAACGGGTAGGTTTTTAAGCTCAAAATCTGAATGGCAGGATTATCCTTGCGATTCAACGTTAAATGTTAGTGAATTAAGCGTTGTAGATTTGGCACAAAGTTTTTACTTGAAAGATACTTTGATGAAACAAAATCTTTCCGGTAGAAATGTTTTTATAGTAATTGCAGACGCAAAAGGTAACTTGAAAATTGCCGGTGTTTCAGCTCAAGACCAAGAACATCCCAATGCCCTGAATTTTCCAAATATTCGGTTGCCAAATCGGAATATTACTTTGTCTTGGCAAGAGCAAGAATACCTCTGGGCATTGGCTTCGCAACCTCGTTATTTATATAATAGGTGGGAGAGATTATTGTTGGCAGAGCGTACGAATTTCCTTGTAAAACGTGATTCTATCCATCAAGTAATGAAAGAATTAAAAGGATCGGTAAAGATTTTTTCTGATTTGCGTTCGATGGCTGTGCAGCAAAAATATCTCGGTGCCAACAAAACCGCTTCACCAATTTCGATGCATAATTTTGGATTTGCCGCAGATTTTGGCATTATAAGAAACCATAAAATTTCGAATAATGTAGCGCTTTATCAGCCACTTGATAGCCTAACAAAACAGTATCAAATGACTTGGGGAGGTAATTTTATCGGTTTTATTGATCCAGGCCACATACAATTATTCAAAAATGGCGCTGAATTACTGAGAAAATATCCAGATTTAATGTTTGAATTTGAACCCTATCGCCTCCAATATAACGCTTGGATGATCAAAATGATTAATTGGGGGAAGGAAGATAAAGCGAATGACACTAAAGAGTTGTTGATTGAGCTCAATAAATTCAAAAAGGGAAAGCCTTGCCCTTGTCAAAACTTCCCCGCCAACCTGCCGAATAAGTTACTTGAAAATATAAAAAATCAGGTGAAAGAGCTTGGTTATCAACAAGATAAAGATATATTATTGTTGGGAGATTTAGATTCTCAAACGGTTGGTCTAATTACAAAAAATGGGATAATTGCCCATCCATTGGGAAGTTGGAATTGAAAATAAGATGCTCGACGGTATTAGTTTCTCGACTGGCAACTTGACGCATTTTGGATGATTAATTTTAACCTTCTCCGCTAACTTACCTAAAAGTTTATGAATTATAAATTACCTTTTATCGGAAAATTAGCATTCGCACTAATATCCATAACCATATTAATTTATTGGCTGATTGCCCTGCAGGATATTCTGGTTCCAGTATTCATCTCAATTATACTATCCATGGCTATTTTTCCACTATGTAATTGGCAAGAAAATAGAGGATTAGCTAGAATTGTGGCTGTCATCATCACTTTACTTCTCTTTTCGGTGATTGCTTTAGGAGTCCTTTGGTTGGCTTCTAACCAAATTGCAGATTTTGGGCAAATGCTTCCACAGTTAACGAAAAGATTTATTCTGTGGTCTGATCAAATTCAGCGTTGGGCATCTCAAACATTTCATGTTGGTAAAAAGACTCAAATTGCCCAACTTCGTCAGTATGCGATAGGAATGTTTAGTAATGGAGGTTCGCTTTTCACGACTGCCCTTTCAACCACGGGAAACTTACTAGGAAATTTACTGTTGATTCCAATATACATGTTCTTCTTTTTATATTATAGAGACTTTTTCAAAATGTTTTTCTACAAAGTTTTCAGCAAGGTTAATCGTAAGAAAATTGATGCGGTTTTAACTAGAATTTATGAAGTTATTCACAGTTATTTGACTGGTTTGGTAACGGTTACGCTCATCGTAGGAAGTTTAAATACCATTGGATTAATGATTTTGGACATTGATTATGCCGTTTTTTTTGGTTTTTTAGCAGCAGCTCTTTTGGTAATTCCTTTCATCGGAATTTTGATTGGGTCAATTTTACCAATCATCATGGCGCTCATCACCAAGGATTCTCCCATGTATGCCGTAGGGGTTGCGGGAGTATTTATTTTTGTGCAGTTTTTGGAAGGAAATTTTATTACGCCACAAATTGTAGGTTCCAAAGTCAGTATTAATGGATTAATTGCCATCATTGCCTTATTATTGGGTTCTGCTCTTTGGGGAATTGCAGGAATGGCGCTTTCATTGCCAACAATTGCCATTTTAAAAGTGGTATTTGATTCAGTTCCCGATTTAAAACCTTATGGATATATCTTGGGTGAACCCGACCACGATAAACTTCAATTTGAGAAAAAACGCAAGACCAAAGGCTTTGTACCGCCTTTGGTAGATAGTATCGTTGAAACTACTGAAGACGTAAAGTCGATTGTGAGTGGAAAGGGTAGGAGAGGGAAGCTTGAAAAAATTGAGCAATAAAAAAATGGTCGCAAATTTTAATTTGCAACCATTTTTCTTTTTATGCTTTCTTAGTTCGCATGAGTTTATCCCAAAAAGTAAAATAAAATCCGTAATTACCTTTCCCAAAATGATGATGATAATTATGTGATGTTGAGGTATTTATCCAACGACCAATCCAATGGGTGCGAATTGATTTCGGGTAAAGTTCATAACCCAAATGTCCATACACATTAACGACCATCGAAATAAAATAAAAGATGGCTACTGCGTAAAAGTGTGTAGGAATTATGAGCATAAAAACAAACTGAAAACAGGCATTTACAAGGGCTTCGAGTGGGTCAAAAGAAAAAGAAGCCCACGGACTTGGATTGTGCGATTGATGGTGAATTGCGTGAAAATATTTGAATAGAACCTTGTGATGAATCAGTCGGTGTGTCCAATAAAAATAAGCATCGTGTAGCAGAATTAGTAATACAATACTGATCCAAAAATACCACATCGGTTTGTCGGTGATATTTTCGTAAGTAAGTGTATGTTCGTAAAAGGGCGTTTTGTAAGCAATCCAACCCACGATTCCGAAGATGATGCAAGATAAAAATGAGTAGCCGATTTCTCGAACGTAATCTTTCAATTTTGGAAAACGAGCTTGAATTTTTGGAAAATACGTTGAGTTTTTGAAAAAATAATAAAAACTAAGAAAGGCGATTCCCGCCACGAAGAGATAGCGTAAAAACGTGATTAAGAAAATAAAGATTCCGAAAGGTAGTTGAGTGTTCATAATTTGCTTTTTTTGATAAATTATAAAGCAAATTTGAGAAGAAATTTGATGAGAAAAATTTACAAAAGATAAGTTCGTTATTTACCTATAACCCGCTTCCGAATTCTACTTAACGAAACGGGCGTAATTCCCAAGAAAGAAGACAAGTGTTTGAGTGGAATTCGGTTCATTAAATCGGGATGCTCTTTCATGAATTTTAGGTAACGTTCTTCGGGAGAAAAGAAAAGATGACCTTCGTAAATCTTTACGGCTTTGGCTAACTCTTGCTGAATAAAATGTCTCCCAAAACGCTCCAATTGATGATTTTTATAAAATAATGTTTCCATTTCATCATAGTCATACACCATCATTTGTGTATCTTCGAGCGCCTCAAAACTATACGAACTTGGCTGATTTAGAATAATAACTTCAAAAGACGAAACCATTTCAAACTCTTTTTTGAAGATAATATTATATTCTTCGCTATCCTTCAAATGATAGAAACGAATCAAGCCGTTAATGATAAAACCTACTTTTTTTGTGGTGTCTCCCGCTTTGATAAAATGCTTGTTTTTAGGGATAAAATGGAGTTTTCCAATACTCATTAACTCCACAATATCTTCTATTTTCAAAAACTCATATTTTTCTCTAAGTTTTTGAAAACCAGAGCTTTGAATGATTGATTCTATGATTTTTGGGTTCATCGAAGGTTGTTAGACAGAGGTAAATACTTTTCTCCTGTTGGTTTTTGTAGCAACATTATTTGATAAAGCCCTTCTTTTATCTGGGGGAACAACTTTACTAATAACTTCATTTAATGTAAAGACAGTTAATCCTCTTTTTTTATTAGAAAAATGAGTTTTCATGACCCCTTTTTTCCTTTTTCCTGATACTACAATTTGTGTCATAAACCCTTTCACTCCTGCTTCAACGATGACAAGTTCTTGCTTACGGCTTTTAGATAAAAGAACTTTATTGAACCTAAGCATTGGATTTTCTTCAACCTCTTCAGTATATTTATCATTGATGAAATCTACAATATCTTCTAAGGAATCAAAGTTTTCATGGCTTTCAATAAAAGTATCCTGCCATGAACTCTCTGAATTAAGTAATTGATTATTAGTTAATTCAATCCTGTCAATTTTATAATATGGATAAGAAATGAATAATATTTTATCATCATTCCGAACATAAATATCCCCTGAGTTTACAGAATATTTGATTAGTTGATAGCCCATTCGCTTAAATGATTTTAAATTTTATTTTATTTTTGATACAAAAGGTTTCGATGTACTCATATTGGGAGACAAAAAAAGTATCTCTCACAGAAAGAGAGTTTTTATCTCTCGCAATCAGGTCTTGATAAACATTTGCAAGCCTTTGTTTTACACAAATAGACTCAAAAAACTGTACTGTAATTTCACCCATCATCATAACTTCTATCAATGGCGATTCTTGAATTGTATTTATAGAGTCATCTAAAATGAGATTCGCCCAACTTGATTCATTATTTGTAAGTGCTTTGTGATGTTTTTTCAAAGCCAAAAGTCCAACCTCTTCAAAATTTGAAATCTGACTATAAAAATCATCCGATAATTTGTTGGTGTCATCAAAATATACCAATGAATATTTTTGCAAACAAAAAACTAGGTGTTGAATATCTTGCTCTTTAATTTTGGCAGATTTCAAGTGAATACACCATTTTCCTCCACCAAAACTGGGATAATTTGTCCCCATATTTCCAAGATTTTAAGCCCCATATTTGATGTCTCTAACTTCTTGAAACAAAGTATCAAACGCCATCAGTTTTTTGTAATATTGGCTATATTTTTTTTCAATCAGCTCGTTTGAAACCCCTCGTTGAAACACATTTAGATATTTTCCCGAATGTAAAATTTCTACAAGCGATTGATCAGGAATATTTATTGATACGGTTGCTTCATTTGCTATTTTGTCTAAAAATGCTTCAAAAACGTAGCTTATTGAAATATTTTCTTGTAAAAGTTGACTGCAAAATTGTTTTAAAAGCGGTTTATTTGCTTGCGTAATCTCTTTCAGGGTCATTGAATGGTAGTTTATCTTTCAATATTAACATTTTTTCTTGAAATGTCAATTCCCTTCAAAGCGTTCATTTTCTGTCAAACAACGTGCTACACCAAAGCCTCAAACAAAATCTCAACCGCATGTTTTGCTGTCCGTCCCGTTCCATCATGAATTTGATGACGACAACTGGTACCCGAAGCGGCAATAATTACATCCTCACCTTGTTGACGAATGGTTGGAAAAAGCACTAACTCCCCAATCTGATTTGATAACTCAAAATGCTCTTTCTCGTATCCGAAAGCGCCTGCCATGCCACAACAGCCCGAAGGAATTAATTGTACCTCATAATTCTCTGGCAATGAGAGGGTTCGCTTCGCAGGAACCATACTCGACAACGATTTTTGCTGACAATGACCGTGTAATTTTACCAAACGTTTTTCGGTCGTAAAAGCACTTTTTGAAATCCTTTTTGCTTCAATTTCATTCGATAAAAACTCTTCAATCATAAACACATTTTTTGCAAGATTTTTGGCAGCTTCCATCAAATTTTCATCCACTAAATCAGGATATTCATCCCTAAAAGTCAAGATTGCTGAAGGTTCAATACCAATTAACGGAATTTCTTCCGAAACCACGTCTTTCAATAAGCTAACATTCTGATTGGCAAGGCATTTGGCATCATCCAAGAGCCCTTTTGACAGTTGTGGACGACCAGATTCAACGTGCTTCGGAACGATAACTTCATAGCCCAAACGATTCAATAATTTTACTGCAGTAATCCCAATTTCAACATCATTATAATTGGTAAATTCATCCACAAATAGATAAACGGCTCTTGGCTTTTGGCTTTCGGCTGTCAACTCCTGACCGGCAATTGCCAATTGCCGACTGCCAACTGCCAACTGCCGATAGCTCTTCATGAACGTACTTTTCGATAACAAAGGCATCGTTCTGTCGGGATGAAAACCAACTATTGTGTTGGCAATTCTGCGTAAAAATGGTGTATCATAAACAAAATTATAAGCCCAGGGAATGTGCGAAACTATTTTTGAGATATTGGCGAAATTCCCCACCAAACGACTCCGAATCGGTACACCATTTTGTTTATAATATTGGTGCAAAAATTCCATTTTCAATTTTGCTACATCCACATTTGAAGGACAATCAGATTTGCAACCTTTACAGGCCAAACACAAATCAAAAACTTCCTTAACGTCATGGAGAGAAACAGCCCCCGCCGCCGCCGATGGGGGAGCTTTCGACTCCGATTTCGAATGAGATTCCGATGAGAAAGCTCCCCCTTTGGGGGCGGGGGGGGCGGTTGTCAAAAACTCTCGCAAAATATTTGCTCTTGCCCGAGTCGTTTCCTTTTCATTTCGAGTTGCCATGTAGGATGGACACATCGTTCCGCCCGAAAGGTGCGTTTTCCTGCAATCACCTGAGCCATTACATTGTTCAGCGTGTTGCAAAATATTTTGGTCAGTAAAACGGAAAGTCGTTTTGATTTCGGGAGTCTGTTGACCAGGGGTATAGCGTAAAAATGTGTCCATCGGAGGCGTGTCGACCACTTTATTAGGATTAAAAATGTTGTGTGGATCCCACATCCGCTTTACATCTTTCATCAATTGGTAATTATGTTCGCCCACCATTTGCTTAATAAATTCTCCCCGCAAACGCCCATCTCCGTGTTCACCCGAAAGCGAACCTTTATATTTTTTAACTAGAATCGCAATTTCTTCCGCAATCAAACGAAATTGCTTATTTCCCTCAACGGTTTTAAGATTAATGATTGGACGTAAATGAATCTCTCCCGAACCAGCGTGCGCATAATGTACACAATAGAGATTATTGGCGGTGAGGATTTCATTAAATTCACGAATAAAATCGGGTAAGTCATGGACATCCACGGCGGTATCTTCAATTACGGCAACGGCTTTTTCATCACCTGGGAGGTTAGAAAGTAAACCTAAACCAGCTTTACGTAAATCCCAAACCCTTTTTGTATCTGTACCATAAACCACAGGAAAATGATAACCCAAACCAGCAGCTCGCATTTCAGCTTCCATTTCAGCGGCCTTTTTTGCAATTTCTTCGTGCGTATCACCTCGTAATTCAACCACCAAAATAGCCCCAGGGTCGCCCTGAACGAAGAAACGGTTCTGACTATGTTCTTTATTTGCTTTGGTACATTCCAAAATATAATGATCCATCAATTCGGAAGCCGATGGTTTGTATTTCAGCCCTATCAAATTAGCTCTTAAGGCTTCATCAACGGTATTAAAATGTCCGCAAACTAAACCAATTTCAGCAGGAGGGAGGTCGTTGACGTGGAGTTTTATTTCCGTCAAAAAGCAAAGTGTTCCTTCCGAACCTGCAATTAATTCACAGAGGTTAAAAGGCTTACCGCCTTTCGAGAAAGGTTCACAATTTAACAGCATATCCAAGGCATAACCCGTATTTCTTCTTTCAATGCTTGGCTTTGGAAATTCTTTTCTTATTTCAGTTTGATTGAATGGGTCAGAAAGAATGGCTTGCATGCCCGCATAGATGGAAGATAATAGTCCCACTGCCCCTGAAGGGGGAATTTTAGACGCCGATATTTCGGCTATTTCGTCCGACACTTTGGAGTCGAAAGCCCCCCCATCGGGGGCGGGGGGGGCTGCTTTTATCTCAACTTCACTGCCGTCCGATAATATTGCTTTTACTTCCAAGAGATGTTCACGAGTGGAACCATATACCACGGAATTAGAACCGCAAGAATTATTACCCACCATTCCGCCAATCATCGCACGGTTAGCCGTCGAAGTTTCAGGGCCAAAGAATAATCCATGTTTTTTCAATTCCATATTTAGCACATCCCGCACTACGCCAGGTTGAACTCGCACCCAATGTTCCACTTTGTTAACCTCAAGAATTTGCGTAAAATTTTTGGAAACGTCGACCACAATGCCATTGCCTACCACCTGCCCTGCCAGTGAAGTTCCCGCCGTTCTTGGGATAATGGATGTGCCATTTTCAACCGCAAATTGGATTAATTTCTTAATATCATCAATTGTTTTTGGAATGGCCACTGCGGTTGGCATTTCACGGTAGGAAGAGGCATCTGTCGCATACAAAGTACGCATAACCGTATCAAAGTGGAATTCGCCCTCTAATTCAGTGGCAAATTTTGCGAATATGGCTGGATTGGTCATTTTTGGATTCTACGAAGAATAATAGTGCTTTTCTAAGTTGTTTTTCGATTTAACAAAATTACCTATAAATTCAATTCGATGTTGCTCTAAATATTTTTTAGGGCTATTGATATCGGAAAAATGCAAATTAAACCAAGGATTTAGTGCGTATTATTTCAACAAATTTTAACAAAAACCTTTAAAACAGGAAGTATTGCAAACTTTTGCAAATACTGTTCTATTCTGTGCTAAAAATTGCAACGCTAATTAAGTACAATTCTCTAGCTTTATATTTTATTTTAAGAATAAAACTTTTCATTAAAAAAGTTGAATTATAAAAATATTCTTACCTAATTTGCAAATCATTTTTATAACAATATCATATTTACTCCCTCAAAAATGCCATTTTATCTACCTTATTATCACCTCTTTTCAAAGGTAAGTTTTAGGGCGATTTTTACTCAATTTCTATGAAAATACGGAATAAATAAGTAATTGTTACAATTTTTTCATTAATCATTTTCCAATCTTAAAAAAACCTTATGAATAATCATTTTTACAGATGGTTCTGTCGCCCAATGCGACAAGGGGTAGCATTAAAGTCTCTTTTAAAGACCTCTTTAATGGCTATCACCATGCTTGTGTCTTTGAGTACGTTTGCTCAAGACAAAACTGTTTCTGGTAAAGTAACCGACGGGACCGATAATTCAGGTTTGCCTGGCGTATCAGTAACGGTTGCAGGTTCTAGCAAAGGTACACAAACCTTAGCTGATGGTACCTACAAAATTTCTGTTCCGACTAACGCTACTTTAGTTTTTTCATTTGTGGGTTTTGCCAAGCAGTCAATTGCTACTGGTAATAAATCTGTTATTGACGTGGTATTATTATCAGACAACAAGGCTTTGGAAGAAGTGGTTGTTGTGGGTTACGGTACAACAACGAAAAAAGATGTAACCGGCGGCGTGGTTTCTTTGACAGCGAAAGACTTTAACCAAGGAGTAATTGCTTCACCAGAGCAATTGTTGCAAGGACGTGCAGCGGGTGTTTCAATGACTCCTGGTAGTGGCGAGCCTGGAACGGGTATCAATATTCGTATTCGTGGTACTACTTCTATTCGTTCAGGAAATGGCCCTTTGTACGTAATTGATGGCATTCCAATTGACAACCAAATCTCAACGGATGGAGCTGATGCTGGTGGATTTGGTCAATTAGCGGCTAAAAATCCATTAAACTTTATTAACCCAAATGATATTGAAAATATTTCAGTATTGAAGGATGCTTCGGCAGCAGCTATTTATGGTTCTAGAGGTGCAAATGGTGTTGTTTTGATTACCACAAAGAAAGGTAAGTCTGGACAAAGTAGTTTGAACGTTTCGGTAAACACGAGTATTGCCAATAATTACAAAAACTACGACGTTCTTTCGGCAACTGATTTTTTAACCCAAGCTAAAGCCGCAGGTCTAGACACAAATAGCCCATTGGTGAATGGTGGAGCTAATACCAACTGGCAAGATCAGGTGTTCCGGACTGCAGTAACTCAAAATTATAACTTGAGTTATGGTGGCGGAAATGATAATACAAACTATTTCTTCTCTTTGGGTTACAACGATCAGCAAGGAACGGTGAAAGGTACAGCGATGAATAAAATCACAGCCCGTATTAATGCTACACACAAATTATTTGATAACAAAGTTGTTTTAGCAGTAGCCATGACAACTTCACGTATTAAAGATGCACAAGCAGCAACGGGAACTGACATTGGATACGAAGGAAACGTAATTAGTAGAGCCATTCAAACTAATCCTACATTTCCCGTTAGAAATGCAGACGGTTCATTCTTTACTACTGGAGCAGCGGCTTTCCGTCAACCTACAGCACTATTAGACCAAATTGGAATCAACGCAAATACCAGCAGAACTTTGATGAATATCAGTGGTACTTGGAATATTATCAAAGATTTGTCCTACAAAGCTAATTTTGGTTTAGATAATTCAGACGGCGTAACTAGATTTTCGGTGCAACCAGGCGCCATTGGTTTTGCTTTGAGTATTCCAAACAACCAAGGTTTTGCAAAAATTTCAAATCGTTATTTGACTACTACTACGATTGAGCATACTTTAAACTATAAGACTGTTTTGGGTAAATCTAAAATTGATGCCCTTGCTGGTTTCGCTTATCAAAAGTTTGAAAATCAAGGTAATTCTTCACAAGCGCAGTTTTTTACCTCGCCAAGCGGTTTTGATTTAACAAACAACATTGGTTTTGTTGATAATAGTGGTACGAATAAAGCGTACAGTGCTGGTTCAAGCGTTAGACAAAGTGAATTACAATCATACTTTGGTCGTGTTAATTATGGATTTAATGATAGATATTTATTGACCGCAACACTTCGTGTGGATGGTTCTTCTAAATTCGGAGCTAACAACAAATATGGTTATTTCCCTTCAGTTGCTGCAGCTTGGCGTCTATCTAATGAAGCATTCATCCCAAAGGAAATTTTCTCTGATTTGAAAATAAGAACAAATTACGGTATCACAGGAAATCAGGAATTCCCTTCTAACACTTCACTGGCAACTTATTCGCCAAATTCAGGTGCTGGCGGACTTCAGAAAGAAAATGTTCCAAATCCAGACATTAAATGGGAAACCACCACCGCTTACGGGATAGGTGTTGATTTTGCGTTATTGAAAGGTAGATTGTCTGGAACGGTAGATTATTTCAATAAAAGCACCAATAATTTATTGTTTCCATTAACCGCACCTCAGCCTGATGTTGCGACAACAAGATGGAGTAACATTGATGCCGATATTAGAAACACTGGGGTTGAATTTAGCTTAAACTACCAAATTTTGTCAGGGACTAAGTTTGGCTGGGATGCTAGTGTGAATGCTACCTTCTTGAAAAACGAAGTTAGAGCCTTGGCATTACAGACAGTACAGACAGGTACTTTATTTGGACAAGGATTATCAGGAGCCTTTGTTCAACCAATCACGCAGGGTTATCCCTTATATGGTTTCTTCTTAAATCAATTCTTAGGGTATGATGAAAAAGGAAATACTAAATTATCGGCTGAAAAATCTTATGCTGGAAGTCCATTCCCAACGGCTACTTGGGGTTTAACCAACAATTTTACTTACGGTTCTTGGAATGCAAGTATTTTCATCAATGGTCAGTCGGGTGGATATATCTACAACAACACTGCCAACGCAGTATTGAATAAGGCATCTTTAAAGCAAGGTAATAACGTAACGAATTATACCATATCAAGTACAATAGGTCAGTCGGCTGGAGATGCTCCAACACCTTCAACTTTCTACTTAGAGAAATCTGATTTCATTCGTATTTCTAACTTGACCCTTGGTCATACTGTAAAATTGCCATCAAATAGTTTTGCTAAATCACTGAATATTTCATTGACTGGACAAAACTTGTTATTGATTTCAAGTTACAGTGGATTAGATCCAGAAATTACGAACTCACTTGCCACAAGAAACGGTGTTCCGTCTTTAGGCCTGGATTACATTGGTTACCCAAAAGCCAGAGCATTTACTTTGGGTGTTAGTGCTAATTTTTAATAGTATTTTTTGAATTTCAATAACTATTTTCATTTACGAAAAGTTGAAATATCAAATAATCATCAAATATTATAAACAATAAAATGAAAAATATAAACAAAATTCTAATCCCCTCATTCATTGCTGTTTTGATGAGCGGGACAATTGGATGTACCAATTTGGAAGATAAAGTTCTTGACCGTGTTTCTGATGGTTCATCTGTTTTACCTGAGTTGACTTTAAAGTCGGCTTACCAGCAATTAGGACATTTTACTGACCAAGCAGCTACCTATGCTTTAACCGAACATCCATCTGACGAGATGCAAGGGCCAACTAGAGGTGCTGACTGGGATGACAACGGTAGATGGAGAAATTTACATACCCACACTTGGACGAACCAAAGTGATGATGTCTTAAATTCTTGGAATGGCTTGAATAGAGGTCATGCTTTGGCAAACGAAGTAATTACCAATCCAAAAGCCTCTAAAAAACAAGTAGCTGAGGCGAAGTTTATTAGGGCATTTTTTATGTACTCTTTGACGGATTTGTTTGGACAAGTTCCGTTCAAAGATTTAGCAAACCCTGGCGCTTTGGCAAAGGGATTGAGCCGCAAAGCAGCTACTGACCAAATGATTGCAGATTTAAAAGAGATTCAACCTTTGTTAGATAATGCAAACCCATCGAATACAGGTACGGCCACTAAGGAAGCGGTTTCATTTCTTTTAGCAAAAATCTATTTGAATAAAGGCGTTTTTTATGCTGATCCTAAAAGCCCTGCGGGTCCTTTTACTTTTGACAAAGCTGATATGGATGCAGTTATTGCCAATACTGATGCGATCATCAATAGCGGTAAATATTCATTAACTTCCAACTATTTTGACAACTTCAACTGGGAAAATACCGCCAAGTCGAAAGAGTTGATTTTTGTAATTGCTAATGATAAAGGACAGAGTACTAACAATGGTTCATCTGTCAGAAATCGTTTTTACATGACACTTCATTACAACACGACACCTGGTGGTTGGAATGGATTTACAACTTTGGCAGATTTTTATAACAGTTTTGACTCAAAAGATAGCCGTATTGGTGCTGCGATTCCGGGATTAACTGATAAAGGGGGTTTGCGTGCAGGTTTCTTAGTTGGACAACAATACGATGGTGCAGGGAAAGCTTTGACAGACAGAGAAGGTAAGCCATTGGTTTTCACGACAACTGTTGATTTAAAAACAGCCAATGAAAGAGATGGCGTTCGTGTTATTAAATATGCACCAGATTTGACAGATGTTGATTCCCCTGCGAGTGATTATGTATTCTTTCGTTTTGCGGATGCTTGGTTGATGAAAGCCGAAGCAATGTTCAGAAGCGGAAATTCTGCTGGTGCTTTAGCCATGATTAATACTTTGAAAACTGCTCGTGGAGCAAAAGCAATTTCAACCTTGACTGATGCTGAGATTTTAGCAGAACGTGGCCGTGAATTGTATTGGGAAGGTTGGAGAAGAAATGACCAAATTCGTTTTGGAACATTTTCTGCCCCAGTTCAAAACCGCTCTGCAGCATCTCCCGCTTTCCGTGTCGTTTTCCCAATTCCACAAAGTGAATTGGAAATCAATCCAAACTTGACACAGAACTTCGGGTATTAATATATACCGTGTTTTTAATAAAAAATGCTCGTAATCAGTACGAGCATTTTTTATTAGCAGATGGTACCTCATGAGTAATATATAAATAACATGAACATGATTAAGCCTAATATTCCTTCCCGATATTTGTTAGCAATACTATTTGTTGGTTTATTTTTAGGATGCACCTCGGAAATTCCTGATAATGAAGATGAAATTATTTATAAAAAGTTAAAAGATAATCAAGCCAGATTTATCTTTAATTTGGAAGGTAGTGATTTTTATAAAGTAGAAAGCATTTTTGATGGTCATCTTGAAATCTACCCAACCACCTTTTCGTTGGGAAGTTTTGATCAATTCGAAAGTAATGTAATGATTCATTTTAGTGGAAATGATATTTATAAAAATAGACCCATAAAAATTCCCCTAAGTATTGAAAATGGACACACCTCTCCGGTCATGTTTGGCAGAATAAGAGATAAAAAAAACAATTTGGGAGATGGATATTTGATGTCGGAAGGATTTATTACATTTAAATCTTTTTCAAAAGAGAAGATCATTATGAGAATAGAGGGTAAAGCGAAGAAATACCCCAATACCTATCCAAACGATAAATCTTATGATGTTTCGGCACTTATCGTTTGTAAAAAACCAATAATTGGCTATATAGATATTGATGAAAAGGCGGCTTTTTATGGACAATAACGAGGGAGAATCATAAAATATTGACCTATGAAACAAATAAAGATGAAACTTTATACAGCAGTAATATCATTAATATGGCTACTTTTTGCTGGTGCTGTCTCGGCTCAGAAAGTGTACTCACTAAGGGGAAGCGTGATAGAAGCAGAAACAGGAAAGTCTTTATTTGGGGCAGCAATTTCGCTTGATGCCAAAAAAACGGGTATTTTAACTGATTCATTAGGTCACTATTTTCTCCGAATTCCACAAGATGATTATGTGGTGAAAGTTTCATTTGTTGGGTATAAACCGTATCGAAAATTCATAAAATTAGATAAAAACTACACACTCGATGTGGTGCTTGAAGATGTTACGAAGCAACTAGAAGAAGTAATTGTTTCGAGTGTTTCGAGCCGAAGAGATATACTCACCCCCTCACTGGGGGTTTCGTTGCTGAGTATAAAAGGCATAAAAAAGATCCCCGCCATGATGGGCGAAGTGGATATTTTAAGGAGTTTACAAACCTTGCCTGGCGTTTCATCGGTGGGTGAAGGAGCCAATGGCTTAAACATTAGAGGAGGAGCGGTTGACCAAAATTTAATTTTTATTGATGATACACCAATTTTCAATCCTACGCATCTTTTTGGCTTGTTTTCGGTGTTCGCTTCGGATGCAATTCGGGAGTTGGAACTGTATAAAGGAGGTATCCCATCCCGTTTTGGTGGAAGAACGGCCTCCGTTTTAGATATAAAAATGATTGAACCAAGTCTCGAAAAGTTTAGATTCGAGGGTGGTGTGGGACCAATTTCTAATCGTTTGATGTTAGAAGTACCTTTGATTAAAAATAAACTTTCAATTTTGGCGGCAGGTAGAGTTTCCTTTAATGATTTTTGGTTTAAGACATTTGCGCCAGATAATTTAAAAAATACTAGAGCCAATTTTTATGACATCGCAAATAAGGTATTTTATAAACCCAATGCTCAAAATACGATTTCATTGTCCACTTATTTTAGTCAAGATTTTTATCGGGTAGATTCCTTATTTAGTCTTGAAAATGTGATTGCCAAACAAACGGATTTCAGATATGGACACGCCAATGCTTCTTTGAAGTGGAATCATTATTTCAATCCTAAAACCAGTTTGGAGGTTTTGGGAGCGTACAGTAATTATAAGACCGTGACAGAATCACCGGATTCAGTAAATAGAATTGACCTTAGAAATTATATTCAATACAAAAATTTCAAAGTAAATTTTGACCATGCATTAAGAGAAAACCACCGAACAAATGTTGGATTTAGTGTTGCTCAGTACGATTTGAGTCCAGGAATATTGAATAAAGCCGTGGTTTCAAAAATTTCTACAATTGAATTGGCAACCGAAAAATCTTTAGAAATCTCAATTCATGCCGATGATGAATTTAAAATAAATGAAAAATTGACCGTTCAATACGGATTACGATACACGCAATTTTTGAACTTAGGGCCATCCGAAATTAGAATCTATCAACCTGATGAGCCAAGATCATCGATCACCTTATTATCAGCCGAAAAAAAAGAGGGGGTTGCCAAATCTTACGGCGGATTTGAACCAAGAATTACGGCGGTTTACGTGTTCAATCCGATGACTTCGATGAAGTTTGGCTACAATAGAATGCAACAATTCTTGAATTTAATCACTAATAATACGACACCGTTACCCACTTCTCGTTGGAAAATTTCTGATGAAAATATTTTACCTCAAATAAGTGATTTTGTTTCATTAGGATATTTCAAAACGTGGAATGACAACGTTTGGGAGGCATCTTTCGAAACCTATTTCAGAGACACCAGAAATACAATTGACTATATTTCTGGCGCTAATTTGCAGTTAAATCCCACGATTGAAACCCAACTACTGCAAGGACGTGGGTGTTCTTATGGGGCAGAATTTATGATATCCAAAAAGAAAGGAGAATTGACTGGTTGGGTTAGCTATACCTTTGCTCGGTCGTTTCAATTAACGAATGGTACTTATCCAGAACAAAGAATTAATGGCGGAAATTGGTACGCTTCAAACTACGATAAACCGCATTCGGTCAATATTGTGTTGAACGCAACCCCCGATAAACACAACAGCTTTTCGTTCATTTTTGCTTACAATACAGGGCGTCCTTTTTCGTCACCAACGGGAACATACACGCTTGATGGACAACAATTGCCGCTTTATACTGCTCGAAATAACGACCGAATTCCCGACTATCATCGGCTTGATTTTTCATGGACGATTACGAATCCAAGCATGAAAGAAAAACGCTGGGAAGGAAGTTGGATTTTTACGGTTTACAATGTTTATGGACGGTCAAATCCGTATTCAGTATTTTTTACGAATGGAAAAAGTGGCACGAAGGTTTATGAATTAAGTGTTTTTGCTTCGCCCTTGGTTTCATTAGCCTATAATTTTAAATTCAGATGAAAATTATACAACCTTTAGTTATTTATCTTATCGTGATCACGTTTGGAATGTGGTCGTGCGTAACTGAAATAAAAGATTTTGAGCAAATTGACAACAACAGTTTCTTGACGGTTGAAGCAACGCTTTCAAATCAAGAAGGTCCGCAAAGGGTAATCGTTTCTTATTCATCGCCGAGTATTACCATAAATGTTGAAAATAAACCCGTTGTTAAGGCTTCGGTTTTTATTACGGATGATAAAGCTGAACGAATAAATTTGACCGAAATTGTGAATGGAATTTATGAAACGAACGCCAATTATAAAGGAATCGTGGGGAATAGTTATACTTTACACATCAATTTACCAAATGGAAAAAAATATGAATCAACGCCCGAAAAAATGATTCCCGTTCCTGGCATTGACAAAGTCAACTATAATTTTGTGGTAAAAACGAATTATTCCTTGAGAGATCCCAGAAGCGTAGGATTTGATGTTACCCTTGATTTTAAAGATTCGCCAGAACCCAATCAATATTATCAATGGAAATGGACGCATTACGAAAGAACCGTATACTGTGCGAGGTGCAATTTGGGCTACGATTACAGTTTAAGTAAATGTAGCACCATACCCAATTTTCCTTACGGACAAAATTCGCCTGAATTAATCAATTATAAATGCGGGGAACAGTGTTTCGATGTGTCGTTTAGTCCAACCTATAATATTTTATCGGACAATCTTTTGAATGGCCAACAGATCGTAAATTATCCGATTGCCAGAGTGCCTTACGACGGGAGAACGATGTATTATTTGAAAATTGAACAAAGAGCTATTTCGCAAAAAATGTATCGTTATTTAAGAAGCATAAAAGATGTTACCCAAGGCTCTGGGACACTTTTTGATGTACCTGCCGAAACACAACTGAGCCCAAATATGTTTTCGGTAGATAATCCAAACGAAAAAATATTAGGTGCCTTTGAAGTTTTCGGTTCGGAAGAAAAGCTAATTTATCTTGATAGACTCATCGGTTCGGATGGATATTCTCCCGTAACTGCCCCTGATTTTGGCAGAGAATTACCGCCTCCTCCCGGCTCAATTAATGGACCACGAGCGAATTGCGTGGAAGGAAAATATCGCTCAACAAGAGAACCCAAAAATTGGAAAGATTAGATTTCTCAAAAAAATGAACAAAAAAATAACCACATATTCTAAATTAGGGTGTCTTGTCATCATTCCATTATTTTTTTCCTGTAGTAAAGAAAAAACGCTTTTTGAAAAACTTAGTCCCGAAGAATCAGGCATTACTTTCACCAATCAATTAACCGAATCCGAAAAAGAGAATATTCTCAACTATGAATATTTCTACAATGGCGGTGGTGTGGCTTCGGGTGATTTCAATAATGATGGACTCGTTGATTTGTATTTTACGGGAAATCAGGTAGATAATAAATTATATCTCAATAAAGGGGCTCTCAAATTTGAAGATATTACCGAAAAATCAGGTACTGCTGGAAGGAAAGGTGGTTGGAAAACAGGCGTAAGTGTGGTGGACATCAATGCCGATGGCTGGTTAGATATTTACGTTTGTTATTCGGGGCTGAGAGATTCTACCTTGCGTAAAAATCAATTATTTATCAATAACCACGACATCACTTTTTCCGAAAAAGCCTCCGAATATGGTCTTGACGATTCGGGCTATTCTACTCAAGCGGCTTTTTTAGATTATGATTTGGATGGCGATTTAGATTGTTTTTTGGTTAATCACAATCTGGCAGGTTATCAACGCAAAGAAGCTTCGGTGATGCGGAATGCCTATGATTATAATGCAGGAGATAAACTTTTTCGGAATAATAGCCCCCTAACCCACGAAAGGAGAACTCTCTCGTCCGATAATTCGTCCAAAAAAATGAACTCAAAAATTCCCCTTTCGGGGGTTAGGGGGCTTCTATTTACGGATATTTCAAAAGAAGCGGGTATTAAAAGCAATCCGCTTGGTTTTGGTTTGGGCGTAATGGTTTCGGATATCAATAAAGATGGTTTTCCAGACATTTACGTAACCAATGACTACGTGGAAGACGATTATCTATACATAAATCAGCAAGGAAAATCGTTTAAAGATGAACTTCGTGAACGCATTGCTCATACTTCGTATTCTTCGATGGGCGTGGATATTGCCGACATCAATAATGATGGATGGAGTGATATTTTTACCTTGGATATGCTTCCTGAAAGCAACTCAAGACAGAAATTGCTGCTTTGGGCGGATAATTGGAATACTTATCAAGCACAATTACAGAACGGTTTTTGGCACGCTAATATGCGAAATATGTTGCAAATCAACAGCCCCCATGCCCCCGAAGGGGGAGTTACAATAGGACGAAGTATTGGAAACGAAAGCTCCCCCATCAGGGGCGGTGCGACCCACGCTTCGGGGGGCTACTTCTCTGAAATTGGACAGTTAGCAGGCGTATCAAATACCGATTGGAGTTGGGGAACGCTTTTGGCGGATTTCGACATGGACGGTAACAAAGATATTTTTGTGAGTAACGGCATCGGGCGGGATTATACCAATGCCGATTTTATCAAATATTTTAATGACGAAGAATCGACTGGTTCGCAAAAGCCACTCTTGGAACATGTCAAATTGATGCCCACGAGTCAAACCAACAATTACATTTTTAAGAATAATCAAAACTTCAACAACGCAACACCTCAATTCACTAATGAGCAGAAAAATTGGGGTTTTGACGAACCAACTGTGGCGAGTGGATGCGTATATGTGGACTTGGATAATGACGGAGATTTGGAAATTGTTACCAATAATTTGAATGAGCCTTCTCGCATTTATCAGAATACGCAACAAGAAAACAATCCTAAGAATTACCTTACAATTAAACTCAAAGGTTCAGCGAAAAATCAGTTTGGCATTGGGGCAACTATTTCGGTGAAGGATAGCAAAAATACCCAAACGCAAGAAGTTTCACCAACGCACGGATTTCAGTCGAGTAGTATTGGCGACTTACTTTTTGCCTTGCCTGAAGACGTTAAAACGTGTGAAATTTCCATTCGATGGGTGGATGGGAAAATGCAAATTTTAGATAAAATATCTGTAAATCAAATCATAACGATTGATTATTTGAAAGCTGAGAATGAGATTATTAAACCAGTCTCTTTTGTTAATTCATTATTAATGACTACTGAATCCATTGATTATCAACATGTTATATCCACAACCAATAATTTTGACCGTCAGATAATGTTGCCAATGCAATATTCTTATTCAGGGCCAAAAATGGCCGTGGCCGACGTAAATTTGGACGGAATTGAAGATGTTTTTATTTGTGGAAATAAAGAAACAAAGGGTGGATTTTTTAACGGTGTGAATGTTTTTCGTGGTATCAGGTTCTCAAACATGATACATTTGGGTATTCAGGCTCAAAACAATCAAGATGCCATCATCCAAGATTTTAATGGAGATAAATTCCCCGATTTATACATTGCGAATGGAAATTATGCCAATGCCCAATTAAATGAACAGAATGACGAATTGTGGCTGAATGATGGCAAAGGTAATTTCAAACAATCCATTTTACCCGAAGACCAAATCAATAGTTTATGTATTAAAACACTTGATTTTGACCGTGATGGAGATGTAGATATATTCGTGGGTGGACATGTAAAACCTAATAATTTTCCATTCTCAGAAGAAAGTTTTCTCTATCAAAATGATGGAAAGGGACATTTTTCAAAAATACCTTTGGGAGATTTAGGTTTAGTAACCGAGGCAACTGTCGTGGACTTGGATGGCGATACGTATCCTGAAATTATCGTGGTAGGAGAATGGATGTCACCAATCGTCCTAAAAAACAATAAAGGTAAAATATCAAAATTGGCAATTCAGCCACTATCAACTTTAAAAGGTTGGTACAATACCATTGAAAAGGTAGATTTGGATAACGATGGAGATGAAGATTTAATTTTGGGAAATCTGGGTACAAATACGCAAATAAAGGCATCAGAAAAGGAACCCGCTTCGTTGATTTATCATGATTTTGACCAAAATGGTACGACCGATTTCTTTATGAATTACTATATTCAAGGAAAATCTTATCCTTGTTATTCACGGGATGAAGTGGTGGAACAAATGCCGATGTTGAAAAAGAAATTTCCAGATTATCGTACATTTTCAGAGGCAACGATGGAAGATTTTTTTGATAGAAATGTCTTAGAAAAAGCGAATAAAAGGGAAATTACAAATTTGAAAACCTTAATTTTGGAAAATAAAAAAGGAGAATTTATTCCTCATGAATTACCATTACAAGCGCAAAATTCGCCGGTTTATGCAATTCTCACGGAAGATTTTAACCATGATGGCAAAAAAGATTTATTGTTGATGGGCAATAATAGTAAGTTCAGATTAAGAATCGGCAAAGTCGATGCCAACACGGGATTAATGCTTTTGAACAAGGGCAATTTTACCTTTGAGAGTCTTTCGCCCCAGCAATCAGGCCTATTCATACGGGGTGACGTGCGTTCGGTGAAGCGAGTAGGAAATAAGATTTTGGTGGGTGTTTGTGAGGGGAAAGTGCAAGAATATGAATTAATTAATTAAAAAAATAAGTTTGAATTCAGAATAAGGAATGCAGAATGTAGAAGTAAAAGTTCCAATTGCACTTCTCAATTCTACATTCCTTATTCTGAATTCTTAAATCAAAATGTTTATCCTTTAGGTTAAATATATGACATAAGAATAACCATTTTTACAATCAAATGAAAAAAATCTCTCTTTTGCTTATCGGATTCATTACTTTTTCCTGTAATCAAAAACCAAGCGATACACTTTTTGAAGAATTACCCGCCTCAGTAACCGGCGTGGATTTTGTCAATAAAAGTCTCGAAAAAGATAACTTTAATATTTTCAAATACCGTAATTTTTATAACGGTGGCGGCGTGGCAATTGGCGACGTCAATAATGATGGATTTGCCGATATTTTCCTGACTTCCAACTTCGAACAGAATAAATTGTATCTCAACAAAGGCAATAAAAATGGCGAAACTATGCAATTTGAGGATGTTACAGCCCATGCCGGAATCGTGAATAAAAAATTCTGGAGTACGGGCGTAACCTTTGCTGATGTGAATGGCGACGGCTTTTTGGATATTTATGTCTGTAATTCTGGCAGTAGAGACGAACGTGGAAACCAATTATACATCAATAATGGCGTAAAAAACGGTAAAGTAACATTCACCGAAAAAGCCAAAGAATACGGCTTGGAAGATGGTGGATTTTCAACGCACGCAGCCTTTTTTGATTACGACCGTGATGGAGATTTGGATATGTATTCGCTCAACAATAGTTTCACACCGATGGACAGATTGGGATACGCTAATTTGAGAAACGAACGGGATAAATTGGGCGGTGATAAATTATTCAGAAATGATAGCCCCCTAACCCCCAAAGGAGGAACTGGAACGCCTCATTTTACTGATGTGAGTGAGGAATCTGGAATTTATGGAAGTCTAATTGGCTTTGGTTTGGGTATTACCATTGGCGATGTGAATAATGACAATTGGTTGGACATTTATATTTCCAATGACTTTTACGAACGTGATTATCTGTATATCAATCAGAAAGACGGTACATTTAAAGAAGATTTAGAAAACGAAATGCAACACATCAGTTTGTCTTCGATGGGAGCGGATATTGCGGATATTAACAACGATGGGAATCTGGATATTTTCGTAACGGATATGCTTCCCGAAGGCGATGAAAGATTAAAAAAAACGACTACTTTTGATGGATATGACCTCAACGAATTTAAGGTAAAACAGGGCTATTATCATCAGTCGACTCGGAATATGCTACACATCAACAATGGTGATAATACCTTTTCAGAGTGTGGGCAAATGGCGGGCGTTCACGCAACGGATTGGTCGTGGGGAGCCTTGATGTTCGACATGGATAATGATGGGCAAAAAGACCTTTTTGTGGCAAATGGTATTAACAAAGACCTTACCGATCAAGATTACGTAGCATTCTTGGGAGATGCCCGAAATATGCAACAAGCCCTTGAAAATAAGTCGTTTAACTCCCGTGAATTTATTGATAAAACGCCTTCAACACCCATTCCAAATTATGCTTTTCGAAATAAAGGCTCCTTAAATTTTGAAAATGTGAGCCAAAGTTTTGGTTTGGATAAATTAGGATTTTCTAATGGTTCTGCCTACGGCGATTTGGATAATGATGGCGATTTGGATTTGGTCGTGAACAACAATAATGCACCCGTTTCCATTTATCGAAATAAAGAAAACGAAACCTTGAAAAACCATTATTTACGGGTGAAATTGAAAGGAACCGCCAAGAATTTGGATGGAATTGGTTCAACCGTAAAAATCTATCAAAAAGGACAATTTCAAACTTTGCAACAAATGCCAAATCGGGGCTTTCAGTCATCGGTAGACTTAACGATGAATTTTGGTTTAGGTCAAAACGCTGCGATAGATTCTTTGGTAATTGTTTGGAATGACGATAAAAAGCAAGTCATAAAAAATCCCAAAGCCGACCAATTATTAGTATTAGATTATCAAAAAGCCAACCTGATTTGGAAGTTTATTCCTCCAGTTATTTCAACGAAATTTACGGATATTACTACCGAAACACTTGATTTTCAGCATATTGAAAATAGTTTTGTGGATTATAATCGTGATATTTTATTGCGACAAAAATACTCTACCGAAGGGCCAGCTTTGGCCATTGGGGATGTCAATGACGATGGTTTGGACGATGCTTATATTGGTGGTTCTCAAGAACATCCTAAGTTTTTATACATCCAACAAAAGAATGGGAAAATGCTTCCTGCCAAAACGGAAGCCTTTAATCGGGATAATTATTTAGAAATCGTTGATGCCATTTTCTTTGATGCCGACAATGATAAAGACCTTGATTTATACGTAGTTACGGGTAGTAATGAATATGACCCAAATGCGCTTCAACTCCGTGACCGACTTTACATGAATGATGGGAAAGGAAATTTTACCGAAAATCAAAATCTTCCAGCCATTCTCGCCAGTGGTTCTTGCGTAGAAGCGGGTGATTA
>Ga0114959_10001123_pt1 | contig 24062 bp, 19 predicted proteins | sample C_130625_EF_Meta_FD_87317 | JGI IMG/M metagenome (GOLD analysis project Ga0114959, IMG submission 87317) | Freshwater microbial communities from Lake Croche, Canada to study carbon cycling - C_130625_EF_MetaG | ecosystem: Environmental > Aquatic > Freshwater > Lake | place: Lake Croche, Canada... | reverse complement strand
GGGCGGAGATTGCCGGCGACGGCGGCGCCGATCCCGATCCCGGTGAGAAAGCCGGCCAGGATCATGGAGAACGTGTAGGTCGTTCCGCCGAGAAGGAGCGTGAGGAGCCGTGTCCACACCACCTCGGCGGCCAGCGCCGTGGCTCCGGAGAGGCAGGCGGAGACGAGCACGCCCTGATCGAGCCGTGCCGACGCTCGTTCAAGCTCAGCAGCAGGAGCCGCGGGGGGAATCTCTGCCACTCGGCTCGAGCTTCCGCGCCGCGCGAGCCCCGCGGCCCAGAAGGCTGCCGCGAGGTTCAGGGCCACGGCAACGAAGGTCGCCACCCACACATCGTGGAGACGGAGAAGATGAAACCCGGCCAGGAGGCAGCCGATGACGCCGCCGAAGGTGTTGGCGGCATAGAGGCCGGCCACTTGCCGCGTGGCCCGTCGGCCACTTCCCAACGCGCGCGCGGCGATCGGGAGCGTGCCCCCCATCGCCAGGGTCGGGGGGAGGAGGAGAAGGCCGACGGCGAGCCACTGGCGCGGGCCGGAGAGCGCCCCGATGGCGGAGATCGCCCCCGGCAGGGCGAGGCCACACAGCGCCGTGAAGGCTTCGAGCGCCGCACAGGCCCGCAGTGGAGGGGTGGTGTTTGGAATCAGCCGGGGAACGAAGAGCGCCCCGGCACCGAGGCCGGCCATGAACGTCGCCAGGACCAGGGCTATCGCCCGAGTTGCGCCTCCCACCTGAAGGGCGAGAAGCTGGAACCAGACGACCTCATAGATAAGTGCCGCGGCACCGCTGGCGACGAACAGCGGCAGGAGGAACGTGGCTGGTTTCATGAGGCGGAACGCACCACTCCCCGTGGATGAACCCGACGGATCGTAGCAGCAGCCTTCCACGGGCGCCAAAACCGCCGCGGCAGGCGTTCGCCAGTCCAGAGCCCCAAGATTCCGACGCGCTCCGAGCCGTTTTTTTCTTGCCGCAGGGGGTCACGCGGAGCGATCGTGTATCCAGTGCCACAAGGACGTCCGCGACGTCGGCACCGGCAACTGACCTTCACCGGGCCGGCGTGAGCGTGAGGCGGCGAAACTCGATCGGGCCGTGATCTCCTTGGAGGAGGATCGGCCCGGGGACGCCCTCGTCGGACTCAAGCGCCCCCCCGGTGATCCCCGGGATCAGTTGCCGGTCGATGATCTGCTCGCCGTTGAGGACCACGGTGACGCGGCGGCCGACAAGCATGATCTCGATCTCCTGCCATTCTCCCGCCGGCTTCGCGGCATTGAGGCAAGGGGTGAGGAATCCGTAGACGCCGCCAATCCGGTGGCTGTCGGCTTCGCCGCCGAAGTTGTCCTCGATCTGCACTTCGTAACGGCCGCGGAGATAGATGCCGCCGTTGCTCCCCTTGGGATAACGAAACTCAGCGCGGAGCTTGAAGTCGTCGAACGTGCGTTCGGTGCGGAGGTTGTTGCCGGGCTCGGCGTTGACGAGGATCCCGTCCTTGACACGCCAGCCGTTGGCCACCGCGCCGTGCTGTGGCGTCCAGCCGGCGAGGTCGCGGCCGTTGAAGAGATCGACGGGCTTGCCCCAGGCCGGCTCGGCGTGGTCGAGAAGCGGGGCCCGACGTCCCTCGAAGGGGATCGGATTCCCGGCGGCGTCGGTGATCGTCCCCTCGAGGACACCGTCGGTGAAGCGCCCTTCGACGACAAGATCGGTGGTGCGGTCTTCCCACTGGGGCGGGATCGCGAAGCGGAATCGCTCTGTGCCGGCGTCGGTTGTGGCCTCGATGCTGGCGATCGGGCGGGCACTGCCGAACTGCCCGACGAACCGGCCGACGAGCGTGTTCCGCCCCGACTTCGTCACTTCGAGCCAGGCGGGATGATCTCCGCCGGCGGCATGGACGGTGAGATCGAAGCGCCCGGCCAGTCCTGGCGGCGCATCGGCCGCGACCACGCACCGAACCATGCCCAGAAGAGAGAGGACGATCGCGAGGGTGACGAGCCGGCGAGGCATGGAAAAGACTCCGAAACGCTTGAGGGTGAGAACGGGATGCTCGAAGGTCAGTCTAGCCTGCCCCCGTTCCGGTCTGATCACCCGGCAAGCGTCTGCCAGAGCAGCCGGGCGACGAGCGTGAACACGACCCCCGCAAACACGATGCGGATGAACGGGGCCCCGTGCTTCACGGCCAGCCCGGCCCCGATCCTGCCGCCGACCGCCTGGCCGACGATCATCGCGCCGGCCGACGCAGGATCGACCTGTCCCCACGCTGCGAACACGGCTAGTGCCGCGAGGTTGCTCGTGAGATTCACGACCTTCGTGAAGGCGGTGGCGCGGGGGAGGCCCATGCCGCGGAGGTGGACGCAGGCGGCGGTCCAGAACGCCCCGGCGCCGGGGCCGAAGAAGCCGTCGTAAAACCCGAGCACACTGCCGGCCAGCGCGCCGAAGCGGTTGGCGGAGAGCCGTGCCTCCGTGGGAGCGTCGCCGAGATCCGGCCGCCGCAGGACATGGATGGCGACGGCGAGGAGGAGCCAGGGAACGACGGCGCGAAGCACCCGGTTGTCGATCCAGAGCACGGCCACCGTGCCGAGCGTCGCGGCCAGCGCCGTCGCCGCGGTCGCCACGGTCATCGTTGGCCAGTCGATGAGCCTGGCGACATGGTAACGATGGACCGCCATCGTCGTGCCGACGGCGCTTTGGAGCTTGTTGGTGCCAAGGGCGAGATGGGGAGGGAGACCTGCCCAGAGGAGCGCCGGCAACGAGATCAGCCCCCCGCCGCCGGCGATCGCATCGATGAACCCGGCGCACAGCCCGGCGAGGCCGAGGGGGAGCATCGTCGAAACGTCCATCGTGGCTGGCCTGCTCCGTGGCGGCGGTGGAAAAAATCCTACCCGCGGAGGAGTTCGCGGTAGCAGTCGAGGAAGTGGGTGGCGACCTCGGCGTTGATTCCCTTCCAGGCATCGTCGATGAGTGTCCCGGTGAGGAGGCCATTGACCGCCTTTCCCGCGACACCGCCGACGACTTCGATCAGGCCGGTCATCGGGTGGATGCCGAGGAGCCGTTCGCGGTCGACATGGACGAACTCGTTGGCCACCAGCGACAGCCCCGGCAGCTTCGGGACCGGATCACGGCCGTTGACGTAGCGGTGAATCTTTCCGGCAAGCTCCCGGTTGAAGGCTTCGCAGGCGGTGCGATTGCCGATCATCGGCGCCCCGAACGTGCAGACCTCCTCGACGGCGATGAACTTCCGCTTGAGGAGCCAGGCCGCGATCAACGCCAGTGCCCCGCCGAGGCTGTGCCCGGTGATCCAGATGGGACGGTCGCTCTTTTTCACCTCGGCTTCGATCGCCGGCAGGAGGGCCGGCCAGATGTCGGCGATCGCGTCGACGAAGCCCTTGTGAAAGCGGGCACCGACACCGGCAGCGGCGAGATCGAGGCCGAGGCGCCCCTCAGGCACAACGAGGAGGTTCATCGCGTCGGTGATGAGGATGTCCTTGAGGCCGTCGAGGCTCGTCGGGCTCTCCGTCCCCCGGAAGGCGACGACGATGTGGTCGGCATTCGTCCCCAGCCAGGCTTGGGTGTTGCCGACGCTGAAGAGACTCGCGTCGAGGCCGAGGATTTCCTGGAAGGCCTTCTTCCCCTCGGTCTCGCCGAGGTAGGCCAGAGCGCTCGCCTCGCAGAGGTAGGTGGCGCTGGAGACGTGGCCAGGGGTGGCTTCCTTGAGTTCGAGTCGTTCGAGGGCCATTGGGGGCACTCCGCTTCGAGTGGGGGTGGAGTCGTTGATTTCAATTCACGTAGCGACGTTCGGGGGCTGGTGCCTTCCCTTCGCCGGGTGGGGCAGCGTCCCCTGTCGCGGCAGCGTTCTTCCACTTCCGCAGGATCGACGTCGGGATGTTGTTGCCGGTAACGTCGATTTCCCGGAACGTCGGCGGGGCATCGGCGAGGAACGCCGACACCCCCTCCGACGTGACCCCCGTCCGCGCGATCCGCAGCGATTCCAGCTGTTTCAGTTCCCGGAGCTTGTGGAGGCCCTCGTCGGTGATCCGGGAGTCATTGAGAGTGAGCTCACGGAGCTTCGGGAGGCCGGCGAGGAGATCGAGCGTGGCGTCGGTGACATCGGCATTCCCCATCTCGAGGATTTCCAATCCGGCCTTCTTGGCGAGGATCGAGTAGTCGCTTCGGTCCCAGCCGGTAAGGACAAGCGCCTGCCGACCGTCGACGACCCGCTCCCGTTCCGCGAGCCCCACGATCGAAAGGTAGAGATGCTGAGCGGCAAACGGCACCGAGCCGATGACGAGCCCCGCGACCAAGAGCGCGGCGGGGCCGAGAAGCTTGCGTCGCTCTGTCCGCCCCAGCAACACCCGCAGGCTGCGGAAGATGAAGACGAGGAACCCCGACGTTGCCAGGAAGAGGCCGACGAAGACGAGCACGGCACCGATCTGTTCGCTCATCGGGAACGCTCGCTCCGCAGGGGCGCTGTCACCGAGCCGGACCGGAAAACGGCCGCAGCCAATTCTATCAGGCCGCCGGCCGATCGCGGCCCCACGGCCCGGCAGCCGGCTGACTGCGTCGTCACACTCCCGCCAGTCTCCGCAGGTCGCGTTCCATGGAATCGAGCCTGGCTGCGAGCAGCTCCTTCGTCGCTGCGAGGTCGGCGGCAGGCCGCGGCGGGGCGGCGGTGAAGAGATAAAACTTGATCTTCGGCTCGGTTCCGGAGGGGCGGGCGGCGACGCAGTTGGAGAGCGTCGGGAAGGGGGGCTCGGCCCCCGGGTGGGGCGAAGCCTCAGGAACACCGGCGAGATCGAACATCACCAGATCCCCCTTCTTCGCCGTGTGCGGGGCTCCGGGGAACGGCCGCGGCGGTCCACCACCCTCGGCCACAATAAGGCTGCCGTAGTCGCGGACGCGGATGACGTCGAGGCCAGCGAGGGTGGAAGGGGGATTCTGCCGGAGCGCCGCCATGATCTCGCGCATCCGATCCATGCCGGCGGCGCCGGGAAGCGTCACCGACACCTGCCGTTCGGCATGGCAGCCATGGGCCACGAACAAGCCGTCGAGATGCTCGTGGAGCGATTGCCCGCGTTCCTTGAGCGCGGCCGCCAACTCCGCCAGGAGCAGGGCCGCGACGCTGGCGTCCTTGTCGCGGACATGCGTGCCGGCGAGATAGCCGTGCGATTCCTCGCAGCCGAACGCGAAGTGCTCGGGGCCGATCCGATCGATCTCCTCGCCGATCCACTTGAAGCCGACCTGGAGCCAGTCGGTGATCGCGGCCCGGTGCCCCTCGGCAATCCGCCGCACGAGCCCCGAGGTGACGAGCGTCGTCACGATCCGATCGCTCGGCCGCAGGCTCCCCGTCCGGGCCCTGGTCGAGAGCACCCAATCCGCGAGCAAGCACCCGAGTTGGTTGCCGGTGAAGGCCCGCCACTCTCCGCTGCCAACGGTCACCGGAGCCGAGGCACCGAGCCTGTCGCAATCGGGGTCGCTTGCCATCACGAGGCCGTCGCCACGGCCGCGGGCCTCGGCGACCGCGCCATCCATCACGGCGGGGTTTTCCGGATTCGAGACATGCCCCGGCACGTTGGGGAAGTCGCCGTCGGGGGTCTCCTGCGGGCCATACAGCCTGAGCTTCGCGAAGCCGGCGCCGGTGAGCACCGGGACGACGGCACTGGCACCGACACCGTGGAGCGGCGTGTAGAGGATCGACACGTCGCGGGGGCCGGGGGTCGCCTGGCGGAGGACGGCAGCCACGAACGCCGCATCGACCTCCTCTTCGACGAATCGCACCCGGCCGTCGGCGACCGCGGCGGCGAAGTCGGCGCGCTCAACGGTGTCGACCGACATCACCCGGTCGATGATGCCCCGGTCGTGGGGAGGGAGCACCTGGACGCCGCCGGCCCAGTAAACCTTGACCGCGTTGTCGCTGGGAGGATTGTGGCTCGCCGTCACCATGATCCCGCAGGTGGCGCCGGTGTGGCGGACGGCAAACGAGAGTTCGGGCGTGCTCCGGAAGCCGCGCAGGAAGAAGATCCGGAAGCCGGCCGCAAGCAGCACTTCGGCGCAGAGCTTGGCGAAATGTTCCGAGCGGTGGCGGGTGTCGTAGGCGATGGCGCAGGTCGCGGTCGTGCCGGCGGGGAGGGCGCTGTGGACATAGTCGGCGAGCCCCTGAGCGCTCTCGCCGATCGTCCGGTCGTTGATGGTGTTGGAGCCGACCGGAAACATCTTGCCGCGGCGCCCTCCGGTGCCGAAGGGGATCACCGTCCAGTAGGCGTCATCGAGATCCTTCCAGGCGGCCTTTGTGGTGCCGGCCGCCGCGGCCCTGTCGACGAGTTCGCCGAGCGTGGCGGCGAATTCGGCGTAGCGGGGTTCGGTGAGCCAGACGCGGATCGTCTCGAGAGAGTGATCGGTGAGGGCGCCGGCGGCGTGCGCCGATTCAATCGCGGCGAGGCGGGCGGAGAGCATGGCTGGCGGGGGCTCCGGAGCGGATGGGGTCGAGGAATGATTGGGGGGAGCGTGGGACACCTTTTATACTGCTGGCCGCTTTTGGAGGCACCGGCCGAATCATCCCGGGCCTTCCGTGCGTCGCCGGCCAGCGACCCATCCCCCGCCCCCCATCCCGGAGTTTCCGTGACCGACACTCTCATCGTCAGCGTTTCCGGTCTCCGCGGGATCGTCGGTGGCTCGCTCTCCCCGGAGGTGGCGGTTCGCTATGCCCGGGCCTTCGTCGATCACCTTCCGCCGGGGCCGATCGTCCTCGGTCGTGATGGCCGCGCCCATGGACGGATGTTCGCCGAAGCGATCACGCTGGCGCTCCTCGCGGACGGACGCGACGTCATCGATTGCGGGATTGCGGCCACCCCGACGGTGGGGATCGTCGTCCGTGACGAGCGTGCCGCCGGCGGACTGCAGATCTCCGCCAGCCACAATCCGGCCCCCTACAACGGACTCAAGCTGTTCTCGTCCGAGGGGCGGGTGCTCCCCGCCGCCGCCGGCCGGCCCATCCTCGAACGCTTCCATACCGGCGACGTTCCTCGTGCCCCCGCTCCCTCTCCCGGCACGCGCCGCGAGGTCGACGGCACGGCGGCCCATGTCGATCTCGTCCTCGCGACCGTCGATGTCGAGGCGATTCGCCGGCAGCGAGTGAAGGTTTGGCTCGATTCAGGCCATGGCGCCGGCAGCCGTGTCGGCGTGCCCCTCCTCGAGGCGCTGGGATGCGAGGTCGTCGTGGAGGGGGGGACGCCCGACGGCCTCTTCGAGCACAAGCCAGAGCCGACGGCCGAGAATCTCGCCGACTGGCTGCCGCGGATTGCGGACTGCGGGGCGGCGATCGGGTTCTTTCAGGATCCCGATGCCGACCGGCTCGCGATCGCCACCGCCGCCGGCCGGTACATCGGCGAGGAGTGCACGCTCGCCCTCGCCGTCGAGAATGTTCTCACGCGGACCGCCGGGCCGGTGGTCGTCAACTGTTCCACGAGTGGCATGACCGGGGTGATCGCGGCCCGGCACGGTGTCCCCTGCCATGTCTCCGCCGTCGGCGAGGCGAACGTCGTCGATTCGTTGCTCGCCACGGGTGCGGTGATCGGTGGCGAGGGAAACGGTGGCGTCATCCATCCCCGCGTGGTCCTCGTCCGCGACAGTGCCGTATCGATGGCCCTCGTCCTCGATTCGATGTGCCGCGGCGACACCGTGACGCCGATCGAGACGCTCGCCAGCCGCCTCCCGACGCTCGTGATGGAGAAGGCGAAGATCGATCTGGCCCCGGAGACGACAGGCCCCGGGCTGATCGCGGCGATCGATCGCGTCGCCGCCGCTTTCCCGGGAGCCCGAGCTGACCGGCTCGACGGCCTCCGTCTCGACTGGCCGGAGGGCTGGCTTCTGGTGCGGGCAAGCAACACCGAGCCGATCGTCCGGATCGTCGCCGAGGAGCGCAGCCCGGAGGCAGTCGCCGCAGCGATCGCGAAGGCTCGCCGTGCGATCGCCGCAGACAGCGGGGCGATCGCGGCGACCACGGAGCCCTCGCCGCGAGCATGATCGAAAGCGTTCGGCGACCGCGGTGTCACGCGGTGACCGGCATCACTTCCGGACGAGGACCTGCGAACCGGGCCCGAGGATGTCGGCGATGTCCTCGAGGTCGCGGAGCGAGACGATCACGCTCGACGCCGAGGCGCTGTCGCTGACGAGACTCGGGTCCTCGACCCCTTCGATCGCCAAGCCCTCGCCGAGGATGATCGACTTCGGCCCGGCCGCTGGCGCGTACGCCACCTGGGCGGCGATTCCGGTCGGCTCCTGAACGGCACCGGGACGGCGGATGTCGATCACCGCAACCGACTGGCCGACGCGGTCATAGATCTGCCGACCGAGGACGACGGGGAAGCTGCCGGCGTAATTCCCCCCGACCTGGAGGCTCATCCGCCGCCGGGAGACGCTGATCACCGCATCGAACGGGCCACGCAACACCTTGAGATGTTCCCCGTGAACCAGCTGCGAGGGATCGGTGACGCCGTTGATCTTGCCGAGGAGCTGCCACGGCACCTGGAGGGGGGCGGCGATCGATGGCAGCGTGTCTCCCGGGGCGACGATATGAGGGGGGAGCAGCAGATCCTTTTGGGAGTAGATGACCGTGCCGGCGAGTTGCCCGAGGAGATCCTCGAGTCGCTGGCTCTCCTCGAGCCCAAGGGAGGGGTCGTCGTGCCACAGCGAGAGGACAGCGAGTGCCTCGGCATACCGGCCGGCGCCGAGCATCTCGTGGGCGTCGGCCCAGGCCGATGCGAATGCCGGCGAGGGGGCGTTGCGGGATTGCGGCGGAGGGGCGAGCGTTGCTGGCGCGGTGGGGAGCGGAGCCGGCGGGGGGGCGATCAGCGCTTCTCCGGCGGCGGCGGCGAGTGGTTCGCCCGCGCCCGCTTGAGGAGCGAACGCCGCCGTCTCCCCCAACGCTCCCGTCGGGGGAACAGTCGGCACCGGGAGCGCCGAAGCGGGCATTGGCGGCGGCAATGCGGCGCCGGGGGGCACCGCCGAAGCCTGGAGAGGCTCGGCACCGGCGAGTGGATGGGCTGGGGCGACGCCAATCGCGGTCGGGTCGCGCGGCAGCGTGATCTCCGGTGGGGCGAAGGCGCCGCCTGTGGTGTCGACGACGCTCCCTGCCGGGGCCGGCGCGGGGCCTTTTTGGACCACCGAATAGGCCCCATACATGATCGTGCCGAGGAGCCCGAGCACGATGAGTGGCTTGAGGGAGTCCATCGGGTCGTTATCGCGTTCGCGGCGGCGCGAGGTCGAGGTACGTGCCATGGCTGTCTTTCGCAGGGGGTGCGTCGAGTTTTCGCCACTCCGCAAGGGCGGCAGACTGTAGGGACGCCGGGGCCGAGGTGCCAGACCGCTTCAGGCCCGTTCCTGGCCGACGCGCCGGGCCAAGCCTTCTCGGGGGGCTTGGGGCGGTCAGGGGGAATGGAGAGGGTGTGACTCCGGGCGCCCGCGTCACGCCTGGCCTGATGGCCCGGTGTGTTTCCCTGCGACGGGGGGCGGGGCGTATATTCATGGCGATTAGGAACCGGTATGGGGTCATAATGATGAGTTCGTCGACATCCGATCCGACAGCGCTGCGGGATGTCGTCGCCGTCGTTCTGGCAGGCGGCAAGGGCGCTCGCCTCGACCCCCTCACCAGGGATCGTGCCAAGCCGGCCGTCCCCTTCGGCGGTGCCTACCGGATCGTCGACTTCGCCCTTTCCAACTGCGTCAACAGCGGCCTCCGTCGGGTGCAGGTGCTCACCCAGTACAAAGCCGTGAGCCTCGACAGGCACGTGATGCTCGGTTGGCACCGGTTCTTCTGCCGTGAACTCGGTGAGTTTCTCGACATCCTTCCGCCCCAGCAGCGGGTCGACGAGAGCTGGTATCTCGGGACCGCCGACGCGGTCTTCCAAAATATTTATTCCCTGGAGATGGCGGCGCCCCGCCTCGTCGTCGTCTTGGCAGGGGATCATGTCTACAAGATGGACTACCGCGCGCTGGTCGCCGCTCATGACGACACCGCAGCCGACGTCACCGTCGCGGCTCTCCCGGTGCCGGTCAGTGCAGCGGGGGAGTTCGGGACGATGCGGGTGGATGCCTCCTCTCGCGTCCTCGATTTCCGCGAGAAATCACCGCACCCCCCGGAGCTCCCCGGCCAGCCCGGAATGTGCCTGGCGTCGATGGGGATCTACTGTTTTTCCTGGCCGTTCCTCCTCGAACAACTCCGCGCCGATCATGCCGCTTCCAGTCGGCACGACTTCGGCCATGACATCCTTCCGGCGGTGATCCGCAGTCATGCCGTCCATGCCTACCCGTTCCGGGACGAGAACCGGAAGGCCGATGCTTACTGGCGCGACGTCGGGACAATCGATGCCTACTTCGAGGCCAATCTCGACCTCGTCGCCGTTGATCCGCAGCTCAACCTTTACGACGAACTGTGGCCTGTCCGCACGCTGCCCGCCGCCCATCCTCCCCCGAAGTTCGTGTTCGCCGATCCCGGTCCGGAAGGGCGTCGGGGCGAGGCCACCGACAGCCTCGTTTGCCCGGGCGCCATTCTCTCCGGAGGACGGGCGTGGCGCTCGATCCTCGGGTCCGGTGTGCGGCTCCACAGCTGGGCCCAGGTCGAGGAGAGCATCCTCATGGAAGGGGTCGACGTTGGCCGGCACGCCCGGCTCCGCCGGACGATCGTCGACAAGGGTGTGCGGATCCCGGCCGGCATGAGAATCGGCTTTGATCCCGCGGCCGACGCGGCGATGGGCTTGACGATCTCCGCCGGAGGGGTGACGGTGGTGCCCAAAGGCCACCTCTTCCCGATCGCTGCCCCGCGCCGTGGGGGCCGTGCGAGTAGCGTCGCCCCCGCCTCCGCCGCCGAGGTTTGCCCTGTTCCTTCGCCCCCGTGACACCGCGTTCGATCCGTCGCTGGCCCCCGCTTTGCGCCACGTTCTCCTATGCCGAAACGCAATCTCGTCCTCCTCTGCCTGATCGCCATTGCCAGCCTCCTGGCATGGGCTGCCCGCGACCGTGCTGGCCGGGGACGGCTGTATGGGGAGGTCACCGGGCATGTCGGCCGGATGGTTCTCGAACCGGTCGACGACGAGGCCCTTTTCCATGGCGCGATGGAGGGGATGTTTGCGCGGCTCGACGAACACTCCGCGTTCGTGTCGGTCGAGCCGGGGAATCTTTCCGCCAGCGAGCCCGCGGCCGAGTTCGCCGGGGTCGGCCTCGAACTCACGACCGCAGCGCGCGACCGATTGCCGGCGGTGATCACGCCACTGGTCGGATCACCGGCGTGGCTTGCCGGCATCGCGGCCGGAGACAGGATCGTGGCGATCGACGGAATCGCCACCGATCGAATGCGGCTCAAAGAAGTGGTGGCCAAGCTCCGCGGACCGGCTGGCAGTCGGGTGGTGCTTGATATCGCCCCCCCCGATGGTGATCCCGCCGAAGCGAGCGACGAAGCGGGGAACATCACCGCCACGAGGAGCGTGTCGCTGGAGCGGGCGATGCTCCGGTCCGAGACGGTCTGCGGCGACCGACGCCGGGCCGACGGTTCCTGGGATTGGTTCCTCGAGGGGGAGGAGGGAGTGGCGCTGATTCGTCTCTCGCGGTTCTCGCCCCATTCCCTTGGCGAACTCGATCGGGCGGTTGCGGAAATCGTCGCGGCGGGCCAGCCCTCGGGGGTGATCCTCGACCTTCGCGGGAATCCCGGCGGGAGTCTCGATGCGGCGATCGAGGTCTGCGATCGATTTCTCGATGACGGGGTGATCGTGTCGATGCGAAGCCGCCCTGCCGCCGGCACCCGGCCTGTGACCGCCTCGAGCGAACAATTCGACGTCCGCCGGGCGACCCCCGGGGCGATCCTCCGCGGGCCGCCGATGGTGGTGATCGTCGACGGCGTGACGGCGAGCGCCGCCGAGATTGTCGCAGGCTGCCTCCAGGATCATGGGCGGGCGGTCGTCGTCGGGAGTCGGACGTTCGGCAAGGGGACGGTCCAGACCACGTTGCCGCTCTCCGATGGTCGCCATGCGATTCGGCTGACGACGGCCGAATACCTTCGCCCGAACCTCGCCCCCCTCCACCGTCGGCCGCACGACCCGGACGCCCAAGCCTGGGGCGTGTCGCCCGACCGGGGCTATGAACTCACCCCGACCGGTGGGACGCTCGATGCCGTGCGCGACTGGCGTCTGCGCCGCGATGCGGTGCCTCGGCAGCCGGCGGTGGTGTCGATCGGAGCGGAGGCGGTGGCCGACAGCACTGGGGGCGAATCATCGGCTCTCTGGCCCCGCCACGTCGATCCGGTCCTCGGCCGCGCCGTGGCGGCGATCGGAGCCCGGCGGGAACTGGCGGAGGCAGGGGAGTGAGTGGATGCTAACCCCATCGTGAATCGGCGGCCACGATTCATCCGGCGTTCGAACTGTTGGCGTCCCGATCAGCGCCGGTCATGAAAGCCCAGCGGCCAGGATTCGGGCCGGAAAGAATACTTTGAAAGAGGATGTCGATGCAGCTTGATGACATCGTTTCATCGGTTCCGGGATCATTGGCGCACATTCACCGGCGGGCCGTGGTTGTTGGATGGATCGTGTTGCTCGGCGTTCTGGCGGGCGGTTTTCTCTTCGCGCCCTTCAATGAGGACGTGCGTTCCCAGTTCGCCGCCGCCCGTCAGGCGGACTACCGCGGCTGGTTCCCCGGCAACATTGTCGAGGCTTGGGACATCAAACCGATCGGCAATCGGATGATGATCTACGGTTTCTACCGGGCGTCGGCGAATCTGGTGGCCTTTCGGGATAAACCGACGTTTGAGTTGTTCGTCCATGGCCTGTGCCTCGGCGGCATCATGGCGGGCGTGGCTGTCGTGCGTCGCGTCATCGAGGGTGCTCCCGGAAGCGACGCCCGCGTGTCGCCGACATCGATCGGCCTCGGATTGGTTTCGATTCTGGCCGTTTCGTACTACGTGATCCTCCAGCCGGAGTGGTTTGCGAGCCTCCTTCTCTTGGCAGCGATCGGACTGACGGTATCCGAGTCGCCGGTTGCCGCGGTGGCAGCGGGCCTCGTGGCGTCGGTGCTTCTCCCGCTCAAGGGGGTGACCGTCTTGTTGGTGCCTATCGTGCCGGTGACGTGGCTTCTCATGGGGCTCGACTGGCGCCGGCGATCGCTCCCATTTCTCGGCGGACTGTCGTTGGGCCTCGCCCTGACCGTCCTGTTCTTCCTGCTTTATCCGCAGTCTTGGCAGGATCTTGTCGATGCGACGGCCTATCAGAACTCTGTTGGTGGGTTTGCGCCTGTCCGTCGCGGGTTGAGGACTATCGGTGCCGGATTTGGTGGGGCGATGACGCATGCCCCGATGCTGTACGTCGGGCTATCCTGCACCCTCTTGGTTGCCTTCGCAGGCATCGCTCGTCGATCGTTCAGCGACACGCTGCTTCTCCTCGCGGCGTGGGGGTGCGCGGTGGCGGTCGTGATGATCCAGGGGAAGTGGTTCGCCTACCACTACGGCGTGGCCATCGTTCCCGCGCTGCTATCGGTCGCGACGTGGTGTTCCGATCGATACTCCGCCTGGAGGGAATCACTTCCGATGGCCGGCCGATGGAAGCTGGTGGCGCTTGCCTGCCTGGGGAATCTCGTCCTCGCGGCGATCACGTGGCGGTACGCACCCGATCAGCGGGGAATGCTTCCTGCGGTCTGCGTGGTTACCGCGATCCTCGCCGTCGGTCTCGTGCAGGGGGATCGGTTCGCACGGCCCTGGGGGGCGATGCCGACATTTGTTGCGCTGTTGACCGGCATCGGATGGACGTGCTTGGCCGCCCCCTGGACGCCACCGGCCCGATCCGCGGCGCTTGCGGGAGCCGAACAGTTGGCCTATTTCTCAGAGCTCGACGGCAGGCACCGTTTGTCGGAGGAGCCATCCCTGCTGTTTCTTGAAGGGGGCGAAGCCTCGTACTTCATCACCCCCAGATCCGCCCTGCGTTGGATCTATCCGCTGCCGCTGCAGCGCGTGCACTCCAATCCGGAACTCGTGCGTTCCGCCGTTCACGCCCGCGCCCTCGAGCAGGCTCTCGCGTACGAGGGGCAGTACATCATTCTGGATGCCACTTGGATGCGGAGTGACCAGCGACTCCTTCCGACGTTATCCGAAAAGATCGAGCGCGAATATGAGGTCATCGACTCAACTGACCTCCTCCAGGACCATGGCGACCGGAACCGATACGTGCTCCTCCGGCGGAAATGATTTGGATCGCCGAACGGTTGCTGGCTTGCCCACACCGCAGGGTGGTCCAATCGTTTGTGGGTGGGGATGGTGGTCTGGCATTGTGGCGCCGACACTGAGCCTTCTCGCGTGATTTGGGCCCGGATCCTCGCGGCACATTGGATGATGGAAGGCTTCGTCGTAGGATGATTTCGTCTCCATGCCGTGGTGGAGTGTCAATGGGCCACGAGCGATGGCGGGACGGGTTGTTCCCGGTTCGGGGCACCGATCCATCGGGAGCCTTCCAGACGATGACCAAAGTCACCTGCGTCATCCCTTGCTACAACGAGCAAGAGGTGCTTCCCCTGTTGTTTGATCGCTTCACGGCGGCGGCGGAAACCTGGGGTGTGGACTGGAACGTGATCTGCGTCGACGACGGGTCGTCCGATTCCACCTGGGCACTCCTCTGCGAGCAGGCCGAGAAGGACCGTCGGTGGCAGTCCCTGGCGCTGGCGCGGAACTTCGGCCATCAGACGGCCGTATCGGCAGGGATCTACCACGCCGATGGCGATGTGGTGGTCGTCATTGATGCCGACCTCCAGGATCCGCCCGAGGAACTCCACCGGTTTCTCGACAAGTGGCGTGAGGGCTATCAGGTTGTCTACGCGGTGAGGAAGAAACGGAAGGAAGGTCCCCTGAAGCGATTCTGCTACTGGGCGTTCTATCGCGTGATGGCCCAACTCGTTTCGATCCCCATCCCGTTGGACACCGGCGACTTCTGCGTCATGGACCGGAAGGTCGTCGACGTCCTCAATGCCATGCCGGAGCGAAATCGGTTTGTCCGTGGCCTGCGGGCATGGGCCGGATTCAAACAGGTCGGCCTGGAGTACGAACGCCATGCCCGGGCCGCCGGCGACGTCAAATACACCTTCCGGAAACTGCTGAAGTTGGCCTTTGATGGGATCTTCTCCTTTTCCGTCGTTCCGTTGAAGTTCGCGACTTGGCTGGGATTCAGTGTGTCGCTTCTTGCCCTCGCCGGAATCCTGTTCACCTTCGTGCAACGGCTCTTCCCCGATCTCTTCAATAGCGTCGGCCTCCGCCCCGTGCCCGGCTACGCCACGATCGTGATCGCGATCCTCTTTCTCGGCGGAGTACAGCTCACCTGCCTCGGTATTCTCGGCGAATACCTGGGCCGCATCTTTGATGAGGTCAAGCGACGCCCGCAGTGGGTGTTTCGTGACAATGTCGGGCTTCAGGGACGTATTCCGCCGCCGTGAACAAACTCTCCGCGATGATCGGGCGATACCGGACGTTCCTGACCTACTGCCTGATCGGCGGCAGCGGCGTCCTGCTCGATATGACGGTCTATTCTCTTCTCATCGGGCTCGCCGGGATCGGTTACCAAGGGGCCAATGCCCTCGGGTATCTGAGCGGTACGATGCTGTCGTTCGTGCTCAACTCACGGTACAACTTCCGCGTTCAAGACCGACTGCTCTCGCGTTTTGTCATCTTTTTGCTCGTGGCGCTGTTGGGTTTCGCCACTTCAGCGCTCGCGCTGAACGTGCTGATCGAGCGATTCGGGTTCGATCGGTATCTCTCCAAGATGGCCACGCTCGTTGCAGTCGTGCTCATCCAATACAACCTCAATCGCCTCGTCTCCTTCCGCCGGATCGACTGAAACCATGTCATCCCTGCTCATTATCGGCGGCGGCGTCACCGGGCTCACGGCCGCCTACCTTGCCTCCAAGGCCGGCCGTCGCGTCACCGTCCTCGAGGGGGCAGCCCAGCCGGGCGGCTTGCTGGCGACGTTTCCCGTCGGTGAAACGCGGCTGGAGCACTTCTACCACCACTTCTTCACGCACGACGCCGAATTGCACTGGCTCGTGCGGGAGCTCGGTCTTGAAGATCGTCTCCGCTATCTCCCGGCATCGATGGGGGTCTACCGGAACGGTCGTTACCATTCCTTCAACGGCGGTGCCGATCTCCTTCGCTTCAGCCCCCTCCGCTTCGCCGCCAAGGTTCGGTTCGCGATGTCGAGCCTCTATCTGGCGAAGATGGCCGACTGGCGCGCCTGGGAAGGGGTGCCGTGCCTCGAGTGGTTTCGGACCTATGCCGGGCAGAGTGCCACGGACGCCATCTGGCGGCCGATGCTCGAGATCAAGTTTGGTCCCTATGCCGATCGGGTGCCGGCCGCCTGGATGGTGGGACGGCTTCGGCAGCGGATGAGCTCCCGGAAACGTGGGGGGGAACGCCTCGGCTATCTCCACGGGAGCTTGGAGGTGCTGCTTCAGGCCTTGCTCGGGAAGCTCCGGGAGCGCGGGGTCGACGTGGTCTGTGGCTGTCCGGTTGAGTCGCTCGTTGTCGAAGCGGGGCGCGTGAAGGGAGCCCTGACGGCACGGGGGCGGTTCGAAGCCGACGCCGTCCTGGCGACGATCCCGGCCGATCGTTTCGCCGACCTCGTCGAGCCCGTCGACGGGGCCTACGGCAGCACGTTGCGACAGATCGAGCACTTCGGGGCGGTTTGTACGATCCTCGAGATGGACAGGTCGCTTGGCGAGTGCTACTGGCTCAACGTCGCCGACGCTGGATTTCCGTTCGGGGGCGTCATCGAGCACACCCGCCTGCTTCCTGTCGCGGATTATGCGGGAAGGCATTTGGTCTATCTCTCCAGATACTTCGAACGCTCGCATGCTCTGGCAACGATGGACGTCGATGCGATCGCGGAGACCATGACCGGGGCCCTGGGAAAGATCTACCCCCGCTTACGTCCAGAGCATGTTCTGAAGACACATGTCTTCCGGACGCAGACTGCGGCCGTTGTTTGCGACATGAACTTCTCCCGGAAGGTGCCGGCGATGAGGACACCCCTTCCGGGACTCACGTATGCCGGGATGGTCCATGTCTATCCGGATGAACGCAGCTGCAACAACTCGATCCGTGTCGCTGCGGAAGCACTGCGCGTGATCGGCTGCGATACGAGCGACGTTCCATCGGGGGCGTCGCTGGCAGGGCAGATCGGGGTCGGTTGATCGACGCGGGCCTCGTCTGCGGCTGGCTTCCTGGATTCCGTCGCGGCTTGCAGGGAACGGGAATCCCGCGAGGCCGTCCTCATCCCGCGCCGATCTCGGTGGCGAGGAAGAAGCTCCCCGCGATGCAGACTAGCCCTTTGGCTCCGGCGAGCTTCCTCGCTGCCTTCAGGGCCTCGGCTGGTGACTGGGCTGTCGTCGGCACGGGCAGCCCTGCCGCGGCACAGGCCGCCACGAGCCGCTCGGTCGTCGCCGCTCTGGGGTTGGTGAGATAGCGGGTGACGACAACCCGGTCGAACCGGCCCCGGCAGCAGGCGAGCATCTCCTCGATCTGCTTGTCGGCGCTGGCGGCGAAGAGGAGCACCCGCGGTGCACCACGCGCCGTTGTGGCCGCGAGTGGAGCTTCGAGTGTCTCGACAAGCGACTCCATCGAGGCGACGTTGTGGGCCGCGTCGAGGATCACCAGCGGCCGGTCGGCGATCCGCTCGATCCGCGCCGGGAGATGGACCGATGCCAACCCGGCCCGCACCGCCGTCTCGGGGATCGGGAAGCCGCGCCGACGGAGTTCACCGATCGTCAGGACGGCAAGCCCGGCGTTGTCGGCCTGATGGCGGCCGGCCATCGAGAGGGGATAGGTGAGCTCTTGCCCGCCTTCACCTGCGGCGCGGAGCAGGAGCGTGCCGCCGGCGAGCGGTGTCGCAGCGTTTGCCGGAGCGTGGAAAATCGTGAAATCGCGGTCGATCAGCCGGAGCGGTGCCCGGCGCTTCCGGGCCGTGGCGACGATCACCTTCCGGGCGGCCGGATCGCGCGCGCCGCACACGACGGCGCAGCCCCGTTTGATGATCCCCGCCTTCTCCGTGGCGATGTGGCGGACGGTGGGGCCGAGGATCGCCATGTGGTCGAGGCTGATGCTCGTGATCACCGAGACGACCGGTCGGGAGACGTTCGTCGCGTCGAGCCGGCCGCCCAAGCCGGTCTCGAGAACGGCGATGTCGACCTTCGCCCGGGCGAAATGGTCGAAGGCCACCGCCGTCACCACCTCGAACCAGGTCGGCACGCGCGTGCCACGGCGGAGCGCGGAGGCATCGAGCTGCTCGACGGCCGGCACGACCGTGGCGAACGAGCGGAGGAGATCGGCCTCGGCGATCGGCCGGCCGTCGACCGCGATCCGCTCCTCGAGCCGATGGACATGGGGGGAGAGGTACCGGCCGACCCGCAGCCCGGCTTCCCCGAGGATCGCGGCGATCATCGCCACCGTCGACCCCTTCCCCTTCGTGCCGGCCACATGGACCACTGGAAAGGCGTCGTGCGGGTTGCCGATGAGGGCCAGCAACCGTCGCATCCTCGCCAGGCCGAACGAGCCGTCGCCCCCCGGGCCGACCGGCGCCTGACGCTCGTAGTTCACCCGCGAATCGAGCCACCCGAGCACCGCTGCCCGGGGCCCGGCATCGATTCGGTCGCCCGGAGAATGGGGGGGGTTCGACCGCGATCGAGGCATCTTCCGCAAACTCCCACGGCGCCGTGAATCCCCCGAAGTGTACCGCCAATCGACCCACTTCCGGCGACCAATCGGGCTTGATCGCCGGGCGCGTTTCCAAGACGCTCCGCCCCGGCTCCCTCCGTCCACCCTCGCTTTCAGCGTGATCACCATGCTCGTCCCATCAGCCGCCATCGACTCCGTCGACCCGCGTCGGGGATTTATGGTGTTCCCCGCCGGCGTGATGGTGGCCATCCTTCTGTTCTTCGGCAGCACCGCGGCGGCGCAGGCTCCCGCAGAGGTGCTCGGAACTCCTCCAGCGCTGCCGGCAGCGCCACCAGCCGATTCCTTCCCGGCGTTTCCGTCGGCACAGGTCCCGGGCCCGCCGCCGACGCCGGCTCCACCACGTCTTCCCTTGCCGTCCGCCGGGGCTGGCGTGCCCTCGTCGGGGCCGTTGACCTCCGGCCAAGTCGGAGGAGGCGTGCCGCTCGACGGCGGTGTGGTGCCTCCGCCAATGTATGTCCCCGACCCCAACGAACTCGGCGGCTATGCGGCCCTTCCCGAGGCTGTGGCCACCGACATCGTTCCCCCCTGGCCCCGTTGGTTTGCTGGCGCCAGCGGCCTGATGATGACGCGCACGCTGCCGTCTGGAACGGCCACGATGCAACCGGCCGCCGGGCTGACGACGCTCACCACCTCCTCGGCGGCCGCTACCTGGCCCGGTGGACTCGACTTCCAGGTGGGACGGTGGATGGGAGAACAGCAGAACTGGGCCCTCGAAGGGATCTATTGGGGGGTGTATGGCCTCGGCACCTCCGCGACGGTGACCGGGGCGGGGATCGATGCGATCCCCCAGGCCCCTGGCGTGATCCTCGCGGGATCCCCCGCATCGGCTTTCCTCACCGATGCCACGCAGCAGCAGGTGGCCCGGTCAGATCTCGTCAACGACGTCGAGATCAACTGGATTTACCGCCTCACCGATCGCCCCGAGTTTCCCCCGCTCGACCGTCGGCTCGGTTTCATGTGGCTGGCCGGCTTCCGCTTCTTCGAACTCCAGGACGTGCTCTCGCAGACGTCGACGTCGTCGACACTCCCGCCGTCGTCCGTTGGCGCCAATCAATCGCTCCTCTCGGTGGCGACCAACAACAACCTCTACGGCGCTCAGGTGGGGGCCAAGGCCGACTGGCGGATCGCGCCGCGGATCCGGCTCTCCGCGGTGCCGAAGTTCATGATCGGTGGCAACGCGATCACGAACACCACCGAGCTGACCACGATCAATGGCTCCGGGGCCACCTTCTCCGACGGGCAACCGGTGAACGTCCATTCGACGCTCGGCGTCTTCTCCTGGCTGGGGAGCGTCGATAGCTCGGTGGCCTGGGATGTGACCGACCGCTGGAGCGTGTGGCTGGGCTACCGCGTCGTCGGCGTGGGGAACATCGCCCAGGCCGACGGGCAATGGCCGTCGACGCTCGCCGCCCCGAGTGCGCTCCAGGGGATCAACGCCGGATCGAGCACAATCCTTCACGGCGGCTTCGCCGGCTTCCAGGGCCGATACTGAAGTCGCCCGATCCCCCGCGTGCTGCCGTGCGGCCGCGTGGGTCGGCGATCAGCCGCACGACTGCCTGCTAGCGCGAGCAGTAGTCGATCGCCCTGGCGATCTCGCTCTTGAGATCCTTGCGGGCCACGATCCGATCGATGAACCCGTGCTCGAGGAGGAACTCGCTCGTCTGGAAGCCCTTGGGAAGTTCGACGCGGATCGTCGCCTTGATCGTGCGGGGGCCGGCGAAGCCGATCAGCGCCCGCGGTTCGGCGAAGCAGAGGTCACCGAGTGACGCGAAGCTCGCCGCCACGCCACCCATCGTCGGGTTGGTGAGGACGGAGATGAACAGGCCGCCGGCCTGAGAGTAGCGGGCCAAGGCCGCCGACACCTTCGCCATTTGCATCAGCGACAGGATCCCCTCGTGCATCCGAGCCCCGCCGCCCGAGGCCGAAATGATGATCAGCGGCAGTTTCTGTGGGGTGGCCCGCTCGATGAGCCGGGTGAGGCGTTCGCCGACGACGCTCCCCATGCTCCCCATGATGAACGACGAATCGGTGACGCCGCAGGCCACCCGGCGGGCCCGGATCATGCCGGTGCCGGTGAGCGCGGCATCGGAAAGGCCGGTCCGCTTCTGCTCGGCCACGAGCCGCTCGGCGTAGGGCTTCTTGTCACGGAAGCCGAGCGGATCGGTCGGACGGAGGCCGGCGTCCCATTCCTCAAAGGTGCCGGTGTCGCAGAGCTGTTCGATCCTGGTCGCCGCCGAGACATACCAGTGAAATCCGCACTTCGGACAGACGTTGAGGATCTCCTCCGCTTCCTTGCGGTAGATCGTCTGCTGGCAGCCGTCGCACTTCTGCCACAGCCCTTCAGGAACCCCTCGCTTCGGCCGCGGTGCGCGGGGCGTGGGGGATGCTGACGGGGGGGCGCCGGAGGGCTTTGTGGCAGGGGCCGGCTCATGACCGGCCGGTGCCACCTTGCCGGCGGGTTGCGAAGCGGCGGAGGGATTGCGTCGTTCCATGCGACCGGTCGGGAAGGGGGGCAATGGCGAGGAAAAAAAGGCGGCAGCAAGGCTGCCAAACTTCGAGCGTCCAGTGTAGTCGGTGGCGGTCGACCGATGCTGCGCCGGTCTCGTCGCCCCCTGCTGGAGGGGCGCCAGCGACGTTTTCCCCGAGAATGTCAGGATGGCGCCAGGCCGAGTCGCCCGCGGAGCGTCGCGAGCGCCGTGGCACCGCCGAAGACCCCGAAACCAGTCACAGGCAGAGGGGCCTGCGGCGTGGCGGGGCTGACCCGGATTTCCAAGGCCGCAGGGGCGGTCGCCGCGATCTCCCACAGGTCGCCGGGGCCATCGCCGGTCAGCAGGGAATGAATGATCCGGTCGATCGGCTGAGGCACGACCACTGCCACACGCTCCCCGGGGTGTCGGGCCACGATCTTGCCGATCGCCTGAGCGATGCGATCGCGGGCGGCGGAGAGCGGCTCACCATCCGGGGGCACCACCGTCCACGGATCCTCTTCCCAGTGCCGCGCCAAGCGCGGTTGCCGGCGGCGGATCTCGCTCACGAGCATCCCCTGCCAGAGCCCGAGATCGAGGCCGACAAGGTGGGGCACCCGTCGTGGCACCATCTCGAGCGCATCGCCGATGACGTCGGCCGTCTCGATGGCGCAGGTCGTCGGGGAGGTGTAGAGGGCGGCAGGAGGCGCTGCCGCGAGGTGGCGGGCTGTTTCCCTGACGGCGGCGATGCCGGCCGGCGCCAACGGGATATCGAGATTGCCGCGGATGCGGCCCTGCAGATCGTAGTCCGTCGCACCCGATCGGATGACGACGAGGAAATCAGCCATCGAGAGAAAGACTCCTGGGGGAATGATCCGCGGCGCGAGCGGCGTCGCCGGCGATCTGCTCGAGATCGCGGATCGCGAGGGCGTAATCGGGGGATTTGATGACGGCGCTCCCAGCGACGATGTATTCCGCACCCGCGGCGGCCACGGGGCCGATCGTCGTCGTGGAGATACCTCCGTCGACACACAGCCGGACATGCGGATGACCGTTGGAACGGGCCTCGGCGAGCGACTTCAGTTTGGCAAGCGCGGCGGGATCGAAGGCCTGGCCACCGAAGCCCGGCTCGACGCTCATCACGAGGACTCCGTCACATCGATCCAACAGTGCGATCGCGCGTTCGACCGGGGTCTTCGGGCTGATTGCGAGATGGGCGCGGGGGCCGAGGTGGCGGATCGAGTCGAGCGTCTTGGCCGCGTCGGGCAGGGCTTCGACATGGACGGTGAGGATGTCGGCGCCGAGCCGCGCGTAGTCGGCCAGCCAGCGGTCCGGCTCGGCCACCATGAGATGGACCTCGATCGGCACCTTCGCCGCCCGCCGAACCGCCTCCACCACCACCTGCCCGTAGGTCAGTTGCGGCACGAAGACGCCATCCATGATGTCGAGATGGATCGCGGCGGCCCCGGCCTCTTCGAGCCGGGCTACTTCCGCGGCCAGATGACCGAAGTCGCACAACAGGAGGGCCGGAAGAACGACGGGGCCGCAACGCTCGACCCGGACGGCGAGAGCGTCAGCTGAATGGCCTGTGGAACGATTTCCGGCCGCGGACTTCACACGCATCGGCCGCTCGTCGCGACCGGCCTGCATCGATGGAGTCGGCGGTCGCTCCCAAAATGGAAACCCTTCGCCGATGACAACATCCTACCATCCGTTCCCCCGGTTCCCGAGTCCCCCCACTCATTTCCTTTCCGGAGATCGGGGCGCAACCATCGCCGCCGGATAGACTTGCGGTCGATCCAACCGCGGGGGGAACGCCGCAGGAAAACCCCGCCGACACCTCGCCGGAGGGCCGAAACATGACCGCCTCCTCCTCAGGCCCCGGAAATCTCGGGGGGCCTCGGGCCCACATCCTCCACGAAGCCAACTACGCCCAACTCCTGGCGCGGCGGCCGAACGTCGCCGTGCTGCCGTGGGGAGCGACTGAGGCGCACAACTGGCACATGCCCCATGGCACCGATGTCGTCGAGGCGGTGTCGCTCGCCGAGCGTGCCGCCGATCTCGCCGTCGCGGCAGGCGCCCGGGTCGTCGTCCTCCCCGCGATTCCCTATGGCAACAATGCCCAGCAGCAGGATCAGGTGGCCACGGTTCACTTTTCGACGGCGACGGCGCTTGCCATCCTCCGCGACGTGACCGACAGCCTCGCCCGACAGGGGATCGACCGGCTCGTGATCGTCAACGGGCACGGGGGGAACGACTTCAAGCCGATGGTCCGCGACTGTCAACTCACCTCGGGCCTGACGATCCTCGTCGTCGACTTCTGGAAGCTCTGTCCTGACGTCCTCGCTGCCACCTTTTCAGACCCAGGGGATCATGCTGGGCAACTGGAGACTTCGCTGCTCCTCCATCTTCGTCCCGAATGGATGGAGATGGAAAGGGCCGGCAAGGGAGAGGCGGCGGCCCGACTTCCTGATGGCATCCGTCAGGCGAACGCCTGGACTCCCCGCCCGTGGTCGAAGGTCCAGCCCGACACCGGCAGCGGCGATCCGGCCGGCTCGTCCGCCGCGCTCGGGGCCCGCTACTTCGAGGCTGCCGCCGCGTCACTGGCCACCCTCCTGATGACGGTGTCGGGGCTCGACCGCGGCGTTGACGTCTTCGGCTGACCTTCACGGCCCACCGCTTCGCCGACGTTCCTCCGTCCCCTCCGTTCACTGCCTGCCGGAGTCGTTCACCATGGCGAACGAGACGATCTCGGAGCCGCTTTTTCCCTCCCGCTTGACCACGGCCGATCTGGCTCAGATCGAAGCCCAGGCGCAGCAGACCGGGGGGCGGCTGCTTACTGCGGCGCTGGCGGCACAGCCGTCGCGATT
>Ga0114959_10001122_pt1 | contig 24072 bp, 16 predicted proteins | sample C_130625_EF_Meta_FD_87317 | JGI IMG/M metagenome (GOLD analysis project Ga0114959, IMG submission 87317) | Freshwater microbial communities from Lake Croche, Canada to study carbon cycling - C_130625_EF_MetaG | ecosystem: Environmental > Aquatic > Freshwater > Lake | place: Lake Croche, Canada... | reverse complement strand
TCTTTAGAGTGAAGTTTAAGCTTGGCAGTGTTTGCGGATATTCGCGAGGATGGCGAAATTGGTAGACGCACCAGGTTTAGGTCCTGACGCCAGAAATGGTGTGGGGGTTCGAGTCCCCCTCCTCGCACCACAAGTGCTACTTGGCTTGGACTTCACATATCCTGATTTCAATAAAGAGACGAGAATGGCTTTGCAGATAGAAAATTTAGGTTCCTTAGAGCGCAAAATGACTTTGGAGTTCGCCCGTACTGATTTGGAAAAAGCGCGCGATGCCCGTTTGGCCCAATTTGGTAAAAATATGAAAGTGGCTGGCTTTCGTCCAGGCAAAGTGCCAAAGAACATGGTCGAGAAACAATACGGTATGCAAGTGGATTTCGAGCTTCAGTACGATAAGGCTACTGAGCTCTTTTACGAGCAAAGTAAAAAAGAGGGTCTTGCATTAGCGGGTCAGCCCCGTCTTGAGCCAAAAAGCGAATTAGGTGATGACAAGATTGTCTTTGATGCATTCTTCGAAGTGTTGCCAGAAGTCAAGGTTGGAGATTTTTCAAAAGCTGAAGTAATTAAATATTCCACCGATATTGGTGAAGCTGAAATTGATCGAGCAATCGATGTATTACGCAAGCAGCAAGTTCACTACCACCCACGTGGTGAAACTGGTCCAAATGGTGATGGTGGCTCTGATACATCAGCCCAAAACGGGGACCAAGTCGTGATTGACTTTGTTGGCAAGATTGATGGTGTTGAATTCGCTGGTGGCAAGGCAGATAACTTTGAATATGTGTTAGGCGAAGGTCGTATGTTGCCTGAATTCGAAGCAGCTAGCTTGGGTCTCAAAGCAGGCGATACCAAATCATTTCCTCTCAGTTTCCCTGCTGACTATCATGGTAAAGATGTTGCCGGTAAGACTGCAGAATTTACCATTACTGTGAAATCCGTGAACTGGGCACATATGCCAGTTGTTGATGACGCATTTGCATTATCGATGGGCGTTACAGAGGGCGGAGTTGCAAAAATGCGCTCTGAAGTAAAAGAAAACTTAGTTCGTGAAGTCAAGCGCCGCATTACTTCTTTATTAAAGAATGAAGTCATGGAAAAGCTCAATACCTTGTGTGAGCTTGATGTTCCCAAGTCTTTGGTATCTTCTGAGCAAGAGCGTCTCGTAGAAGGTGCACGGCAAGACCTAATGCAACGTGGAGTGCCCAATGCTAAAGATGCGCCTATTCCCTCAGAGTTATTTGCCGAACAAGCTCTTAAGCGTGTACGACTAGGTTTAATCCTTGGCGAGTTGGTTAAAAAGCAAAGCTTAGCTGCCACCGCTGACCAAATTAAGGCAGAAATTGATGAGCAAGCAGCTACTTATGAAGATCCTAAAGAGGTAGTGCGTTGGTTCTACAGTAATCCTAGCCGCTTAAAAGATATTGAAAATATGGTGCTTGAAGACAATGTGATCAAGTATTTCACATCACTTGCTAAAGTGAGTGATAAGGCGCTAAGCTTCGAAGAGCTAAGCAAGCTAAACTAAGCTGACGCCGCTAATAACTACGTAAAGAGGATCTTCATCAATGAATCAAAACCATTTGCAGTCTGAAAACCTTGAACCTAAAGGATTAGGTTTGGTTCCAATGGTGATTGAAACCTCGGGCCGAGGAGAGCGTGCTTACGATATTTACTCCCGCCTTTTAAGAGAACGTGTTGTTTTCTTAGTTGGTGAAGTAAATGATCAAACAGCGAACTTAGTTATTGCTCAACTATTATTTCTAGAGAGTGAAAATCCAGATAAAGAAATTTCTCTGTACATTAACTCACCAGGCGGATCAGTATCTGCTGGCCTAGCTATTTACGACACTATGCAGTTCATTAAGCCACACGTCAGCACCTTGTGTATGGGTATGGCTGCCAGTATGGGTGCATTCTTATTATGCGCAGGTGAAAAAGGTAAGCGTTATGCATTACCAAATTCTCGTGTGATGATTCATCAGCCATTAGGCGGAGCACGTGGTCAAGCATCTGATATTGAGATTCAAGCGCGTGAAATTTTGTACTTGCGCGAACGGCTAAATAAGATCTTGGCTGAACGTACAGGTCAATCCATTGAAACTATTGCTAAAGATACCGATCGCGATAACTTTATGTCTGCAGAGCAAGCCCGTGACTATGGCTTAATCGATAAGGTTATTGAGAAGCGCCCTTAATATTTAAGCAGAGACTATTTTGAGCGATACAAATCCCCCAAGTACATCAGACAAAGTTTTGTATTGTTCCTTCTGCGGCAAGAGCCAGCACGAAGTGAAGAAGTTAATTGCAGGCCCATCTGTATTTATTTGCGATGAGTGCATAGATCTTTGTACGGATATTATTCAAGAAGAAATTGCCAAACTTCCAAAAGCTGAGGGTGATGAATCTTTGCCAACACCACACCAAATTAGAGAAAATCTAGATCAATATGTCATTGGTCAAGATCATGCCAAGAAGACCTTAGCAGTTGCTGTTTATAACCACTATAAGCGTCTACAATATTTGCCTAAGCCTAAAAAAGAGAAGCTAGATAAAGACGGCAAACCAGAACAAGCAAGTGATAAAAAAGAAGCAAAGTTGCCCGCTAAGGCGATGGTTGATGGCGTTGAATTAGCAAAGAGCAACATTTTGCTCATTGGACCTACGGGCTCAGGCAAAACCTTATTAGCACAAACTCTCGCATGTATGTTGGATGTTCCTTTCGTAATGGCTGATGCAACAACCTTAACTGAAGCTGGTTATGTTGGTGAGGATGTAGAGAACATCATCCAAAAATTATTACAAGCTTGCGACTACAACATCGAGAAAGCGCAACGCGGTATTGTGTATATCGATGAGATCGATAAGATTTCACGTAAGTCTGATAATCCCTCGATCACCCGTGATGTGTCAGGTGAAGGTGTGCAGCAGGCTTTATTAAAACTGGTTGAAGGGACAATGGCTTCAGTACCTCCACAAGGAGGACGTAAGCACCCCAATCAAGATTTTCTACAAGTAGATACAACAAATATTTTATTTATTTGTGGTGGTGCATTTGATGGCCTTGAAAAGGTTATTCAACAGCGCACTGCTAAAACTGGTATTGGCTTTAATGCATCTGTACCAGGCAAAGATGATCGTGGTGTGAGTGATCTATTGATTGAAGTAGAGCCAGAAGATTTAATCAAATTTGGTTTGATTCCTGAGTTAATTGGACGTTTACCAGTGGTGGCAACCTTGGTTCAATTGGACGAAGAGGCATTAATTCAGATTCTCACCGAGCCTAAAAACGCTTTAGTAAAACAATATCAAGCATTACTCACTATGGAAGGTGCTGAGTTAGAAGTACGTCAAGCAGCCTTAGCAGCAATTGCGAAGAAAGCTATTGCTCGCAAAACGGGTGCACGCGGTTTGAGGTCTATCCTCGAGGGCTCTCTAATGGATGTGATGTATGACTTGCCGTCCTTAAAGAATGTTCAAAAAGTGGTTATTGACGATAGCAGTATTGCTGAGGGTGGAAAGCCCTTATTAGTCTACAAACAGGATCTGGAACAAGCGGATTTAAGCAAAAAAGCCTAAATTCCTAGGGTTTTCGCTATTTCTGGGGCATTTTTGCCACTTTTTTGCATTTTCACCTCTTGAATTTTCAAAAGAGCTACCCATATAGGTAGTATGCTACGAATGAATAATGTCTCTATTTAGTAGTTCATTACTTTTAGAGACTTTTGAGGATTGATTACTTTGGAGGATTTGCCCCATGCCTGGCCACCTATTACTACCCTCTGAACCGATTCAACTACCTTTACTCCCATTAAGGGATGTAGTTGTATTTCCACATATGGTGATCCCCCTATTTGTGGGACGCCCGAAATCTATTAAAGCCCTTGAGGCTGCAATGGAAACAGGCAAAAATGTTCTATTGGTAGCCCAAAAAACTGCTACTAAGGATGAACCTGGCATTGAGGATCTTTATGAAGTTGGCTGTATTGCCAACATTTTGCAAATGCTGAAATTGCCTGATGGCACAGTCAAAGTATTGGTAGAGGGTGTACAGCGTGCTGAAGTCAGTCAAATTGAAGATAGCTTAGGTTATTTCAATTGTGAAGCAACTCCAACCGCGATCAATGCTATTGATGCACATGAGACTGAGGCTCTGCGACGAGCCATCATGGCGCAGTTTGATCAGTATGTGAAGCTGAATAAAAAAGTTCCCCAAGAAATACTCTCTTCACTAGGCGGGATCGACGATCCCAGTCGCTTGGCTGATACCATATGCGCCCATTTGCCAGTCAAGCTTGAGCAAAAGCAGCGCTTGTTAGAAATGACTGACGTAGTGCAGCGCTTAGAAAGCCTGCTTGCGGATCTCGAAAGCGAAATCGATATTTTGCAAGTGGAGAAGCGTATTCGTGGACGCGTCAAACGTCAAATGGAAAAAAGTCAGCGAGAATATTACCTAAATGAGCAAGTAAAAGCGATTCAGAAGGAATTAGGCGAGGGCGAAGAGGGCGCTGATCTTGAGGAGCTTGAGAAACGTATTAAGGCTGCACGTATGCCTAAAGAGGCGTTGAAGAAGGCCGAGTCTGAGCTCAAGAAACTAAAATTGATGTCGCCTATGTCTGCTGAAGCTACGGTTATTCGCAATTTCATAGACACCTTAGTTAATCTTCCATGGAAGAAAAAAACTAAGATCAATAATGACCTAAACAATGCTGAAAAAGTATTGGACGAAGACCACTATGGTTTAGATAAAGTGAAAGAACGAATTTTGGAGTACCTCGCAGTTCAACAGCGCGTCGATCGCGTTAAGGCGCCGATTCTCTGTCTAGTAGGCCCTCCTGGAGTTGGTAAGACTTCCTTGGGGCAATCGATTGCGCGTGCTACCAATCGAAAGTTCGTACGTATGGCCTTGGGTGGCGTGCGTGACGAGTCTGAAATTCGAGGTCATCGTCGTACCTACATCGGTTCTATGCCTGGAAAGATTCTTTCCAGCCTTACTAAGGTTGGCGTCCGTAATCCTTTATTTCTCTTAGATGAAGTTGATAAGATGGGTATGGACTTCCGTGGGGATCCTGCGAGTGCCTTGTTAGAGGTATTAGATCCTGAGCAAAATCATACTTTCCAAGATCACTACGTAGAAGTTGATTTTGACCTGTCAGATGTGATGTTCGTTGCAACATCAAACTCTTTAAATATTCCAGGCCCATTATTGGACCGTTTAGAAATCATCCGCCTTGCTGGTTACACCGAAGATGAAAAAACAAGTATTGCGGTTAACTATCTCATCCCAAAGCAAACTAAGAATAATGGCTTGAAAAAGGATGAGCTAAAGATTGAAGAAAGTGCTGTGCGCAATATAATTCGCTACTACACCCGTGAAGCAGGCGTTCGCTCTTTGGAAAGAGAAATTAGCAAAATTTGTCGTAAGGTTGTTAAGTTGCTGCTTCTCAAGAAAGAGGCTGCCCCAGTTTTAGTGAATGCGGATAACCTTGATAAATTCTTGTCTGTGCGTATGTATGACTTTGGTTTAGCTGCTAAAGAAAATCAAATTGGTCAGGTAACAGGTTTGGCTTGGACAGAAGTTGGTGGCGATCTATTGACTATAGAAGCGGCTGTAATGCCTGGCAAGGGCGTGATTACGCGCACAGGTTCAATTGGCGATGTGATGAAAGAGTCCGTTGAGGCAGCACGTACTGTTGTGCGTTCTAGATCAAAGCGTCTTGGCATCACGGATGAAGCCTTTGAGAAGAAAGATATACATATTCACTTCCCTGATGGCGCAACTCCAAAGGATGGCCCATCTGCTGGTATCGCTATTACTACGGCATTGGTATCTGTATTTACCGGTATCCCAATTCGCTCTGATGTAGCAATGACTGGAGAAATCACTTTGCGTGGTGAAGTCCTCCCTATTGGCGGTTTAAAGGAAAAGCTATTGGCAGCCCACCGTGGCGGTATCAAATTAGCCTTAATACCCGAAGAGAACGTTAAAGACTTAATCGATATTCCAGATAATGTGAAAAATGCAATTGAAATCGTTCCTGTTCGCTGGATTGATAAAGTTCTTGAGCTTGCGTTGGAGAGAATGCCAGAGGCATTGCCTGATCCATCTCCTGAAGAGCTTGCTAAAAAGGCAGCTGAAGCAAGTAAGGCTAGTGAGAAGTTATCCTCAGGAGAGGTTCTCAAGCACTAAAACCTAATGGACTTTCTTTCTTTCCAGCCCTATTACAAAGCGCCGGCGAGAGTGATTTGGCTTTAATTTTGGGCACTTAGGTTACAATTTCGATTGTAGTATTTTGGGGCGCTTAGCTCAGTTGGTAGAGCGTCTGCCTTACACGCAGAATGTCGGCGGTTCGAGCCCGTCAGCGCCCACCAAAGTACAACTTCCTGGCTCTTATAAGGACTTCTAATCTCCAGATCCTGACGCCTAGTACACTTGTTTTGCTTTACCTTTTTGACATCCATTACTAGCGAACTCATACATGTTTGATATTGTCCGTAAACACCAAAGGCTTTTGCAGTTTGTATTGATGCTGTTTATTGTCCCGTCATTTGCCCTGTTCGGCATTTCTAGCTACTCCAGCTTTATGGATAAAGAAACAGATTTAATGAAGGTGGATGGAAAACCCATCACTGCGCAGGAGGTAGATTCTGCTGCAAAACGTCAAGCTGAACGTGTTGGCGGCAATGCACAAATTGCCCAAAGTCTACAATTTAAGCAAGCAATTTTGAATGAACTATTGCAACAAAGAATATTAGGATTTGCAGTTACAAATCTTCGTCTGCAAGTTAGCCAACAAGAATTAGTGAAAAGTTTACAAAGTATTCCGCAAATTCGGGCTTTATATAAATCTGATGGTAGCTTTGATGATGCTCGCTTCAAGCAATTATTGGCAAATAATGGGATTAATGAAGAGCAATTTTATTCGGGCCAAGCTTTTGATTTGAAGATTAGTCAATTAGTGAATTCTATTGCCCGCACTGAATTAGCTAGTCCCAAGCTATCGGAGATAGTGTCTACACTTTATGAAACTGAACGTCAGATACAGGCATTGTCATTCGATGCAAAAAGCTTTCTATCTAAAGTAAATCCCTCAGAAGAAGAGTTGCAGGCTTTTTATAATGCCAATGCCAAACTTTTTGAGAGTCCAGAATATATAGATGTTGAATACATTGTGCTTAAAGCTGACCCTAAAGAGGATGCTAAAGTATTTAACGAAAGAGCAGATCAATTCGCTAATATCACCTATGACCAGGCGGATAGCTTAAAACCAGCCGCTGATAAATTAAAGTTAAGTATTCAAAGTCAAAAGGGTGTTACTCGTTCAGGATTAGCGAATTCCTCCAAGGATCATCCATTAGCAAATCCAAAAGTTGTACAGTCATTATTTGGGGATGATGCTCTTAAAAATAAACGTAATACTGAAGCTGTTCAAACTTCTCCTGGAGTATTTGTATCTGCGCGCGTAATTACGCTTCATCCTGCGCAGACATTACCCTTTAAAGAGGTTGCCGCAGAAGTCAAGCGTCAAGTTAGTCAGCGCACTGCTGAGAAGTTGGCAGTAACAGCTGCTGCAGATCGTTATGCCGAGCAACAAAAAGATCCAAAAAATGCCTCAGGCTTTACTAGTCCGATTTGGATTTCCCGCAATAAGCCAGCAAATCTTATCGGCCCAGCGCTTGACGATGTCATGTCAATCAACCCAGAAAAATTTCCTGCGTATGTTTCTATAAACAATCCGGGTGTAGGTACTACTCTTTACCGTGTAGATCAAGTCCGCCAACCAACTAGTGTAGATCCAAAAGTTTATAAGGCGCAGGCGCAACAGATCCAGGCGCTGGCTGCTCAATCAGAGTTTGCAGGATTCATGGCTTACTGGCGTGATTCTGCCAAAGTTAAAACTATCAATTCTTTAAAACCAGCATCGACTGGTGCAGGTAGTTAATTCGCTTTTGGCTTTGAGAGTATTGATTGATATGGGGCCATAGCGCCCCATACGTTTTTAAAGAGAAGCTCTTGAGCTTTTTCATTTGGATGAATATTGTCATTCTGAAATAAGCTCGCCTTAGTTGCCACTCCAGCCATGAAAAATGGTAGCAACTCAATATCTTCTTGAGACGCGAGTTTAGGGTATAGATCTTTGAATTTCTTCGTATACTCCTGTCCGTAGTTGGGGGGAATTTGCATACCTAAAAGCAAAACTCTTGCCCCTGACTTTTTACTTTCTTGAATCATCTTCCGAAGATTCTTTTCGCTTTCATCAATTGATAAGCCACGTAAGGCATCATTAGCCCCAAGCTCAATCACCACAATGCCAGGCTTTTTTTGTTCCAGTAGACTCTGAAAGCGTGCAATCCCCCCTGAGCTGGTTTCACCGCTGATACTGGCATTAAAGACTACCCACGGACTTCCTTGCTTTTGTAATTGCTGCTCCAAAATCCTGACCCAGCCAGAACCTCTTTGAAGCCCATATTCAGCTGAGAGGCTATCGCCCATTACTAAGATGGTCGGATTTGTAAGGCTAAATGTGCCAAAGGAAATTAACAGGCAAAATAAGCCTATTCCGATTGCTTTTTTGGATAATAAGTCTAGTTGATTTTTTTTATTCATCTGGTATTTAACTTTAGGGCGATTAAGCTTCGTTTAATTTTCAGTATTCATGACCATTACAGTAAAAGTCCTTAGCGCGAATCACCTAGGTAAGTCTATCGCCTCTAGCGAGGGAAACTTATCCATTTTGCACGACATTTGTTTTGATATCCTTAAAGGAGAAAGTGTAGCCATTACTGGAAGCTCAGGTTCAGGTAAAAGCACTTTATTAGGACTATTAGCTGGTCTTGACTTACCGACTGCTGGAAATGTAGACCTAATGGGGTGTGATCTGAATACTCTGAATGAGGATGAGCGCGCTAAATTAAGGGGTTTACACATTGGCTTTGTATTCCAGGCTTTCCAGCTATTGCCGCATCTCACTGCGCTAGAGAATGTCATGCTTCCTGCAGAAATGTCAGGCAAACCTAATGCTAAATCAGAGGCTATGGTTTGGCTTGAGCGTGTGGGTTTAAGTGAGCGTTTTGAGCACTTCCCTAAGACACTTTCAGGAGGGGAGCAGCAACGCGTTGCTCTAGCTCGTGCCTTTATGACTAAGCCTGAGATTCTCTTTGCTGATGAGCCTACTGGGAGCCTAGATGAGCTTAGCGGCAACCGGGTTATAGAGCTTCTTTTTGAGCTGAATCAAGCCAATGATTCCACCCTCGTTTTGGTTACCCATGATCCAGCCTTGGCTAGCAGGTGCGAACGTCAAATCCATCTTCAAGGCGGTCGCTTGGTATAGGTAAAACCTTATAATCTAGAAATGCCTTTTTTCTATTTTTTATCTGGCGCCGACGCGCTTTCCCCGTTCCGCCAACAGCGACTCTTAGCCTCCCTGACAGCCCAAGGCATCAATCTGGATTCTGTTGATGCGCAATATATTCACTTTATTTGGTCAGATGCGGAGCTAAGCACTAAAAATCAAGAAGTTCTTGCTAGCCTTTTAACTTACGGTCAACCCTTTGTTAAACACACAAATGAAAAACAAAGTGTCTTAGTGATACCCCGACTTGGTACAGTATCACCATGGGCTAGTAAAGCAACTGATATTGCACGGCAATGTGGATTAAACATATTACGCATTGAGCGTGGCGTCAAGTTCTCCTGGAAGAGTAAAAAAGCTTTAAGCGCAGTACAGGAGAAAATAGTTTTAGCAGTAATTCATGATCGTATGACTGAAACAGTTATTGAGTCTGTAGATGAGGCAAAAGCGCTTTACCAAACTTTGGATGATCGTCTTTTAAGCCGTATTGAGGTCTTATCAAAAGGTAGGTCGGCGTTAGATAAAGCCAATCAAGAGCTCGGCTTAGCGCTTTCTGATGATGAAATTAATTACCTTACCGAGAATTTCATACGGCTAAGGCGCGACCCTAGTGATGTAGAGCTTATTATGTTTGCACAAGCAAATAGTGAGCATTGTCGCCATAAGATTTTTAATTCTAGCTGGACTATTGATGGTGAGGACCAAGAGCGTTCCTTGTTTGCAATGATTCGCAATACTCATCAGTTGCAACCGGAAGGAACGATTGTTGCTTATTCTGATAATTCTGCGGTGATGGCGGGTTGCGAATCGGAAACTTGGGCTCCAAAGGGTGCAGATCATCGTTACCAAAAAGATACTAGTTTGGTTCACACTTTAATGAAAGTGGAAACGCATAATCATCCAACTGCTATTGCGCCATTTCCTGGGGCATCTACAGGTGCTGGAGGTGAGATTCGCGATGAAGGGGCAACTGGTGTAGGCGGTCGACCTAAGGCTGGTTTAACAGGCTTCTCGGTCTCTAATCTCCATCTTCCAGGAACAGATCTCCCTTGGGAAAGCGAAAAGTACGGCAAACCAGAGCGTATCGCTACACCTCTTCAGATTATGATCGATGGCCCATTAGGCGGCGCCGCTTTCAATAATGAATTTGGTCGTCCCATTTTAGGTGGTTATTTCCGGGTGTTTGAGCAAACGCTCGAAGGTACGCGTAGGGGTTATCACAAGCCAATCATGATTGCTGGTGGTATTGGCAGCATTGATTCTATTCATACTGAAAAAAAGGCAATACAGGCTGGACATCTATTAATACAACTTGGTGGTCCAGGTATGCGTATTGGTATGGGCGGAGCGACAGGTAGTTCGGTTACAACCGGCACCAATACTGCGGACTTGGATTTTGATTCAGTACAACGTGGTAACCCAGAAATGGAACGACGTGCACAAGAAGTCATTAATGCCTGCTGTGCCATGGGCTCGAATAATCCCATTATTTCTATCCATGATGTTGGCGCAGGTGGCCTATCTAATGCTTTTCCAGAGTTGGCTGATGGGGCCGGTTTAGGCGCGAAGTTTAAGTTACGCAGTATTCCACTAGAAGAGAGCGGCATGAGCCCAGCAGAGATTTGGTGCAATGAATCTCAAGAGCGTTATGTCTTAGCGATTAATGCAAAAGACATGGATTTATTTAGATCCATGTGTGAGCGTGAGCGGTGTCCATTTGCAGTTGTTGGGGAAGCTACAACAGAGCGTCAATTACAGCTAAGTGATTCTAAACAAAGTGTTGATGCTGATATGGCTATGCCAGTAGATATGCCAATGGAGGTATTACTTGGTAAGCCTCCCCGTATGCATCGTAATGCTCAACGCGTAGCTCAGCAATTTGATGATCTTAATGTCACTGATGCTGATCTTGCCCAGTCGATTGCTTGGGTATTACAGCAACCTACAGTAGCTAGTAAGTCTTTCTTGATTACCATTGGCGATAGAACAGTTGGAGGCTTAAACGCCCGCGATCAATTTGTAGGCCCATGGCAAGTTCCTGTAGCAGATTGTGCTGTCACCTTAATGGATTACAAAGGTTATTGTGGCGAAGCGATGAGTATGGGTGAAAGAACCCCAGTGGCAGTGATGGATGCTCCTGCAGCTGCTCGGATGGCAGTTGGTGAGGCAATTACCAACTTATTAGCGGCCGATATTCGTCGTTTAGAAGACGTGAAGTTATCAGCAAATTGGATGGCTTCTTGTGGGTCAATAGGAGAAGATGCAAAGCTATATGATTCTGTTAAAGCAGTGGGTATGGAATTATGTCCCGCTCTAGGAATTTCCATTCCCGTAGGTAAAGACTCTTTATCGATGGCAACATCTTGGCAAGATCAAGGGCAGGATAAGAAAGTTGTTGCGCCTGTCTCTTTAATTATTTCAGCATTTTCCGCTGTTCAAGATGTTCGTAAAACACTCACCCCACAGTTAAAGCTCAAAGGGCTGAATGATGAGTTGCTCGATACCGAATTATTACTATTAGATCTCGGACGTGGTAAGAATCGTATGGCCGGTAGTATCTTGGCGCAAGTACTAAATCAATCTGGAAAAGTAGCGCCAAACATAGATTACCCAGAAGATCTTAAAAATTTAGCTGCCACCATTATTGAGCTCCGTAAGGAAAACAAGCTCTTAGCCTATCACGACCGCTCTGATGGAGGTTTATTAGCTTGTATAGCCGAGATGGCCTTTGCAGCGCATTGTGGTGTCTCTATTAATGTTGACATGATCGCAGTTGATGCTGGCCAAGAGCCAGATTATGGAGATGCCAAAAACTGGGCAGAGCAAGTTTCTGGGCTTCGCCATGAACAAACAATGCGTGCCTTGTTTAATGAAGAGCTTGGTGTAGTCATTCAGGTTCGAAGAGAAGATCGTGACGCTGTATTTGAAGTGCTTCGTAAGCGCAATTTAAGCGCTTACAGTCACGTTATTGGTAAGCCTAATACTAATGGCCGTATTGAAATTTGGCGTGATGCAAAAAAGATCTTCGCCGAGCCACGCGAACTCTTACAAAAGATGTGGACTAATACCAGCTATCAAATTGCACGTTTGCGTGATAACCCAATATGTGCTGATAGCGAATTTGCGCTCTTAGATAATCAATCCGATAGCGGAATTTCTCCAATACTGACCTTTGACGCCGCTGAAGATATCGCTGCACCATTTGTGAAAAAAAATATTCGTCCTAAGGTAGCGATTTTGCGTGAGCAGGGTGTTAATTCGCATGTGGAGATGGCTTATGCCATTAATTGGGCGGGATTTGATAGTTATGACGTTCACATGTCAGATCTTTTGAATGGTAGGGCAAAACTTGAGGACTTTAGAGGCTTAATCGCTTGCGGTGGATTTAGTTACGGTGACGTTCTCGGCGCTGGTGAAGGTTGGGCAAAAACTATTCTCTTTAATCAACAACTTCGAGACCAATTTTCTTTATTTTTTAATCGTCAAGATAGCTTTGCTTTAGGCGTTTGTAATGGCTGTCAGATGATGAGTAATCTTGCTCAAATTATTCCTGGCGCACAGGCTTGGCCCAAATTTACGCGTAATCAATCTGAGCAATATGAAGCCCGTTTGGTGATGGCAGAGGTACTTGCTTCGCCTTCAATATTTACCCAAGGTATGGAAGGCAGTCAATTACCCATTGCGATTGCACATGGTGAAGGCTTTGCTAATTTCAGTCAACAAGGTAATTTAGGTCAACTACAACAACAAGGATTAGCGGCATTGCGCTTTGTTGATCATCAGGGCAATCCAACCGAAACCTACCCAATGAACCCCAATGGATCTCCAGGCGGACTTACGGGAGTCACGACGCCTGATGGTCGCTTTACAGTGATGATGCCCCATCCTGAGCGTGTATTTCGTGCTGTGCAGATGAGTTGGTGCCCACCTGAGTGGCTAGATACACCAGATGGAGCAAGCCCATGGTTGCGCATATTCCGCAATGCACGTTGCTGGGCTGCGTAGAGTTAATGAAGCTAAAAAAGTCATGTTGATGGAGTCAGTCACCTTTTCTGAAAGTGGCGGAATTCGGTATTTACACTTTGGAACTGAATTAATTCAAGGGGCTATGCGTATTCGAGACCCTAATGCAATTTATCTTGAGTACAACCAGCAAATGATGGCCTGGCTATTATTCTTGGAGACTAAACCTGGTATGCAGGTTGCTCAATTGGGTCTAGGAACTGGGGCCTTAACTAAATTCACATATCAACATTGTCCTGCAGTTATATCTACGGTTGTTGAACTCAATTCTGCTGTGATTGTGTCAGCAAGAAGTATGTTTTCAATGCCCGATGACGATCGTAGACTGAAATCACTGCAAATAGACGCTAAAGAATTTGTAAAGAACCCAAAAAACAAAAATACCTATGATGCTGTCCAGGTGGATTTATATGATGCAATTTGTGATGGTCCATCAGTGAGCTCATTAGAATTCTATAAAGGGTGCTACAACATCCTTAAAGAGCCAGGCGTTCTGACGGTTAATCTATTTTCGCGTCATAAGAGTTTCAAGATTAACCTCAAAAATATCTGTGTAGCTTTTGATAACCGTGTACTCCTTTTTCCAGAGTCTCATGATTGCAATGTAGTGGCAATTGCTTTCAAAGGCCCTAAATTAGAGGCAGAGTGGAGGGATGTTTCTGCACGTGCCAAGCTCATCAGAGAAAAAACAGACTTGCCAACCAATAAATGGGTGTCTGGAATTAGTCGTGAGAATGCACGTCAGGAATTAAAGTTATCGATCTGAATCCGTTTAATCAGAAAAAAGCGATCATCTGATCGCCTTTTTTCAGATAGTCACAGTATCTGCAATATCGCTAAATGACTTGATTTTGTCAAAGTTCATATAACGATAAACTTCCGCAGATTTTGAATTGAGTGACTCGACTTGATCCAGATATTCTTTAGTGGTGGGGAGGCGACCCAACAGAGCGGCTACAGAGGCTAATTCTGCAGAAGCTAAATAGACTCGGGTATCAATACCTAAACGGTTCGGGAAGTTTCGGGTTGATGTCGATACGGCTGTAGAGCCCTTACGCATCTGTGCCTGGTTACCCATACAGAGTGAACAGCCTGGAGTTTCCATTCGGGCTCCGGTGCGACCCAGAATGCCGTAGTAACCTTCTTCGGTGAGAACCATTTGGTCCATCTTCGTTGGAGGAGCGATCCACAAACGAGTCGGAATATCTGTCTTACCCTCCAAAACCTTGCCAGCAGCACGGAAGTGGCCGATATTGGTCATACAAGAGCCAATAAAGACTTCATCAATCTTTTCACCAGCAACTTCAGAGAGAAACTTCACATCATCTGGATCGTTAGGGCAGGCCAAGATTGGCTCTTTAATTTCATTCATATCAATTTCAATGATTTCTTTGTAGTCAGCATTGGCATCGGCTTTTAGCAACTCAGGTTTAGCAATCCAAGCCTCCATCGCCTTAATGCGGCGACCTAGAGTGCGCTTATCTTCGTAACCATTAGCAATCATCCATTTCATCAAGGTGATATTGGACTGCATGTACTCAATAATGGGCTCTTTATTCAATTGCACAGCGCATCCACCAGCAGAGCGTTCAGCAGAGGCATCGGATAATTCAAATGCTTGCTCAACTTTAAGGTCAGGCAAACCTTCGATTTCTAGAATACGGCCAGAGAAAATATTTTTCTTACCTTGCTTCTCAACTGTCAGCAATCCTTTTTTAATAGCATATAAGGGAATGGCATTGACCAAATCACGCAATGTGATGCCAGGCTGCATCTTGCCTTTGAAGCGAATTAATACTGACTCAGGCATATCTAATGGCATTACGCCCGTAGCAGCTGCAAAAGCAACCAAGCCAGAGCCAGCAGGGAATGAGATGCCGATTGGGAAGCGAGTATGGCTATCGCCACCAGTACCGCAGGTATCTGGCAGTAGCAAACGATTTAACCAACTGTGGATTACGCCATCACCAGGGCGCAATGCAACACCGCCTCGATTAGTCATAAATGCTGGTAATTCATGATGTGTACGAATGTCGACTGGTTTCGGATAGGCAGAAGTGTGACAGAAAGATTGCATGACCATGTCAGTAGAGAATCCTAAGCAAGCCAAATCTTTTAATTCATCGCGAGTCATAGGCCCGGTTGTATCTTGTGATCCAACCGTTGTCATATGTGGCTCACAATAGGTACCAGGACGAACGCCTTGTCCTTCTGGCAAACCACAGGCGCGACCTACCATCTTCTGCGCTAAGGTAAATCCTTTTTTATTATCCGGCGGGCTTAATGGAACACGGAATTCGGTAGAGGCTGGTAAGCCAAGGGCTGCGCGTGCTTTTGCAGTCAAACCACGGCCAACGATCAATGGAATACGACCACCAGCACGGACTTCATCAAAAATTACAGGAGACTTAAGGGAGAAAGAGGCAATCTCTTTACCATCTTTTAAAGCCTTACCTTCGTATGGACGCAATTCAATTACGTCACCCATGTTCATTTGATTGACATCTAATTCGATTGGCAATGCACCAGCATCTTCCATCGTGTTAAAGAAGATTGGAGCAATTTTGTTTCCTAAGCAAACACCACCGAAACGCTTATTGGGCACAAAGGGAATATCTTTACCAGTCCACCACAATACCGAATTAGTTGCAGATTTACGTGAGGAGCCTGTACCAACAACGTCACCTACGTAAGCAATTTGATTACCTTTTTTCTGTAGCTTAGCAATTTGTTTCATCGGCCCACGAACACCAGTATCATCGGGCTCAATTCCTGCGCGAGGATTTTTTAACATCATAGTTGCGTGCAAGGGAATATCGGGACGGCTCCATGCATCAGGTGCCGGAGATAAGTCATCAGTATTTGTTTCACCGGTAACTTTGAATACTGTTAACTTCATGCTTTCGGGAACGGCAGGGCGGCTAGTAAACCATTCTGCATCGGCCCAGCTCTGCAATACGGACTTAGCATTTGCATTGCCTTTTTCAGCCAATTCTTGAACATCATTAAAATAGTCAAACATCAATAATGTTTTCTTAAGCGCTTGAGCAGCGGCTGCACCACATTCGGCATCACTTAAAAGTTCAACCAAAGGCTTAATGTTGTAGCCGCCTAACATGGTGCCCAATAGTTGAGTTGCTTGAGCACGAGAAATCAATGGTGATTTTTCTGTTCCTTTAGCAACAGCATCTAAAAATTCAGCTTTTACTTTTGCTGCCTCATCTACACCAGCAGGCACACGATTTGTAATCAAATCTACCAGCTCAACACCCTTGTCGGCTGGTGGATTTTTTAGTAACTTCACTAGTTCAGAGGTCTGATCCTTTGTTAGCGGGAGAGCTGGAATACCAAGAGCTGCGCGTTCAGCAACATGGGCGTTGTAGGCTTCTAACATTGTTTTTCCTAGGTGGTAAAAGGTGAGCTATAGCAAGACTAAATGGGAATTCTCTCCCGAATCACTTTATTATAGTTGCTTATTTAGGTCTTATATAAGAGTTAAGGCTTTATAAATACTGCTTAAATGAGGCAAGTTCCCCCTATTTTTGGGGTTAAAGCAAGGAATTACTTGGATTAGACGACTTGCTCGTCCTTTAGAGCCCAAACTAGTGCAACAACCCAGCCAATAAGGGTCCACCCTAGAAAGAGGTTTAGGGCAAATATTGCCCCTGTATTAGTCCTTTTGCGATTAAAAGCGATCGCAAAAGGCAAAAAATAAAAGAGGGATAGAAGGGTGATTAGTACAGCAAAAAGGAGGCGCATGGTCTGATTTCCAAAAATTTAATCAATATTACCCTTCTTCAGTTTACATTTCCCCCAGCCTGTGTCGTTATAATTACTTTTTCCAACAGAGCTTAAGCGATGACCAAATACGTTTTTGTCACTGGTGGCGTGGTTTCTTCTTTAGGGAAAGGAATCGCAGCTGCCTCGCTTGCCGCGATTCTTGAATCCCGCGGCCTGAAAGTCACCCTCCTAAAATTAGACCCTTATATCAATGTTGACCCGGGTACCATGAGCCCGCTGCAGCACGGTGAAGTTTTCGTGACTGAAGATGGAGCTGAAACAGATCTAGATTTGGGCCACTATGAGCGCTTTGTCTCCGCAAAAATGCGTAAGAGTAATAACTTCACAACCGGTCAGATTTATGAATCTGTCATTAGTAAAGAACGTCGCGGTGAATACTTAGGTAAGACAGTGCAAGTAATTCCGCATATTACAAATGAAATTCAAGCATTTGTAGAGCGTGGCGCTAAAGCAAGTCATGATGGAAAAGCAGATATCGCTATTTGTGAGATTGGTGGCACCGTCGGTGACATTGAGTCCCTACCGTTCCTTGAGGCCGCAAGACAGATGAGCTTACGCCTGCCGTTGCGCAGCTGTGCCTTTGTCCACTTAACTCTAGTCCCATATATCCATAGCGCTGGTGAGCTAAAGACTAAACCAACCCAGCACTCTGTCCAGAAGCTGCGCGAGATCGGCATCATGCCAACGGTTTTACTATGCCGTGCTGATAGACCCATTCCGGAAGATGAACGTGCCAAGATCTCTTTATTTTCTAACGTGCGTGAAGAAGCAGTCATTTCGGTTTGGGATGTTGATACGATTTATAAAATTCCAGAAATGCTCCATGCACAAGGAATGGATGATTTAATTTGCCGTGAATTAGAAATTAAAGCAAAGCCTGCTGATCTTTCAGTATGGGCAAATCTTGTTTATGAGATGGCTAATCCTCAACATGAAGTTACTATAGGTATGGTTGGTAAGTATGTGGAATTAACGGAATCTTATAAATCGCTAATTGAGGCCTTACGTCATGCTGGCATTCATGCGCATACCAAAGTCAATATTAATTACATTGACTCAGAAGTGATTGAAAAAGATGGCATTGATTGTTTGAAAAACTTAGATGCCATCCTTGTCCCAGGTGGCTTTGGGAAGCGGGGAACTGAAGGTAAGATTTCCGCCATCCGTTATGCCCGCGAAAACGGTATTCCTTATTTAGGGATCTGCCTAGGTATGCAGTTGGCAGTAATTGAATTTGCACGTCACGTAGCCAATATTGCTAATGCCAACAGTACTGAATTTGATCCACAAGCTGAAAATCCAGTGGTGGCTTTAATTACTGAGTGGATAGATAGAGAAGGGCGCCTAGAAAAGCGTAATAATGATTCTGATCTTGGTGGCACGATGCGTTTAGGCTCACAACGTTGTCCAGTGAAAACAGGAACTTTGGCGCATCGAATTTATGGTGCAGAAGTCAATGAACGTCATCGCCACCGCTATGAAGTAAATAATATTTATGTCCCAAAGCTTGAAAATTCTGGTTTGATTATTTCTGCCAGAACGCCAAATGAATCATTACCTGAGATGATGGAATTACCAGTGTCGATGCATCCTTGGTTCTTCGGTGTTCAGTTTCATCCGGAGTTCACCTCTACACCCCGTGATGGCCACCCATTATTCTCGTCCTTCATTGGTGCAGCATTAGTACACCAGAATGCTGCTTTGAAACAAGTTGCATAAGGGGCGCTATGAGCATATTTAAACTATGTGGTTTTGATGTCGGTTTGGACCAACCCTTTTTCTTGATTGCAGGTACATGCGTTATTGAGTCTGAGCAATCAGCAATTGATGTGGCCGGTCAATTAAAAGAAATTACTAGCGCTTTAAAGATTCCGTTTATCTATAAATCTTCGTTTGATAAAGCTAATCGCTCTTCTGGAACTTCATTCCGCGGTCTTGGTATGGAGAAGGGCTTGGAGATTCTGGCTAAGGTTAAAAAGCAAGTTGGCGTACCTATTCTGACCGATGTACATGACATCAGTGAAATCAAGGCGGTATCTCAAGTGGTTGACGTTATACAGACACCTGCTTTTTTATGCCGTCAAACGGATTTCATTAGAGCATGCGCTCAAAGCGGTAAGCCCATCAACTTTAAAAAAGGCCAATTCTTATCCCCTCATGAGATGCTTAATGTGATTGATAAAGCTCGTGTAGCCGCTAAAGAAGTTAACCTTCCCGATCAATTTATGGTCTGTGAGCGGGGCGCCTCTTTTGGCTATAACAATCTTGTTTCAGACATGCGCAGCCTAGCCATCTTGCGTGAAGCCAATGCACCAGTTGTATTTGACGCTACCCATTCTGTTCAATTGCCTGGCGGACAAGGTACGGCAAGCGGGGGTCAACGAGAGTTTGTACCCGTGTTAGCCCGCGCGGCTGTAGCAGTCGGTATTAGTGGCCTATTCATGGAAACTCACCCAGATCCTTCCAAGGCTTTGTCTGATGGACCAAATGCAGTTCCATTACAGCACATGAAAGAATTACTAGAATCTCTTATAGCGATTGATCGAGTAGTTAAATCTAGCGGTTCATTTTTAGAAAATAGTTTTAAATAAATTATTGAGTAAATTACAAATCAAATTTATCAATCCCATTTCAGTGTGTTTTAAGGAGAAGGTGCATGAGCGCCATTGTTGACATCATCGGTAGAGAAATTTTAGATTCACGTGGTAACCCCACGGTAGAGTGTGATGTATTGCTTGAATCTGGCGTTATGGGTAGGGCAGCAGTTCCATCAGGTGCATCTACAGGCTCGCGAGAAGCAATTGAATTGCGTGATGGTGATAAATCTCGTTACTTAGGTAAAGGTGTCCTTAAGGCAGTACAAAATATTAATGTCGAAATTGCCGAAACAATTTTAGGCTTAGATGCTAGCGAACAGGCCTTCTTAGACCATACCTTGATTGAACTAGATGGTACACATAACAAGGCTAGACTGGGTGCTAATGCAACTCTAGCAGTTTCTATGGCTGTTGCAAGAGCGGCAGCTGAAGAATCTGGCTTGCCTTTATATCGTTACTTTGGAGGCTCTGGAGGAATGCAGTTGCCAGTACCAATGATGAATATTGTCAATGGCGGCGCCCATGCCAACAACAGCTTAGATATCCAAGAGTTTATGGTGATGCCTGTTGGGTCTGATAACTTCCGTGACGCACTACGTTGTGGCACTGAAATCTTCCACGAGTTGAAGAAAATCATTGGCGCTCAGGGTATGCCAACCACTGTGGGTGATGAGGGTGGTTTTGCACCAAACTTCAAAAGTAACCACGAGTGTTTGCTAACGATCATGAAAGCGATTGAAGGCGCTGGTTACCAAGCTGGTGAAGATGTATTGCTAGCCTTAGATTGCGCAGCAAGTGAATTCTATAAAGATGGCAAGTACCATCTTTCGGGAGAAGGCTTGCAACTGAGCTCTAGCGAGTTTTCAGACTATCTTGGTAACTTAGCCGACCAATTTCCAATCGTATCCATTGAGGATGGTATGCATGAGAGTGATTGGGATGGTTGGGCTGATATCACTCAAAAGCTTGGCAAAAAGATTCAATTAGTTGGTGATGATTTGTTTGTAACTAATACTCGCATTCTCAAAGAAGGTATCGAGAAGGGTATTGCTAACTCTATTTTGATCAAAATCAACCAGATCGGCACCTTAACCGAGACTTTTGCTGCAATTGAGATGGCAAAGCGCGCCAATTACACAGCAGTTATTTCCCATCGCTCTGGCGAAACAGAAGACAGCATCATTGCTGATATTGCTGTTGGTACAAATGCTGGCCAGATTAAGACGGGCTCCTTATCACGCTCTGATCGTATCGCCAAGTACAACCAGCTTTTGCGTATTGAAGAAGATTTAGGGGATATTGCCACTTATCCAGGCAAATCTGTTTTTTATAACTTGAAGCGCTAAGTCCCAATAAGACCTATTTCTTATGCGGATCGTCATCTACTCTATGCTGGTATTGCTCATCGCAATCCAGTATCCCCTTTGGCTGGGTAAGGGCGGATGGTTTAAGGTGTATGAAATGGAAAAGCAAGTAGAGCTTCAAGAAGCTAAAAATAGTCTTTTGGCTCTTCGCAATGCTAAGCTCGCTGGCGATGTTAAAGACTTAAAAGATGGCACGCGCGCCATTGAAGAGCGAGCTAGAGCCGAGCATGGCTTGATCAAAGAAGGTGAATTTTTTGTGCAGATTTTGCCAACAGAAAAAGCTGCTGCAACACCTTCTGATGATGCCCTTAAATCAGCCAAGCAATAAGGATTAGTGGCCGCTAGATGCGGGTCTCGTAGCATCACTTAGCAAATCTGTTTTAAAAACTTGCAAACAGTCGACCGCATCAAATCGGTATGGCTTTGCGCAAAATTCGCAAATGGTCTCAACAGTGCCTTGCTCAGCAAGAATGCTTTGAACCTCCTCTTCACCGAGCATTCTTAATATATCGGCTACTTTATTGCGAGAGCAGCGACAGGAAAAGCGAATCTGACGCGGAGGAAAGCTACGAACACCATTTTCTGTAGACTCTTCTAAAAATAAACGCCTTAAGATTGTTTTGGGAGGAAGTGAAAGGAGCTCTTCATTAGTAATGGTTTCACCTAAAGTTTGAATACGAATCCAGCCCTCAGCTGCAGTTTGAGCATCTAAATGTACATGCCCACCTGAATCAGGTAGGCGTTGTAATAAAAGGCCGCCAATATGAGTGTCATTCGATGCCAACCAAATTCTGGTATCTAATTGTTCCGAATTTTGCATATACAGTCCAATTGCCTCTGCTGCACTAGAGACCGGTTTAAAGAGCTTGCCGTGCTGCTGCTGGAGGGCAACAATTCCTTGGTAAGGTGCTTGCCCAGGTTCTCTCTCAGAAGGGTCTAGTGTGATCACGAGCCTACCGGAGTTACTTGCATCTAATAACTCACCCAAACTTGCATCTGTAGCGATTTTCGAGGGATCAACAGAAAGTTTGACTGTAGCCCTCATAGATAGGTCTGATTTGCACTCAACCACGAGAAGTTGAATGGGGCCCTTACTTTGAGCCTGGATAATGAGGGTTCCATCAAACTTCAAGCTAGCACTTAGTAGGGTGGCTGCCCCAACAAAATCGCCCAAAATACGACGCACAGCTGGTGGATCGTTACGACGCTCCAGAACAGCCTGCCAAGCAGTACTGATGGACACAATTTCCCCGCGTACAGGAGCTCCATCACAGACAAATACTAGTAATTCATTCATAAGTCAAAGTATCCACGTTTTTCAATTTTGCCGTTAATTAGCCTGACCTGAGATAATGAAAATTATGCATATTCGTACACGTTTCGCACCAAGCCCGACGGGCTTCATTCATTTAGGCAATCTGCGCAGTGCGCTCTATCCATGGGCTTTTGCACGCCACAATAAAGGTGATTTCATTCTGCGCATTGAAGATACTGATTTAGAGCGCTCTTCTCAAGAGGCTGTAGAGGTCATCATTGAAGGCATGGCTTGGTTGGGGCTTGATTTAGACGAGGGACCAATCTATCAGATGCAGCGCATTGATCGCTATCGTGAAGTTCTCAAAGAAATGCTAGATAAAGGGCTAGCCTATCCTTGCTATATGAGCGAAGATGAATTAAACAAGCTTCGTGATCAGCAAATGGCTAATAAAGAGAAGCCTCGTTATAACGGCTTGTGGAGGCCAGAGACAGGAAAAACTTTACCCGCAATTCCGGAAGGTATTGAGCCAGTGATTCGCTTTAAAAATCCTATTGGCGGCTCAGTCATTTGGGACGATGCCGTTAAAGGGAAAATAGAAATTACCAATGATGAGCTTGATGATTTAGTCATTGCTAGACCTGATGGCACTCCAACTTATAATTTTTGCGTAGTTGTGGATGATTTAGACATGAAAATCACCCATGTGATTCGCGGAGATGATCATGTGAACAATACTCCACGTCAAATCAACATCATGAAGTCCTTAGGTAGCAATCCTCCAATTTATGCACATCTACCCACAGTTTTAAATGACTCTGGTGAGAAAATGAGTAAGCGTAATGGTGCTATGAGTGTGCGCGAATATCAAAAAGCAGGATACCTTCCTGAGGCGATATTGAACTACTTAGCTCGCCTAGGTTGGTCCCATGGTGATGCTGAGGTATTCACAAAAGAGCAGTTTGTGGACTGGTTTGATTTAAATAGTTTAGGTAGTTCACCAGCTCAACATAATCCAGAAAAGTTACTTTGGCTTAATCATCAATATATTCAGCAAGCAGAACCCACAAAACTAGCAGAGGCGACTAAACCTTTTGCCCATCAAATTGGTATAGACACAGAGTCTGGACCGGATTTTACGCAAGTGGTAGGTCTATTAAAAGATCGCGCTAATACACTGACCGAGATTGCTGAAGGTGCTAAGTTATTTTATTTACCAGCACCCGTCCTTAGCACTGAGCAAATCGCAGCAAATATTCCTGAAACGATTGTTCCAGCATTAAAGGAATTGATTGAAGTGCTACAAAATACAGAATCGACAAAAGAAGCTTATAGCGCCGCCTTTAAAAAAGTCTTAGCGAATCATCAACTCAAAATGCCTGCTCTCGCAATGCCCGTTCGTTACGCATTATTTGCAACTACCCAGACTCCAGCAATTGATTCCGTGCTGGTTGTATTGGGGCGGGATGAAGCACTCAAAAGGCTCTCCAAGGTAGTCCAGTAAGCAATTTGCGCATATGCACAAAAATAGGCTAAAATCTTGGATTGTTTTGAGTGTCTTGCTGATTTATTGTGGGATTTCGGGGGTATAGCTCAGCTGGGAGAGCGCTTGCATGGCATGCAAGAGGTCAGCGGTTCGATCCCGCTTACCTCCACCATAATATCGGGAAGTCCAGGATTTGACC
>Ga0114959_10001121_pt1 | contig 24091 bp, 21 predicted proteins | sample C_130625_EF_Meta_FD_87317 | JGI IMG/M metagenome (GOLD analysis project Ga0114959, IMG submission 87317) | Freshwater microbial communities from Lake Croche, Canada to study carbon cycling - C_130625_EF_MetaG | ecosystem: Environmental > Aquatic > Freshwater > Lake | place: Lake Croche, Canada... | reverse complement strand
ATTGAGTCGGTTGTATAGCCTGCCTTTGCAATAGACTTAATTGCTATTTCATCTATTGCCTTGATACCAGACCTTCTCCATGATGGCATTTCTTTTTGTTGAAGGACTTCCTGATTTATAAGTTGCTTAATTGATTGAGCACCATCTCCTCGAACTGACATCGGCAATCTTTTTACAGCATAAAGTAGTTTTCCATTCGCAATGAAAAGACGATGACAGACTCCGAGCACCTGTCGCTCTATGATCACCTTTTTTATATTAGATAATTCGATTGCCTCATTAAAAGCCAACCTGAGAGACACATCATCACTAACATCAACAACAACCCCTTCCCCACGATCTAGATCTAGTGCCTTAACAACGACTGGATAACCTATCTTCTTAGCAGCAAGCAAACCCTCGCTTTCAGATGAGACAATCAAATGAACTGGAGCCGGCAATCCAGCCGACCTTATCAAACGAGCAGTAGCCGCTTTATTTTGTGAAAGTCTAGAGCCTATAACAGAGTCCAACTCATTGACGCTTCTATCTAAACGACGTGATTGACTGCCACAACCAATCTGATAAATCCCTAACCCAAGGTGAAAAAAAGGAATATTCCTTTCATGCGCTACTTTAAGTAAGGGGATCGTCGATTTGCCAGATGGAATTAACGCCCGCAGAGGTTTTATTAAGTTTAATTCGATGAAGTTATAACACTCTTCTAAATGATTATTGCTTAGTTCAGTCTTAACCATCCAAGCAACTAGCTTTATAGCAGCATTTATAGCAGTTTGATACGCCAATCTCGGCATGAAATCAACGTAAGGATAAAGTGCTTCAATATTATATTTCGGTCTAGTTGAATCTATTTTTTTAATTGTCCTTAAAGATGGACTATCAAAAACAGGCATCCCGCCTAACTCTAAAAAAAATCTTGAGAGGACTAGGCAGTAATTCACATATTGGGCATCTAATTTTTCATGCTCGACTCTTTGATCGGTTGCTACTGGGCATGATAAATTGATCTCCAAATGATCAAACCAACATTGTAATGGATTGATTTGCCAATCAGGAGGCGCGCTGAGGTAAAAATCAAACATTATTTGATCATTTACCACAATCAACTTTTTATGCACAACTAGAATTGCTTTCTTGAAAGTATTGTGTAAATAAAAAAATCATCAAATTAGGAAAATCCCAACATTTTCAAAACACGAGATAGCCATGAAATATTAAGTTTGGCATGTTGCGATTTAGATTCATAGGCTAAATTTGCTAAAAAATCTTCCATCCATAACGCACCAAACTGACCGTTCATATGCATAAAATCATCGACAGGATGAAGTTGGTTCGAAATACGGTCCCCGATATCTAACCTTCTTGAGCCCTTTGAATACTCTTGTTTAGAATTATATTCCCCATAACGGGTTACCAAAGGTTGTTTACTCAGAGTAACATTTGGAATCTCAATTGCTGATTGCATTTTTTCTATGCAATTTTCATAAGACAAACAATTTTCGGGGAAGCCCACAGTAAAATTTGGATTGCATGCCTCCAGTGGTATGTGTCCAATATAGATTGGAACTGAGACCACCCCTCTTATTTTCTTCGCCAAGTCAAAAGTAAGACTCGCCTGGTAAATATCAGAAAATAATGCTTTCAAAAGACCGCTAGAATCTCGAGCATCTAGAATAGGAACATTAAAATCAAGACCATAAATTAAAAATAAATCATACTCATTAAGATCGATTTTTCCTTGTCCGCCGCTGGTATATGTAAATGAATTAAAAAGCTCCAAGGATTTCGGGATCAACATATTATCTTCAAGCTCGAGCTTGGAAATTAAAAAACCTCTTGCCGCAAAAAAAGTGTAAGAATGTTGAGGATAAGCATCTGATATTTGATCCCAGCCACTTCTCAGACTAGCCACATGACTATTACCCAACACACAGATTTTCAATTAAGACCTACCATTAGGTGGAGCAAATGCATTTAAAATTTCCTCCTCACAATTAGAATCCTCAAAAGTTTTTGAGGCCCTCACTTGGTCTGGATTATTTGTTGTTGTAGTTCCTGCTTTTGAAATTTCAGGGAATTTTTTATTCAAAGCCCCAAAAAATTGATTCATAACGTGATTGACACCAATCTTATTAACATTGCGCTGATTGGATTCAAAGAAAGTACCGCGAAATGGCGGGGAATTAATAATTTCATAGGATGGGAAGTAATCAACAAAGTCGAATATTTTTGATAGATGGCCAGCTACCGACCTTAAGATTGATTTTGACTCAATAGTTGCAATCAAGACATGATTCCCAGACATTGTTGCTGTTAAAGGCACCGGAGAAACAGTCAAAATGAAACGGATAGTTGGATTAATCAATCTGATTTTTTTAATAACCTCGGTCAATGTTTTATTAATAAAGTCGTAGTCTTGATTAATGAAGTGGTGATGTTTTTCAAAATTCCCTGCTACAGTTCCCGGGCATATGGCGTATTCATAACCACTTAATCCATTTATCCAACTCTCAGTTAAGCCTAAGGTAAAAACAAAAACGCTTGATTGCTCCAACGCATTCCTAAAAGCCTCGATAGTAATCTCTCTAGATTGAAAAACTTCCTCTGCTGATTCAAAACCACCAGGCTCTATATTTGGTCTAAATGGATCAAAAAATCGCCCATCTTTTTGCCATGCCTCATCAGGAACAGATGATTTAGATAATGCCCAATTGACCCATTGTTTTAATAGGGAGACTGTATAAATATTTCCAGTTCTCGCCGTAAACAACCCATAATTCATTTTTTTAGCATTACTTAGACTTAACTGTTTTGGAGGCCGCTCTGTGATTAACCAGTTAAAGCCTTGCTCTTGAATTGCGTGGCCGATATGTTGTGCAAAACACGAACCAAATGTAACAACATTTTGAGTTTTGATAATGGCGAATTTTGGATCCCATAAATTATCGATATCAAACATATTCTTTTGAGCAACAGCTTTAGACCAAAAGCTTTTTTCATCGAGCCTGAGATATGGGTTCATATTTTGCACTTTTTTCAAAAAATCAAAAATCTTATAGTTCTAAGAAAAAACCACTTTCAGTTGTATCAAAATTCGTCAGTTGAATTAATATTTTAGACTGAGTACGTTAAATTAAACTTTATATAATTTATAAGTTATAACTGCTGAAAATAATTGGCAATTAGTAATGTCGATTGATGAGATCCTCTCCGATGCATGCTAGACCAATAATGTAATATTGTGACTACCCAATCAAAAAGAGGATAGTATTTTGAGGATATGTGTAAACAACAATAGGTCACCTATATGTATCATATTTAGAGTTCTTGGACTTTTCTCAAGGTCTTGGAATTTCTGAAAATCAAATTCGAGGAATTACAAATTATGGCATTAGCGATATTGTTCTGATTGATATCAGCAAGCTTTAAGATAAATCTAAATTGATGTGATTTCATTAAAACCGTTTATTACTACCATCTTGCCATTTAACAGTCCTTTATAAGATTGAAACCCATCTGTTCTATATGGCCCCTCCATCTCAATTCTTAATTTGGAGGTCTTTAAATTATTTAAATTCATTGTCTTATAAAATTCTTCAGGGGATTTTTCCTTAGGCATAAGTTCAATAATTTTCTGATATTTGCTGTTTTGAATAGGTGTAGATGTTGAGGGGGGTAATTTGGCGAAATTAACCTTTGCTGAAAAAATGCGATTAACCAAGTCGATATCTTGTCCTCCCATGGGCAATAAAGTTTCATCATAGCCACCTAATTCAAAGAATAGCTCCCTGGGAACTCCAATTCTGCCATATGTTCCATCCTCATATGAACCTGACCATTGTTGACAAGGTATTGCCATCTCATAGGCTTTACGAATTAATTTTATATCTTCTTCTGTAATAAAATTATCAGCATCTAGATTAAAAAGGTATTTCCCACTTGCAAACCTATGGGCAAGGTTTTTTGCTCTAGGTAAGCTCCACCTAATCGGATTTTTCACTTCAAAGAATACTATTTTTTTGTTATCAATAAATTCTTTAAAATTAGTCCAAACCCAATCTGAAAATTTATCGGAAGATCCATAGTCTACTAACACTATTTCTAAATCATCATCAAGACAAGCTAAATTTTTCATTAATGTATCTTGTATCTGCCATAGTCTGTTTCTGCATGAAATGCAGAAGCTGATAACTTTCAAACTTGGGGCCAAGCTCATTTTTAGACTTCCTAGGCAGACTAAGTGGCGATAGAAGTTTCGTCCATGATTGAAAACAAGGCTAAAAACTGCTCTTTAAGAAACCATAAGGCAAAAACACTTAAATACGCCCAAAATTACAGGGTAAAATATTTGGCGTTTAAACTAGATTGTAGAATCACTTGAGGCTCTTAATTACGATTATTTAAGTTAAATATCAAATAATGAAGATGATATTATTTTAACTTGATTTCTTCTCATTAAACAAGTGAGACGAAAATATAATGCTTTTAAATAGACTGATTGAATAGAGAACATTAATGGGCATCAGCATTTATCAATCCTACTTAGGCGAGGAGCAACAAAAATTCATATCCCCCATTGCTATTGGCTATGATGCTGATCAAAATACAAAAAAAAATCAGCGAGAATATGAGTTATTTAAAAAAATTTATCAGTCTCGAAAAAGTAATCCTGACCCATGGGGATTAGTCTCCTGGAAATTTGAACATAAAACACTCATAAGATTTGAAGAATTTCATAGGCTAGCAGAATTAGAACTTCAAAAAGGGTATGACTGTGTCTTCATTAACCCTATGATTGGCAATGAAGCTATTTTTCCTGATGTCTGGTCACAAGGAATTTACACACACAAAAATATGAACGTCCTAGTCAATTTTCTTAAAAATGAAGCAGTGCCCAATATTTTAGATGGGATGCTAAAAAACTCTTTTGCATTTAATAATTTTTTTGTTGGGTCCCCAAAGTTTTGGGAGCATTATTTTAGATTTGTTGATGAAATTCTTGAGCTGTTTGAAGATCAAGTTAAACAAAACACGATTACTGGCCTAATCTACTCGCAAAGTGCTAACTATCAACGTGATTTAAGTGTCACGTTCCGACCCTTCTTGATAGAAAGACTTTTTTCCAGTTTCATTCAAGTCCACCCATTTTTAAAAACCAAAGCTTTTGTTTATTCATTGTCCGGATATACTAATAAATTCGGACTGGTGTTGGGAAAGTTACTATTTCAACTTTCTTCCCTTAAAAATCAAGGTGCACTAAGTAAAGACCAGAATATGATGAATGAATGGTCCAGAATCAGAAAACTTTTACTAAAAAATCATAAAATAAGAGGTCATATTTTCAATCTTGACGACCCTGATACTATTTTTTTAACTGAAGATATTCAAAATTTAATTAAAAAAAGACTTTGATCTCCATGATGAATACTAAAGATTTCTGGTTCGTCGGAAATTCCCAATTAATTTCTAGCCTAGTTAGTGCATTTTGTTCAGTTGAAATCCAAAATAAGGCTCTGGAAGACTGGAAAAATCTGAAGGTCACTGAGGGTCAATTTCTTTTTGATGGTAAAGTTTTCCGCTTCGTCTCCTCTAATATGGGAGAATTGGGAAGTCCTTCTTTTGATAGTCACCTGTTAAAAGTCTCAAACGCTTTTCAGACCAAAAATTTTGCTAAGAAAGTCGATAAAAATGCTTCTGTCATTGTTATTATGCTAAGAGGTAATGAGTTCGCGATTGAGTCTCTAGTTAATTATCCCTGTTATGACTTCAGCTATAAGGGCCAGCTTGCAACTGCAGGAATGCAGTTAGTCCGTGAAAGTGACGCACTAGAACATTTTAATCGCACCATTAATCCGATATTAGCAAGCTGCCTCATTTATAAAAGTCTTTTTCCAGAATCTTCAATTTATTACGTCGCGGCGCCTTCTCCCATAGACTCAGAAGATTATATTATTGAGAATCCAGAGATTTTTGGGGATCTGTTTAACACTTATGGGGTAAGGCCGTTTTTACTGCGGAAAAAGATTTATGATGCAATGCACGATTTACTCTCATCAGAATTATCTAAATATGGCATTGAAACAATTTTCACCCCTTCCGAATGCTTAACATCAAGGGGGGGGCTTAAGTCTGATTTTGCACATGGGTGCTTACACGGCAATGATCATTATGGGCGTGCACTAATGAGTAAATTAAGGGAAATGAATCTATATGCACCCGTATGATAATTTACCCAGCCACAATTTCTGGCGCACTGGTGTTGCTCAAAAAGATTGGTCTGAGGTTAATTTCAAACCAACTGTTAAATTTAAAATTAACTCTAATCATCAAATTGCCACTGGAGGGAGTTGTTTTGCCCAACATATTGCAGTTAATCTACCCAAATTAGGACTTCGTCATTTCATATCTGAAGAAGCACCCTCCCTACTAACAACACAACGTGCAGCACAACTTCAATATGGCGTATATTCTGCTAGGTATGGCAATATATATACGGCAAGACAACTTCGACAACTGATCGAATTTGCTTTTTGTTTGCGAGAACGCACGCATTTAGCAGAGGAGACTGCTCAAGGCTGGATAGATTTACTTAGACCAGGTGTGCAATCTGAAGGTTATCAGTCATTCAATGATTTAGTGTGTGATAGATCATATCATCTGGATTGCGTCAAAAAATTATTTCTAGAATCCGATTGCTTCATTTTCACTCTTGGGCTTACTGAAGCTTGGTATCATTCATCCACTGGCATTGTTTTTCCAGTCTGTCCGGGCACAAAAGCTGGCAACTTTGATGTTAAATTCCACAAGTTCATCAATTTTTCTGTAAGCCAAGTTGCAGAAGACCTCCAGTGGTGTGTTGATTTCATGAGCTGTCAAAATCCTCAAATGAAGTGGATATTTACAGTCTCTCCAGTTGCGCTTGCAGCAACTGCAACAAATCAAAATGTTCTTATTGCATCCAGTCTCTCAAAGGCAGTACTAAGATCAGCTGTTGATGAAGTATTCAATCAATTTAATAATTGCGAATATTTTCCAAGCTTTGAGATAACCGTTGGTGCAGCTTCTCTTGGTCAGTTTCTAAATCCAGATTTGAGAACAATCTCATCGAATGGTGTAAATATAGCCATGCAAGTTTTCCAAAAAACTTTTTTATCCAGTCAATATAATCCGACTATGAATGCTCACCATGAACAGACGGCTATTAAAAAAACTATTAAAGACGCAGTTAATGCAGAATGTGATGAAATCTTTAATGATCCAACTTCCAATAAATGAACAAGAAGAAAAATTTAAAAAGAGAGATGGTCGCCGATGACAAGAACTAAGGTGCATGCATTTATTATTTCTTGGCATGGGATGCATGAAAATGCGAAATTAATTGCTCAACAGCTTTTAAATAGCGTCGATCAGCTTACAGTTATCTATTCAGATCCAAATGAGCAAATTGACATTAATTTTGGATGCGAAAAAATTAAACGACCAAATCATCTATTTTGGGGAGATAAATTTAAAACATGCATAGAAAATTTTAATTCTGATTTAATTTTAATTATTCATGCTGACTGTGAGCATTCAAATTGGTCCTTGATAGCACAAGAATTTCTGCTAGCCATGAACAAGTATCCGATCATCGGTGTTTGGTCACCACTAATAGATCATACCTTTTACACACTTGAAAAAACAAGTGTTGGCAAGATGAATGATTCGAATCATATTATAGTAGCCCAAACTGATGCAATCGTTTTTGGTTTTCGCAACGAAACGGTATCTAGAATGAAACTCGTCAACTATGATTCTAATATCTACGGATGGGGTATCGCATATCTGATTGTTACACATGTGTATACAAACAAAAAAATTGCGATTGTAGATAAATCATTAAAAATAAAACATCCTCTATCAAGAGGATATCCGACAAATGACGCATTTGGGCAAATGCAAGATTTTCTTGGTCAATTCAATACAAATGAAATTATTCAATATAAGTTCCTCAAAACCTACATAGAAAGAAAAAAATAAAATAATGTTACTTAGCTAACATCAGAACTTTCCAAAAATTGATTCTAAATTAGAAGGCTATTCGTTATGCTAAATGATAAATTAAATATCACTCGAAATAACTATATTAGTTTATTACATTCTTGCCTCACAGGTAGCCTTTACAGAGACCCCCACTCCGCCCCATTCGGCTCTAATACCTTCATCCCTCAAAATAGGGAGAAAGGATTAGATTGGCCTAAATATGCTCAAACGATGATTGGTAACCAAAGGCTTCATAATCTTAGAGTCCTGATGGAATCAATCATTCATGACAATATCCCAGGAGATGTTATCGAAACTGGTGTTTGGAGAGGAGGTGCGTGCATTTTTATGCGTGGCATTCTAAAAGCTTATGATGTCAATGACCGAAACGTTTGGGTTGCAGACTCTTTCCAAGGTTTACCTTTACCTGACGAACTGAAGTATCCAGCTGACAAGGGTTCAAACCTTCACACGTTCCAAGAACTTCAAATTTCAATGGATGAAGTGATGAATAACTTCAAGACTTACCACTTACTTGATGATCAAATAAAATTTTTAAAAGGATGGTTTAAAGACACTTTGCCCGAGGCCCCCATCAACCAGTTAGCGTTAATGCGACTTGATGGCGACATGTATGAGTCGACCATGGACGGGCTTGTAAATCTTTATCCTATATTATCTAATGGTGGCTATGTGATTATTGATGACTATCACACTTTCCCATTCTGCAAAGCAGCCGTAAATGATTATTGCAAATTAAACAACTTATCACCCTCTATTATTGAGATTGATGGGATGGGAGTTTTCTGGCGGAAGGATGATAACAAAACGATAAAAAATTTAGATAAAATTCAAAGTGGATCTAGCACATCGCAGGAGGCCCAGGTATCAGGCCTTCAAGAAAGAATAATCCAGTTATATCGTTATGCAGTTAACATTCTTACTACAAGTCTTGAGGAGCAAGAACTGGAATTAAGCAAATTACTTTCGTAATAAATCATAATTTTTTATAATGGGTTTGAATAAAGTTATCAATTTCGATCCCTAAAAGCCGCTCTGAATGTTCGACAACTTTTGCATATGACCAATCCCACCATGCAATAGTCAGTAATTTATAAATTTGATCATCATTGAATCTGTATTTGACTATTTTGCCTGGATTACCAACAACAACGGCGTATGCAGGAACATCTTTTGCTACTACAGCATATGCCCCTATCACAGCACCATGCCCAATACTCCTGCATCCACTTAATATTTTAGCTCCCCTACCAATCCAAACATCATTACCGATTTTTATATTCTCTATATCTGAGATGCCATACCTTAAGGCACCAATTAATGGCATTAGAGGACTGGTTGTCACTGCGCCAATGTGGTGAGCTCCGTACAGCATCATCTCAATATTATGGGCAAGTGAACAGTACTTACCAATTGAAATTGAACCAGGATTAGATTCGTGATGACAAAATTCAGCATAGTCATGCACATAGAGACTACTTGCATAGCTCATCGCACCTATCTTAAGATAAACAGATCCATCTGACCGATGATACGAGCTATCTTCTAAACTCCATGCATGATTTAAGGGAAGATGATTCATAAAGTTTTTATTACCTTATATCGGTCATTTTTTTGGGGTAGCGGTAACAACAAACTGCAATATTCGTAGATTATTCAATTGACGTTTAGTAATATTTTTTAATGATAAACAATGCGTATATAAGTTATTTTCAACATCTAAATGAAAACCTGGATTGAGCTGATCATCCAACGGGAGCCCATAAATATCTAAAACTTCATAGCCCGTTTCAGCAAACATCTCTAAAATAGTTTTACGAGTAAAAAATCTAATGTGCGTAAAATCTAGAATTCCAAAATCATCGTAATGCCATTTGCCTCTTGCCAAATTATCTAGTGATTGAAGATTGGATATATTAGGAATAGATGCCACCACTTTTCCACCATTACTTAACAATTCTTTAGTGCGATCTAACACTTTCCAGGGGTTATACATATGTTCCAAGACATCCGCAAAAAGAATGGTATCAAAAGATCCAGCTTTTAAAGCATGGGCTTTGTAATCGATATCCTCAAAATTCCCAACGACTACCTTGTCTAATTTTTCCGAGGCTATAGTTGCGATATTTGGATTTAACTCTACTCCATAGAACTTGCCTTGAGGGTATTGCTTCTTAAGTGCAGCTGAAGTTGCACCTGCTCCACAACCGACATCAAGCATAAGCGAGCCCGGGTGCCCAATTGCTTTAAATAGCTCGAGCCTAGGCTTATCAAAATAATTTTTCCAACCATCATATTTAGAGGCATCCTCTTTACCCCATAGATGTGGGTGATATACCATGTCCGCTTTTACATTAAAGGATTCATGCCATATTTTTTTCATTGCGGTTGGGACATTGGCGCTAAGTGCTTCTTTAGTCGCTTGAAGATATTTCAAACCATTTTTTGAGTCGGGTTCTAAATAAGTTCCTTCTGCCCATTCATTCCAAGCATTAATGAAAATTAAATTATCATCGCCGGTTGATTGAGTTTGCGAAACACAGAAAGCCAACCATTCCTTATAAGCATCCAAACTAAAATTTTCTAAAATATACGCTGATGATTTCTTTCTTGCTGTGTTATCCCAACCTAAAGTCACTCCCTTAAAAACTCTATAAGTTTTTTTAGGCTTAACTTGATAGAAATAAGCTAAGTCATTGTAATCTCGCACTAGTCCGTTAAAAGACTCTGTCAGATTGAGTTTGGCGTGAATAGATGGCATTTTAGTTTGGTATTGGAAACCATTAGGAAATTCATAAATCCCATCAAATCCAGCCTGTAGGGTTTTTTCATCAGCCCCATAATTTTCATGTGTGATTAAATACAATTCCAAATGGGCAAGATCACGCGCTTCCTGCCTAATCGTAGCTAAACTTTCTGCCAAATTATCAAATTTATCATGCCGATAAATTAAAAGGACTGGTTTACCATCAACTTTTATATACCGATTATCCAAAAAGAAAGGGATAAGTTCTTTTACTAAGGATTTACAAGTATTAAGGGAATAGTCTTGCTCAACTAGTACATCCGAATCTTGACCATCCCAACGTCTTGACCAACTCTCATTCGCCCAACACAAACAAAATGGAAAATCAGGCGTTCCTGACTTAAGCATCTCCTCAACTGGCCTTTCTAAAAGCTTTTTATTTTTACTAAAAAAGTAATAATAATAACAAAAGCCATGTATGCCATATTCTCTTGCAAGTGCAGCCTGCGCTATCCTGGTTTCAGGAAGTCGCAAATCATAAAACCCCAAATCCGCTGGTAACCTAGGTTGGTAATGTCCGGGATATAAGGGTTTTGCACGCGCCACATTTGTCCACTCTGTGAACCCCTTACCCCACCACTCATCGTTCTCTGGAATTGGGTGAAACTGGGGAAGATAGAATGCGATCACGCGTACATTTTTCATGGAAATATATAAATCCCTAGAACTTACTCATTTATAATACATGAAATACACATTTGTTATAATTTAAATAGTCATATATTAAAAAAGATATGAAATTGTATGTCTAACCCGCACATCATTCTGCATATTGGGCCACATAAAACAGCCACCACATCGGTTCAGCAATGGCTTTTGAGCACCCAACAGAGGCTCATTAAAAATGGAATTTATTATCCAACCCCAGAAAAAAATGGTCCAGGTCATGCAGAGCTTGCTTGGGAGCTCGTTGGTTTAAATAACATTCAAATGAGTCATGAACGTATCAATAATAAGATTGCTGAAGCCTTAAACCTTAAAGCGGATAAACTATTGATAAGTTCAGAGGAGCTATGCTATGGAATATTAAATAAGTCATTGCATAATTTTCAAAAAAACAGTGGGTTGAAGATTGATGTGTTAATTACGATGAATGATTATGTAAATCGATTAAAGTCTAGCATTTATGAAACCATAAAACATGGTGCTACATATGATTTTCAAGCATTTAATTACATGGATTTTATTATGAAACATCCTGGTGTGCGCCCTAATTTTCTTCATGAAGTCACCTTAGCTTTTCCAAATAGCAAAATCGTAGTCATGATGGTTGACAAGAATAATCCAGATAAAATATTCGAAACAATAAAAAACTACTTAAACCTCGATATCGAATTACCAAAGAATAAGATAATGAATTCATTAAGAGATCATCATCTTCCTATTGAAATCATGAATTTTTTTAATGGCAAGGTCAATCTTGATTTCCAAAGTAGAAAAGGATTAACAGCATTAATTTCTAACTTATTTCTAAAGAATCAGAAATTAATCACTAATTTTAAAGGCCTGGAAATGACAGAAAAAGAGAACATTTTTCTTAATCATTTAGCCGATATTCAGGCCTCTCAATTAGCCATGCTTAATGAACTAGGAAAAATTGAGCTACATGCATAAGCCACCATTCAAATGAAAGCGACTGATGTCCAAACTCATTATCGATAAGTCAACGCTTGATGCCAAATCTCTGGCGGACTTCATCAGCATTTACCAAAGAGGCAGGTCGGAATTTTACAGCCCAATACCTTTGAATCTCCAAGATCCAATTCACCATCATGTCGATATAAATACTGTAGCCTTTTATCTTCCTCAATTCCACAGACTCGAAATAAATGATTTAACTTGGGGACGAGGTTTTACAGAATGGACAAACTGCACCAGAACTTACCCATCTTTTCTCCATCACCGCCAGCCTCATCTGCCAGAAGATGTAGGGTTTTACGACTTACACAATGAGGAAGTCATTGAAAGGCAAGTAGAATTAGCAATTTACTCCGGCTTAAAAGGTTTTTGCTTCCACTATTACTCTTTTAACAATCAACCCATTATGGACATGCCCATAAAAAGATTTTTATCTAGAGAAAATGATCAATTTAAATTCATGATTTGTTGGGCAAATGAAAACTGGACTAAAACATGGAATGGAGAATCAAGTCAGATAATTATTCAGCAAGATCATGATGCATTCATGGATAAAAATTTCATTCACCAGGTTTTACCCTACATCAGAGATTCCAAATACTTAAGAATTAAAAATAAACTGGTACTAATGATCTACAGACCTTTTTTAATGATTGATCATCTAGAGGAAATTGTTGATTACTGGCGGGAGGTTATTGCCAAAGAAAAATTGGGTGAAATTTTATTATTGCGGTCAAACTTTAAAAATTCAGAATATATTAAGGCGATCAATACCAGGGGAATAAAAGATCCATTCGATGGAATCGTACAATTTCCTCCCCATGGAATATTCGAAAAGCAATCAATAAAAATTTCTGATCAATTCTTGTTTAATAAAAAATTTACTGGGAAAATTTACGATTATCGTGAGGCAGCCAACATGTATTTAAATGAATTAGAATTGAACCAATCGATCTATCCAGCTGTAATACCTAGCTGGGATAATTCTGCTCGTCGTCCTGATAACCCAGTTATTTTTATTAACTCCAACCCAAATTTATATAAAGAATGGCTTTGCAAAGCTTTAGAAAGCTCAATCAAAACCAATAAAAACTTGGTATTTATTAATGCGTGGAATGAGTGGGCTGAAGGTGCCCATCTTGAACCTTGCAGTTGGTATGGTTATGCACATTTGGAATCCACTAGATACGCGATTTTAAACCAAAACCAGATTTTCACATCTCCAAGTCAAGCTTAAGGAGCCTGCTAACTTTAGGAGCCAGTGAGTGAAAAAGTACTTTTTTAACCTTTGGAACGATGGAATTTTAGGCACTTAATCTAGAATCACTCTTTTCATTCGAACAGCAGCCGGAAAATAGAAAATGGCTTTTTTAAATATTTAACAGATTCTAATTAATTCAGATCTGCTTATTAAAGATGTATTAATATTCAATAAAAGTAAGATTTAAATATTAGATCTCAATCTCACCAACTCCCTCACGACTTAACTGCTAAGCAACCGAGACCCCATCAAATGGAATTAAATAAATACGAATTGCTAAGAAAAGGTATTTATGTTGATCAGATAAATCATCTTGAAAGAATCAAACAGCTAATCAAAAAGTTATATCCAATAAGCTGCGAACATCAATTAATCAGATTTGGAAGTCCTTATGACGGTGGATACTTAGTCCCAGATGACTTAGAGGGCATATCCACCTGCTTTTCACCAGGAGTAGACGTTAATGCAAGTTTTGAAACGGACATCTTTAATAAAAGAGGGATTTTATCTCATTTAGCAGACTTCTCGGTTGATGGCCCACCGGCAAATTTCAACCCGTCGTCTTTTACAAAAAAATATCTTGGATGTGTCGATGATGAGAAATTTATAACCCTCGATAGCTGGGTGCGCAGTCAATCAAGTTCAAACGCCCGAGAAGATCTTCTGCTTCAGATGGATATAGAAGGTGGAGAATATTTGAGTCTTCTTGGGGTTTCAGAAGAGGTATTGAAAAAATTCAGAATTATTGTGGTTGAAATTCATCACGTGGAAGCTTGGGCGCAAAAAGTTTTTTTTGGGATAGTAGAATCTTTCTTCGAAAAATTATTAAAATATTTTTATGTCCTTCACAATCATCCTAATAATTATCCTGGGATCATAAATATTGGCGGAATAGAAGCCCCCCGTGTATTTGAATTAACCCTCATCAGAAAAGATAGGGTTAATCAAATGAACTACTGTTATAAATTTCCACATCCTTTAGATAGTCCAAATGTAACTTATAAGCCCAATATCGTGCTCCCGAGAAACTGGTTTTTCAATGAAAATACGACCCAAGCCGAAGATAAAAAAACTAAAAATAAAAAATATCTTTTGTGTAGGCCGCGTGGTGGTCTAAATGACGTTTTTACTGAAATTGAGCAATGTTGGCGCTACGCAGAAAAATTTAACCGAACTTTAATTATTGACACCAGAAATTCAGAGGGACTGAAAGATAATTTCAATACTTTTTTTCAAGTAAAAAGTAAGTACTCAGCAATCACTTGCATTGACGATAAAACAATCAACGCCTTGGATCGCATGGATACTTTTCCAGCCATCATAGAAAATCAACTAGACAACTACATTAGCAGGTGGAATAAAGAGATAAGAGCTATTGTTAATGAGGGCACAAGTGAGGTTTTAACATTTGATTTCCAACAAGATTATAAAGAATCACTTTTGGTTCATGAAAGTTTTAGATCTACAGACAGGATGATTAGTCCAGCTTGTCTTAAACGCCTATTATTTAAATCAAATTTTAGTAAAGATATTTTAAAAAGACTAAATATAATTAGCGGTTTAAACTACATTGCGATTCATATTAGGCATAGTGATTATAGAACGGATTATAAAGAATTTTTCTCTCATGTGTATTCAGAAACCATTGGTAAAAACTTACTCATCTGTACAGACAATCATCAAGTATTTAGTGAAGCGATACTGTTTTTTACTGAGTCAAAAGTATTTAATCTGGGTGACATGATTGATACAAAAGGTAAACCTCGTCATATGTTTAAAACTAATAAAAATGAGTCATACACCTTAATGGTGGAAACAATGTCTGATTTAATTGCCTTGTCCCTAGCTAAAAAACTACTCATCCCTAAGTTGTCAGAGGGAGGCATTCTTGGTGGATATTCTGGATTTGCATTGCTTGCCGAAAGTCTTTCTAAACAAAGAACAATTATTCAGGACTTAATTAAAAGATGAAGACGTTTATATTAGGGGTTGGTGCCCAGAAAGCAGGTACAACTTGGTTATATAGTTATCTTAACCACCACCCCAATATTAATATGGGCATATTAAAGGAGTATCACATATTTGATCAGTTATTTAATTTAGATAAAACTGAAGCAGCTGCGAATACTGGAGGAAGATTAATTTCTAAAATTGTTAACGAATCAAGGCGAGAAAGAGTTTTAATGCTGCGTGAGCGGTTCTTAGAAAATCCTAACACCTACTTTGACTACTTCCAACAACTACTTTACTCAGATCAAAATATATATATTACTGGTGATATGACACCTAGCTATTCAAATCTTCCAGAAGGTGCGTTGAATTTGATTAAAGAAGAGCTTTTTGCTAGAGGCATTATATTAAAGGTTATTTTTTTAATGCGAGACCCTTTTGAAAGGTGCCTCTCAGCATTACGGCACAATCTAAGGAAGAGCGATATAGAGATAACAGAAAAAAAAGAAATTAATCGATTGAAGCTCGCTTATAAAACCGAAAATTTTATTTCAAAGACAAGATACGAAAATACAATAACAACATTAGAGAAGGTCTTCACAACTGACCAAATTTTTTATGCATTTTATGAAGAGATTTTTTCATCCAATGAAATATTACGTTTATGTTCTTTTTTAAATCTTCAGTATACTGTTCCTGATTTCGAAAAAAGGGTAAATGTAAGTCGCACAGAAACGTTAATTCCCGACGAATTGAAATTCGAGATAGTGAATTTCTATAATTCAACTTATGAATATATGTTTTCGAAGTTCGGCAGAGACCGAATTTTATCTGTATGGAGAAATGCTACTTTTTTACAAACATCACAGTCCAGAGTTTGATAAACTGCCAAGAATAGATAAGAAAAAATTCATAATAGTCTATTACAAGATGTCGAATAAAATTTGCAGATATCAATATACATTTTGAATTAGATTTAAGAAATTCTTTGAGACCGCTATGCTTGATAAATTAAACACTTCACTACACCTTATTCCTAAAAACATCCATTTCCTTATTGGTGCGATGAAATCTGGTACTACGACATTAATGAATGTCATAGAATCTCATCCTGAGGTTTGCCCTACAACGAATAAAGAACCAGAGTTTTTTTCAAAAGGAATCTCTGAAGGGGAAGCATATGCTGGAGGGGACATAGAATCTTATCTAAAATTATGGTCCGCATGGGATCCAAAAACACATAAAATAGCGATTGATGCATCAACCAACTATTCAAAATTTCTTACGCCTACCATTCCTAATTTAATACATAATTTCAATAAAAATGCGAAGCTAATTTACATTACCAGAAATCCATTTGAAAGAATCAGAAGTCATTATCAAATGTATTTGGCAAAAGGCTGGGATATAAAGCCATTAAGTCTGGGGGTTGATCGCCATGCACTTGAGGTAACAAAATATTGGTCTCAACTAGAATATTATCGAAAACTCTTTCCTAAAGAGTCAATTTTAGTATTATCCCTTGATCAACTCGAGGCTAATTCTCAGGATACATTTTCTCTGATTTTTAATCATCTAGGAATTGATCCAAACATTGAACTTATAAATATTTCCAAACAGCATGCAAGTGATAAGTATTACGGTTTGGATAAGATTCTAGAAAAGAAATTAAATATCGATAAAGGTAAGCTAAGAGTAGCTCAGGAGAACCTTGCTGCTCAATACTGTTCTTTTTGGACACCTTCCGAAAAAAATAGAAAAGAAATCAAAGAGTACCTAAAAGATGATATGAGAAAGCTGTTTTTGGACTATAAAATCAACATTTCTTCTTGGGGTTTTTAGTGCACAAAGCCAATGTCATTTTTTAAGTACTCATAAAAATGTTATCAACAAAAGCAGAGAAATACCTAGATGAAGTAATTAGAATCAGTAAGCTATCGGCTAAAGGCGTACTACAAATCTATAATAATTCTAAAAGTATTAATATAGAAACGAAAGTGGATGGTAGCCCACTCACCTTAGCAGATAAATTATCACATACAATTTTAACCAGGAATCTCAGTAAATCATTTCCTGTAATCCCTATTGTTTCAGAAGAAGGTCAGCTTGGAACTTTAACCCCTAAATCAAGTTTATATTGGCTGATTGATCCGTTAGATGGAACAAAAGAATTTATCAACGGCAACGGTGAGTTTACTATCAACGTGGCACTCATCTGCAACGGCTACCCAATACTAGGAGTTGTCACAGTGCCGGTTAGCGACACCATTTATATCGGCGGAAAAGCAATTGGTGCAAAAAGAATCCTCAACAACAACATCGAAACTATACAAATAAAAAAAATAAAAAAAAGTGATCCATTAAAACTGATTGCTAGTCGCAGTCACCAAAATGACGCTACCAGAGAATTCATTAGCAAACTTAATATCCAAGAGGTTATCACGTTTGGAAGCTCATTGAAATTCTGCAAAATTGCAGATGGCGAGGTTGATATCTATCCTAGATTAGCGCCTACATCTGAATGGGATACGGCAGCAGCCCAAGCAGTTTTAGAAGGTGCAGGTGGGATTGTTGTTGATCTAAATGGTGAAAGATTAAGGTATGGTAAAGAAGAAATTCTTAACCCTTCTTTTATTGCAACATCTCTAAATCTAAGTGATCTAAAAAAGTTAATTTATGTTGCTGCAAAATAGACTTACCACCGTCATTATCGATACTGAGAACTACAATCTTGGATTAAATGCGCTAAATAATTCCGTTCGTAGCTTCCCGACTAAAGAAGTGATTGTTTTTTCAGATCAACCCAAGAAATGGAATGGGTATGACTGTAAAGTAATAAATAAAATGACTAGCATAGAAGACTATAACAACATCGTTTTAAATGACATCATTGAATGCATTAACACCGAGTTTGTTTTAATAATTCAGTATGATGGATTTGTAGTTAACCCTGAAAAATTTACTTCAGAGTTTCTAAATTTCGATTACATAGGAGCGCCTTGGGAGATTTTTAATTATAGAAAAGTTGGTAATGGGGGGTTTAGCCTTAGATCTAAAAGACTACTCAGTGCGGCGAAAGAATATGCTTTTTCTAGACCATATGGTCAAGCAGAAGACTATTTTATCTGTAAAGAGATTGCTGAGCTTTTGGAGGGTCGTTACGAAATAAAATTTGCGCCTCACGCGATAGCACAAAAATTCTCAACTGAAGAAATAAATGTTACAACTATACCATTTGGCTTTCATGGCATTGGGTATTTGCCTTTTGTTTATAGAAATAATCTAGATTATCTATTAAAAAATCTCAATCCAAGAGTATTCAAAGACTGGCGCTATCAGGCTTTATCAAAATCATTCAAGACCCTTGGTAACAATCAATTAATTAAGCTAGAACAGTTCGTTTTAAGGAAAAGTTTAACTTAGTTTTTTCATATTCATACTTTGTAAATATGGCCTCAAAAACATTTGAAGCTAAAAAATTTTCCTGCAATTGATCAGTTTCATTCCTTGCATTTTCTATTATTTTCTCTCTTAATTTAGCATCCTGACGAATGCTTCTCATGGCAAACATCAATTCCAAATGACTTGGATTGCCCCAATAGTCTTTCAAGGCCCCAAGCCAACTTCTATACTCCTTAGCCATAATATACTCGAGCTCGTATTTTATAAGGATAGAATTATTATGATTCATAAAATCAGCATTTCCACCATAGCCAGTTGCAATACAAGGCACAGCCAATTGCATCGCCTCAAAAAGACCGTTCCCTAGGCCCTCAGACCTATGTGGTGAAACATAACAATCAGCATTGGCAATAAGTTTCAGGTTTTGATCATAAGAGAGATAATCAAAAATAATTTGGATATTTTTTTTCTCTGCTGCTATTTTTCTTAAAGAAACAACCACACCTGCATGTTGTTTAAGCTCAGCGGCAGTGACCTTCAGAACTAATAAAACTGAGTCATCATTTTCAAACTCTTCAAGAAAAGATCTGATGAGGAGGTAAGGGTTTTTTCTATCAAAGCCACTATTAAGATCAAAATTAAAATAAAAGGTAAATTTTTTATTTTTATCGTTCATCTTGTCCCTTGATAAGGTTTCTTTTATACGCCTATCTATAAAAAGTGGTGGTGGCATATATTCGATGTAAGTATTGTCTATTTGTCTCATAAGAGCGTACTGAATAAATCTAGTTGGGGCTATGTACATATCAAACTTGTGTTTTAGCTTTAGAAAAGGCCTCCCCAATTCATAATTTTCTAGAAATAGCATCATTACATTGAATTTACCCCTCATCCCTATTACTTTTTCGATTTTAGTAAATCCCTCTTTTAAAAAAGATACGGCAAAGATAATGAGATTGACATCATAAATAGCACGATCACTAAAGTATTCTTCAAACTCAATAAAATCCTCTTTAAGACTATCGCGATTAGGAGAAATGATGCTAGTAATATCAACGATACAGAAAGGGATGCCGTCTGCAATCAACTTTCTTGCCATGACTCTGGTCGTCATTCCCAGACCATAATTGCCTTTAGCGAAACCTATTAAATTAATCCCATACATTTCTAAATTACCTTTCAGCTTGAAAACACTTAATCATTTTTTTAATATCATTTAATATGTGATTTATAAATAAATTTAATTTAAATGGAAAGTAGACAATAAATGGAAAATCAGTATATTAATTTATCAGAAGATTTAGCTAATAAAATCAGACTTAATATGTTGGCTAATAAATCCTATAATAAATTATTTGTCATCGGTGCCAACAGAACTGGAATTAAAAGTTTAAAAAATATTTTAAGCAGTTTCGGCTTCAGATTTCCTGCCGACAGGCATCAAATAGCCTCAATATTTAACCAAATCCAACTTGGCAACTATTTACAATTAGCTTCATACATGGCTAATTTCGATGCATTCCAAGATCAACCGTTTTCAAGTGGCATTAATTATGCTGTTGTTGACGCCCTCTTCCCAAATAGTAAGTTTATTCTGACAGTCAGGAATCCAGAAAAATGGTTTGAAAGTCTTGTGAGATATAGAAAAATTACATTTAATGCAATTAATAAAGAGACGATTGATATGGAAGCGCTCAAAAACAATCATTTTCAATTTAAGGGTTTCTTAAAAGAGCATCTAGCTGAAGATATTCTTGAGGTTTCTGATTATACTTATTATGAAAATTGGTCACTTTTCCATGATAAAGACCACTACATTAAATCTTACAATCAGAGAAATAATGAGATCATTAAATACTTTAGAAAAAGACCAGACGATTTACTTATCCTTGACATTACTCAAGAGCAAACCTCGTGGCCACTCAATCATTTTCTTAATATTCCAACCGAGTTCACATTTAAGATTCCACACTTAAATCAATCTCAGTAATTTTCCTTTGAATAGTAAACGTCAGATCACATTCTTGGAATAAGCTATAACTATCAGGAAGCCAATGATTTATATTTAATGCAACCTTAAAATAGGGTTTGCTGTCATCTTTATCTTGAAGTAGTTTCTCAACTTTTGAAGTAATACTATTCATAACATTGCTTCTGATAGAAGCGTCTAACTGTTTTACAATTTTATTATCAAATTTATTCACATGTGAATTTCGCATCAACGCTAACTTGATAGCTAAGTAAGTTTGATTAATCATATGATGTGAAGAAAGTTCTTTTAATCGATATGCATCCAACCTTATTGTATCGTCGTGATTAATCACGCCTAAAAATTTAGATGGGTAGAAGTTCTGATGGATACCTGAAAGTGTGAGTCTTGCGTAAATATCGTCGTCTTCGCCACCCCATCCTCTAAACATTTCATCATAACCATCAATAGTTTCATAATCTTGTTTGCTGCATAAAAAAGAACCCCATGTTTCCTTATCCAAGGCACCATTCGAAGTGGCTGACGCCCGATAATAAAAACCTTTTTTTGCATTGCTCTTAATCCATTTAACAAATCCTGGCTTAACTTTGATATCCCCATCGATAAAAAACACCCACGGTGAATTAGCAACCAAAGCTCCCATATTTCTTGCTCTTGCAGCACAAAATCCTGGATCATCATTCACAAGGACAATCTTAACTTTAGGATAATTCGCTTTAACCCAAGCACTAGATCCTTGAGTGCAGCCGTAATCAACAAAAATAATCTCTTCTTTAGCTGCTTCAGCATAGAGAAGTGGCATAGTTTCCTGAATATGACTTAACCGATTTTTACAGGTCGTAATAAAAGTTACTAATGCCATATTATTTTCCACTGAAATAATTGATTGTATGCATCAAACCATCCCTTAAAGCCACAGTAGGTTGCCAAGACAATTTTTCCCTCGCCAATGAAATATCCGGTTGTCTTTGCTTAGGATCATCCTTAGGGAGCTCTTTAAACACTATCTGAGATTTTGAGGCTGTTAACGATAAAATCAATTCAGCCAATTCCAACATGGTGAATTCATTTGGATTGCCGAGATTAACTGGCCCAATAAATGCATCATCCGATGCCATTAGCTTTATAAAAGCATCGATTAAATCATCAACATAACAAAATGATCTCGTTTGGTTTCCATTGCCGTAAATAGTGATATTTTGATTATTTAAAGCTTGGGTAATGAAGTTGGAAACAACCCTACCATCATTAGGATGCATCTTGGGGCCGTAAGTGTTAAAAATCCTGGCAACCTTAACCTTGACTTGATGCTGCCTATGATAATCAAAGAAAAGAGTTTCTGCACATCGCTTCCCCTCGTCATAACATGACCGAATACCAATCGGGTTAACATTCCCCCAATACGACTCTCTTTGTGGATGAACAGTAGGATCACCATAAACTTCGCTTGTAGAGGCTTGTAAGATTTTTGCTTTTGTTCGTTTAGCCAAACCTAATAGATTAATCGCCCCATGAACACTTGTTTTGGTGGTTTGCACTGGATCCCATTGATAATGCACAGGAGATGCTGGACAAGCCAAGTTAAAAATTTCATCCACTTCTACATAAAGCGGGAAAGTGACGTCATGTCGAATGAGTTCAAAATGCGGGTTTTGCAATAAGTGGATAATATTATCTCGGGTACCACTATAGAAATTATCAACACAGATAACATCAGAACCCTCGTTGAGTAATCTTTCACACAAGTGAGATCCTAAAAATCCTGCCCCCCCCGTCACCAAGACTCTTTTTCTGTTTGAATTTTTAGTTAACATATCAAATACCTTTAGAATTAAAGATCCGCGCCGAAAAGATCTCTAGTGAATACCTTTTCTTGAACACTCGATAGTTCATCTGTCATGCGATTAGTAATGATGACATCAGCCTTTTGTTTAAAGGCGTTGAGGTCTGTGTAGACTTTTGAATTGAAGAATTCTGTTTCTTTAAGCTCTGGTTCGTACACAATGACTTCAATACCTTTCGCTTTAATACGTTTCATGACCCCTTGAATGCTTGACGCTCTGAAGTTATCTGAACCGCTCTTCATAATCAGTCGATAGACACCAACGACTTTTGGATTGCGCTTGACGATACTGTCTGCAATAAAGTCTTTGCGGGTGCTATTAGATTGCACAATCGCGTTAATTAGGTTTTGTGGCACGCTGCTGTAGTTGGCAAGTAGCTGTTTAGTATCTTTTGGCAAACAATAGCCGCCATAGCCAAAAGAAGGGTTATTGTAGTGGCTGCCAATTCGGGGATCTAAACATACCCCTTCGATAATTTGCTTAGTATTGAGTCCATGCGACTCTGCATAGGTGTCGAGCTCGTTAAAGTAAGAAACGCGCATCGCTAAGTATGTATTGGCAAATAGCTTAATTGCTTCTGCCTCAGCGCTATTAGTGAGCAACACATCGACATTAGGCTTAAGGGCACATTGTTGCAGTAGAGTTGCGAATATTTTTGCACGATCTGAAATTTCACCCACAATAATGCGAGAAGGGTAGAGGTTATCGTAAAGCGCTTTGCCTTCACGTAAAAATTCTGGTGAGAACATGATTTGCGCATTTGGAAAGCGTTTTTTGATACTGTCTGTGTAACCGACAGGAACTGTAGATTTAATGACCATGACAGCGTTTGGATTAATACTTAAAACATCTTGAATCACAGCTTCAATTGACTTGGTGTTGAAGTAATTGGTCTCAACATCGTAATCAGTAGGGGTAGCAATCACGACAAAGTCAGCGCCCTGATAGGCTTTTTCTTTGTCTAGCGTTGCGGTAAGATTAAGTGCTTTGTTTTTAAGATAATCTTCAATTTCAGCATCTGAAATAGGAGAGGCTTTGCGATTCAGCATGTCTACTTTTTCAGTCATGATGTCTAAAGCTATCACTTCATTATGCTGCGCTAAAAGCACTGCCAAAGATAAACCTACATATCCAGTGCCGGCAATTACGATTTTCAT
>Ga0114959_10001120_pt1 | contig 24094 bp, 23 predicted proteins | sample C_130625_EF_Meta_FD_87317 | JGI IMG/M metagenome (GOLD analysis project Ga0114959, IMG submission 87317) | Freshwater microbial communities from Lake Croche, Canada to study carbon cycling - C_130625_EF_MetaG | ecosystem: Environmental > Aquatic > Freshwater > Lake | place: Lake Croche, Canada... | reverse complement strand
TCATCCGCAATAATGATTTCAAAATCACGATCGGTTTGTGTCGCGAGTGACTCTAGGCATAACTTAAGAGCTTGTGGCCAGTTGTAGGTAGCCAGCAAAATCGAAATCATTTACTAGCGTCCTGATGGAGATGCCACAGTTTAATGTAGCGATAGTAAGTCCCTTGGCCATTAGAGATCGCTAAAGCAAATCCTTGAGCACCATCTAAGAATCCAGCGCGAATAATATAAGTACGAAAGAACGCCCAGAAGCCATGAAGAACTGCTTTTAGAGGATTACTTGTTTTGCCTTGAGCAAAAGCTTGCTCTGCAGATGCAGTCGAGTAGCGATCTATCTTTTGTAAAACTTGCGAATAGTTCATGAAACTGTAATGCAACATGGGATTTTTCAGTTTGGCAACCTGGCCACTCGGAACTAATTTCTCATGTACCAAATCGTCCGAGAAACGCGCAGTACCTCGTTTAAAGAGGCGATCTACATAATCTGGACTCCAACCTGAATGACGAATAAAACGTCCGCAATACCAAGATAGTCTTGGAATGGCAAAGCAGTCCACATGAGTGCTATGCGCAAGAGCGATCAAAATTTCACTACGAAGGGCAGGAGTAAGTCTTTCGTCGGCATCTAAAGAGAGCACCCATTCGGCAGTGGCCAGGTCAAGGGCACGGTTCTTTTGGGGGCCAAAACCGGGCCAATCGGGTGGGCTGGCAATAGTAGCCCCATAGTTTTGGGCTATTTCTAGGGTACGGTCAGAACTGGCCGTATCAACCACAATAATCTGCTGGGCAATGCCCTCTAGGGAGGCTAGACAATCGTCCAAATTGACCTCTTCATTGCGGGTGATGAGTATGACTGATAAGGTGGGCATAATTCATTATATGAATGCTCAAGATCGTACCGCCTTAAATCGCTTAATAACCTACCTCAAACCCCATATCGGCACGATTATTGGGTCTTTGGTGGCTATGGCTTTTGTGGCAGCAGCCGAGACTTCCATTCCGGCTTTAATGAAGCCTTTGCTTGACCGGGGCTTCACAGGTCAACTCGATAGCAAGCTTTGGCAGATCCCCGTTTTCCTGGTGGGCTTAGCCTTAGTGCGGAGTTTGGCTCAATTTCTGTCTAACTATTTGCTGACTAGAGTGATCAACTCTGTCTTGCTAAAGCTGCGTGAGCAAATGTTTCAAACCTTATTGCATGCCACTACTACTTTTTTCCAAAAGAACTCTGCTTCTAATTTAATCAATGCAGTGGTATTTGAAGTAAATAACGTACTCACAGTAATGGGTGGTATGTTGATTAGTTTAGTGCGTGATTCGCTAACGGTTATTGGTTTAATGGGTTATCTAATTTATTTGAATTGGAAGCTCACACTGGTAGTGTTGGTGATCTTCCCAATCATTGCGCTCATTATGAGCAAAATTAATCGTCGCCTAAGAACCTTAAATCGTGAACAGCAAAATTTAACGAGTGATTTGGCTTACATCGTTGAAGAAGCTGCTGCTGGTTACAAGATTGTTAAAGTTTACGGTGCAGAAGAATATGAGATGAAACGCTTTCTAGAAAAGGCGGAGCGTTTACGTCAATTTGCCTTAAAGTCTGCAGTCGCAGGCGGTTTAAATCAGCCTATTACCCAGCTCATTGCCTCCATGGCTTTATCGGTCGTTTTGGTGATTGCTTTGATGCAGTCAGCCACCGAAGGCACCACCGTTGGTGGCTTCGCAGCCTTTATTACCGCCATGTTGTTAGTAATTTCTCCTTTAAAACATTTGGCCGATATTAATCAGCCTTTACAAAGAGGTTTGACTGCCGCAGAAATGGTTTTTGGTTTAATGGATCAGCCTTTTGAGGAAGATGATGATCGTAGACTCAATATGAAGTCTTTGGATAAAGCCAAGGGTGGTATTCGTTTTGAGGATGTTGGATTCTCATACCAACAAGATGCTGGTCGACAGGATGCATTGCGAGGAATTGATTTAACAATTCAGCCTGGTGAAGTAGTGGCTTTCGTCGGGCCATCAGGCGGCGGCAAATCAACCTTAGTCAATTTACTTCCACGCTTCTTCAAGCCCACTAGTGGACATATTTTCTTGGACGATATGCCACTTGAGGATATTGTGTTATCAGATGTGAGAAGACAAATCGCCTTTGTGAGCCAAGATGTCATTTTATTTAATGACACGATTGCGGCTAACGTAGCCTATGGTGCAGTTGGACAAGAGGGTATTGATCGTGGCCGAGTTAGAGAGGCCCTAGAGGCTGCCAATCTGAGTTCCTTGATTCAAGAGTTACCAGAGGGAATTGATTCTCTGATTGGCGATAATGGTAATCGTTTATCTGGCGGGCAACGTCAGCGTCTAGCGATAGCTCGGGCCATCTATAAAAATGCGCCTATCTTGATTCTAGATGAGGCTACTTCAGCATTGGATTCTGAGTCAGAGCGGCAAGTACAAGAAGCCTTAGAGCAACTCATGGCTGGTAGAACTACTTTAGTCATTGCACACCGCCTCTCTACCATTGAGCATGCAGACCGAATTGTCGTTTTAGAAAATGGCCAGATAGCTGAGAACGGTTCACACGAAGACTTAATTCAGAAAGATGGCCTATATGCAAACCTGCATCGCATTCAGTTCACAAATACCTAAAGTGAATTTAGCTTAAAACAATATCGTATTGCTCTTGGCGAAAGCTGCCTTCCGCTTGCAAAGTGATGGGTTTGCCAATGAAGTCACCCAATTGAGCTAAGAATTGATTTTCTTCCTCTAGAAATAAATCAATTACATCGGGCGCTGCCACGATTCTAAATTCTCGTGGATTGAATTGACGGTGCTCTCTCACGATCTCACGCAAGATTTCATAGCAGATGGTTTGAGCCGTTTTAATTTCACCTTTGCCCACGCAGGTAGCACAGGGCTCACAGGTGATATGGGCAAGGGATTCTCGAGTCCGTTTACGTGTCATTTCTACTAGACCTAAAGCAGAAAATTCACTAACTGAGGTACGGGCATGGTCGCGTTCAAGGTTACGCTTGAGTTCATAGAGAACAGATTCTTGATGGTCTTTGCCAAGCATATCAATGAAGTCAATAATGATGATGCCGCCTAGATTACGTAAACGCAGTTGACGAGCAATGGCTTGTGCAGCTTCTAAATTGGTTTTAAAGACAGTGTCATCTAAATTACGGGCACCCACATAACTACCGGTGTTTACATCAATAGTTGTCATGGATTCAGTTTGGTCAATCATGAGATAGCCGCCGGACTTGAGATCTACTCTACGACCCAAAGCTTTATTGATTTCAGCATCAACATCAAATAGATCAAAGAGCGCGCGCTCACCCCGATGCAGGGTTAGCTTGCCTAGTAGGTTAGGCATATATAAACTTGTAAATGTTTTGAGCTTTTCAAAGTTCTCTGCTGAGTCCACTCGAATCTGGGTAGTTTCCTCGCCAGCTACATCACGCAATACCCGTTCAGCAAGGCTGAGATCCTGATAAAGCAGGCTTGGTGCTGCATTGTGCTTCATCGCTTCCCGAATATTTTCCCAGGTGGTACGCAGGTAAAGCATGTCATGCAAGAGTTCCGTATCAGAAGCATCTTGGGCGCTAGTGCGCACAATAATTCCACCTTTTTCGTCATCCGCCATGAGTCCAGCTAATCGAGCTTTAATAGCTTCACGCTCTTCTGGTTGATCAATACGTTGAGAGACACCGATATATTTTTCTGTAGCAGGATCAGTACCTGCTGGAGGCAGATAGACTAGATTACGACCAGCAATACTCAGCTGAGTTGTTAAGCGAGCGCCTTTAGTACCGAGGGGATCTTTTAATACTTGCACTAGAAGTGTTTGACCCTCAAACAGTAATTTTTCAATTTGTGCCTGAGGATTGTTTTGGGTAATGTCAGCCACGTGCATAAAGGCAGTGCGCTCAAGACCTGTCTCAATAAATGCGGACTGCATGCCTGGTAGCACACGAGCAACTTTAGCTAAGTAAATATTGCCAACAATGCCACGTTGACGAGTACGCTCAATCTGTAATTCTTGAACAGCACCTTGCTGAATTAAGGCAACCCGCGTTTCTTGTGGGGTAATGTTAATAAGAATTTCTTCATTCATATGCGTGTCACTTGAGCGCGATCTAGAAGTTGTGCCGTTTCAAATAGAGGTAAGCCCATGATACCGCTATAGCTACCGTCAATCATAGGGATGAATGCGCTACCAAACCCCTGTATGCCATAGGCACCCGCTTTTCCAAAAGGCTCACCACTGGCAATGTAATCATCTATCTGCATTTGTGATAGATGGGCAAATCGAACTTTTGATACCTGCACTAGGCAAAGTGGTTTATCGCTTGAATTAAGGGTAATGGCAACAGCTGTTAAAACTTGGTGAACTTTGCCGCTCAGCATTTTTAAAATACGTGCAGCATCGGCCGCATCTGTCGGCTTACCTAAAATTTCACCATCAGGACTATTGGGCAGGCTAACGGTCGTATCAGCACATAAGATAGGTGCCCATGCTAGGCCACTCTGTTGCCAGCGAGCCAAAGCAGCAGCACTTTTAGCTACTGTGACGCGCTCAACATAGGCCCGGGCTTTTTCAAGGGGAAAGGGGGTTTCGATACTTTCACTATCTTCACCTGGTAGTGGAGCTAACATCTCAAAGCGCACACCAATTTGTTTTAATAATTCTTGGCGACGGGGGCTTTGCGATGCAAGATAAATAAACGAATATATAGAGGAATACATAGCATTACTCACGATGGTATGGGTGTCCTTGCAATATGGTCCAAGCACGGTATAGCTGTTCAACGAGTAGTACTCTTGCCATAGCATGCGGTAAGGTTAAGCTAGAAAGACGCCATATTGCTTGTGCATTGGTCTTGAGACTGGGATCTAGGCCATCAGCACCACCAATCAAAAAGGTAATGTCAAAACCTTCTTGACGCCATGAAGCTAGTTGGGTGGCGAGGTTTTGTGTAGTTTGATCTTTGCCGCGCTCATCTAGAGCAATTACTCTTGATCCCTTGGGAATAGCCGCTGCTATCTTGATCGCTTCTTTTGCTGGAGTGAGATCAGGTTTGATCTCTTTGATCTCGATACTGCAATCCGCAGGCATTCTTTTGACATAATCATGAGTTGCTGTTGCAACCCAATCGGGCATTTTGTGACCCACTGAAATAATGGTTAGGCGCATGAGTAAAACCGAAAATAAAGTAAGACGATTTATTCGTCGTCTTCTAACTCACTGGCTTTGACAAGTCCTTTACTACCAGCCAATTTAACGCGTACGGGTTTCGCACCCCACATGCCTTCTAGTTGGTAGTAGGAGCGCAACATTGGTTGCAAGATATGAACCACGATATCACCGCAATCCACCAAAACCCATTCACCCGTTTCTAATCCTTCGATGGAGATCACTTCACCACCTTTAGCATTAACATCTTCTTTGACTGACATTGCCAGAGAGCGTGTTTGACGATTGCTCGAGCCAGTTGCAATGATCACTCGATCAAACAGTTCACTCAGTTTGGTAGTGTCATATACGCGAATATCCTGCGCTTTAACATCCTCTAGGGCATCAATAATGACGCGTTGTAATTTACGTAAGTCCATGGTTTCTCAATGATATTTTCAGGTATTTAGAATGATCTTAGCTTGATTACTGATACAAGCCCAGATTTGTAATGATTTGTAAGGTATGCGAAGGGATTTGCTCGGAGGCAATTTGACCGCGAGCGGGTGTTTTTAAGCGATTGCGTAACTCTGTGGATGAAAGATCGACTGATAAGCTCTCATCAAGATAGATGAGGCCGGCAGGGCTATTTTCAAGGGCAGTGGGCAACTTAGTTTGATGTTTTTCTAATAGCTGACTCACTTCAGAGCCAATTTCTTCTTGTAAATCATGATGAGGTCTGCTGGCAACCGCAAAATTGGCGTAATTCAAAAGCTTTTCCCAAGAATTCCAAGTTGGTAATTGAATGAGTGAATCTGTGCCCATTAACCAAGTTAAGCTAGCCTGCGGACCAAAGCGTTCGCGCAAGGTTTGCACTGTATCGATGGCATAGCTTGGTCCAGCACGATCTAGCTCAATACGATCAATCCCAATTTGAGTAGGGATTTTGAGATATAAAAATGCTCTAGCCAAATCAATACCAGCAGCTTCTGTTAACTGGAGACGAATATTTGCTGGAGTGATCTCTATACCTTTTTGCCAAGGTTCACCACTCGGTACAAGTAGTAACTCATCTAAATGCAATACTTTGGAAAAATGGCTAGCGAGTTTTAAGTGGCCAATATGAGGCGGATCAAAAGTTCCTCCTAAAATACCAATTTTCTTTAGAGCGCTCAAGCTAACCAATCGCGAGGTTTGAGGTAATGGTCGTAGAGCTTAGCTTCAGGTGTTCCAGGCTTGGGCTGATAGTTGTACCACCACTGCACCACTGGGGGCATCGACATCAAAATAGACTCTGTTCGTCCACCAGAGTGAAGTCCAAAAATAGTTCCGCGATCAAATATCAGGTTGTATTCCACATAACGACCACGACGGTATTCTTGAAAAGCCTTTTCTTCTGGCGTGAAGGTATCTTGATAGCGACGTTGGATTATGGGAAGATAGGCATCAATAAAGGCATCGCCTACTGCGCGGGTCATCGCAAAACTCTTTTCAAAGCCGAGTTCATTAAAGTCATCAAAAAAAACACCTCCAATACCACGGGGCTCTTCCCGATGCTTCAAGTAAAAATATTCGTCACACCATTTTTTAAAGCGAGGGTAGAGTTCTTCACCAAAGGGGTCTAGAGCATCTTTGGCAGTTTGATGAAAGTGTTTGCAATCTTCATCAACACCGTAATAGGGGGTTAAATCAAAGCCACCACCAAACCACCATACTGGCTCTTTATTCTCCGCTTGTGCAATAAAACAGCGCACGTTCATATGGGTTGTAGGAACTTTTGGATTATGTGGATGAAATACCAAAGACATACCCATCGCTTCAAAGCTACGGCCGGCTACCTCAGGACGGTGATGGGAGGCTGAAGGCGGCATTTGATCGCCACGGACATGAGAAAAGCCCACGCCACCTTTTTCTAAAATGTTGCCGCCATCCAAAGTACAGGTGCGACCATAGCCTTTGAGTTTGCTGTCCTCAGGCTTACTCCATTCGTCAGCAGTAAAGGCTTTGCCATCTAGCGCACTCATCGCACTAGTAATGCGATCTTGCAATCCCAGGAAATAATCCCTCAGGGCTTTAATATCAATTTGGGTTTCTAGTGTTTTCAAAATTTAGGCTAACTCATTACTTGATTGCACGATAGCCAATATCTTTGCGATATTGCATGCCATCAAACTGAATCTGATTAATTGCTTCATACGCTTTTTGTTGGGCTCCACGAACGCTATCTGCAAGGCCTACAACACACATCACGCGACCGCCGGAAGTCACCACTTTACCATCTTGCAGCTTAGTGCCTGCGTGGAAAGTGATTTGATCTTCAGTATCAGCTGGAATGCCAGTAATCACATCGCCATTGCGTGGAGTATCTGGATAGTTATGCGCTGCAAGCACTACACCTAAGGCAGTACGACGATCCCATTCCAGATCTACTTCATTGAGCTTACCATCGACTGCATGATCCAAAGCACTGACTAAATCACTACGAAGTCGTGCCATGATCGGTTGTGTTTCTGGATCACCCATACGGCAGTTGAACTCTAAAGTTTTGATTACACCGTCAGGCGCAATCATCAAGCCTGCATATAAAAAGCCTGTATATGGAATGCCATCGGCTTCCATACCCTTTACCGTTGGCATGATGACTTCACGCAAAGCGCGCGCATGAATTTCGGGAGTCACTACTGGGGCAGGGGAATACGCACCCATCCCACCAGTATTAGGGCCCTGGTCAGCATCGAGCAAGCGTTTGTGATCTTGGCTGGTTGCTAAAGCAAGAACGTTCTTACCATCAACTAGCACAATAAAACTGGCTTCTTCACCGATCAAAAATTCTTCAATCACAACGCGCGCTCCAGCATTACCTAATTTATTATCGGCAAGCATCATATCGACTGCAGCGTGCGCTTCATCTAAGCTCATGGCAACAACGACACCTTTGCCTGCAGCTAGACCATCGGCCTTCACCACAATCGGCGCACCTTTTGCATCAATATAGGCATGCGCTCGCTGAGCGCTACTAAATGTTTGATAATCGGCAGTCGGAATACCATGGCGCTTCATAAATGCTTTGGAAAAATCTTTAGAGGATTCTAATTGGGCTGCCAGTTGTGTCGGGCCAAAAATACGCAGACCCTGATTACGAAAGACATCCACGATACCTACTGCTAAAGGTGCCTCTGGTCCAACCACAGTTAAATGAATCTTTTCACGTTTAGCAAAATCTGCTAATTCTTGTAAGTCACTAATAGGAAGATTTTCAATACCAGCGGTAGTTTGCTTAGCGGTAGCAGTGCCACCATTACCAGGTGCTACATAAACAGTTTGTACTTGAGGTGATTGCGCCAGTTTCCAAGCTAAGGCATGTTCACGTCCACCAGATCCAATGAGAAGAATTTTCATAGTTAGCTGTGTATTAAATGATGATTAGGAAATATGTATTAGAGGATTTTGGTTCAAAGCGCTGCGTTCGTAAAGACTTCTTGAACATCATCTAGATTCTCAAGTGCATCTAATAGCTTTTGCATACTCTCTGCTTGATCGCCCTCTAGAGTAATTTCCGTCTTTGGTCGCATCGCTACAGTAGCTAATTCAGACTTAAGGCCTGCTTTAGCAATAGCATCTTGCACTTTGCCAAAATCGGGAACGGGGGTGAGCACTTCAAAAGAGCCATCATCATGTGTAATGACATCTTCAGCACCAGCATCGAGGGCAACTTCCATGAGTTGATCTTCGCTAGTGCCAGGTGCAAACAACATTTGTCCGCAGTGCTTAAAGAGAAACGCAACAGATCCTTCGGCCCCCATATTGCCACCATTTTTATTAAAGGCATGGCGTACTTCTGCAACCGTGCGTGTGCGGTTATCAGTTAAACAATCCACAATAATGGCAGCGCCATTAATGCCGTAACCTTCATAGCGAATCTCTTCGTAGTTCACACCTTCGAGCGAACCAGTACCACGCTGGATAGCCCTTTGAACGTTATCGTTTGGCATATTAGAGTCTTTGGCCTTATCAATTGCCAAACGTAAACGGGGATTAGTAGCAATATCACCACCACCTAATTTGGCAGCAACAGTAATTTCTTTAATGAGTTTGGTCCAAATCTTGCCGCGTTTTTCGTCTTGACGACCTTTGCGGTGCTGAATATTGGCCCATTTCGAGTGGCCGGCCATACAGGTGAGTCCTTTAAATAATTTGGGCTAGAGGTCTTCATTTTAAGGGCTTCTAGACCAAAGATAGGGGCTTAGTAGGCATTTTTTGTTACACTCTCATCTCTTAGCAGTAACAAAGCATCAAAGTAAGCAGTATTTCCACTGCAAACACCTGCCTCGGTGATGGAATTGGTAGACGTGCCGGACTCAAAATCCGGTGCCGCAAGGCGTGGCGGTTCGAGTCCGCCCCGAGGCACCACTCATATGACAGACCTGTCAGCTAGCTTTCAATATCTCTTAAATCTCGTATGTCTCTGATTCATTGTTCATTGCCTGCTCAACAATTTTCTTTGTCAAGGTTGGCGAGAAGAGCTCAATGAAGGTATAAACAAAAGAGCGCAAGTAAGCACCTTGTTTAACGCCAAGATGGGTCACATTATTGCCAAATAAATGGGAAGCTTGGATTACTTTAAGATTCCGATCTCGATCAGGGTCATAGGCGTGACCCGCAACGATGCCAATGCCCATGCCAGTCTCTACATAAGTTTTAATCACATCTGCATCAATCGCTTCTAAGATAATGTCTGGCGTGATATTTCTTTGGGCAAAGGCAGCATCAATCTTGCTGCGGCCTGCGAAAGCTTTGTCATAAGTGATGATGGGATACTTTGCGATCTCTTCTAAAGTGACAGTAGCTTGATTCAGTAGTGGATGACTTAATGGCACCATCACCACATGTTGCCATTGATAGCCTGGTAGCGCTAACACGCCAGGTGTGTTGGCAATTCCTTCGGTAGCAATGGCGATATCAGCGCGATCATGAGTGAGTAACTCAGCAATTTGCCCTGGGTTACCTTGCTGAATGCTGACCCGCACCTTTGGAAATCGCTTAGTAAATTCAGTAAGTACTTTTGGTAGAGCGTAGCGTGCTTGCGTATGAGTCGTAGCAATCACGAAGTTGCCCTGATCTTGACTCGCAAAATCTTTACCAACCCGTTTAAGCGTCTCTACTTCATCCAAGATACGCTCAATGGAGCTTAAGATGCGCTTGCCTGGTTCAGTTAGGGAGCGAATACGTTTCCCATGGCGGCGAAAGACCTCTACACCTAGCTCATCTTCTAACTCAATGATGGCTTTAGAAACTCCAGGTTGAGAGGTAAAGAGCGCTTTGGCAGCTGAAGTCAGATTGAAGTTTTGCCTAACAGCTTCACGTACAAAACGGAATTGATGGAGATTCATGGGGGAGATTCCTATCTATATATCAACAACGATATAGGAATTAAATTCTAAATGAATTTTTGCTATTAAGCCTTAGAAACCCAGCGTAATCCGATAAGAGCCAATAGGAAATAGAGGAGAGGAGGCGTTATGGCGGTTAAAAGAGCGGGCCAGGACCCCAATAAGCCTACATTAGAAAATAAAGAGTTAAAGAGTTGAAAGCTCATACCCAACATAATTCCGCCAAACACTTTGATGCCCACGCTACCTGCACGTACCTTTAGGTAGGCAAATGGAAGGGCTAATGTGAGCATCACGAAAATAGTAAATGGATAAACCACTTTTTTCCAAAAGGCGATGGCATGACGATGGGCATCTTGTTTGTTGTCGCGCAAGTGAGAAATAAATCGGCTCAAGCTCATGATCGACATTTTTTCTGGACTAATTAATAGCACGCTCAATATCTGAGGAGTGACCTCTGACTCTAGGGTCAAGGTAGGATAGTTGAAGGTCCGTGCAGTAAAAACAGGATTTAATGGATCAGTCTGCTTGGTTTCTGTAAAGCGCGTTTCAATCACATCGTTGAGCACCCATATACCCGATTCATCAAATTGCCCTGAGAGGGCGCTCCGAATAGAAAGTAAGTGATAAGTATCATTGAACTCGTACATACGAATATTTCGGATCTCATTGGTCTTATCTACTGCGCCAACGTTTACATAGCGCACTCCTGGACGCACTGGACCACTTCCATCTTCATCCCGCAGACGATCCTTTACCCAAACACCAGTTCGAAATTGAGATGAGTAGGAGGAGCCCAAGGCTTTCATCCGAATCTGATCAGATTTGGCTTCAGTGTATGGGCCAACCCATTCACTCATTAAGAGGGTTAATACAATTAAGGGTATGGAGATCTTGGTGAGCGTAATCAAGCCACGCTTTACATCTAAGCCAGCAATACGCAAAATCGTAAATTCTGATTGGCTAGCGAGCATGGCAAAGACATAGATACTGCCGATTAATCCTGCAATGGGAATAATTTCAGAAATACGGCTGGGCGCCTTGAGGAGCACATGTAACAGAGCCAGCGGAAGTGTATAGCCACCTTGAACTGAACCAAGCTCGCTCAGGATGTCAAAGAATAAAAACAGTGTAACTAGGGCAAACAAAATAAAGCCAAACGCCGCATAAATTTGCTTAGCTAAATAACGCTCATAAATAAAGGGAAAAAGTAGTTTCATTTATTGGTCATGGATGCTGGCAATTGACGTTGCCACCATTTCAATGAGGGATTAATACGATTGCGTATTAAGGTAATTGCAATAATGAGAGCGATTAAATGAATCGGCCAAATAGCAATAAAAACACTCACCTTTCCTTGGGAAACAAAGTTCTGCGTGAGATTTAGTAGGTTGCTATAAATCAAATAAATGAGGACCGCATAAAACATTGCTGTATAGCTACCTAGCCGTGGATTGACATAAGCTAAGGGAATGGCGATCAGAATTAAGCCAAGGGCCATTAAAGGTAAGCCAATACGCCATAACAATTCAGCACGGTTTGGATTAATGGCTGCCGGGTTGGGATCATTGAGTAACTCAAAAACTGTTTTTTCACGATCACGTGGTGCTGGAGCTAAGGCATCTTTACTACGAATTTTGGTGGAGTACTCATTAAACTCCAGAATCCTAAAATCAGGCTGGGTAGGATGGCCTTCGTAGCGGCGCCCATTATGAAGGATGATGGATTTCTCCCCACCTTCCGAGTTTTGAATAAATCCAGTGGAAGAAACAGCGATGCTTAAACGGCCATTTTTATTGTCCGCCACAAAAATATTTTTGACTTCGCTTTTATCAACATCCAATTCCTCAATAAAAAAGACGCGCTCCGCTTTTGCTGACTCTTTAAATTGACCTGCGCTAATCATCGAAACATCATCGCGTTGTTGGAAGCGCTGACTAATAAGTGTGGATTCTCGGTTTGCCCATGGCCAAACAAAAAGTGCCAGTAAGGCAATGATGACTATGAGCGGCAGAGCAAACTGCAAAATCGGGCGAATTAGACTAGTAACACTAAGCCCACTAGCAAACCACACAATCATTTCAGAATCTTTATACCAACGCACTAAGACAATCAGTGTGGCAACAAATAAGGACACTGTAAGTAGGACGGCGAGATAGCCAAGAGTGGCTAGCGCAATTAATACGAGAGCATCTTCAGGATTTACGGCACCATTCGCAGCGTAGCCCAGAATTCGAATCACCAGTGTGGTCACCATAATCGTTACCAAGACCAAAAAAACGCCACCAGTCGTAAAGCTGAGTTCGCGGCGGAGGGCTTGTTTAAATATCATGCGAAGTGATTTATCTTGATTTTAAGGGCTATTGGTTAGGCGAAAATGGCTTATATTGGTACAGATAAAGTAAGTTCATCTCATGTCGGAGGATAATGGATAAATGAGCTTTTACTCCCTTGAATCAACCTAAACATACCGTAATACATTATGACAATTCAATTTAGTACTAAGATTTTCCCCCAAGCTGACTTACAAAGTATAAAACTTCAAAAATCGAGCCTAAAAAGCCTTCTGGCCTATGCTACGGACTGTTTGGTTTTGGGGTGTTCCAAGTCAGACTTCGACAGCTTCAGTGGCGGTAAAGCTGTTAAGAGCAAAGTGGGTTTTTTGTCTGAGTTAGATCAGTTACTCGGCGGCGCAGTAAGTCATGCAAATACCTTGGGTGACATAGATGCTAAACAAGCAGCAGTCTGCGTATTGCGCGCGGATTCATCATGGGCTGCAAATGGTGTGAAGGCCAAAAGAGTCTTGTTGTTAAGTGTGGGTGAGTTAAACGATGCCAGTAATCGTGCGCTAGCAGATTTTTCTAAGGTGGCGCGCTCGGGACTAAAAGCGTTAAGTGGCAGCGCTATTGAAAATGCACTTTGGTATGTGCCAAGCTTTACTCGTAAAGCAGAATTAGTAGCAGATGAGGTGCGTCTTACTGTTCAATATGCAGGCGATCAAGCTTACCGTTTCGGAGTGCGTCAGCCAGCCATGAAATTTAAAGTCAAAGATAAGGCCGATACTTTTAAGCATCTTGTCTTTGCTGGTAACAATGCCTGTGCAAAAGAGCTCAAAGCTGCAGTAGATGAAGGTATGGCTATGGTGGAGGGTATGCACCTAGCAAAAGACCTTGGTAATCTACCGCCTAATATTTGCACGCCAACGTATTTAGCCAAAACAGCACAAGGCCTTGCCAAAAAAGTAGGGCTCAAGGTTGAAGTCCTAGGACAAAAGCAGCTAGAAGCCCTAGGTATGGGCTCATTTTTATCAGTCGCGCAAGGTTCAGAAACGCCCCCTCAATTTATTGTGATGCGTCATCAAGGCGGCAAAGCAGGTGAGGCTCCAATTGTTTTAGTGGGTAAAGGCATTACGTTTGACACAGGCGGTATCTCATTGAAGCCTGGCGAAGCTATGGATGAAATGAAGTACGACATGTGCGGCGCCGCTTCTGTGCTTGGCACTATGTATGCCGCTGGTCTCATGAAGCTGAAGAAAAATGTGATTGGCGTCGTTCCTACTTGCGAGAATATGCCATCTGGTCGAGCAACTCGTCCAGGCGATATTGTCAAAAGCATGTCTGGTCAAACCATTGAGATTTTAAATACTGACGCAGAAGGCCGTTTGATTTTGTGCGATGCCTTGACCTACGTAGAGCGCTTTAAGCCAAAAGCAGTAATCGATATCGCAACCCTAACGGGTGCATGTGTGATTGCTTTGGGTCATGTGCATAGTGGCTTATTTTCGGAAGACGAAGATTTGGTAAATGCATTAACTAAAGCAGGCAAAGCCTCCTTAGATACGGTCTGGCGCATGCCATTAGATTCTGCTTACCATGAACAGCTCAAATCCAACTTTGCTGATGTCGCCAATATTGGTGGGAGACCTGGAGGCAGTGTTACTGCAGCCTGTTTCTTGTCTCGCTTTACAGAGAAATACAAATGGGCTCACCTAGATATTGCAGGAACTGCCTGGAAGAGTGGGGCTGCTAAAGGCTCTACCGGACGTCCAGTTCCCTTATTGGTGAACTTTTTGCTTGAACAGAAATAAGTCGCATCTTCTCTATGGCCCGAATTGATTTTCATAGCAACGTGAAGGATAAGCTGGAATACGCTTGTCGCTTAACTCGAAAAATTTGGAGCGCGAGTTCTGAAGGTGAGCCAGTTCGTAATATTGTGATGGTGGGCGAAAAAGTGGATTTAAAAAAGTTAGATGAATTACTTTGGAGTTTTTCTAAGACTGATTTTTTGCCCCATTGTTTTATAGATGACGAAGCAGCAGCCGAGACGCCAATTATTTTGACAGATGACTTTGCTTCTTCTACTTTCAATAGTATTCCCCATGCCGACGTCCTGATTCATCTAGGCATGAAGATGCCTAAAGATGTTGCTGGTTTAGTAGAGCGTTTCCCGAGAATTGTTGAGCTTGTGACTGCAAATGAAGCGGAGCGCCTGGCAGGGCGGGAACGCTTTAAAGCGTATCGAGAATTAGGTCATGTACTACACAACTTTGACCAATCTAAAAGCCAATAGATATGTTGATTCATCCTCAGTTTGACCCAGCAGCCATCCGAATTGGCTCGTTTGCGATCCATTGGTATGGCTTGATGTATCTCATGGCCTTTGCGCAGTTTTTATTTTTAGGTCGACTCAGAATTCGAGCGCCTCGTTATCAGGCATTGGGTTGGACATATAAGGATCTTGAGGACCTTCTGTTTGCAGGTGTACTGGGAGTAGTACTTGGGGGTCGCTTGGGTTACACCTTGTTTTATATGCCTGACTACTATCTATCGCACCCGCTGAGTATCTTGAAGATTTGGGAAGGGGGCATGTCTTTCCATGGTGGCCTTTTAGGTGTTTTAGCGGCTCTTTACTGGTTTGCCAAAAAGCATAAGACCACCTTTTTTGTAGTAAGTGATTTAGTCGCCCCTTTAGTGCCATTTGGTTTGGCTTTTGGGCGTCTAGGAAATTTCATTAATGGAGAGTTGTGGGGTCGGCCCACTGATCTTCCTTGGGCAATGGTGTTTCCAATGGTTGATAACATTCCACGCCATCCATCCCAAATCTATCAATTGTTTGGCGAAGGTATTTTGCTCGGAATTATTTTATGGATCTATGCCAGCAAGCCACGCCGCGTAGGCCAAATATCTGGACTCTTCTTGCTAGGTTATGGCGTGTTCCGTTTCTTGGCAGAATATGCTCGAGAGCCAGATGCATTCTTGGGTCTCTTGGGCTTAGGTTTATCGATGGGGCAGTGGTTATGTGTACCAATGATTTTCTTTGGCATCTATCTCATGACTTCATTCAAATCAAAGTCCAACCCATAAAAATAGGCTAAAGCTGTAACAATCGTGTTGCATCGCAACAATCTTGAATAAGCTCATCTACTAGTTACAATCAAAAAACTGAATTGATTTCAGTGTCTTTGTAGGAATACATTGATTGGTAGTTTTTTGTTCTCGGTATTTCTGAAAAGACCCTCATGCTTGAAAAGTTAGCAAAAGCCCGATATTTCTCCCGCGTTACTGGCGCGGTAAACCGACTCATTTCTGAGCGCGGGGAGTCGAATGCGGTCAGCATGGCTGATGAGGTGATTCATAACTATCGCAAGCTGTCAAAAGATCAGCATGCTAAATTCTTTACCTTTTTATTTGAGAGGCTCAATCCAGATCCTGCTGCAGTGATGGCGGCTGCACAAAACTTTTCTACTGAAGGCAGTGCTCGCAATTACATCAAATTGCAACGTGTGGCTGAGCCACCAAGACAAGAATTATTTCGTCGATTGAATCGCGCAAGTAACGGTACTGCAGCATTAGTGGAAATGAGGCGTGATCTCCTGCAGTTATTAGATAAACAGCCTGAATTAGCAGCAGTAGATTTTGACTTACGTCATCTACTGTCATCTTGGTTTAATCCCGGTTTCTTAAAGATGCATCGCGTTGATTGGAAATCGCCAGCTGAAATATTAGAAAAGCTAATTCAGCACGAAGCTGTTCATGAAATTGATGGCTGGGATGACCTACGCCGCCGCTTACAGCCTGACCGTCGTTGCTTTGCCTTCTTTCATCCGCAACTACCTAATGAGCCATTGATCTTCGTTGAGGTAGCCTTATTGCCTGAAATTCCCGCTGTGATTACTCCCTTGGTAGATAAGAAAGCAGAGACAGTACATCAAAGTTCAAATTACAAAGTAGCGGCCTTTTACTCTATTAGTAACTGTGAGCCTGGTTTGCGCGGCGTTTCGATGGGCAACTTCTTGATTAAGCGTGTTGCCGAGCAACTGCATGCTGAATTCCCTAGCCTAAAAACGTTTGTTACCTTGTCACCCATTCCTGGGTTCATGGATTGGGTTGTTGCTGGGGCTGAGCTTGGGGGAGAGAAGTCAGCTGTTAATCTTAAGCCTGCAGTTCGCGTTGCACGTGAGCAAGCGCTAGAAACTTTAGGCTTTGCAAAGCGTTCATGGCCTGAGCGTTTAAGCTCTGGTTGGCAGCCAGACAATGCGACTGAAAAAGAAAAATCTGCCTTACTTTGCTTAGCGAGTATTTATCTAGGGCTTGTTTCTGCAAGTCGCATTGGTAATCCAGTCGCTAAGTTTCATTTGGGCAATGGCGCAAGACTTCATCAAATTAACTGGTCTGCTGATTTATCTCGCAAAGGTCTACGTCAATCCGCAGCTTTAATGGTCAATTATTTATATGATCTTTCCTCTGTTGAGGAAAATCATGAGAAGTTTACTCAGGGTGAAATCGATTATTCGCGGGCAGTAGGCCGTTTAATGGCGCCCTGATTGGGAATTGAGGAGGAGACCCCTAAAAGTAGAATTCATAAGAGTATTCGCTTTAGGGTTTGATAGGGTAAGCTAGGTTTCAAGGCGGCCCAATGGAGCTGGTTAATTTTGTAAGCTAGCATTGTTCAATAAATGTGGTGAAAATAAGCAATCAAAGTGGCAAGTTTAGGAGACAAAAAAATGATGAAGCAATCTAGAGTTACTGCTTTTTTAAAGCAAGCAATATTTTTGATCTGTGCAGCACCATTAGTGGTGATGGCGCAAGAGTGGCCGAATAAGCCAATTACTTTTATCGTGCCGTTCCCTGCTGGTGGTGGAACAGATGCTTTTGCGCGACCTTTGGCCGCCCAGCTTACTAAGCAACTAGGTAAGCAGATCATTATTGATAACCGAGGTGGTGCTGGTGGCACCTTAGGTGCATCGCTCGCAGCAAAAGCTGCTCCAGATGGATATACCTTCTTCATGGGGGCAGCACATCATGCGATTGCTCCTGCAATGTATCCTAATTTAGATTACGACATTGAGAAAAGTTTTATTCCAATCGCGATGGTTGCCAATCCACCACAGGTAATCGTAGTCAATCCAAAGAATGTGCAAGTGAAGGATTTGAAAGAGTTCATTGCGCTTCTGAAAAAAAATCCAGGCAAATTTAACTACGCTAGTGCTGGCAATGGTTCTTCGCATCATTTGGCTGGAGAACAGTTCAAGATGTTGACTAAAACCTTTATTACCCATATTCCATATCGTGGAGCTGGCCCAGCAATGCAGGACTTAATTGCCGGTCAAGTCGATATTGAGTTTGATGGTTTGGGCTCATCGGCTGCCCAAATCAAAAATGGCACTATCGTAGCCCTCGCAGTAGCATCACAAAAACGTGCACCTGGATTTCCAAATGTGCCCACTGCAGCAGAGGCTGGCCTAGTAGGCTACGAAGTTTCTACTTGGTATGGTTTATTTGCTCCTAAAGGCACTCCACAGCCTATCGTCGATAAGATGATTGCTGAGGTGCAAAAGGCAATCAACACTCCAGAACTAAAAACGATTTGGACCAATAATGGCTCAGATACTCCAAACTTGACGGGCGATGCCTTTGGTAAGTTCGTGAATGCTGATATTAAGCGTTGGGCTGCAGTAGCTAAGGCTTCTGGCGCAAAGTTGGATTGATGTGTATTACTAATAAATATTACTGTTTGGATTTGAGGGCCTCATGAATTTATATGCATTATTGGAAAAAGGTTTTCCAAAAGATAAAAAAGCATGCGCATTAGAAACGCATGATGGTCTTTATTATTCATGGGGTGACCTTGAGGGCGCTACTGCAAAACTGGCCAATTTACTCCAGAGCTTGAAGTTACCCGCAGGCTCTAGGGTAGCTGTGCAGGTAGAAAAATCTCCTGAGGCACTCTTTTTGTACTTAGCAACGATTCGTGCTGGTTATGTCTATTTGCCTCTCAATACTGCTTATCAGTCTGCTGAGATTCAGTATTTTTTAGAGAATGCAGAGCCAGCAGTAGTGGTGTGCAGCAGCAAGAATTTCTCATGGGTTTCTAAGGTGGCTTCTAAGGCTGGCACTAAACATGTATTCACGCTGGACGAGAACCGCACGGGTACTTTATTAGAACGTGCAGGAAGCCTGAGTGACAAATTTAAGACCGTTCCAGCAAAAGATGATGATCTTGCAGCAATTCTATATACCTCTGGTACTACTGGTCGCAGCAAAGGTGCGATGTTGACTCATAAAAACCTGGGTAGCAATGCGCAGGTATTGCAAAAATTTTGGGGCTGGAAAAAAGGCGACGTACTTTTGCATGCCTTACCGATCTTTCATGTACATGGTTTATTTGTTGCAGCCCATGGTGCTTTGATCAATGGCAGCAAGATGATTTGGTTACCACGCTTAGATACTGCAGAGCTTATTAAGCATATGCCTGCGTCAAATGTGATGATGGGCGTTCCCACTTTCTATGTGCGTTTATTAGCAGATAAAGGCTTTACTAAGAAAGTAGCGCGCAATATGCGTTTATTTATTTCGGGTTCAGCACCATTGCTGACAGAAACCTTTAATACCTTCAAGCAAGTCATTGGCCAGCCAATTCTGGAGCGTTATGGCATGAGTGAAACCGTCATGTTGGTTTCTAACCCTTACAAAGGTGCTCGCGTAGGCGGTTCTGTTGGCTTACCATTGCCAGGCGTTAAAGTGCGCGTGCTTAATGAAAACAATAAGCCCTGCGGCGTCGATGAAATTGGCAGCATCCAAGTGAAGGGTCCCAATGTATTTCAGGGTTACTGGCGAATGCCTGACAAAACTGCCGAAGAATTTACTAAAGACGGTTGGTTTAAGACGGGTGATGTTGGACGCTGGGGCGGTGATGCGAATGGCGGCAAAGCTCCCAAAGATTATTTATGCATCGTTGGCCGTAGTAAAGACTTGATTATTTCTGGTGGCTATAACGTTTATCCGAAAGAGATCGAGGGCTTTATTGACGATATGGATGGTGTTGATGAGAGTGCTGTGATTGGTATTCCGCATCCTGACTTTGGTGAGGCAGTCATGGCAGTAGTAGTACCTAAAGCTGGTGCCAAGTTAAATGCAGAAGCGATGATTGCAACACTAAAATCTCAGATTGCCAACTTTAAGATACCCAAGCGCTTAGAGATCGTTGCAGATTTACCGCGCAATGCGATGGGTAAGGTACAAAAGAATATTTTGCGCCAGCAATATACGAGCTAGAAACCAAATGCCTTGTGGCTTTCATTAAACATGAAGGCTGCAAGGAAAAACAACAAGATGCCAAATACTCTTTTGAGTTGAGCAACATTGAGTTTTCTGGCCATCTTGGCTCCCCATGGGGCAGTAAATACACTGACCACCACAATGCATGCCAAAGCTGGTAAATAAACAAAACCTAAAGACCCTGAGGGTAGGTTTGGGTTACCCCAGCTACCGTACATATACCCAATAGTTGCCGCAGCAGCGATTGGAAATCCTAAGCCAGAGGAGCTAGCCATTGCTACATGGGGTTTGACATTACACCAAAGCATAAATGGCACAGTTATAAAGGCGCCACCCGCGCCTACCAGGCTAGAGAGCACGCCAGCAAATGTGCCAAAACTAAAGAGCCCCAGTCGTCCTGGCAATTCTCTACCGGGCTTGGGTTTTTTATTGATCATCATCTGAATAGAGCTGTACACTAGAAAGATGGCAAAAAAGAGCGAGAGCCATGAAGTTTTTAATGCTTCGAATAATTCGCTGCCGCCAACAAGTCCGCCAAATACCATCCCAGGACTAAGAGAGGCTACTAATTTCCATTCAATTGAGCCATGCTTGTGGTGTGCCCAGATTGCAGAGGTAGTAGTAAATAAAATAGTCGCCATACCGGTGGCAATTGCCATATGAACAATCACATCTTGACTAAAGCCTAGATGATTGAAAACTAAAATCATGAACGGCACCAAAACCATACCCCCGCCGATACCCAGCAGCCCCGCTAGAAATCCTGAGATGCTCCCGCACAGCATGAGCATTGCGATATCACTGATTAACATGAATTCCCCGCCTTAGCCGCTAGGCCGTCATCCTGAACCCTAAGGTTCAAGGTGGAACGGCTACTCTGCTTCGGGTGCATTAAGAAGTTCAGGGAGTAACCAAGTCTAAGTTGGCACTTTGAACTTTCAAAACGCTCACGCCCACAAGGTAAAGATCGTTCCGGATGCTTGCGCATCGGTTCAAGGAACTATCGGCCTTGGCGAACCAGGCAGGGAAAGGGTTTGCATCAAAGCGTCAACTTGCTCCTCAAGATTGCGAATCTCTTCATGAAGACGCGTAACTTCATCTGAGCTCACATTGGGAGGGGTGCTTTGATGTGACTGATTTTTTTGGAGAGTGATTAAGTCACCTGCAATTTTAAGTGCAGCCATCATACTAGCGCGTTCAATGCTGCGATTACCGCCACTGATCGCTAACTGAATTTGTTCATCAACCAAGACACATGCTGCACGTAGTAGTGGTTCGTGTTCAGTGCTAGTGGCTAAAGTGATTTTTTGCCCAGCTAGGGTTACTTCAATGCGTTGTTGGCTCACTATCGTCCTCTTGGTTGGTAGGTGGAATAGTTTCGCCAAGTAAATTGAGTTGGCGACCATCACTTTGTTCTGGCAAACGACTCAGGATATGTTGGATGCGTTTTTGTGCACCCTCAATCTTTTCTTCAAGATGAACCTGATTCTGAGTTAATTTTTTAACTACTTCAGTAATGGCGTGAACTTTTTCACTAACCCTCTGAATGGACGCAGAAAGCCCATCCAAATCAGGAACATTGATGCCAGCAGAATGATGGGTGGACTCGTTCATAATGGCATTGTAGTCTGAAAATAGGCTTTATTTCATGGCGTAGCGTAAGCCTGCAAATATCGTAGAGCCCGGTGTGTTGTAGCCATAACTGAGTTGGTATGTTTTATTGAAAGCGTTATTCCAACGGGCAAAGACACTGAGATCTTTCTCTAGATCGTAGTTTGCATAGAAGTTATAAATCATATAGCCCCCCATTCCGGTATTGTTACCAAGATAATCATCTCGCCTACCTGAGAAGGTAGCCCCAACACCGGTAGTGAGTTTGAGATAGAGATATTCAGCCGCTACGTTGCCATACTGCTTGGCCTGCTTCACGAGCGTGCTATTTGTGCCCTCATTAACAGGATTTTGTTGGGTATAGGATGCCTTCAGATTTAGTGATGCAATTTGTGTTAGCCCGCTTAAGGTGCTGCCAGTAATTTTTGCGCTCGATACATTAGTAGCGCAACCTAGAAAGCCTGTGCCCACAGGACAAGATTCAGAATTGCCCGCTTGAATCAAATTAGAAATAGAGTTACTAAACACCACAATATGACCCTCTAAAGCAGCTTTTTCATAATGAAGTCCAGCTTCTGTGTTTTTACTTTTCTCAGGCAGAACTGCTGGGTTACCATAGCCGGGGTAGTACAAGTCATTAAAAGTTGGAGCCCTAAAGCCTGTTCCATAGTTAATATTGGCGCGCCATTCTTTTGTAAAGAAATAGCCATAAGCTGCAGCCCCCGTAGTTTGCGGCCCGTAGCCTGAAATACTGTCATTGCGAATCGAGAAATTGGCAATATTGGCGTCACGCTTGAGTTGATAAGCCAAAGCCCCTGAGTTGGTATTACGCGTTTGACTAAAGCCCAAAAATGAATAGGGAGTTGTGGCGTTATTAGCATCCCCATTGTTATAGTCCAACTGATTGGTAGAAACTTTTTGTGTTTTTCGTTCTGCTAGTACTTGCAAGATATCAGTTCCGATATTGATATCGTTTTGCCAGGTATAGGTGTTTTGTCTCTGTTTTAGAGTACTCTCGTAGGGAGAGTTCTCTGGTGTTCCAGGGGCATGATTTAAGGCAGTGCTGGTTTGTGCTGATGCCTGTAATAGACTGCGCCAGTTCTGCATGATTTGGTTTTTTGAATACAGCGAATAAGTGCCTAACTGAGAAACTTGATTTTGAACTTGTTGATAGGAGAAAGTTTGCGGATCAAAGCCAGGCAATTGATTATTGACTCGGCTATTGAGAAATTGCAGTCCGAGCTCTTGTCCACGACTCCATTCTTGTGACAATCTTCCGGTCACGCTATCTTGAACATATCCAGTTCTCCCGTTTGCGATGTAACCTTCCTTGTTGTTTGGGGCAATCGTATTAAATCCCATCGAAAGGGTTTGGCTAGCAGCAAGAGAATAGCGAACTTTTTGATCGCCTTGAGTTGATCCATGAATGCTGGCCTCACTGATACTGGTGCCATAACTTCCGTATCCAATCGATGCGCCAACCTTAGCCGGTCCATCACCTTGTTTTGTGAAAATTTGGATTACGCCGCCAATTGCATCAGAGCCATAGAGACTACTTTGTGGCCCAAAAACAATTTCAATATGATCGATGATGGTTAAGGGAATGACTGACCAGTTAGCTCCCCCATTGAGCGAATCATCAACGCGCACTCCATCGATTAACACTAAGGTTTGATTATTAGTGGTGCCACGCAAGAAGACACTGGCATTGGATCCGCCCGTGCCATAACTTGAAATGGTTACTCCTTTTTGTCTTTGCAGTAATTCAACCAAAGTAGTTTGTCCTGCCTGACCAATCTCTTCAGAACTAATGTAGACGTTGTCGGCTAAGACATCACTTGCCTTAGTGGGAGTTCTAGTTGCAGTGACCAGAATCGGATTCATGGGATTAGAGGCGCTTGCAAGCAAAGTACTTTGATTGCTTTGGGCGAGTGCTGCAAAAGAATGAAGACTGAATGCTACGCCACAAAAGAGGGTGATTTTTTTCTTACTGAACTGCTGTTTCATGAAATGCTTTCTGTTGTCGAATGCCCGGCTCACTTCCCCGTAAGCTGGGTCGAACAGAATTTCACGTGCAGAGTTTTCGGCGTCAATTGGGCGCGGGATCGACAGACCAAGCGCTTCATCGGCGCGCGAAGGTCCCCGTCCGCGAAATTCCACCTGTCTTGGCCGGTATCCGGGCTAGTAAATCTCAGAACCTGGCCTTCCCATGCAATTGACGCGCACAGTGGCTTTGTCAGATCCCTGACACCCTTTTGATAAAGGGCGCATTTACTTACCGTTGCGGGGGCAGCACACGTTTAGTGTTTCCCGTTTAACTTTATTGCACTGCAATAAAGCACCACGACATCTTCATTCTAATCT
>Ga0114959_10001117_pt1 | contig 24141 bp, 17 predicted proteins | sample C_130625_EF_Meta_FD_87317 | JGI IMG/M metagenome (GOLD analysis project Ga0114959, IMG submission 87317) | Freshwater microbial communities from Lake Croche, Canada to study carbon cycling - C_130625_EF_MetaG | ecosystem: Environmental > Aquatic > Freshwater > Lake | place: Lake Croche, Canada... | reverse complement strand
TTTTTTGCCCCTTTTCGACCAATCGCCAAGAAGGGCGAACCCGCCGTAAGTCGTTGAATTTTAAGCGTGTCCACTCCGATGGTTGCTAAATTTTTAAAGTTATCGGAAGTTAGTTTTGCGTAATCTACCAATCCAGAATTCCAAAACATGATATAATTTCCCGAAGGTGTAGCAGTGAAATAATCTTCAATATCTGTATCGGTTGGTTCAGGAGAAAGATAATTTATTGAGTAAGGGGTGTATCCACAGACCAGTCTCGGCAAAACAGAATAAGGGCGCAAATTACGATTGAAGGCAACCGCATTGAAATTTTGCCAAGGATAGCAAACACCATCACTCAGTAATAATTTATTGTTCAAAACAATGGAATTACCTCGGTAGGCGGTCGCTTTTCCATTGTTCCAACCGTAAATTTTTGCGGATATTTTTAGGGATGATTCGGCAAATTTCCAAGCCCTGCCATCTAAGATAATTTGATGGTCGGTCGTCGTTTTTTCAAACTGCCCAACACTATTTTGGGCGAATCCCTCGGTGCCATTTTTGAGGTAAAAAAACGAACTTTCTGTCCAAGTTTTATCAGTAAAAAGTTTCGTTCTCACGTAGTAAACGGTGCTGTCTTTATCCAATAAATTTGCTTTCCAATTCAACAAAAAAGTAGGTAATCCCGAGAAAGTTTTTTTGAAAGTTGAGCCAAAGGATTTGGCGGTATCTAACTCAATTGATACACCCAAATTGTTGTCAATTTTTGGGATTTGTAAAGTGAAATTAACTTCTTTTTGATTCAAAATCGAGAATTCACGAGGGGATAGAAAAATGATTGCTGTATTCGGAAAGTTATATTCATACACCGCAGAATTATTATTTTTCCTAGTTTCAAGGATTTGGTTTTCAGGATCCAATGTGATTTCGAAACGGTTATTTCCAAGACTTAGGTTTTTATCATTTCTGATTTTAAAGTATAACGTATCTTGGTAATTAATCGGTTTGAAAATCATTTTTTCAAAATCATCCACCACTCCGTTTGCATACATTCGTTTTAAGTGTACGGTCAATTTTTGGGTGGAAGTTCTACCTAAATTACTCACAATTATACCTACTTTTAGGGAATCTGCATTGGCATTTAAAGGATTGATTTTGTCATTATTCTGCAAGAAAACGGAGGTGTTTTTTACTTCATAATCAGGTTTTTGGGTTGGGAAAAGTGCCACCGCTGGATCTCCTTGCAAGGTAAATTGTTGGGCATTCCCAAGGGCGTAGAAATCGTTCGGAAACCTCTTTAAATAGCGATTTATGCTCTCTCGCATGATGATTCCGAAAGGTTTATTCGCCCATATGGAATCGGCAAATTGTGTACCATAAATTTCATCCGAATACATTTTTAAAGCAAAAGGATAACCCAAATTTGAGTGAGCTAAAAATAAAATTGCGCCACGATTTGGTGTATTTATCCAGTCCGTCCCGAATGAATTTCGGGTTCCAAAAAGGTCGCCCGCAGCGCAGCCATTTATCATTACGAACGGATATTTCCCTTGGTTTTGATAGCCTAAAAGTTCGTTCGAGCAATAGCCGATATCCATGTCGGTTTGACTTGGAGCCGAATGACCAAACATCATAATCATTCCTAAGCCTTGATTTACACGCTCAGTAATATTGATAAATTCAACTGGATTATCGGTTTTTTTGGATAACAAATCTACTTTTTGGCCAAATAAACCTTGCTCACAAACCGCTTTAAATTCTTCCGTATATTTTCTTAAAGAAGTGAGTTCGCTTATGCTTCTGCCACCCGACAATTTTAAGGCATTTTTTCGCCAAAGTGCATCCATTGGATTTGCTTCATGCTCTTTTACTTTATTCAAATAGTGCAAAACGGTTGATGGATTATCTGTTGCCAATCGACCAATCGAAAGGCTTGAAAAATTGGGTTCAGTCCCGTTCAGTCCCATCGTAAAAGGGACGTCTCCCCCTGGGAAACCCCATGTCGGGACTAAATCGATTTGATAATCTGCAAGATTTTTTCGGGCTCTTTGTGGATAAGTTGCATTACCAATCAAGAACACGAATTCGAGTTTGTTATGTTGCAACATTTGATTCAAAAAACGCTTGATGGCTAAAGGGTTTTTATCTCCGTAGGTAAATAAATTATAGAGTAAATCTACGTCTACCGAAAGCGTATCATATTTACCTCCAAGTTCAGATGCCCTGTAATTAGCATACAATTTTATGTATTTTGATAAAGATTTATGGCTGATAATCAGATAATTACATTTTAAATTTGTTGTATTTTTAAAACTAAGGGCTTCAATTAAATCCACCTTTTTGATTTGATTAGTTGCTAAAATTTGTTGCCCCGAAACGATGCTTTCGATGGCGGTTCCATTCTCGATAAATTTAATTTTTTGTGGGTTGTTTTTGTCCGAAATATCGTACAACTGTGTTCCTTCTGGGGCGTTTGGAATACTGATAAATCGGTCTTGCGTTTCATTTCGAGACAAGGTGAAAACTTTTTCAGATACACCTTGCATATCAAAACTTTGAGGATAAACTAGTTTAATGTACGAAACTGAATACTGATCGGATTGGGAACCAAAGGAACGAGTAGAAAAGCGTAAACTGTTATTTGTAATATCTTGGAAATTTACAATTTTATTAATTTTCTTTGTGTAATAATTCTCCAAGATTGTAGTATCCAAAATCTGCCGATTTATTGTATTTCCAAACCAAGTTTCAATCAAATGTTTTCCTTCCGAACGACCTGCAAAAATCACTTCAATCTTCGGTTTTTGAGAATCTAAATTTATGATATTTTTAAGATTGAAGTCAAAATATATCTGTACATTTTTGTTTGTAATTTCACCCGTCCAACCTTTTCCATGACCATAATTACTATTCAAAACGCCCGAATATAATGCCATCCCCATAGGATTTGGTTGTCCTGCGGCGTAGGATGAAGTAAATAATTGTAGGTTTTCTTCCCAATGAAAAAGTTCAGGTTTGAGATTTTGAGTATTTTCTTTTTGGGAAATTAAAATTCGTTTACCTTTTTGATTATCAGTTAGATAGGTGATAAAATAGGAGGCCGTATCGGAATATAAACTATAATATTGGTGGGGCTGAGCTTGGGTAGGCGAGTATAATAAAGAATCCATTTTGCCATCATTGCCTTCGGCATAGAATTCGATAAAATCAGTCTCATTGAATATTTTATCTTCACCGCCTTTAATAAAAATGGCTTGTTCTCGACCAAGTCTGAATAATTGTATTTTTTCTGGATTTATATTTGCTGGAAAACCTGCTGGTTTCAGGTCATTGAAAGAAATTTGATAGATTCCTTTTTGGGTGATCTTGAACTTAAAATATTCCTGATTGTATTTTATCCATTCGTTTCCCGAAGTTTGCGCCTGCGCAAAACTGTAAGGGAGCAAAAAACAGAAGAGAAAGATAGAAACTCGAGAATGGGTAGTCATTTTATGAAGATAGATATATTTCGTTGAACTGATTTTATCGAACAAAAACGATTTTTTTGCCTTTTTCACTAAAGTTTCATCGGAGTATAGTTAGTCATACCTTGTAATTCCCTGCATCAATTAAGATAAAATGTGAGTATATTGCTATTAAATACGTTTTATTAGTGATTATAAAACCAACCGTTTTTGGGCAAATTAATTTTAATAATTGAAGAATTAAGGTTTGAACAATTTTATACCTAGCATAAGCAAAGTCTTTTCAGCTTAAAACCAAAAATTTTACGAATTAAGTAATAATATGACAATAATCAAAACCATTCCAGTTCTCCGAATTTTTGATGTAGCGAGAGCGGTTGAATTTTTTATTGAATGGCTGGGATTTAAAGAAGATTGGCGCCATCAATTTGAACCCAATACCCCTTTTTATATCCAAATTTCAAAAGAAAGTATAACCATTCATCTCTCTGAACGTCATGGAGATGGAACGCCTGGGTCAAGAATCTTTATCGAAGGTAACGGGTTAGAGGATTTTTATCAGTCTTTAGAACCGTATAAATATTATCGTCCAAGCATTCGTTTGGAGGAATGGAACGCCAAATCAATGTCTGTGACTGACCCATTTGGAAATACTTTAATTTTTAATGAATTCATAACTAATCAATCATGAACGAACATAATTCAAGGAGGAATTTTTTGAAAACCGGTGGATTAGCCATGGGTGCTTGCCTTCTATCGCATAATCTTTTAGCCAAAAAACAAAAAATGGAAGACATGGTAATTGGTCATAATACCCATAAATATCGGGTAATAGCGGGTTGGGGCGTATTGGATGCAGGTAAAAATCCTGTAAATGATTGTCACGAAATGGTCGAAGATGCCAAAGGACGGTTGATTATGTGCACCAATGAAACCAAGAACAACATCATAATTTACGATAAATCGGGCAAATTATTAGAAGCTTGGGGAACGACCTATGCTGGTGCCCACGGACTTACGATTGTGAATGAAGGAGCGGAGCAATTTTTAATTATTTGTGATAATGCCCGCCACCAGGTGATCAAAACCGACTTGAAAGGCCGTGAAATAATGAAGTTGGAATATCCAAAAGAGACTGGCGTTTATGATTCTCCCAATCAGTTTGTACCCACCGAAACTGCCATTAATCCATCGAATGGAGATATTTATGTGGCGGATGGTTACGGGGCAAATTATATTACCCAGTACGATAACAAAGGAAAATACATCCGTCATTTTGGTGGAAAAACGACCGATGGCGCTTATGCTGATGATCAATTTAATTGTTGTCACGGCGTTTTAGTGGATACAAGAGATCAAAGAAATCCCACTTTATTAATCACCGACCGAATGAATCAATGTTTAAAAAGATTTACATTGGATGGTAAGTTTATAGCCGTTTATCGTTATCCAGGCACGTTCATTTGTCGCCCCGTTTTGCACGGAGAAAATATTTTCGCAGCCGCATTTCGTAGCGGTGATTCTTCTTGGAATAATTCTGGTTATCTGCAAGTGATTGATAAAGATATGAAAGCCATTTCAACGCCGGGCGGTTCGGAGCCAATTTATAAAGATGGAAAACTTGTTCATCAACATAAAAACGACCCAAATAATGTTTTCATGCACCCACATGATGTTTATGTGGATTCCGACGAAAACGTATACGTGCCGCAATGGAATTCTAAAAAGACCTATCCAGTGAAATTGGAAAGAATAAGTTAAAAAAGTTTCAATATTCAATACTCAATTTTCAATGTTCAAGGTGTGGCTTTCTAGCACTTGAACATTGAAAATTGAGTATTGAATATTGAAAATTGTTACAATTGAATAACTTTAAAATCTATGTTTTTACAACAAACTACTTCTCCGTCCGATTGGGGCATGTTTTTTGGGCATTTCCATCCCGTGATTGTCCACTTACCGATCGGCATGTTGATTATTGCCGCTATTTTAGAATTTATTTCTAGAAAGTCAAAAAACGATGTACTCGAACCTGCCATTGCTCCAATTTTGTGGTGGGGAATGATTTCAGCGTTGATTGCCTGTATTTTGGGCTATTTACTTGCTTCTTCCGGAGAGTATGATGAAGACACACTTTTCTGGCATCAATGGATGGGCATTGGCGTAGCGGTGGTATCGTTGGGGGCTTGGTACATGAAGAAAAACTGGCAAAATGATGATACGATGAAGAAAGTTTACGTACCCTCAATTTATGCTTTGGTAATTTTGATTACGGTAACGGGTCACTTAGGCGGAAATATGACCCACGGAGAAGATTATCTGTACGCCTATGCTCCAGAACCCTTTCGGAGTATCGCAGGATTGCCCCCACGGACGATTGGGGGAGGGATAAGAAAAAACATTAAAAATATTGACCAAGCCCTTGTTTATCAAGATATTATTGCCCCGGTGATGGAACAAAAATGCTGGTCGTGCCACAATGCCAATAAAATCAAAGGACAATTGCGGATGGATAAACCCGAATTATTGGCAAAAGGAGGAGAACACGGCGCCATTTTTAAAGCCAATGACCCCGATAATTCTGAGTTGATTAAGCGAGTTTTGTTGGATATGAACGATGAACATCACATGCCGCCAAAAGGAAAAACACCTTTGACCGAACAAGAAATTTCATTAGTAACTTGGTGGATAAAAAACGGTGCAAAATTTGATGTAAAAGTTGCTCAAATGAATCCAGATGATAAAATTAAGCCTATTTTAGCATCTTTGGTAGGGGGAGTATCTATCGAAAATACGGCAAATGTGGGTGAAACAATTTCTCCTGTTTTCAATGAAAAAGTAGCAGCGGCCTCGGAAAATGACATCAAAAAACTGACGGATTTGAATGTTATCGTAATGCCCGTTTCTAAAGACCAAAATTATTTAGATGTTAATTTTATCAATGCCAGAAATTTGGACGATTCTAAAATGAATTTGCTATCAAACATTTCGGAACAAATTGTTTGGCTGAAATTGGGAAATACAAAAATTACGGATAAATCGTTTTTAGAAATTACGAAATTGGCTCATTTAACTCGCTTAAATTTGGAGCATACCGCCATCACTGATGCTGGAATTAGCCAAATGAAAGCTTTGAAATATTTGGAATATATCAATCTTTTTGATACGAAAATAACCGATGCAGGCATTGCAACACTGGCAAAATTAAAAGCCTTGAAAAAAGTGTATTGTTGGCAAACAAAAGTAACCATCGCAGGGATAAACGCTCTCAAAAAAGCCTTGCCAAACGTCGAGGTGGAAATGGGTTGGCAAGATAGAACGCCAACGACCGATACCACCAAGAAGGTTGAAGAGAAGAAGGTGGTAGCGAAATAAATAAAAAGTAGGCAGTTGTTAGCTTTGCCGTAAATAGTTACCGAAATTTAGTCCTGAAGCTAAATTGACTGCTGCTTACTGCCTACTTTCATTTCAACTTCTATTCATCCCAAAGATTCTCTAAAGTATAATCACTTCCTTCCAAGCACCAAAAGTCACCTTTTATGTAGCGATAATGTAAATCTAAATTGCTCATTTTTGCCATTTCATCGGCGGTAAGTTCAATATCTGCCGCTTCTAAATTCTCTTTTAATCTTTGCGGATTTACCGATTTAGGAATCACGGAAGCACCTCTATTTATCGCCCAAGCTAACATAATTTGTGCGGGCGAAACACCTTTTTCTTGGGCTATTTCAAGAATTATCTCATTCTGAAAAAGTTTTGGTTCACTTCCCAAAATCCTTGCGGCTGGTCGGTCGGCAGAACCTAATGGGCAATATCCCGTCAAGAAAATCCCCTTTTCCTTAGCGAAGCTCAACAGATTAGTTTGCTGTAAAAACGGATGCGATTCCACCTGTACTACTTCGGGCATTATGCCCGTTTCTTTCGTAATTTGGTTGATTTTCTTGATGCTGAAATTGGAAACACCAATGTGTTTGGTCACACCTTTTTCTTGCAAAGCAATCAATTCTCGCCACGTTTCAGACAGTGGAATTTCATTTAAACTTACCAAATCTTCACCTTTTTGGGCGTAGCTAATATTGTACTGCAACGCAACCGGCCAGTGAATGAGGTATAAATCCAAATAATCTAGTCCTAAGTCTTTGAGCGTAATATCAAATGCCCCCTTTACGTCCGCTTTCCGGTGGCGATTATTCCACAATTTAGACGTAATCCATAATGCTTCTCTTGTCACTTCACCGTTTTTTATAGCCTCCGTAAGCGCCTGACCAATTTCGGCTTCGTTGCCGTAAAAAAAGGCACAATCAAAATGGCGATACCCAATTTCAATCGCCTTTCTGACCACCTCGTACACTTCCCCTTTCGCTGATTTCCAAGTACCTAAGCCCAAAGCGGGCATTTTATCGTTATTTTTAAAAGCTAAATATTTCATCGGAGGATATTAAAATGTTTATTAATATTGTTAAAAATAATACATTAATTTTTCTATTTTAGTATTAATTTTTAAAACTGCTGTAATTTACACTTAAATATGGCATAATTTAGTTCATAAATTATTGGTAATGAACAAGTTACTGTTAGATATGCGATAATTATCTGACCCGTATTAATTTTAAAAATTTCGTTTAACACCGAAGACAATATCATAATTTATCACCATTTCTCCACAACAAAAAAAATGTCCGAATCCTATCTTCATTTTCTTTATCAATTCCAATATTTCGATAAAAATTGTCTGCAAACGACTGACCATGAACTGCTTAGATTTATAAAAATAGGCACTTTAAATACCGATTCTGGGGCAGATTTTCAAAATGCTCGGATTGTAATTGCTGAAGTAGAGTGGGCTGGAAGCGTAGAAATTCACCTAAAATCTTCCGATTGGGATACTCATAAACATCAAAATGATGCTGCCTATCAAAACGTAATTCTGCACGTGGTTTGGGAGGATGATAAGCCAGTTCTCCGGAAAGACGGTACAAAAATTCCAACACTTACATTACGGGAAAGAGCGGACAAAAACCTTCTTCGTAAGTATTTATCCATGATGGAATCCAACGATGAGATGCCTTGTCAAAATCAATTTGCGGCAGTGGATAATATCAAAAAACTTTCGATGTTGGATAAGGTTTTGATGAAACGATTAGAAGATAAATCTATGATAATCAAACAATTTTTAGTAGAAAACAATGCTGATTGGGAAGAAACTACTTATCAAGTTTTAGCCAAAAACTTTGGTTTTAACCTCAATTCTGTGCCTTTTTTAAGTTTAGCTAAAAATCTTCCGCTCAAAATTCTTCAAAAACACCGTAATAATTTATCGCAAATTGAAGCCCTAATTTTTGGGGTTGCTGGATTTTTGAGTAACGAAAATAACGACCTTGAAAGGTGGGAAAACTATCGTTTAAATCTCCGCAAAGAATTCCAATTTTTAGCTTCAAAATATCAATTACAAGATAAAATTTTGGGGCAGCACGAATGGAAATATCTGCGGCTTCGCCCTGCCAATTTTCCAACGGTTCGTCTGGCACAATTTGCCCGATTTATTCACGAAAATGCCAATCTTTTTTCTGTATTAATTCACCTTGAAAATGTGAAAAGTTTAGCCAAAATCTTGAAAGTAAAACAATCGGATTATTGGATTGACCATTATGTTTTTGGTAAAAAATCAGTAGGAAAAGTGCCTACTTTTGGCAACGCTTCGGTAGAAAATGTGGTGATAAATACGGTTGTGCCTTTGCTGGTTTCCTATGCTAATCAAAAGGATAATCGGACATATTTAGAGAAAGCCATTCGTTTATTAGAAGAACTTCCCGCCGAAGAAAATAGTATCACAAATCATTGGAAATCAATGGGTTTGTCAATAAAATCAGCTTTCGATTCGCAAGCGAGCATTGAATGGCATAATCATTTTTGCTTGACTAAAAAGTGTTTGAGTTGTCATGTTGGCGTGGATATTTTGCGGAGGTAAATTCATTCTTTCCCTTCATCATCAATCTGTACACTAATCGCTTCTCCTGTGGTTGAAATACCTTCGATTATAGTCGAACTTAGATGACCACTTTTCCAAAATTCAATGAACTGTTTTTCAGCGAAATGATTCATTTTATCTACCTTCCAAAAATATGTTCCAATATTTTTATGCTCGGTTTTTGAGTTTATAAAATCTCGTTTTGGTGTTAAGCCAATTCTGGTAAAGGTTCTGAACTTTTGGGTTTTCAGAAATTCACCATCCGTGCTTAAAATGTTAATAGCCAATGTATTCGCATCTAAATTTATAGCTGATAATTTTAAGGAATCGGTCAAAATATGAATACTCGCTGGTTTTATCATGTATGCGGGTAGCAAACTAATATTTTGCCAAACCATCGGGATGCCATCAATTGAAATGTTAATGATACTATGTTTAGTTGAATCTCGCAAAAAGACATTTTTTTCGTTGATTACAAATTCAGGCAATTCGTTATTTAAAACCTCATAAAGCCTTTTTCCCATCGAAAACCTACTAATTTCCTGAATGACTTTGTCTGCCTGAAGAATTTCTGCATTTTTAGAAACCTTATTGGTGAGGTTTTCTAAAAATAAACTGTCTTGATAAACCCTTAAAGCGTTAATTTTAGCATCTTCAGTTAAATTAGTTTTAAAATTCATTTTGGGTAAAATTCGCCATTTGGGAATGAATATTTCGGGAGCTTCAATCTCGAAAGTTAATGGTTCTTGAGCCTGTTGAAATTGGAGTTTAAATTTTGCGGTGTCTTCAAAAATTAAAGGCTCAGTTTCGAAGCGTCCTTCGCCGTCAGCAATTGCTTTAAGTCCCAATTGCCAATTTTTTGTATTGACGTATCCAACAATTTCTGCTGGTTTTTTCTTGTCAAAATTCTTTGCCCAACCTTTGATAGTAATGCCTAATTGAGGCTCAAACTTCTTCTCATTACCTTGGGTATAATCAATGGATGAATTAGCCAAAAGCATCAAATCTAATCTCTCTTTATTTTGTATATTGGGGTCTAAAATGCTTTTGGATGGTTCTAAGGCATATTTTAGGTCAGAATTTAGCAATAAAAAACTCTTTAAATTCTCTATTTTGCTTTCCTCATTGATAAACCTTTTATCTGCACAAGAAACCAATGTACTTCCTTCAATGGCAAGGCTGTCTTGGTCTAAAATCTTAATATCTACCCCGCCATCCTTTGATTTTAAATTTACAATGGGTCGATTTGAGTCATTGTAATTATAAAAAACTCGCTCTGCTATTTTGTTATTTAGGGCATCTAATATCAGCACATTTACGATTCCTTTCTCGGTTAAATTGTCTTTGGGAAAGATAAATGTGGTGATTTTACTTTTGGGTAAAAAATCATTTTCGTAGATAATTTGCCCTTTTTGATGAATAATAAAACGCAGTGTTTTAAATTCAGATAATACTAAATTGGAATATAATTTAATCATAATGTTTTCTGAATTTATTAACGGTCTCACTTGCAAGGCAAAACCTTTTTTGAGGGTTGGTGGAAATCTAATAGCTTTTCCATTCTTTAATTTTATTTGAATGGTATGTTTCATATTTGGAGTGGTAAAGAAATCTCCAATTCCTTGAATGTCAATAGTTTGTGTTATGGAAGTTTCCGTAGAATCTAAGGATTTATCAATATATTCCACGGAGACATTGGTAAAACTGCCATCAGGATAAGTTGCTCGAAGACCCATGCGATTGCTGATTCCTTCGATGAGATTTCCACCTTCTGGAAAAAGTTGAATTTGGATAGAATCTGAACTCACGGTTTCGGGCAATATCTCTTTTGATAAAATCTTGACATTTTTCCGAAAGAACAAATCTTCGTCATAATTTCTCATCCATTCGGTATGGCCAATCAACTGACAAATACTTGATAATGAGTCGGATAAGGGAATAAAACCTTGACTTATACCGTCTTCAATCAAGAATTGTTGCTGCGAAAATACCTTTTTTTCGTTTCTTAAAGTGACGTGGAGAATCTTGGAAGGACTGGGTTTGTGCGTGGTTGCGTCTAAAGTGTACGCTTTAAACCATATTGTATCGTGTGGGAAATACGCATCTCTGTCGGTTCGTATAAAGACTTTTTCGTGAGGTTGATAATTGGGAATTGTCAGAGAATTTTGGGTAGAATCTTTCGCATTATTGGGTAATTCATAATCATCAGGCACAAAATCTGCCACTCGGCGATTGCCCATGCTGCCCATTAAAAGTAATTTTAGCGGTTCTTCCGAAATACCTTGATAGGAGAATTTAAAGTTATCGCCTTTGGTTTCTATCCAACTTACTTCGTGGTTAATGTCTGAATAAAATGTCGAATTATCTCGTTGTTGAAGATAATGGATTTCGTAACGATTTTTGGGTAAAATTATTCGTTGCAACTGAACATCAAATTTTGCCAAAGTATTGATATTTACCTCCTTTAATTTTTTTGGAAAATTATCTCTAAAAAAGCGATTTCTGGCTATATTTTCAAGGGTATCTTTTTCTAAATAAACCCTGAAGCCTTCTTCTTGAGAAGTTCCTTTAACAATTGATTTGAAAAAATGCCGAATAGAACCTTTGTAGGCTTTCTCACGATTTTTTTCAACCAATTTTTGTTGAATTTCATCCGTTTGCGGAATTGGTTTAAAAAATACATTTCCACCAAACTGAAAATCTTCATTGGTCGCATGAAAAGTTGCGAGTGAATAATCTATGTCATAACCTAATGCTTGATTTTTGATGATTAGTGGATTTTCGGCATTGGCGGTAAGCACTTTTTTTTCAAGCGCAAAATTTAACTCATGAGGATTAGTAATTTCTGTTTTTTTGACATTTTTAGATTTTCCCAAGAAGATTTTTAAAAAATGAGCGTAGTTTCTTTTCCATTGTTTTCCCCTTTTGCCAACCACAATCACTTCACTTAGTTCCTTACTATTGACATTTAGTTGAATTTTGAGCGTCCGATTTTCATTAGGTTTTATCACAAATTCTTGCTCAAAACTCTTGTAGCCAATCATCGAAGTTGCCAATTTCAAATAGCCAGTTGGCACGTTTTTTAAAGAAAAATAGCCTTTTTCATCGCTTTGCGTTCCTTTGGTGGTTTTGCTAATATAAACACTCACAAAAGGCAAAGGCTCTTTGGTTTTTGCATCAATAATTCGTCCGCTGATGTCTTGTGCAAACATTGGCGAAGAAGTCAATAAAATGAGCAAAATTGAAATAAAGAGGCAAGAAAATGCTTTTGACATAGCGTTTGGGCGATGATTATTTGGCAACAGAGAGACACAAAGTAACACAATGTTTTTGGCAAAATTATACAGCGTAAATACTATTTTCTAATACCTAATTTTAACAAGAGATTTTCTTTAATTTACGCAATCTTTCGCCCCAATTTCCTAAACAAAAGATGTTCCATTTATCGCCTGAAACATTGTAAAGCAAACGAAACCTAAATAAAGTATCGAACCAATCCAGACAAATAAACTTGCTTTCGACTCGTTTTTTACCTTAGTAGAAACGAAGAAACCCAATAAGGGAATAACTTGGAGCGAATGAATTCCGAAAAAATGAGCCACTCTTAAATCTCCAAAAAGCGTACTCCAATTTAAAAAAGTAAGTCCCGCTTCACCAATTTTCCCGCCTACATTGTGCGAATTAATAACGCTCATATAGCCTCCCATGAAGCTAAAAATGACAAAAAGTAGTAAGCCAATTTTGATGGAAAGGGCAAAAGACTTACTGATGTTTTCTGTTTTTTGAAAGATAAATCTTAGTGAAATAACCAACGTGGCGGTAGTGAGCCAAACAATCATTATACCCATGATAGCGTACAAAATGCCGCCTAAGAGTTCAGTCTGATTGAAATGCGATAATTTTCCTCTAAAAGCTTGAATGGTAATTACGCCGTTTTCGTATAACATGACAAAAGTGGCTAAAATGGAGTACCATTTTACTCGATTTTGATTATTTACGTGAAAAAGCAAATATGCCATCGTCCACGCATATATCCACGTACTCAAAGCAAATTTGAGGGGCTTTATCATGGAATTAATCCCTAGAATTGTCGCATTGTTTACGATTGCGTATAAGCCAAGACAAACTGCCAAAATTAGAAAGAATAAGCCCAATTTTGCCAAAAGTGGATTTCTGCCAAATATCTCCTTAATTAGTTTCATGCAAAGATTGGGTCTTGATAGTTTTGAGAATAAAAAACAAAAGATAACCTACCGGTCCAAACATAAAAGTAAAGGGTAATGTCAGCGTGTATAGCCACCTCGAAATCTGTAACTGTTGTGATTTTTTAACGATGTATGCGCCCACAAATAAATCAAATGTCAAATAGTGAATCCAGCCCATAGCCACGGCGTTATCATTCTTAAATAGTGCTTTTATATTCTCCAACGTACTGAAACTATCCACGCTGAAACTTCCAATGTCTTTTAATAATAAGTAGGCGTACAAAATAGAAAATAATAAAACGATTCCATTCAAAATGACGGTTTGCGTGTATTTCCATTTGGGCAGAAAGATTAATAAAATCCAGCCCAAAAGCACGAAGGAATTGGCGAAAGAAAAGATTGATGAGGCGTTCATGATTGATTGGGTTTTGTCAGTTTTAATTATTTCGTGATGGAAAAATAGCTTTTTCATCGGAATTTCTCGAAAGTTTTAAACCTTCGAGAAATTACTAAATTAGGGAAAAACTAGCTTACGGACTCAGATTTGCAATCGGGTGTAAATTGTTTAAGCGTTTTAATGCAAAGATAACAATCTCTCCAAATGATGATAATCAATCCCAAAATACACTTTCGTAGCTTTCAATTTCGCTAAAATTTCTGTTTGTTTTTTAGGATTAGTTTTGCCTTTTATGCCTACAACCAATACATTTTTAGGCGTATGCGCATCGGAAATAAATTGGAAAACTTTGGTTTTGTACCCAAAATATTCCAAAATCATGGCTCTGATTCCGTCCGTTACCATTTCGGCTTGCCGTTCTAAAAAAATACCATATTTGGTCAAAAAATCTAATTCGTTGGCGGCTTTATTTTTCTCCATTTCCCTTCTAATTTGTTTGTGACAGCATGGAGCCACCACAATTAAATTGGCTTGGGCGGTGATTCCTTTGTAAATCGCATCATCCGTGGCAGTATCGCAGGCGTGCAGGGCGATGAGGATATTGGTGTTGGTGCTGTCGTAATTTTCAATCGTTCCTTCGGTAAAATTGAGGTTTTTGAAGCCCGTTTTTTGAGCAATAGTATTACACAATTCCACCATGTCAGGACGAAATTCTACGCCCCTTACCGACGTTTCTAATTTTAAAACATTGGTTAAATAATCGTACAAAGCAAAAGTTAGATAACCTTTCCCCGAACCCATATCGACCACTTTTTTGAGATTTTCGGCAGGAATTTCTTTGATTAGCGAACTCAAAATGTCAACGTAATGATTGATTTGCTTGTATTTATCCTGCGCATTTTTATAGACATTTCCTTCCGCATCCGTGATTTTCAACTCGTGCAAATATGCTTTCCCTTGACTTTCAATCAAGCGTTTTTTGGCATGGTCGTGGTCTAAGGAAAGGTTGGTGTTTTTACTAGAAGGATTTATTTTTTTTATCGTAACCTTTTGATTATTAAGTTGTTCTAGGATTAAATCAAATTCAATGGTAAAAAGTGTGGCTATGCTGAAACCATTTTCAACTGCTTCTTGAATGAGTCTTATTCCCTCTTCAATCGTGAAATTTTTGACAATATCACGGGTTTTGTAGCGATAGGTAAAACTCAGCTTTTCAATCCGTTTTATTAAAATCCGTTTAACGTAAATATTCTTCAGTTCTGTTCCCGAACCTTTATAATTTCCCAAAGAAATTTTAATGAAAGTATGCTGTAGAATGCTTTCAGAAAGTAATGATATAAATTGTTCTTTTTGCAAAATTGGGAGATGGTTAAAGTTGGAACGCAGCATTATCTGTTACTCGGAAATTTCGAATGTTCTGGGTAAGGCCATCAGATTCGCATAGTAGGAAGTAGCGTAACTATAAATATATTCCAAGAGCATATTGACATCGGCGTGAAAATCAAATTGAACGTCTGGATGCATTTTTACCAATTTTTTCAAGACAAAATCCGTTCGTTTTGCCACGTAATTTGCCAAGGTATCAGATTTTGAAGAATACTTCTGAATCCACTTTAATTGCTTTTCAAAACAATCTTTTAACAATTTTACGCTCAATTCAATTTCACCGTATTTATCTTTGGTAACTTTTACGTGGCGAGTAATTTCGGCATTCACATAGCGCATATCCATCATCAAATAACCCGATGAATAAGCGTCGGTGCGATACAATTTATCAATGGCTGCTTTCACTTCTTCACGGCGATAATCAACACTTGCATTTCCCTCAACCAACATAAATTGCAATTGTTGGGTCAGAATTTCGTCTTTGGCAATGAGTCTTAAAAATAGCTTATCTTTATCTTTCTGAGGCATCGACAGAATGGCCTGTTGTAAATCTTTTTCTAATTTTGCCATTGGTTAGCATTGAGTTTTGAGCGATGAGCGATGAGGAAAATGCTCACGTTAAAATTTAGGAGTACTTTGACTGATTTTGCAACAAAGTTAATGATTTAGGGGTTAAATAGCTATGACTTGTGAGCCAACAGAAAAGAGTGTTATAAAACATTAAAACAATCGTAGGTTCATCATTCACCATGGCATTTTATTGAAAACTCATTGCTCAAAGCTCATTGCTTATAAACATGAAGAACAAAGGTATATTTTACGCTGGAACGATTATCACTCTCTGGGCTTTGTCGTTAACTTATTTATTGCACTACAAAATTGATTTCAAAGACCCATTGGTATTTGTGTTTGTACTAATACAAATGCACCTTTATACTGGTATTTTTATCACCGCCCACGATGCCATTCACGGGGTGGTGGCTCCAGATAATAAACCACTCAACTATTCGATAGGTTTCTTGTGTGCAACCATTTTTGCGTATAACAATTACGAAAAACTTTCTCGAAAACATCACCTACATCATGCTCATGTCGTATCTGACAAAGACCCTGATTATTTTGAAGGAAATTTTTTTCGATGGTATCTCAAGTTTGCGTTGGAATATGTAACAATCTGGCAGATTTTATTGATGGCTGTTACCTATAATCTATTTAAATTAGTCTTTCCTATCGAAAATCTCATCCTATTTTGGGAAATACCTGCTATTCTAAGTACGCTTCAATTATTTTATTTCGGCACTTATTTGCCTCACAGGGGAGAGCATCACCCAACGGATAAATTCAAGGCAAAAAGTCAAAAACTAAATCATTTTCTTGCGTTTATTACCTGTTATTTTTTTGGTTATCACCATGAGCATCACGCTTATCCATACCTTCCTTGGTGGAATTTGGCAAAAGCAAAGGAGAAAGAGGAGCTACTTATAACACAAGAAAAATAGTTTTTAAATGGTGTTAAGATGTTGGTTTACAGATGGTGGCATTGATTCTCGTATATACAAGTTTATCATCCATCACTTGCTCCGCTCAATTGTAAACTGAACTAATCCTGCCAACGATTGTCTAAAAGTAGTGTCGGGAAATGTACCTAAAATACTTTGCGCCTCATCCACCAGTCTCTGCATGGCGTTTGTTGCGTATTGGAGTCCACCAGACTGTTTTACAAAATCAATGACTTCTGCCACTTTTTTAGAATTTTTAGACTCGTTCTTGATGATATTAATTACTTTTCGTTTCGTAACCCAATCCGCCTGATTTAAGGCGTAAATCAGCGGGAGTGTCATTTTTTTCTCCTTAATATCAATGCCCAAAGGTTTTCCAATTTCAGCATCACCGTAATCAAATAAATCATCTTTTATTTGAAACGCAATGCCCACTTTTTCACCAAATAATCTTGCTTTTTCGACTGTTTCAACATCCTCACCCACCGAACTTACACCCATTGCACAACAAGCAGCAATCAAAGTAGCCGTTTTCCTACGAATGATTTCAAAATAAACCTCCTCGGTAATGTCCAATTTTCGAGCCTTTTCCATCTGCATAAGTTCACCCTCCGCCATTTCTTGAATCGCATTAGAACCTATTTTTAACAACGCAAAATCATCATTATCGATAGATAGTAGAAGGGCTTTTGACAATAAATAATCGCCTACCAAAACGGCAATCTTATTTTTCCAAAGGGCATTCACTGAAAAAAAACCACGACGATAATTTGAATCATCCACTACATCATCGTGTACCAGCGTGGCCGTGTGCAAAAGCTCAATCAAAGCCGCTCCACGATAAGTTTTCTCGGTGACATTTCCGCAAAGTCCTGCCGTTAAAAATACAAACATCGGTCTAATTTGCTTGCCTTTTCGTTGGACGATGTAGTTCATAATCGTATCCAACAGCATTACTTTGGTTTTCATCGATTGCCTAAATTTTCCTTCAAAGGCTTTCATCTCTTCGGCAATCGGGGCTTGTATTTCTTTAATTGATAAACTCATTATTTCTTATTTAGGAGTTATGAGTTACGAGATATGAGCTATGAATTGTCAGTTTTGAGCGTTGAACTACAAATTAAGACTTGTGAATTATTATGTAAAAAATTTACAAAAAATACCGAATAATAATTAATACTTAAAAAACAACACTCAATCATTTTTAACTCATCGCTAATATTTTATCACTCAAGACGACACCGCAAATTACATCATTCTGTAAAAACTTGTATATTCTCTATGTTTATTAACTTGTTTTTATTTTTTTAGTTCGATATTTGGAAGAGTTTTAAATTTGTAAAGTTAAAGCGTAGAAAAGTTAATGCTCCCTATAATTTGGAAACCACTTTGATGACTCTTCAACATTTTTACCTGCTTTAACTTTTTTAACCAAAAAATATGAGTAAAATATTGGTGTTGGCAGGAGGGGCTGTCAAAGGGGCGTATCAAGCCGGCGTTGTGAAGGCAGTTTTTGAAGCGGGTTTTCGTCCTGATGCGATTTATGGAATATCAGCGGGAAGCATGAACGCTGCTTATTTGGTGAATGATTTAGGAAGGACTTTTCTTGAAAATGACGGTAATTTAGACTTCAATCAAACAGCGTGTGACCTCTGTGATTTTTGGGTAAATAACATCAATTCTCCTGAAAGTCTGGCTTTGCGGCGTGGCACTTATGATTTGGGTATGAGTGCCATGAGAAGAAATTTTGAAGGTTTATTAGACACAACCCCCCTCCGTGAAATTCTCCATAATAATATTCAAATCAGAAACCTCAATGCCAGTCCGACTGGCTTAAAAGTGGGCGCCGTCGATATTATTAATGGCAATATTGTGTATGCCGACCCAACTTACGAACACTTTTTAGATTACATCATGGCCTCATCGGCGATTCCAATTTTGATGCCCGTGGTCAACATCGGCGGATTGAAAAAAATGGCATTTTTAGATGGCGGGATGCGGGATGTGGCCCCCGTTAAAAAAGCCATCAAGGACGGAGCCACCGAAATTATTTGCATTGCTTGCCATACCCGAAATATTGATAGTGGTTATTTTCCCTACGGAAATCTGTTAGCTTTGGTGGACAGAGTGATGGATATTGCCGTCAATGAATGCCTCAATGCAGATTTGGACTGGGCGGAGTTCCGAAATGAATGTTTGCCAATGGATGGCTCGCCGGGGGCTTTTGGAATTTTGGAAGGACAATGCAGAATTAAACTAAAAATAATTCGCCCGCAAAGGTCATTAAACGTTGATATTCAAGCATTTGATGAAGAAGATATTCAACGCATGATTCTGTTGGGACATCAGCACGGAAAAGATGAAATGGTGGGGTATTATTAACAATTATCAATTAACAATGAATAGTTTAAAACAAATATCCTCTAATATTTTTTAAATCATTCATTGTTAATTGTTCACTAATTATTGAACTAAACCGACATAATATCTTTTTCTTTATCGGCAAATGTTGCTTCAACCTTTGAAATATAAGTGTTTGTTAAAGTCTGAATTCTGTCCTCCCCTTCTTTGATGGCATCTTCTGAGGCACCATCGGCTTTCAATTTCTTGATACTATTATTGGCATCTTGACGCACGTTACGGACATTGATTTTTGCCGTTTCGATTTCGTTTTTCACCCGTTTCACCAATTCCCGACGACGTTCTTCGGTGAGTGGAGGAATGTTTAAGCGAATATTTTCCCCATCATTCATCGGATTTAAGCCAATATTTGAGTTTCTAATGGCTTTTTCACATTCTTGAATCATCTTTTTCTCGAAAGGCTTCACCAAGATTGTTCGTGCATCAGGCGTGCTGATGGACGCAGCTCCCGTAAGTGGCGTATTCATGCCGTAATAATCAACTTGAATGCCGTCCAACATGGCAGGAGTGGCTCTTCCTGCACGAATTTTTGATAATTCAATGGCTAAATGCTTCAACGCACCATCCATGGTTTCTTTGGCTGCGTCGATATAAAATTCTATTTCCTCCATTTTTATTAAAGAGTTGTGATTTAGTGATTTTTGAGTTGTGAGCGGCAGCCGTTGCTGTTGAAAATACGCTACGTCTTGTAATCATAACGCACAACGCACAAATAGATTAATTTATTAATGTTCCAACGGTTTCGCCTTTGGCTAAATTGAGTAGATTATCTGCTTTGTTCATGTCGAAAACAATAATCGGAACTTCGTTTTCTTGGCACAAGGTAAATGCCGTGGTATCCATGATTTTTAAACCCTTTGCAATGGCTTCGGCAAATGATAAAGTATCGTATTTAGTCGCCAATGGATCTTTTTCAGGGTCGGCGGTGTAAACACCATCCACTCTTGTGCCTTTCAAAACCACTTCGGCTTCAATCTCAACGGCACGCAGAGCAGCGGTCGAATCGGTCGTGAAATATGGATTTCCTGTACCCGCACCAAAGATTACAATACGACCTTTTTCTAAATGCCTCATGGCTCTTCTGCGAATAAAAGGTTCACAAACGGCGTCCATTTTTATGGCCGTAAGCAAACGAGTGAACATGCCATGTTTTTCCAAAGAAGCCTGAATTGCCATGCCGTTTATCACGGTCGCTAACATACCCATATAGTCGCCTTGCACACGGTCGATACCCACTTTTGCAGCGGCTGCGCCTCTGAAAATATTGCCTCCACCAACCACAATAGCGATTTCAACACCTAAATCTTTTACTTTTCTAATTTCCTGAGCGTAACGCTCTAAGATTGAAGGATCTATAACTTCGCCACCTGAACTTAGGGCTTCGCCGGATAATTTAAGAAGAATACGTTTGTACTTCGGTTTGTCCATGATGTAAGGTTTTTTGCGAGGACAAAGATAGGGAAAAGGATTGAAAGGTAAAAAAGGTGAAGCGGTGAAAATAGCGAAAGAGGGGAAAAAAGGTGAAATGGGTGAAAGCGGTAAAGAGGTAAAAACGTGAAAGAGGATAAAAAATGTGAAAGAGGATGAAACAGGCCGAATAAGGTAAAATGAGGTGAAAATGGGGAAAAACTTAAAAATGGAGAAAGGGTAAAATAAGAAATAGATGGCTGTTAACTATTTTCATCATTTTACCCTTTTTACCTATTTCAACTAAAAAACTATTCAAATTCTATCATTACTTGATTCTTTTCAACGTTTTGTTTGGGAGCGATTTTAATGGCTTTTATGATTCCTTCGCCAGTAGCTTTTAGCACATTTTCCATTTTCATGGCTTCTAAAATTAGGATGGTATCACCTTTTTTTACGGCATCACCTACTTTGACTTTTACGTCTATAATCAGTCCAGGCATGGGCGCTTTGAGGTCATTAACCTTCGAGAATTGAGCATTGCTCATACCCAATTGCTCGAGTAGAATATCGAAACGGTCTTTCACAAAAACAGGATATTTTGTATTGTTTATTTTAATTAAGAAAGATTTAGTCTGATAATCTGCCTCCAAAACTTCAGCATTAAAGGAGCGATTGTTGTAAATGATATGAAAATGTCCGTCTTTTATCTGAACCATATCCCAGTTGAAAGGGTGCGAATTGACGGATATTTCTTTTTTATCTGATTCAATATCAAAGGTTTGTGAATTGATGGTAGCTTTTAGCATGGATAATTTTCAATTATTAATTGACAATTGAGTTATGATTTATTTACCAAATATACACCAACTAAAATAATTCCCATGCCCATAAAGTGCTGAATTTGTATCGCCTCTCCATCAATTATTCCCCAGAGAATAGCCACAATTGGAATAAGATAGGTGACTGAACTAGCCAAAACTGCACTGGTGATCTGAATCAATTTATTGAACAGTATCATGGCCACTGCTGACCCCAAAACGCCTAAAAGAACGGAATATAGTAGCGGTGCTTGTGCTTCCGGAAGCATGACTTTATCCATGAAATTGCCATTAAATAATACGATAAGCGCTAAAGGCCCGATGGTCATAAAAATAAAGGAAGTGATTAGCACAGGGCTTAAATCGAGTCCTACGAGGTATTTTTTGGTAATATTTATGTTGAATCCGTATAAAAGCGTAGCGGCAATTACATAGAAAGCATAGTTATTAAATTGTAAGCCTTTTGCGCCTGCCAGAATCAATAATAAGGCGCCAACAAAGCCCAATACAATGCCAAAAACTTGGCGTTTAGTGATAATGTTTCCAAAGAAAAGACTGCCAACAGTGAGCGTAAATAGGGGAGTTGTCGAATTTAAAGCACCCGAAACACCACTGTCCAATTTGGAACCCGCCAAGGAAAATAAGTAAGCAGGAAAAAGGTTTCCTAAACAACCAACTGCTAAGAATAGATGGGCTTTTTTAAAAGGAATCTTTTTGATATTTACTAGAAAGAAAGGCAAAAAAAAGCAAAAAGCTGCCGAGATTCGCAAAGAGCCTACTTGAGAAGCATCAAAAACGGTCAAACTTTTCTTGACCAAAATAAATGAACTTCCCCAAATAATTGCCAGAAGCGTCATCAATCCCCACGCATAAGTCGGGTTTTGGAGTTTTGATTTTAAGGGTTGACTAACAGTAGTTTTGGTTTCCATGCAAAGATAACCCGCTCAAAGTTTAGAAAGTTTCTTTTGGATGGCAATACGGACAGCCTTTATTACAAAATTGTATAAACTGAAGGAATGATTATTATTGATTGGCTGTGCGTTCGGCTCAGGTTTTAATAACATAAAATAAAATATCACTTTCTTTAAATTCCATCTACCACTTCGAGGTAAGGTATCTTTCGTTATTCGGAAAATTACCATCGAACAATCAAATTTTACTCAATACTAAAACGTTTTGAATAGTATTTCTTACTCAACTTCCCGAAAGTTCCAATCTTTCGGGAAGTTCCTCGGAGCAAATTTGGGTAAGTCTACGTATTTTCTTTTCCGCTGTTCAAAGTTCTCTTTTTGATTTTAATAATGGTTTAATCTTTCAAAGAAAATTATGGATAATAAAAGCGATATTTTGTCATAATTTTTTCACATTTTTCCCTGAAACCTATTTTTCAAACTCGATAAAATGTTCGGAAGCATATTCGTCATCTCCAGGTTTGATTCTTTTGACAAAAAATCTAACTTTCTTGGCCAATTTCAAACAAGTATTTTTAGCGGCAATATCTTCAGGCGTATTGAGCGGCTGCAAGGATGGATACCACAAAATATAGCCAGGTTTACTAAATACCAATTGTGGTTTTGTCCATTCCTGACTTTTTGATTTATCATTAAAATCAAGGTTTTTGTTAAAGGAAATATATACTTCACTGCCTTTCCACGATTTTCCAAGTACTTTTCCCATCATCATTACCCAACAATTTAAGTACGAATTCCAACTAACTGAAGGTCCCCAATGAAAGCCTCCCGTTGGTGAAGAAGCCGCTCCTCCACCTTTTTCTATTGGAATTTGTAAAGAAGCCACAGGTTTGCCAATTCCATCGTAAGCAGCATTAAAACCTTTTCCATCCCATCTTTTCGCTTTTCCTTGCGGATTATCCAAATCTTTCAAAGCGATTCGTGCTATGCTGATACATTGCCCCGCCCATTCCGTTTTTCGTTGGTAAGTTTGCTCAATATACACGTCAGGATAGCCATATTCACCATAAAAAAGATAAAGATAGTCACCATTTGCCACCGCAGATGGATCGCCAACGCCACCGGCAAAAGTATTGGAAGTGTTATGAGGTTTCAGAATCATCCGAGGATTGAGGTCTTCAATAAAAATGCCTTTATTTTCCCAACTTCTCCCAGCATTTGTAGATTTCATAATGCCAATTCTACACACTGCCGCAGGGCTTTTTTCGCCCGTCAAGCCTTGGGGCCATAATTTGCTATTTTTATAACCTTCCTTAGTGGTTGAATCGTGAGGGAAAGTTTCTGGATAATTTTCATTGTGGTAAACGGCATAAAGTGTTTTTCCAGAAGCATCTTTTGAATCTTGGTAGACCGTTTCAAACCAAACAGCGCCGTGCAAACCTTTTTCTCCCACTGGAACATTTGGCGGCATAATAGGGTCATGGAAGTTTTCGGGTTTATTCCCAAAAGCCGCTTCTGCATTGTTCCCATCGGCAAATTTCAAATTTTTTGAGTAGCCCCAAAGTGGGTCTTCGCCGTATTTCCCGGGGAAAATTCGAAAAGTATCACCAATCCAAACTTCGGCCATATTGCAATCCACAAAAGAATTAAACTTTACTTTTGGAGCAGGAATGAGTTTAAATT
>Ga0114959_10001114_pt1 | contig 24216 bp, 16 predicted proteins | sample C_130625_EF_Meta_FD_87317 | JGI IMG/M metagenome (GOLD analysis project Ga0114959, IMG submission 87317) | Freshwater microbial communities from Lake Croche, Canada to study carbon cycling - C_130625_EF_MetaG | ecosystem: Environmental > Aquatic > Freshwater > Lake | place: Lake Croche, Canada... | reverse complement strand
TTTCCTGACTAAAATTGAACCTTAAAAAACATGATTGCTTACATTGATGGAAAACTGACTTACAAAGATCCTGCTTACGTGATTATTGACGTAAATGGTGTGGGTTATGAGATGAAAATTTCCTTACAAACGTACGCTGCCCTTCAAGATGGCATCGAGCGTTGCAAATTGTTTACCTACTTAAGTATCAAAGAAGATTCACATACCCTTTATGGTTTTAAAGATATAGATGAAAAAATGTTATTTATGGATTTGTTGAGTGTTTCTGGCATTGGACCAAGCACCGCTTTGGTGATGCTTTCGTCTTTGTCCTCCAGTGAAATTCGGGAGGCCTTGATGCACGAAGATGTGAAAACTATTCAGAGCATCAAAGGGATTGGTGCCAAAACTGCACAACGAGCCATTATTGAATTGAAAGATAAATTTCGTAAAGAAAATATGTTAGGAGGTGCTTCAACGACAAGCACCATTTTTGGCGTATCAAATACCAAAGTAAAAAATGAAGCATTGGCAGCTTTGGTTACACTAGGAATTCCAAAAAATGTAGCAGAAAAGAGTTTAGAAGCAATTTTGAAGAAAGAAGGCGACAATGTTACCGTGGAACAATTAATCAAATTAGCGCTGCGTTAATCATGCAGAAAGTAGAGAGTGAGTAAATCAAGATTTTAATAAAGTATAATCCCAAAGGATGAAATCTTTAAAACCTAAATCCTTAGTGTTATATTTTTACATTTTAAATTACCGACTTACGGAACTCCCAACCCTTAAATTTTATTAGCTAATTATAATATTGGCAAGGTTTTAGACGTTTCAAATTTAATAAACCTGCCACAGAAACCCTCTTTTTTCTTTGATTATTAACCACAAAAAACAATGTACACATTACAAGACCATAAAATTCTTTTTTTCTTCCAATCGTGAACGATGTTTTTATTAAAATACTAAGCTAATCAACTGTGCAACATAAAAAGTTTTACATAATTTCTGGATTTCTTATTTTTTCGGTTTTTTCATCGCTTGCGTTGATATCTCCTTTTCATGAAGCTGTATTCCGTTATACCATTCGTAAAAACCTCTTCCCAACTTCAAAAGCTGATACCCTTAAAAAATCCGGTCGACGGCCAAAATTCAAACTAAAAGACCGTTACGCCAATAAATTTTCCGAAAAAATAGCTACCTCTCCCTTTATTTTGAAAGATCCGAAATCCATAAATACGGAGTTTAAATTAGACTCAGCGGGCAAGATTTCGGTGTACGAAAAAACGAAAAATTTGTCGGGAAATGATAATTTTCGCCCCGGTGAACGAATGACGATTCAAGATTTTAATAATCTCCAGAAAGACCGTTTTATGCGTGATTATTGGCGGAAATTTGCGGCTTCGCAAGATGGGAAAGACGAATCAAGTGGGAGAGGACTTTTACCAAAAATTGAACTTCCACCTGCTATTGATCGCATTTTTGGCGGTTCAAAAATTGATTTCAAGCCCAATGGAAGCATATTATTGGATATTGGTTTCATTTCGCAGTTTAACGATATTCCCACCATACCCGTGGAATTAAGACGCATCAGTAACTTGAATTTTAATGAACAGGCACAGATAAATTTTCAGGGTAAAATTGGCGATAAACTTAATTTGAATACTAATTTTGATACAAAAGCAAGTTTTAATTTTCAGAACCAACTAAAATTAAATTGGCGCACCAATGAAGAAGATATTTTACAAAATGTAGAAGTTGGAAATACTTCTTGGCAGCTAAACAGTCAATTGATTCCGGGCGTTCAGAATTTATTTGGTATCAAGACTTTAATGCGTTTTGGTAATTTGGATATTACAGCAGTTGCGGCTCAACAACGTTCAAAACAAGACTGCATTACTTTAAAAGGCGGTTCGCAAGGAAAAAGCTTCGAAATTAAAGGAAGTTTATACGATGAAAATCGTCACTTTTTTCTTGCTCAATATTTTAAAGATAATTACGAAAAATCATTAAAAAATCTTCCCATGATTACTTCGGGCGTAACTATTACCCGCCTTGAAGTGTACGTGACCAACCGTACACAAAATACGGAAACTCTCAGAAATTTAGCGGCTTTTTCGGATTTAGGCGAAGGGAATCCCTTCAATAAAACTAATTTCTTCACGCAAGCCAAAGGTGGAAAAAATGCGTATAGCCCAGTTGATAACCAAAATACGAGACTTTATGAAACGCTCAGAACCGACCCTGATTCCATTCGCCGTGCCAATGATATAACCGATATTTTACAAAATGGTAAATATAGATTAACAAAAGGAACTGATTTTGATGTTCTAAAAGGGGCAAAAAAATTATCCGACAGAGAATATCGTTTTCAGCCTGAATTAGGCTATATTTCGTTAATTACACCTTTACGAAATGATGAAGTTTTGGCGGTTTCTTATGAATATACTAAAGATGGACAACGTCACCAAGTGGGAGAATTGACGGAAGATTACCAAAATCAGGCAGATAATAAGGTGCTATTTTTGAAGTTACTGAAATCATCAACCATTCGGAATAATTTGGATCATCCGATGTGGAATTTGATGATGAAAAATATTTATTCGCTTAATGCTCAGCAACTTACCAGACAAGGTTTTCAGTTAAGAATAATCTACAAAGACGACCAAACGGGTATTGATAATCCAAATTTGCAGGAAGGTCAAAAATTGAAAGATATTCCATTATTGAGAGTCATGGGGCTTGATAAATTAAACGTAAATAATGACCCGCAAGTAGATGGCAATTTTGATTACGTTGAAGGAATTACCGTGGATAGTAAAAATGGAAAGATCATTTTTCCGGTACTTGAACCATTTGGCAAATCACTGAGGGCTCAATTTAATCCTGATGAAACGGGTTTGATTGATAAATACGTTTTTGATAAACTTTATGCTGCGACTCAAACTGATGCCATTCAATTAACGGGTAAAGATAAATTTTTCTTGAAAGGAAGTTTTCAATCGGGTGTGGGCGGTGATGTTTCTTTGCCTTTTGGGGTGGATGCAAAATCGGTTACGGTTACCGCAGGAGGCGTTGCATTAGCCGCAGGAACGGATTATATTGTTGAACCTCAGTCGGGTCGGGTTCGTATTTTGAATTCTGGTGTTTCAAATTCTGGTCGTGAAATTAAAGTTTGTTACGAAAAGCCCGATTTGTTCAATAATCAAATTCGTACCCTTTTAGGAACGCATTTGGATTATACGTTAGGTCAAAATTTGCATTTGGGTGCCACCATTCAACACATGAGCGAAAGTCCTCCCGGTTATTTGCGTCGGGTGCAAATGGGTAATGAACCCGTGAACAATACGATATTTGGTTTTGATGCGGCTATCCAACAAAAATCCAACTTTTTAACTCGGATAATAGATGCCCTTCCCTTGATTTCAACCAAAGAAACTTCGGCTTTTGATTTCAGTGGTGAATTTGCTCAATTAATTCCTTCGGTAAATAGTGAAGTGCAAAACAATGCTTTTATTGATGATTTTGAAGCTGCCAGAAATATTTTTAGTTTGAACAATCAGGCCATCGCTTGGCGACCAGGTTCAACCCCTCAAATGTTTCCGCAAGGCACTTCTCAGAATTTAGAGAAGCATTTCAAGAGAGCCAAAATTTCGGCATACATTGCCGATTTTAGTTTGTACGGAGTAGGTAACGGAAATTTAGATGGTTTGGGCGTAAATCCAGAAGAATCTGGAAAATATGCCTACGAAAGAGCCATTCAAAGTGGAAATCTTTTTCCGAATAAAATCAATACCGGCATTGCGGGAGTAACCAATATTCCGATTAATATCATGGATGTTTCTTACTTCCCTGCTGAAAGAGGTATTTATAATTTCAACACAGATTTGAATCCCAATGGGACGCTTAAAAATCCTAACCAAAATTTTGGTGCCATTACTCGTGCCATTACATCAGATACAGATTTTGATAATGCGAATATTGAAACCCTCGAATTTTGGTTAATGAATCCTTTGATTTCGGGTGATGCGGGGATTGTGCGTGCCACGGGAGATCTCAACGTGGACAGACTCAACAGTCAACGCAGGAATGAAACGGGTGGAAAGTTAGTGTTTAACCTCGGTGATATTTCCGAAGATTTTGTGCCTGATGGCTTTTCAAACTTTGAAAATGGAATTCCAGCAGGGAAAAAAGTGAAAGAAGGAGTGGCAGGAGAAAGGCAAAACATTGAGCAAACCATTTGGGGAATCGCCCCAACGCAACAATTTGTCACAAATGCTTTTACCACAGGAAGTGAACAGAATAGAACAGCTCAAGATGTTGGTTTGGATGGTTTGGCAAACGTGACAACCTTAGAAAATGATACGTACGACGAAAAACGTTTTTTCAAATCATACCTTGATAAAGTAAGTACTGTAATTACGGATGCCAACGCAAAACAAGCTTTTTTAGATGACCCAGCGGGTGATGATTATCACGGCTATTTGAGCGAAAAATATAATAAGGTTTCTAGTTTAATTCTTCGTTATAAAGATTATATGGGACTGGAAAATAATTCTCCCACCTCAAATGCAACCACGGCTAGCAGTACCAATTTAGGAAATACGCAAACCAATACGCAACAACCCGACCGTGAGGATTTGAATCAAGATAATACCGTTAATGATAATGAAGCGTATTATCAGTACGAAATTGATATCAAAACGGAAAAATTGCGAGTTGGACAAAATTATATTGTGGATAAAATTGTGGAACCAAGTGGGGTAGAGTGGTATTTATTTAGAATTCCTTTGAAATCACCAACTAAAGCGGTGGGTGGAATTAATGGTTTGAAAAGTATGCGTTTTATCCGGACTTTTTTAACAGGATGGGAACAACCTGTTGTTTGTCGTTTTGCGGCTTTTCAATTGGCAGGTTTTCAATATCGTAAATTTACGGGAGATTTAACCCCAAGAGGTTTGCAAAATGTTCCCGAACCTTACGATGCAAAATTTAAAGTTACCGCCGTAAATATTGAAGAAAATGGTACTGCTCAAGGTGGAGCAAAAAGTGGTCAATCCGTTGCGTATGTCGTGCCGCCAGGTTTTGAGCGTGACAGAGATATTACAACCATCAATAATGCACCGTTGAATGAGCAATCAATGAGTTTATGCGTAGAAAATCTTCGTGCAGGAGATTCAAGAGCTGCTTTCAAAAATACTATATCGGATTTTATAAATTACAAAAACCTAAGAATGTTTATCAGTATGAACAGTCCAGATGCGACTGTTGATGGAAAAGTAAAAGCATTTGTTCGTTTCGGAACGGATTTGACGGAAAATTATTACGAAATTGAGACGCAAGGATTGATAAGAACCGATTATAATGCTAATACGCCTGAACAAGTTTGGAATACGGCCAATGAAATAGATATTCCTTTTGATGCCTTGAAAAGCGTGAAATTGAAAAGAGATCGGAATAATGGAAAAATTACAGAATCGTATACAGATTCTGTAATTTACAACGGTCGTAAATACATTATTTCGGTGGTTGGTCGGCCAGATTTGAGTACGGTGCTTACAACCATGATTGGGGTTCGAAATCCTTTATCTTCGGGAAGCCAAGATAGGACTTTTTGTATTTGGGTGGATGAACTTAGGGCTTCGGGTTTTGAACAAACTTCTGGACAGGCCGCCATTGGAAAATTGAATTTGAAATTAGCCGATTTTGCAAATATCACAATGAATGGCTCTTTTAAAAATTATGGGTTCGGTGGTGTTCAATCGAAGATTTCTGACCGAGCCAGAGAAACTACGACCGAGTATGGAATTGCCGCCAATATCAACGTGGATAAACTTTTACCAGAAAAATGGGGCGTTAAAATTCCTTTGTACGTTACTTACGACCGCAAAAATATTGCACCAAGATTTAATCCACTCGACCCCGATGTATCTTTGGATAGTTCTTTGGCTAATTTGAATGGGCGTGAGGCAGATAAAGAAAATTACAAAAAAAGTGCTGAAGATAATACTGAAAGAAAAGGAATTAATTTAACCAATGTTCGTAAAATTAAGACGGGGCAAAACACCGTTTCTCACCCTTGGGATGTTGAAAATTTTACGTTTACATACGCATATTCAGAATTGACTCGCAGCAATACGTTAATTGATGAATACAGGCAAACGCAATATAAAGGAGGCTTGACGTATTCATTTACGGGAAACCCAAAAGCGATTGAACCTTTTAAGAAAATAAAATCCAATCATCCGCTCCTGCTTTGGGTGAAGGATTTTAATTTTACGCTATTACCCAATTCAGTAACTTTGAGGGCGGATATGGATAGAAATTTTATTAAAACGCAACTTCGTAACGCTTTACCAAGAGATCAACAAAAATTTGGAAATGGAACACCTCAACTTACGACAGATGGTGTATCTCCACTTTTTGAAAAATATTGGTTATTTAATCGTGCCTATAACCTAAACTGGAATCTTACAAAAAGTGTGGTGGTGGGTTATGCTGCCACCGTAAATGCCATCATTGACGAACCGTACGGGGAATTAGATACCCAATCAAAACGGGATTCTTTAAATAGTAATCTTAGACGTTTTGGAAGAACTAAAGGTTTTGACCAACAGGTTAACACAGTTTGGCGTCTGCCTTTGGGTAGATCCCCATTAACTGATTGGATGTCAGCGGATTATAGTCATCGTTTTGGTTACACTTATTACGCTAATTCTTACGAAATTAAAGATGAGGAGGGTTATTTTTTTGGAAATATTATCAAAAATACACGTAATCGTAGTATCAATGGAAAAATTGATTTTGTTTCATTGTACAACAGAATTCGGGCTTTGAAATTAGCTAATCTCCCGAGAATTGAACGCAAGAATGTGGCACGCAATCCTGGAGATGATGAAGATATCATTAAGCCACAATCCAATCTTATTAGAAGTGTTACCCGTCTGTTGATGGCGGTTCGGGGAATACAAGTGAATTATAGCATTGACGAATCTACTTCTTTATCTGGATTTTTGCCAACGCCCGGCATTTTGGGCATGAACAGCATTAATTCTGCTCCGGGGCTGGATTTTGTTACGGGTAGCCAAGACCCCAATATTCGATTTAAGGCTTCAGAAAATGGATGGCTCACAAAAAGTAACGTATTGAACACTCCTTTTTTACAGGTTAGAACGCAAAATCTAACTTACAGAACGGCCATCGAACCTTTTAGAGATTTTAAAATTCAGTTGGAAGGAAAATGGAGTAGGTCAGATAATTACCAAGAATTATATCGTCAGGATAGTTTGCATACGGGCTTTCATAGTTTCAGCCCGGTCCGTTCTGGAAATTATAGCATGTCATTTTTGTCGTTTTTAACGGCATTTGACAGTAATTCGCCCGATGATAATTCGGTGATTTTTAATCGATTTAGAGGATATAGAACTATTATGTTAGAAAGATTAAACGCAAAAAATCGAGCTGAGAAATTGGAAGGAAAATATGATTTGAATTCTCAGGATGTATTGATTCCAGCATTTTTTGCGGCATATAGTGGTCTATCACCCGACAAAGTTGGTTTCTCTCCATTTGTTAACATTCCCCTTCCCAACTGGCGAGTAGATTATAATGGCTTGGCAAATGTAGGTTGGTTTAAACGTAAATTCTCTAATATTTCTATCCAGCACGCTTATTCATCTACGTACAGTGTAGGTAATTTTGTGTCTTCACTGGGTTATAAAGATGTGTCATTATTGACTTTGGAGAATATGATGTACAATACGGCAACTTTAAGTAAAGGACAAATTGTTCGTCAAGATGATATTACCTACAAAGATCAAAAAGGAGATCAATATTTAGTGCCGATTTATGCGATGAGTGTGATCACTTTTCAAGAGAAATTTTCTCCTTTGATTGGGGTTAATGCCACCACGAAAAGTAAAATTTCTTTACAAGTTAGCTATAATCAGGAAAGAAATATTGGCTTAAATCTGGCCAATAATTACGTTAATGAATTGAGCAACAATGATTTCGTGATAGGGGTCGGATTTACCCGAGCAAATGTATTAATTCCATTTAAAGTGGGAGGAAAAAAAGTGAGACTCAAAAATGACCTAAAATTTGATGCAAAATTGACGATTAGAGATAACAGAACTATTCAGCGTAAATTGGATGAAAGCCCCGTAGTTACGAATGGCTCTACGCAATTTCAATTTCGCCCGCAAGCAAGTTATAAAGTTACGGAGCGATTGTCGGTGACCGCTTATTACGATCGGATGTTTAACAATCCATTGGTTTCAAATCAATATTACCGGTCAACCGACCAGGCTGGCATTCAGGTAAGATTTAGTTTATCAGAATAATTATTCGGTCTTCATTGTTTAAGATAAATCAACTCGAAAATGTTTTTTTTTGTAAAAATTAAAAAAGCTCAAGGCTGAAAGCTCAAAACTCACAGCTTTTTGTTAAATTGCGTTATAATCCATATTTTTAAAAAAATTACTAAATTTAACAATTTACTGAACATAAAGATGAATTTTCCAGCAGAATTACGTTACACAAAAGAACACGAGTGGGTTAAGTTAGACGGAGAGATTGCCACTGTGGGCATCACAGATTTTGCGCAAAGTGAACTAGGGGACATCGTTTACATAGAAATTGAAACCCTTGGCCAAACCTTAGCACAAGATGAAATCTTTGGTTCGGTTGAAGCCGTTAAAACAGTTTCGGATCTGTTTTTGCCAATCGCTGGTGAAGTTTTGGAAGTAAATCCTGCGTTAAATGATCAGCCAGAATTAGTAAATACCGATCCTTATGGTCAAGGCTGGATGATTAAAATGAAAGTTTCAAACATCGCAGACCTTGAGTTATTGATGGACGTGGTCACATACCAAGCTCACACAGGGCATTGATTTTAAAATATATTTCTATAAAGCCCTGTCAATCAGGGCTTTTTTTTGATAAACGTTCCAATGTTCCAATAGAAAATTAAATAAAAGAGTAATGATTTTTTGCAAGTTAGTAAATTTAATACTAGTTTAATTCTTAAATTATTCATACCTCAAAAAATGAAAACGCTAATTCGTTCCGCTAAAATAATCTGTAAAACTTCTGCTTTTCACGGTATGGTAAAGGATATTTTTATTGAAAATGGAATTATTCGACAAATTGGTGATGTGCTGAAGGTTGAAGCTAATGAGATTATTGAAAGCGAGGATTTACACGTTTCCGTTGGTTGGTTTGACATGCGTGTCCACGCTAAAGAGCCTGGATTTGAATACAAAGAAAGCCTTGAATCCATGGAACTAACAGCTTTGGCGGGAGGGTTTACAGAAATCGCTTTATTGCCAAATACGCAACCCGTCGTACAAACTCGGGAGAGCGTAAACTACTTGAAACGTTCCGGAGAAAAAGTGAAATTTCATCCAATGGCCGCCGTTACGGTAAAATGTGAAGGGAAAGATTTTACCGAAATGATTGACCTTCACCAAGCGGGGGCAGTAGCTTTTACTGATGGCGAGCAGGCAATTCAGAATCCAGATATTTTTCTCAAAAGTTTACAGTACCTTACCCAATTCGGAGGCTTACTAATCAGTCGGCCAGAAGATATTAATTTGACCCACTTCGGTCAAATGCACGATGGTTATATGAGTACCTATTTGGGTATGAAAGGAATGCCGCAAATGGCGGAAGAAATTATGTTGATGCGAGACGTAAAATTGCTCCAATACGTGATGGAAACCCCGTTTATTGAAGGATTCACCAATAAAAGTATCTTGCATTTTTCTTGTATTTCATCTTTGGAGACGGTTAATTTAATAAGAATGGCCAAAGAAATGGAATTGCCAATTTCTTGCGATGTTGCCGCCCATCAACTTTGTTTTAACGAAAATGATTTAATCGATTTTGATAGTAATTTCAAGGTAAATCCACCTTTTCGTACGCAAGAAGACGTGGAGGCGCTCTGGGAAGGACTCGCTGATGGCACTATCGACGTTATTGTTTCCGACCATAATCCGCAAGATGAAGAATCTAAAAAATTGGAATTTGACATGGCCGAGTTTGGCATTATTGGTTTAGAAACCGTTTTTGCTGCGGTAAATACTTATAATAAATCGCTTTCATTGGATGATCTTATTGAGAAATTGACGGACAACCCACGTAAAATTTTAAGGTTGAGAAGTCCAGAAATAGCCGAAGGCGCAAAAGTGAATTTAACCATTTTTTCAGCTTCAGAAGAATGGGTTTATGAAGAAAAAAATATTGTTTCAAAATCTAAAAACTCCCCTTTTATTGGTAAAACATTGAAAGGAAGGGTAATAACAGTAATGGTATAGCCTGAGGCATTCAGCCTTCATTATCACCTAATTCCCAACCCAACACAAAGTGTTCAATAAATCATTATTTAGAAATATTTTTCTTTACGGGGTCATCGCTGGATTATTGACCTTAAGCTACTGCATCTTTTTAGCTAGATTAGGAGGAGTTCCTTTAGATGGCAAAAAAGCACCTACTATCGTGCTAAGTATGATTTGTATGATTCTTTCGGTTAAAGCCTATCGTAAAAATAATCCTGATCAAACCCTGCATTTTTGGGAAGGATTGGTGGTTTCAAATTTGACAAATTTAATTGGGGCTTGCGTAAGTGCGCTCGGTTTATACATTTGGTTGAGCGGTAGTGGAAGTTATGTACTTTCCACTTATATTTCCGAAAGTATTCAAACGTTATTAATTCCATCCGTAAAAGATGGCTATATTAAAGAAATGGGAGGATTGTCATTTATGCAACTCATTGAAGGTTTCAGAAATTTATCCCCCAAAAATATTGCTACGGATGAAATTACGGGTCTGAAAGGAAAATTACCCTTAGGAGCATTAATCTCAATTATGATTTCATTGTATTATAGACGAGGATATTTAAACTAACATTAATCAATAATAAGTATATGGAAAATCAAGCTACTACTACTCGCACAGCCTTAAAATGGGGCGTGATTATTGGCATTATTAATATTTTATTTAGTACTGCCATCATGCTTGCTGGACAAATTGGTAATCAAGTAACGGGATACGCAGTTTATTTAATCATTGGCGTTGGTATTTACCTTGCGTTAAATGATTTTAAGAAAGAGAATTTGGGCTTTATGACCTACAGCCAAGGACTTGGATTAGGAACAATGATGAGTGCAATTGTTGGCTTAATTTCTGGTTTTTATTCTTTTGCGTACATGAAATTTATTGATTCCACTATTACTGACCAAATTTTGAAAAATGCGGAGAATGAAATGCAGAAAAAAGGATTGCCCGACGACCAAATTGAGCAAGCAATTGAATATTCAAAAATGTTTATGAGTCCAGGCGTGATGTTCATTGCTGGTGTTTTTTTTGCCATTTTATTAGGCTTCTTTTGTTCCTTAATCCTAGCGGCAATTTTGAAAAAAGATAAACCTGTTTTTGATTAATTATTGAGTGCATTATTTGAGCAATAAAATAACAACTAGTTAAAATCCTTATGTATCAAATCTTCAAAAAAGAACTTAATTCATTCCTCGATTCACTGATAGGATATATCGTTATTGGTGTATTCTTGATAGCTACTGGTCTTTTTACTTGGTTTTTTAAAGATAATATTCTTGATTTTGGCTATGCAGATATGGGTTTGTTTTTCCAAATTTCACCTTTTATCTTTCTCTTTCTTATTCCTGCAATCACCATGCGAGCTTTTTCGGAAGAAGTGAAATCTGGAACCATTGAACTACTTTTTACGAAACCATTGTCTAAATGGCAAATTGTCTTTGGAAAATATTTATCAAGTTGTTTTTTGATTTTTTTGTCATTACTTCCCACCTTATTATATTATTATTCGGTTTACCAATTGGGAAATCCCGTAGGAAATGTTGATTCGGCGGCAGTTTTTAGCGCTTATTTAGGCTTATTTCTTTTAGGTTGCGTATTTGCGGCCATTGGTGTTTTGATGTCTGCTTTTACCGACAATCAAGTAACGGCTTTTGTTTTATCATTTGTGTTTTGTTTGATTCTTTTTTTTGGAATCGGACAATTAGCTCAATTACCATTTATGGGTGATTTTGGGTATCTCTTCAATCAATTTGGGCTTGATTATCAGTACAATGCACTTGGGAAAGGTTTATTAGATTCAAGAAATATTATTTACTTTTTAACGGTAATCTCCCTTGCACTTTGGGCTACTAAACTTAAAATTTCTTCGCTGAAGTAAATAATTTTAAAACGGAAATTTGAGCGAAATGCACGCTTTTATATTTTTATTATTTCAAAAATTGTAAAACTAAATTAACATATTTTATAAAGAAATTATTTTAATTTAGTTAAAATGTCTTCATAGCTTGATATTCTTTAATAATAACGTTAATTTAGTGTTTACAATATTTTTAAATACTGATATGATTTTCTTCCAAATTTTCAGCAAATCAAATGAAAAAACTTTTTCTTCTACTTTCTGCATTGATCTTATCGAATATCCTCATTGCACAACAAGATAATTTGTTGACCGCTCCCAAAAAAGATTCAAGTGGCGTTTTTCTCGGTGAAATTAACGCCATTGAAAAGGTTGAAACTCCTGATCTTGCTCGTCAATATGCCATTGCTAAGCTAAAAAAAGACCTTGATGCGATTGAAAAGATTGGTAAAAATAATATTCTTTCTGAGATCGAAAATAACGCCTACCAAAATTTGAATAGCGAAATTTTTGCTACTTATCTCTCCCGTTTGGATAAAAAATACAAAGGGGATGTTCGTTCCATTGAAAACGATAACATCCGTGATATTTTTCAAATAGAACAAAAAAGTCAAATTAAAAAACGACATTCAAGTGTAGTTTCTGCTCAATGTTTTGGCAATAAAAATGAAGGAAGATTTATTAAAATGAAAGATTTGGAGGGGGAGGAAATTATTTGTTTTCCCTTAGGATCCTTCAAAGGCAATTCAAGGTATGGCTTAGTTGAAAATTATCAACAAGGTTTTTCTCGGATTAAAAAAGATCAAGTTTATGGCTATTTAAATTATTGTGGCGATGAAATAATTCCATGCCAATACGAAAAAGCGGAACCATTTAATGATGGGAAAGCTTTAGTTAAAAAATTTGAGTGGTATTTTGTGGACTTTTACGGAAATGAAAGCGAAGCACTGGAAAATATTGTTGAGGCTAATTCGCTGCGTCTTGGGATTAGTATTGCTACTTTTAAAAGTGGCAAACAAGCCTTGATAGATAATGGTTACGATATCAGCAAAAAACCAATATCTGATTACTTTGACGAAATTACCGTTTTTAATAACGAATTATTCAAGGTAAGAACTGGTAAAGCTTATGGCTTAATCAAAATCGACGGTAGTACAAAAATAGAGGTTATTTACGATAATTTGAATGCCATATCACAGGAAGGTAAATGGATGATTATTGAGCAAAATAAAAAAGTCGGCGTGATGGATATTGAAGGAAATATTAAAATTAAACCTGTTTATGAATCAATTATCAATTTGAATATTGAACCAAGTTTTGCTACACCTGTCAATTTGGGTATCGCCAAAGATGAAGCCGGTGTTAGATTGATTGACTTCAAAGAGTTGAAAACAAGCAAAACCTACTCCTATGTTGGAGATTTTAACAAATATGGATTAGCTCAAATAAAGGATGGTAAATACTATGGCTTTATCAATTCAGACTTAAAAGTAGTCATTGAACCTTCTTACAGTCTTTTAGGAAATTTTAATCAGTACGGCCTAGTATCAGCCTGTAAAGCTGGACTTGGAAACGAAGGCAGTAAATGTGGATTTATTAAATTTGATGGAACCGAAATTATTCCAATTATTTATGATGAAATTGCGCAATTTAATAAATTTGGTTTAGTTGTGGTGAAGGAAAATTTGAAGAATTGTAGTATTCCAGCCGGAAATTGTCGGGCAGATATGATTTATGATTTAAACGGTAATATTGTTATTGGAAAAACAAATGAAGCCGCCCCCATTGGAATCAAATATATTACCACGGATACTCTTTTTAACGCAAATTTTGTGGCGATTAAAACAATCAACCCCCTTAAGAATGGTGATGATATGCCGATAGAATATAACTTGGTTGAAAAAAATAGCTTGAAAAGAATCACCGCTCAAAGTTATATTTTAATAAAAAAATACGACGCTAATACGTTATTTCGAGTCCTCAAAGATGGCAAATGGGGCTTAATTGATACCACAGGTAAAATTATTTCAAAACCTGCTTATAAAGAAATTATGCCTACTACCGAAGGACTTTATGGCGTGAAATACGAGAATAATAAATACGGTTTCATTGATAAAAAAGGGAAGGTACAAATAGCTTTTGATTACGAAGAAGTAAGACCTTTCAATAATGGATTATCAATTGTGTCTCGTGGGCAAGGAAAACTAGGCGTTATTAATCGTTTTAATGCTAAAATTGCTCCTTGTTTTTTTTCGGAGGTAAACATTCTGCCTGCGACAAAACAGTTTGAATTGTTAGATGCTACCGGCAATAAATTTGTATTAAACAGTAATGGTGATTGCGTAATAAACTGCCTTAAATTTGACGAAATTAGAAAATTAGCGAATCAATAATGGTTAACTAAATACTTCTGAATTAAATCCACTACCTTTTAAAATACTGGATTCTTATTATAAACTTATCTCCATGATTATAAACAACATAACCTACAGCATTAATAGAAACTTGGAACAAGACTTTTTGGAATGGTTAAAAGCCGTACATATTCCAGAGGCAATGAACACAGGAAAACCGAAGTCTTATAAAATTATGCATTTGTTAACCGAGGTTGAAAATGCTGGTGCAACCTATTCCTTGCAATATAGCTTTGAGAAAATGGAAGATTTTAAGGACTTCGAGCGTGAATTTTTAGATGATTTAAATGATGAGGTTTATAAAAGATATACAGGTAATTATGTTTTTTTTCCTAGTCTATTGGAAGAAATCTAAAAATCAACAGTTCTTACAGATCTTTTTTCTATTTAATATTTCTAAGCCAACTATTAATTCTATAATTTCTCTTCTACTAACTTCAAAATATCATTAAATATTTCTGGATCGCCGGGACGCTTGGCATCTGAATCGACAATTTCACCCTTTTTGTTCATCAGCATATATTTTGGTATAGATTGTAATTTGAAAAATTTGGCCGCATTTGAATTCCAACCGCCCACAGAATGAATATTAGTACCATTTTCCAAATTCATGTCAATCATCGCTTTCCTCCAATTCTTCTCCATTTCATCGATAGAAATATACAGAAAAACCACTTGCTTTTTTTGCTTTTCACTAAATTTTTCGTGCAATATTCTTGAATTCGGAAATTCCTTTCTGCAAGGACCACACCAAGAAGCCCAAAAGTCTAGGTATACTACTTTCCCTTTCAAATCTGCTAAGGACAAAGTGTCTCCTTTTGGCGTAACTGCCTTAAACCAATTCGTGTTATCTGCTTTTCTCTTAGCAACTTCTTCGTCTTTTTTTGCCATCCTTTCGCCACATTTTTCTTTTATTAAGGCAGCATATTTTTCAGCGTTTGGCGTAATATTTAAGCTTCCAAAAGTATTCCGAATCGTAGAAGGCAAACAAAAAAGACATTGATTTTCAAGTAGATAAGCCAAATAAAACTGATAAGCTTTTATTGGTAATCGCTCACGGGCAAAGCGATGTTTATCTTCCATCGCTTTATTCAGATCAGTATATTTAAGAAATTTTTGTTCCTTTGAGTTAAAATAGGTAATGTAATATATCACGAAATTTCGATAGGCGGATGAAATCAGCGCCGTTTCATCTTGAATTTTATTTTCATCCAAACCTTCTAAAATTGGGGGGGGGAGTGAAATTACTTGTGTTTGTGCCGTGTTTGCATTTCCACGCAGCACTGGATAGGCAAGAATATAATACCAGTAATTCCAGCGGATTTGATGCTCAAGATATTTTTTAAATTCCTCAGAAAATTTTGGCTGTTCAGGGGAAGATTTATAAAACTCAGATTGTGCTCTTTTTGATTCAAAAAGCCCCATTTCAAGAACGTCAATTGAGTTTTCGATAATTTTAGAAAACATAATTTGGGAATTGAAATCGGTTTTGAACTTTTGATAAAACTGTGCCAAAAAATTGTTTTCACTTGCACGATTTCCTGTAAAAAAAATAGTTTTAGATACATCTTTCCCATCAAAATTAAGCTCAATATTGTCATTTTTTCCAATAAATATAATGATTTGCTTTTTTAGGTAACGGAGTTCAACAAGCGCATTTTTATCAACATCTAAACTAAACTTAAATGTTTTTTCAGCCGTAAAAACATGTTGTTGGACTTGTGGTTTTATTCCTAAAAGGAGTGGGTCGAAAGACAATGTTAATGTATCTCCCTGCGCATTTTCAACTGTACCAGAGATGGTTACATGCTGCGAAAATGAAATCGAAGACGTAAATAGGCCAATTAATAGGAGAAAATTTTTCATTATTTTTTTAAAACGTTTCGACATTTAATATTTAAAATTTTGTGAAGGATATAATTATTTACACAAATATCGTTCAAATCAAGATTTAAAACGCTTTTTTAGGAATTTAAGCGTTGCTTTTGTCCATATATCGTAGCCAATTTTATTCAAGTGCAATTTATCCGAGACAAAAACATCGGGCATTAAAACTCCATTTTTTAAATAAAAATCTTTCTGGATATCAATGAAATAAAATCCTTTCATTTTTTTACAATATGCTTGAATCAGATCGTTAGCTGCCATTTGTTTGTCTCGGAGTTTGATACGAGCAAGACTTGGTCTAATTGAACAATACCCTACAATGGTATTTGGCAATTGTTTTTTTACTTTTTCTGCAAAAATTTTAAAATCCTCGAACACTGATATTGGGCTTTCTCCAGCCGCTAAATCGTTATCACCTTCATAAACTAAAATGACTTTAGGATCATATTTAGTGACAATTTTTTCAAAATAAAAATTCAAATCACTCATTTGAGAACCTCCAAAGCCACGGTTAATAACGGGGAAAGCCGCTAAGTCTTCTTGATAAGATTGCCAAAGACGAAAGGTCGAACTTCCTACTAAAAGTACTTGTCCAGAAGCGGATTTAGACAAGGAATCTTGTTTTTCAAATGATTTAATTTCAGCGATAAAATTTTGAGAAAACGCTGCATTAAAGATGAACAAGGTAAGGGTGGTTAACCATATTTTTTTCATAATATTACCAATTAATGGGTTTTAATCCTTGACTAATTAAATAGTCATTTGCTTGCGAAAAATGTTTTGTACCAAACCAACCACCTGAATTAGCAGCCATTGGTGATGGATGTTTTGCTTTTAAAATTAAATGTTTTGAGCTATCGATAACCGCACCTTTATCTTGAGCATATTTTCCCCAAAGCATAAAAATGACATTTTCTTTTTGATCTGAAACAGCTTTAATCACCGTATCTGTAAAAGTTTCCCAACCTTTCTTTTGGTGTGAGCCCGCCTCACCCGCACGAACCGTAAGTGTTGAATTTAATAATAAAACACCTTGTTCGGCCCAACGTTCAAGATTGCCAGATTTTGGAATAGGAATGCCCAAATCATCTTGAATTTCCTTAAAAATATTTTGCAAAGAAGGTGGGCAAGGGACGCCATCATTGACTGAAAAAGATAAACCATTTGCTTGATTATTGCCATGATATGGGTCTTGACCGATAATGACCACTTTGGTATTTTCAAAAGTACATTTATCGAAAGCATTGAAAATGTATTTTCCTGGAGGATAAACTTTGGTAGAAGCATACTCTTTTTTTACAAAATCAATTAATTTGTCAAAATATGGCTTTTCAAATTCTTGCGCAAGCTGAATCTTCCATGTTTGATCAATTTTTACATCCATTATTTTTGACGTTATAGTTTTAGAGGATTGTAATCCTAAATGGTGTTGTTTTAATGATACGCTAAATTACATTTTAATAAACTTTCAGTGGATATTTGCGACGAAGCGGATTAATCAAAAATTTCTTTTGAGCTGTAAAACTCTCTGGATTTAGTTGATTGAAAACAACTTTAAGCGCTTGAAATTGTTCCGGGCTTCCCCATAAAAATTTTTCAGCATCTATATTTTTTTGCGTTAGGTATTCTTCAAAAACCATCGTTTACGTCTTTTTGACTTTTTTTTAATAAAATTACACTTCAAGGTTTAACAAAAATAAATGGTTTTTAGTCAGTTTTACACATTACTCGAAAAATAAAAAAGTCGCCAGGATAGCCGACGACATTTTTTTACAACCTTATCCCAGAAAAATTTATAAACGATTACATACTTTTTTATAATTAAGGGTACTTCTGCTTTTCCTGATTTTATTAATACCATAAAAACTCAGCAAGATTGCATCAACTATTGAGTCCCACGGATTAATAAACATTATAATTCGTTTGCGTTAAATGCATAAAATTGATACTGATTTATTTTTACAAATTATCTCAGTAAAATTCCATTTGTAAAGTTGATAAATTAAAGACATTACCAGTTCTTCTAAATTGTATACCATTTCAAGCTCGCTGAAAATAGTTATATGCGATTATGCTTTTAGTCTTACCCGGTTGAAATATTTATATAATTTTTGCATTGTTTTTTCTACGTCTTTGTCGGTTTCAAGCATATCGCTTATCGTTTGAACAGCATGAATAACCGTGCTGTGATCCCGTCCCCCAAAATGGTACCCAATTGACTTCAAAGGTAAATTGGTAAATTCTTTCATTAAATACATCGCAACTTGACGGGGAAAAACCGTCGCTCGTTTACGGCTTTTACTTTTCAAATCTGTCATATTTACCGCAAAATGATCAGTGACTGCATCCAGGATAGAATCAACAGTAACTTCTCTTTCAGAATCTACCACGATGTTTTTCAAGGTGGCTCGAGCCAAATCCATGTCAATTTCTCTTCTATTGAGTGAAGCGTGCGCCATTAAGGATATAATTACACCCTCCATTTCACGGACGTTCGTATCAATACTATGGGCTAAGTATTCGATAACTTTATCTTCAATATAAATACCATCAGCTTGTAACTTTTTTTGAATTATGGCTATGCGTGTCTCAAAATCAGGCTGTTGTACATCAGCTGTTAAACCCCATTTGAATCTGGAAAGCAATCGGTCTTGCATGCCGGCTAATTCACGAGGTGGCCGGTCAGAAGACATAATTATTTGTTTGCCCGACTGGTGAAGATGGTTAAATATATGAAAAAAAGATTCTTGTGTTTTTTCTTTACCCGCCAAAAACTGAACATCGTCGATAATTAACACGTCCACCTGCATATAAAAGTTAGTAAAAGCTTGGAGCGTATTATTTTTGATAGCGTTGATAAATTGATTACAAAACTTTTCTGATGTAACGTACAAGACAAACTTATTAGTAAGCGTATGTTTGATATAATTACCAATGGCTTGAATCAAATGCGTTTTTCCTAATCCAACACTACCATAAATCATTAAAGGATTGAAGGAAGTCACCCCAGGACGTTGAGCAACGGCTAAACCTGCTGACCGACCCAGGCGATTGCAATCACCTTCTACAAGATTATCAAAGGTATAATGTGGGTTTAAATATGAATCTAAATCTAATGAATCTAAATCTTTTAGTTGGAACGGACTTTCATAAACAGTTGCTTCGGGACGTTTTTGAGCTTGTACAGGAACGGTTGGTTTTTGATTTGGAATATTGTAGGCAATTGGTGGATTTTTTTTATCACCTTTGTCCACAATAATTGAATATTCTAACATGCCGTTTCTTCCCATTGAATGATCAATTGCCTTTCGCAGGATATGGATATAGTTTTCCTCTAACCATTCATAGAAAAATTGGCTTGGCACTTGTATAGAGAGTGTTTGGTTCGTAACCCTCAAAGGTACGATGGGCTCAAACCAAGTTTTAAAACTTTGTTCATTTATCTCCTTATGTATTACTTCAAGACACTTTTTCCAGATTTGTCTTGCATCTGGTTGGTAAGTAGGGTACATAGTATTTTCTAAAATGGCGGTACAGGGCAAGCAAGAAGTCTTAAACATTTGGTTCTCAATCAATTGTGGATTGATGTAAAAAACTATGCTATTTAGTTTTTAAAGGGAGACAAAATTAGTGTTTTTTTTGGTCGTTTTAAGCCAATTTTTACCATTTTTTTCAAAAAAAGAAAGCACAAAATATTCTTTTTAGGAGCTTCTTAGAATAATGCAACAGTAAGGGCTTATTCGTCAATATTTGATGAATATTTAATAAAAAAAATCTAAAAACTAAATTTTTGCTAACTTTGAAAAATTAAATATTATTCTATATATTTTTTATGAAAAATCAACACTTTCAAGAATTCATTTCCCACACAAAAAAAGAGTGGAAACAGCAAGTTATTAAAGATTTAAAAGGCAAAGATTTTGACGAAAACATAACTTGGATAATTGATGAAAATATCCGAATAAACGCTTATTGTGATGGAGAAGATTTGCATCAGATGCCCTTAAAATCCATCCAACAATCTCAAAATCAAGGCATTAAACGAACTTGGAATTATAGAGAAATAATAAAATTCAAATCCGAAGAAGAAACTAATGCTCTGATAATCAGTTTATTAGATAAGGGGGCTAATTCATTTTTGCTTATAATCAATGGTGAATGTGAATGTGAATTTGAAGTTAAGAAATTGTTAAGAAATATCAAAATTTCGGCTGTTCCCTTTTTTTTTAAGGTCGAAAATAATGCTTTGCGATTAGTAAATGAGTTACAGATTGTGGCTCCATACCATTGGAAAGGTGGAATCGAGAATGATATACTCGGACGGTATTTCACATCTGGAATTTATGACATAAATGAATGGAAAGCAATGAAGGAGATTCTTGTAAAAGTGCAAAAGTTTCCTTCCTTTAAAACCTTCATTATTAACGGTAATATATTCCATAATGCTGGGGCTAACGTAGCGCAGGAGGTATCATTTACCCTTGCTTCTGCCATTGAAACAATCGATAGAATTTCTAATCAAAATATTGATTTATTAGTAATTATTAAAAACATTGAATTCTCGATTTCTATCGGAACTAATTATTTTGTCGAAATTGCCAAAATACGGTCTTTGAAATTTCTTTGGAATAAAATTCTACTGGAAGGTTATGGTTTAGCGCAGGAAAATATTCCCCCACCAACTGTGCATTGTGTAACTTCGTCGTTTTTTAATTCATCTAACAGTCCTCATACCAATATTTTGCGGGCAACGACCGAAGCGATGTCAGCTATCATTGGCGGTTGTGATTCATTGAGTGTGAGAGCTTTTGATGAAACCTATCAAGAATCGGATGAATTCAGCAGCAGAATAGCGAGGAATATCTCCACTATTTTAAGAGAAGAATCGTATTTAGACAAAGTTATTGACCCCTCATCAGGAAGCTATCTTATTGAGAATTTAACTTTTGAAATTGCCGAAAATTCTTTCAAGCTCTTAAAAGAAGTTGAAATCAAAGGTGGAATCGTAGAAGCTTTTAAACATAATTTTATTCAAAATGAAATAAAACGTAGTGTTGAAAATCAACGAAATGAATTATTTAGCCATAAAAAAATAATGGTCGGGGTAAATAAATTTACGATTGACGAAACAAAAAGTAATAAAACCCAGAAGACGAATCAACTAAGCTCGGGTTTAGGTTTTGATTTGTTGACGGATGTAAGGTTATCTTCCACTTTTGAAAAATAAGAAATGAAACCTAATTTGTTAAATGTTAAAGTAAATCAAGAATCTGACATTCAAATAGATAAATCAGAATCAAAGCCATGGCGTTCTGCGGAAGGCATACATGTTAAGTCTTATTTCACGAAAAAAGATTTAAAAGATGCCGAACATTTGAATTTTGCTGCAGGTTTCCCTCCTTATCTTCGAGGGCCTTATTCAACCATGTATCTGCAAAATCCTTGGACGATTCGTCAGTATGCTGGTTTTTCAACGGCGGAAGAATCTAATGCTTTTTACCGTAAAAATTTAGCGGGTGGTCAAAAAGGACTTTCCGTGGCCTTCGATTTGGCCACGCATCGTGGTTACGATTCCGACCACGTACGAGTTCAAGGCGACGTGGGCAAGGCGGGTGTTGCGATTGATTCGGTTGAAGACATGAAAATTCTTTTCGACCAAATTCCTTTGGATGAAATGTCCGTTTCAATGACTATGAATGGCGCTGTATTGCCCATTATGGCATTTTATATTGTGGCGGCCGAAGAACAAGGCGTACCTCCAGAAAAGTTATCAGGTACGATTCAGAACGACATTTTGAAAGAGTTTATGGTTCGAAATACCTACATTTATCCGCCGTTGGCTTCTATGAGAATTATTGCAGATATTTTTAAATATACGGCTAAAAATATGCCCAAATTTAATTCGATTTCTATTTCCGGCTATCACATGCAGGAGGCTGGAGCAACGGCAGATTTGGAGTTGGCTTACACCCTTGCCGATGGACTTGAATACCTTCGCACCGGCGTTAAAGCGGGCTTGGATATTGATAAATTTGCGCCCAGATTATCATTTTTTTGGGCCATCGGCATGAATCATTTTATGGAAATTGCCAAAATGAGAGCAGGACGAATGTTATGGGCAAAAATTGTTAAAAAATTTAATCCTCAAAATGATAAGTCTATGATGCTCAGAACGCATTGCCAGACTTCAGGATGGTCGTTGACCGAACAAGACCCTTTTAACAATGTAGCCCGAACCACGATCGAAGCCATGGCTGCAGCTTTGGGACATACCCAGAGTTTACACACCAATTCACTGGATGAAGCCATCGCTTTGCCAACTGATTTCTCCGCAAGAATTGCTCGAAATACACAGTTATATTTGCAATACGAAACGCAAATTACCAAAACAATTGACCCATGGGGAGGTTCTTACTACGTGGAATATTTAACGATGGAACTCGCTAATAAAGCGTGGGCATTGATCGAAGAAATAGAAGAATTGGGCGGCATGGCAAAAGCAATTGAGACAGGTCTGCCTAAAATGAGAATCGAAGAAGCAGCCGCCAGAAAACAAGCAAGAATTGACTCGGGCAAGGATGTCATTGTGGGGGTGAATAAATATAAAATTTCAGAAGCCACGATTTTGGAAGTTAGGGATGTTGATAATCAAGCGGTTAGAATTTCTCAGATGGAAAGATTGGATAAGATTAAAGCCAAAAGAGATGAAGAAAAGGTGAAGGCAATCTTACAAAAAATCACGGAGGCAGTGGCTCTCCCAGCCCCCGATGGGGGAGCTTTCGTCTCAGATAATTTGTCCAATAAATTGCTGTCAAAAGCTCCGCCATCGGGGGCGGGGGGGGCTAATCTGCTCGATTTAGCCGTGGAAGCGGCAAGATTAAGAGCAACTTTGGGAGAAATCTCTTCTGCGTTAGAAAAAGTTTATGGCAGGCATAAAGCTATAATTCGTTCAATATCAGGTGTTTATTCCTCGGAGGTGACAGACGATGAGCATTTTAGCGTTGCGAGAGAAATGGCAGATGAGTTTGCGAAACTTGAAGGACGCAGACCAAGAATTATGGTGGCAAAAATGGGTCAAGATGGTCACGACCGTGGCGCAAAGGTTATCGCCACTAGTTTTGCTGATTTAGGTTTTGATGTGGATATCACGCCATTATTCCAAACGCCAGAGGAAGTGGCAAAACAAGCCATTGAAAACGATGTTCACGTCGTGGGTGCATCAAGTTTGGCGGCAGGGCATAAAACGTTGGTTCCCCAACTAATTGAAGCGCTCAGAAAGCAAGGTCGAGAAGACATTATGGTCATTGCGGGTGGGGTAATTCCTGCCCAAGATTACCAGTTTTTGTACGATGCGGGAGTTTCGGGTATTTTTGGCCCAGGTACCATTATATCAATTGCAGCACAAAAAATCTTGAAAGATTTGATGGAAGTCTAAAAAACTGAATATCTCGTGGCATCTAAATTTAGAATAGCTTGAATTTATAAAACCATTTTTGATGCAATTCCACGAAATCTATGAAATATTTATTTCATTATTGAGGCATTTTACACAATTTGATATTTTTTAAACACAAATAAAAACTTTCGAATTAGTAAACAAAATTACTAAAAGTCCGCCCTAGTGTTTTTAAACCCCAAGAAGCAAGAAAAAGGATATTTTCATAGGTGGTTACATTAAAAAAAACCAACAAATTATTAAGGAAAGGGGCAATCAAGGTAAAAAAAACAAACATCATAAACAGATAG
>Ga0114959_10001113_pt1 | contig 24240 bp, 20 predicted proteins | sample C_130625_EF_Meta_FD_87317 | JGI IMG/M metagenome (GOLD analysis project Ga0114959, IMG submission 87317) | Freshwater microbial communities from Lake Croche, Canada to study carbon cycling - C_130625_EF_MetaG | ecosystem: Environmental > Aquatic > Freshwater > Lake | place: Lake Croche, Canada... | reverse complement strand
TCGAAGATATTGAAGCAGAAATCTGGGAATTGTTAGCACAATCAACCAACGCCACAAGTACACCTTTCCATCAAGGAATTATCAGAACAATCAATCATAATTTTCCCGAACTAAGCACTGTCATCCTTTGAAATGTTGATATTTACGCAAAAACACTTTCGTTAAATACTGACATTCGTTTCTTAAAAATTGAACAATTACAAGCCAATAATTCGGTAAGTTGGTTGTTTTATGATAAAATATTGAAAGTTTACTTATGAGTGTTTGCAAAGGCCGTGGTTCATCACCACAACGCCTTCTCTGATTTGGCTTGGGAGAAATCAATATTGCCAAGCAAAATATGTTATGCAGCATTAGAAAGGCGATGTGGTTTTATTGATAGCCCTGAGTTTGTAAAGGTAAATAAATTATCCGTTGATGATGAATAGATGGAATTTGCCCTAGATAATTTTGCGGTAATTGAGATAGCAGTTTACGCCATAGATTTTGTATTTCTCAACAAAAATGGGAATAAAAGCGTTTACTTTGATTATCACGCAAATGACTTTCAATGGCGGTAGGTTTATAAATGAAGGAGTATTTAGGTTTCAACGGAAGTCGTTGTCCAAAATGACGACTTCCGTAAAACAACCATCAAATCCTCTAAATTGAAATTTCGATAAATATAATCTGTAGCGTAAAAGTCGAGCAAACGTTTTCGTTCGCTTTGGACAGTTTCCTGAATTTCCCGATTTTGTTCTGTGGATAACAAAAACTATTTGTTTGGGAAGACGCACAAACGAAGATTTTATTGAGCTTTATGGTCGTGCGGTGAGAATTTTATTTGGGCAGTAATCAGGGAGGAGGAAACGAAAAAGCCAAGTTTCTTTTTGGAGACTTGGCTTTTTTGGGATGTTATTTTACCCTAAATCACCACCGCATCAAAAACCCCCGTCAAAATCTTTCCATTTCGCTTAATTTGTAACCAAATTCTATAACTCCCTGCTGTTGGAAAAACGTAGGGAAATTTTACATTTCCGCCGTGGTGTTCTTTGGCGTTATTGTGGTTCATGTTGGGCATCAGAAATTCGTCTCTTTGTGCTTCGGGCATGTTATGGATTTTGGTCAAAACCTTATCGATACTGTCCTTAAATACCTTTGGGCTTGCAATAAACGGCTCCCCGGAGGTTTCTGCGATTCGCTTTTGCATTACGCCCACGGACGTACTCGAAACCGTGCCCGTTGGGTGAAGGTGTATGTAAACCGAGGCGTCTGTTTTTACGATGGCAGCGTGTCCCATCATGCCTAAATACGGTTGCAAAACGGCCTCTTTCCCATCGGGCGAAACCACCGAAAACTTCAAATCATAGACCTGTCCCGCCATCATTTTTTTCTTAGGGTCAGCTTCCCAAACAATAATTGAACCGTCTTGTAGCCTGGTTTTCACCCCAGGCGTTCCGCAAATGGTGATGGTTTCATCCAAGGAATTTGAGGTCTTTTCGGTCAGGGTATTCGTGATAGCGTAAGTATCATCAGGGTCTTGAATTTTGGTATTTTTAACGGCAGTATTTATGTAAACCGTGTCTGTCAATGTGTATTGAAAACCGCCTACGTACCGCATAATATCGGCGTATAACAAATATTTCCCTGCGGGTAAATTGGGTAAAACTGCCTCAAAATTAAGCGTATCTTTTCTCACAGGATGAAGATGAGCGAAAGCATCCATTGTTCCTTGTCTTACCAAAAATAGGTGCATCAATTTGCCGTGGTCAGGAATTAAATAGCTCAGTTTGCGATTATAAATTGAGTTGCTATCAATCCTTAATTTCAACATATCTTGACCATTTTCAGTCACTATTTTTGTGATGGCTCGGTAGGGTTTATATACATCGTCCAGGTATGCCTTCGTGAGTCCGCCCCACCAATTATTGCCAATAAACAATAAAAGTCCACAAAAACTCGCTCCCACAACCGAACCCACCACTCTTTTACGAATGGTTTTTGGTGTTGATTTTTCGCCCGCAGGTTGCAAACTGTCGCTAACACTTGCCCCAAAAATAGTGGTGAGAACGCCTACCAAAAATATTCCCAAAGCTGCCAAAATCCAACCTAAACCCGCTGGCATTGAACGTTTTGCGGTTGAAACTGCTGCCACAGGAACAATCATTTTTGCGGTTCCTCTTTTGCCAGTGACTTCCACTTCCACACTTCCAGCCAAGGGCGACATGAACCAAACCATTCCCTCAAATTTACCCGTTTGTCCAATCACAGCAAAAATTTCGTCTGACACGGGCGAACCTTCATCGCCAAACCAGAAATAAATCGGTTTTATTCGGACGTGTTCAATGTCGTTACCGTCAGTATAAATAGTTACCTGAGCCGTACCAGGAATCACATCGGGCGGTTGTACGTACACCTGCAAGGCATATTTTCCTGCTTGCCCTTCGTACACAACACCAGGACTACCCACGTGAGCAGAAGTGAAAAATGAGATAAAAAGAAATAATGTTAGGATAAGATTTTTCAAACGTGGAATATTTTTGAATGGTTATAAAAAGAACCTAAGCTAAGGCTCGGTTCAATCAAATAATTTGATAAAATAAGTCAGAATTCAGAATAAGGAATTCAGAACGAAGAAGTACTGAACACTTTTAAACTTCAAATACCCCTTCTACATTCTCCATTCCTTGTTGTGAATTCTGACTTACTTTACCTTTAGGATTTTATGTAATTGTATTATTTTCAACGTTGGACTCGTTTCATCCAATTGCCCCAAAGCAGTCCTATTCTGGCGGAAAGAATCCCTAAAACGGAAGCTACCAAACAGGCAATAGCCCAGTTCTTAAATCCTTGCGTGATTTGTCCATCGGTATATTTATATCGCCATTCCGCCTTTGCTGGGTTGTTATAAGGTAAAGTATCAGACTGAAAAAACCAGTTACGAGCCAAGGGAGATTCTTTCAAAAACGTTCCTGCTGGATATTGAATTATTAAGAAAGTTACGAAAAATCCTAAACCCAGAATGACCGCCAAAATCCAGTCGTTTTTACCCGTGAATTTTTCACGAAGGATGTCAATAATCATGGCCGGAAAAACCAATAATAAAGGAAATGCGGTGGTTTGAAAAAACGTGACGTGATTGGCAACGGGCGCTAAAAGTGGCTCGGCCGGAAATTGTCGGAGCGTTACATTTATGCAAATCATCACAATCATATAAATTGATGTGACAATGGAGGCTCCCCATTTTATTTTACTGGCTCGGGAAAAGGCAATCACAAACATTGGAAACGCAAAACAACCGATTTCATAGAATGAATCACGGTGCATATTCCATCGACCCATGAATTCTGTAAGAAAAGTTCCAACCGTCAACACGACTAATCCTGCGGTAAACATAAAGATATTTCGAAGCCTGAGATTTCGTTTAATATTCTGTAATTCAGATAAATACGATATTTTTTCTTGACGATTTAAGACTGCCAAAACCGAAATCATTGCTCCAATTTGAATGGCAATCAAACCTAGACCTAAAACTGCATGCGGAGGGGAGAATATTTTAACATCCAAACCGTAGGTGGCGTGCCACCAATCATCAAAAGGAGCGGAAGTTGCCGCTCCAAAACCGCCCCAAATGCAGAACATTCCGCCCAAAGAGCTATAAAATATGCCCCAGAAGTTGACCATTTTACCTTTTTCTTCGGATGTTCCCCAGAAGGATGTTTTCAAAACTTGATAGCCCGAAATGATACCAGCCAAAGCCGCACCCAAATAAATGGCATTGTGCGGGGCAGAGAAAAGGCCATCTCGACCGATGCTCATGTGCCACGCAATGTCCCACTGTACCCCAATAATGACGAGCCCTGAACAGATGGCCACTGCATAAATTTGTAATGGAATTCCTAACAAAAGTCGCTTGGTTGAAGTATTTGTTTGCTCGAAAGAAAGATTTTGATGAAGCGAAGTCGTTGACATATTTTTCTTGGTTTAATAGTTTTGCAATTTATGAAAAAAGGTTGCATGTTTTATCTTTTTCCTATCATTATTGATATTTTTGTAGAAATATAGATTACGGTCGTTGTTTGATTTTCGATTTTCGATGTTCGACTCTAGAATCTTATTGAAATTTATAAATCTCAAACAGCAAACATCGAAAATCTAAAATAGAAAATAATGGCAACTTGGTATTTAGGAAAAATACGGTATCAGAAAGAAGACGAAGCAGGTTCTTTAAAAACAATTAATGAGGCATATTTGGTGGATGCCGTTTCATACACCGAGGCAGAGGCGAGAATGGTTGAAATTGTGGCGAGCAATACCCCTGATTTTCAATTGACCAATTTAACAAAAATGAAATTGAGTGAGGTATTTTTTGAAGAAAATGGTTCTGAAATCTGGTACAAAGCCAAGGTTCAATACATTAGTTTTGACGAAAAAACACAGAAGGAAAAGAAAACGCCACATATTATGCTTATCAATGCTGAAAATCCAAAAGATGTTTTTGAGGCTTTGACCAAGAACTTAGGGAATTTAAACGATTATCAAATCACGGATATCAACATCACAACCATTTTAGAAGTTTGTCCTTATATACCGGAGAACGAATTGTTGAAAAAAGGTAATTTCAGACCAGTTGCGGAGGTTTTGGCAGAACAAGAAGCCGCAGCCTAGGCGTAAATTGAAAACGGATTGAACTTACAATAATTGTAGGTTCAATCCGTTTTCAATTTAATTATTATAAAGGTTTTTGTCTATTATCGTAAAACCTAAGAATTATAACTTGCTGATTTACAAACTTATATATAACTGTTGTGTAACGATGAATAATTAACCCTCTATATCCTCGCTCTTTATTTTGAATACTTCCGATTAAAGGAAAATCTTGAAGTAGAGATATAGAATCTAAAATTTTAGTCCTAAAATCATCATTGGCAATAATATTCCCAAATGTATCATTTATGTAAGTTGAAATATCTTCTAAATCTTGAAGGGCTTTTTTGTTGATTTTTACTTTGTAAGCCATATTTTCTTTAAATCTTCAAAATCTATTAAATTATCTTCATGTTCACTCTCCATATCAGCTGTTATAACTCCCTGTTTTTGCTCCTCTGTTAAACTATTCCAGATATTTCTATGCTTTTGAGTTTCATACTTTTGAAAAGCATTTACTAAAAAGTCTAATTCCATTTCATCATCAATCGTATTAATTAATTGATGGACTTTATTTTTTTTCTGCTCTAATTCTTCTTCCATATCTTTATTTTTTATCGTTTAAATTTACTGAAAAAGATTGGAAAAGTATTTTTTTTCAGAAATTTGTTCTTTAATCCAATATAATATCCCATGTCTAACGAAGAAATTGTTGCCCTCCTTGAATTAACCGTAAAACTCCTTGAATTGCACGATGAAAATGAGTTTAAAATCAAAAATCTCAGTTTTGCGGCTCGTTCATTAGATAAAGAAACGGCTGATTTAATGACGCTTTCGGTTGAGCAACTTGCTGGTTTACCGAGTGTTGGCAAAAGTGTTGCAGGTAAAATTGACGAAATTCGGAGGACTGGCACCAGTCAAGAACTTACGGAATTATTCGCAAAAACACCCGATGGTATATTAGAAATGCTTCAAATAAAAGGTATTGGTCCCAAGAAAGTACGAGCCATTTGGCAAGAATTAGGCATTACCGATAATCGTGAATTACTCTTGGCATGTGAAAATGGGGAAGTAGCAAAACTGAAAGGATTCGGTGATAAAATTCAGGCAACTATCAAGGAATCAATTCTTTATGCACAATCAAATACGGGAAAATTGAGAATGGAAAAGGGCGAAGCGTTAGCGAACATTTTGCTTGATATTTTGGAAAAACAGTTTGAGCAAGTGGAAATTGTGGGAGATGTTCGTCGTAAAAATGAAATTGTCCATGCTATTCAGTTAGTGGTTGGACACGATAAACCCTGGGAAGTCCAACAGTTTTTGAATGCCTTTCCTGATTTACAACAGGACGAAAAAGCCTCCTCTCCTTTTGCGTGGCGAGGAAGATTTTTAGAGAAAGAAATTCCCGTTGAGATTCAAGTTTGTTCACCACAACAATTTGTAAATCAAGTATTTATCTATTCTTCTAGTGAAAAACATTTGGCTTCCAACGGAATTTACAAACAGTTGAGCAAACAAGTTTTTGAATCAGAGGAGGATATTTACACGAGTCTGAATATGCCCTATATTATTCCCGAAATGCGGGAAGGAAATTTTGAATTTGAATGGTCTGCAACTCATCAAATTGAGGACTTAGTGACCTGGGATTCGTTGAAAGGAATTTTGCACAATCACTCCACTTATTCAGATGGGAAACATACGTTGGAAGTAATGGCGGATTATTGTAGAGAATTAGGTTTTGAATATTTAGGAATTGCTGATCATTCAAAAACGGCCTCGTATGCAAAAGGACTTTCGGAAGAGCGAATTTGGGAACAACACGCCGAAATTGATAAACTAAATCAAAAATATGCCGCCATGACCGACCGACCTTTTAAGATTTTGAAGGGAATTGAATCGGATATTTTGGGCGATGGTTCTTTGGATTATGCCGATGATATTTTGAAATCTTTTGATTACGTCGTGGCATCAATTCACCAAAATTTAAAAATGAATCAGGAAAAAGCAATGTCCCGAATTATCGGTGCCATTGAAAATCCGTATACCACTATTTTAGGGCATCCAACGGGTCGAATCTTGCTTTCTCGTGCGGGTTATCCGATTGATTATCAGAAAGTTATTGATTCCTGTGCTGCCAATGGCGTAGTGATTGAAATTAACGCAAGTCCTTATCGATTGGATTTGGATTGGCGTTGGATTCAATATGCTTTGGAAAAAAATGTGATGCTTTCCATTAATCCAGATGCTCACGAAAAAGAGGGATATTTTGATATGCACTACGGTGTAGCGGTGGCTCGCAAGGGTGGACTTTTAGCGAATATGACGTTTAATACGTTGGGTTTGATGGAAATGCAGAAATATTTGACCAAACGCAGGAACCGCTGACCGTAAACATATTATGCCGTAAAATAACCATCAGCAATTTAGTTTTTTGTAGATTCTTATTATTAAATTTTTTTTATAAGAATCTACAAAACATTAAGTCTCAATTGGAAATAAGTGCTTGCCAACAAAGTCATTTTTTGGTAATCTGGCACTCTGATTCGCTCGTTTTGTATGCGTGAGGCAGGACAATTTTTAATTTTATCGAATAGCCTTAAATAGTATTTATAAGCCAAATAAACGCCTCCTTTTGCTCCTTTCGGCAATTCCAAAATTCCACGAAGGGCAGCGTCAAAATCCGCTTGAATATCGTTTTCAATGGCTTTTTTGTCTTCCAGCGTAAAATTTGCAAAGTCAACATCGGGAAAATAAGTACGTCCTCTTTCTTGAAAATCTGACTTAATATCTCTCAAAAAGTTCACCTTTTGAAAAGCCGAGCCCAAGCGTTTGGCATCAACTTTCAATCGGTCGTATTCGGCCAAATCTCCTTCACAGAAAACCCGTAAACACATCAATCCCACAACCTCCGCCGACCCATAAATATAGGCTTCATAGCCTTCCTGATTATAATCTGCGTAATATAAATCCATTTCCATTGAATGCAAGAATGCGTCAATCAATTCATGGTCAATTTTATATTTATTGACAATTAATTGGAAAGAATGCAACACTGGATTCAGACTCACACCTTCTTCAATTGCAACATAAGTATCTGTTTTAAAGCGACTTAACAGCGTTTTTTTATCATACCCCTCAAAAGTGTCCACAATTTCATCAGCGTAGCGAACAAACCCATAAATTGCGTAAATCGGTAAATGAAATCGTTTATCTAAGGTTTTTATTCCTAAGGTAAAGGAGGTACTGTAGTGCTCGGTAATGACCTTACTACATTCGAGGGTTGTTTTTGTATATAAATCCATAATTTCGATATTCGATGTTCGTTCGGGCGGCGTTCCGCATTCGATGTTTTGGTTAGCTTATCATTTTTTTTCGCTATTTTCTTTTTCCACTTCCTTAGCAACCACCAATCCCGAAATCAACGATGGTGGAACGCCAGGCCCCGGCACCGTTAATTGTCCTGTATAGTAAAGATTTTTTACTTTCTTACTCTTCAACGTTGGTTTAAGAATGGCTGTTTGCATGAGCGTATTTGCCAATCCGTAAGCATTTCCTTTAAAAGCATTATAATCACTTTTAAAATCTGAATGCGCATAACTTCTTTTGTAAACTATTGAATCTCTGATGGTTACGCCACAATATTTTTCTAAACGTTCCATCACGATATGATAATATTTCTCACGGATTTCGTCAGTATCTTCTAGGTCAGGGGCTACTGGAATTAATAAAAATAAATTCTCGCAACCTTCAGGGGCAATATTATTATCAGTTTTTGAAGGAGCAGAAGCATAAAATAATGGTTTTGACGGCCATTTTGGTTCGGTGTAAATCTCGTGGGCGTGAATTTTGAAATCTTCGTCAAAGAAAAGATTATGATGTAGTAATTTCGGTATTCTTTTGTTAACTCCCAAATAAAATAATAAAGAGGAAGGAGCCATCACTCGTTTATCCCAATATTTTTCATCATAATTACGATATTTTTCTCCTAGTAATTTATCTTCAACGTGATGATAATCCGCACTTGCTACCACGATATCAGCCTTAAAATCTCCATCATTTGTGCTAATTTTATTTACTTTATCTCCGTGAATATCAATCTTTTCTACATTTTTATTAAGGAGAATTTTTACACCTTTTTCTTCCGCTAAAGCCACCATTCCTTTCACAATTTGGTGCATGCCACCCATGGGATACCAAGTGCCATTTTGCATTTCGGCGAAGTTCATTAAACTATACATGGCGGGTGTATTTTCGGGCGTTGCACCCAAAAAAAGGATTGGAAACTCCATAATTTTCAAGATTTTCTCGTCTTGAAAGAACTTGCGAATATGGGAAGAAAAAGACTGAAAAACATCCAACCGAGTTACATCATAAAGCAATTTAACACTCAAAAATTCACTAATACTTCTCGAAGGTTTCCACACAAAATTATTGATGCCAACGTCATATTTGTATTCCGCCTGACGCATAAATTCCTGGAATTTCGCCCGACTTCCCGCTTCCATGGATTCAAATAAGTCGCCTAATTTTTCGATTCCTGCGGGTAAATTAATCGTTTCATTACCTTCCAAAATAACGGCGTAGGACGGGTCAAGACGTACTAAATCATAGTAATCAGAAACTTTCTTTCCAAAAGTTGCGAAATAATTTTCAAAAATATCAGGCATCCAGTACCAACTCGGACCCATATCGAAAGTAAAGCCTTCTGCCTCAAAAACCCTCGCACGACCGCCTGCAACACTATTTTTTTCTAAAATGGTAACTTCATACCCTTTGTCTGCCAAACTCGTAGCCGCCGCCAAACCCGAGAATCCTGAACCGATAACGATAACTTTCATGTATTTTTTAATTCCCTTTATGAATAAATGTTTAACAAAGATAGAAAAGCTTTGTTTAAAAACTGATACAGGAATTTAGCTAAAATACTTGTAAATCAACGATGTTTTTATATTTTTGAATTAAAAATTATAAGCTGATGGTATTAACAAAAGACATAATGACTTTGCCTTCAACCTTTGAGGAGTTCATGGTTTGGGAACCAGAAGATGGGTTCAAGTATGAATGGAATGATGGTGAACTCATAAAATTTGTAGGAATGAATAGAAAGCAAATGCACATTTTTGGCGTGTTGAACCGCCTTTTTATCTCGAAAGGTTACTGGCAACAGGGGACTTTCATCGCAGAGCAAGAAGTGCAACTTACGGGTATACAAATGAGAAGACCCGATATTGCTTATTTTACGCTTGAACAAGAGCAATTAATGAAGCAAGGCGAAGACGAAATTCCTGAGTTTGCCATTGAAGTAATTTCTGGCAATGACAAGGCTAGTAAGGTGGAAGAAAAGACAATTGAGTATTTTAATGCGGGAGTGAAAGTAGTATGGTTAATTTATCCAGATAACAAAACCGTTCAAGTTTATACATCACTAAAAGAAGCTCAGATCTGTTCAGACGATGATATTTGTTCGGCAAAACCTGTTTTAGAGGATTTTGAGATTTCGGTAAATGATATTTTTGGGGAGTAATTATCTTGGAATAGGCATAAAAATAAAATCCTGTAAGTACATGATACTTACAGGATTTTACATTTTACTAATAACCAGTTTCAATAACTGATAACAAATCTAAGCCAAAGCCACTTTCAAATTCTCATCGATGGCATCTAAGAAATCTTGGGTATTTAGGTAATCAACTCCCAAAGTAACTTTATTTCCGTGAATACATATTGCTAAATCTTTCGTCATTTTTCCTGATTCAACGGTCTCAATGCAAACGCTTTCCAACGTTTGGCAGAAGTCGATAAGTGGCTGATTTCCGTCTAATTTACCTCTGAATTCTAATCCACGAGTCCATGCAAAGATAGAAGCGATTGGGTTAGTTGAAGTTGGTTTTCCAGCTTGGTGGTCACGGTAATGACGGGTAACCGTTCCGTGAGCTGCTTCTGCTTCCATCACCGTTCCGTCTGGTGTAATCAATACTGAAGTCATCAAACCTAATGAACCAAATCCTTGCGCAACGGTATCCGACTGAACGTCTCCGTCATAGTTTTTACAAGCCCAAACAAAATTTCCGTTCCATTTCAAAGCAGAAGCTACCATATCGTCAATCAAACGATGTTCGTAAACGATACCTTTAGCATCATAATCTGCTTTGTAGTCTGCTTGGAAAATTTCTTCAAAAATATCTTTGAAACGACCATCGTATTTTTTCAAGATGGTGTTTTTTGTGGATAAATATAAAGGCCATCCTTTGCTTAAGGCCATTTTGAAACATGAGTGAGCAAATCCACGGATTGATTCATCCACGTTATACATTCCCATGGCAATACCACTCGATTTGAAATCATACACATCAAATTCTTGAACCGTTCCGTCAACGCCTTCAAACTTCATCGTCAATTTTCCTGGGCCATTTACCACAAAATCAGTGGCACGGTATTGGTCACCAAAAGCGTGACGACCAATCATGATTGGGGCAGTCCAGTTGGGTACTAATCTTGGAACGTTAGCACAAACAATCGGCTCACGGAAAACTGTACCGTCCAAAATGTTACGAATTGTTCCGTTTGGCGACTTCCACATTTGTTTTAAATTAAACTCTTTTACACGAGCTTCATCTGGGGTGATGGTGGCACATTTGATACCTACCCCGTACTTTTTGATCGCTTCTGCGGCATCAATCGTTACTTGGTCGTTGGTTTCGTCACGGTATTCCATGCCTAAGTCGTAGTATTTGATATCTACGTCCAAATACGGAACGATTAATTTATCCTTAATAAATTTCCAGATAATTCGAGTCATTTCATCGCCATCAAGCTCGACGACGGGGTTGGCAACTTTAATTTTTTCCATTTGTGAAATTATGCTATTGTTTTCGTTCGGTGAGCGGTTAAGCTCTTTTTGGTTAACTCTGGAACTTTGACCAGTTTTAATTTTCCGCAAAGGTACGGAATGAATTAATACGGTGTAAGGAAGAGATTAATAATAACAGAATTACCCATAAAAAGTCGATTTTTTTTACGTTTAGAAAGTTTGCGCATTCGCTTTTAGTCGAGCAAATTACCATATTCTAAAACCTTCAAATAATTAATAATTAATCCATTCAAACTAAAAAAGATAAAATCATCTCTTAGTTTTTTAATGTTTTTTGTTAACTCATTCACCGAAAATTACGACAAAATCGTAAACCAATTTTATCATTTCAATCCCTTTTTATCGAACGACTATGAAACGACTTCCACTGATTACTGAACTAATCTTTTCATGGCTATTTGTACCGGCTATTCTCTTTTATTTCAAGTTGGGGGCAGAGCCAAAGCTTGTGGGTAAGGTCGTTGTTCCATCTGCGGAAACACCATCAGACTCCAATATTAAAAATGATTATTCTTATGCTGACTATGGATGTAGGGCTTGCTGAAAAACTATAAGTAATGCCAAAGATTACAAAATCGTTTTTTATACACCCACACGCAAGCCGATAGCACCGACCAAGAACTCATGATTTATTTTGTGCATCATATCTTGAAAATATCTGAATCAAATACCCTGAAACAATTCAAAACCCAACGTTTGGTACTTTCAGCTGGCAAAAATGTCGAAGTCAAAATGCCAAAAGGGAAGAAATTTTGAGTATTTCTTGGGGTTTTGCCTCAATGGGAATTCCTGCCCCTTTAAATACGCTTTGGGGTGTAGAAAATCAATCAACTTAAACCCTTAAAGCGTTTTTTACAGATAATAAGCACAAGGTTATTCAAAAGATATTTCTTCGCAAAAAGCAAAAACAGCATTTCTTTAAGGGTAATGTATCGAAAAACAATTACCCACTTTTTGGGCGGCGGCTTACGGTTCTGGGTAATGCAAATGCAGTTTCTGTGCCTATTAATTGGTTTTATTTAATCCGGATTATTGTAATACGTGCCATGGGAACTTGTTTGTATCGAAAAAAATAATTCTTCTAATGCAACCCTTTTCTGTTCCTTTCTTGTCTTGGTTATTGTAGCTAGAAAATTTATTAAATTTTTCAAAAAATTCAACAATTACAAACATGAAAAAACTACTTTTAATATGCTCAATAGCCTGTTTAGGTTTATTGAACGCTTGTAATGAATCAAAGATTGAACCAATCCCAGCCAATCAATCAAAGTCATTAAAACTATTAAGTCTAAGCGATACACTAGGTCTTCCAACTGATGGTGCCACTTCGAGTTCTCCAGAGCTTCTTCCAACTGATAGTGCCACGGCAATGACAATTATTTACTCTGTAGTAAAGGAATACCCAGATGCTCGCTCATTTTATTTCTCGTCAATCGTTGACAAAAAAATTATTGGCCTTGATACTTATACCAAAGATATTCGGACTAAACCTATACTGACTGAGTACAATAATTCAGCGGAAGCAGTAGCTTCTAGTTCGGGGAAAATTCTGAGTCTTTTCAGTTACAGTGGGACGAATCTATCAAATGGGATAAAAACTTATCTTGAGACCACCTATCCAGGTAATGGAATTCAACAAGTATCCACCGGCTATGCAATCCAACAACTAGCTACAGGAACTACAACTAGGAATTTAGTGAAGGTTGTTATCAGTTTAAATAATCAAAAAATTATGACGGTCTTTGATGATCGTTCTAGCGTGGTAACAACTTTTAAGGAACCTACAAATACAATTGGAGGGGATAAAAATAAAATCTATTTTGCTCAATTGACGGATTTACCGACCAGTATTCAAAGTCAATTAACGGGCAATGATTTTGTTGAAGCGATTGTTAAAGTTAATTCGAATAATTCACAAAAAATGTATTCTGTAAGTGTAAAAAAAGATGGAATTCTGCGCAAACTTACTTTCAATAATAATGGAGTATTAATTGTTTAAAAAAAGGAGAGAACCAACCGGATTTAGATTACAAAACGTTGCAAACTCAACGTTCGATAATCTAAATCCATCACGCTCATTCTTCTTTACTACTATGAAAAAATTAGATAGAATACTTAAAATAAGTACGTTGGTATTTTCATTGTGGGCTTGCGATGAGATTAAAGAAGTGCCGTCCCCCCAAAATCTGGTGGGTACAGCACTTTTGAATAGCACAATTATTGCTTACAGCCAACCAAATAATTTTGTGGCCTTCGATACCAAAAAATTACTTGATAAAGTCCAAGGATTTACTTCCTTGAAAATGGAAAGTACCCCAAAATTTGGATTTACTTATTTTAGTAAAAGTGGGCTATTAATTTATAAATCCGATTCTACCACGAATGAAGCCATCGAAGAACTAGTTTACAAAGTTTTCAATTCTGATGCCAGCAAAGTAAAAAGAGACACGCTCAAAATTATTATTACTTCAGATTTTTCAAAAACACCTTGCAATGCTGGGGCGATCCCTGATATTTTTTCTATAGAAATCAATAAACCATCAATATTAAATGTATTAAAAAACGACCGTTTTTGTAGTTCAACTCTGGATTCTGCAACCCTTCAAGTGGTGGACGAACCAATGACAGGATCGGCAATTGTGGAAAATAATAGGATAAAATATACACCAAAAGTTGAGTCCGATAAAAGTGACTACTTTCTTTATCGTGTTTGTACGGGTGGTAAATCGCCCATGTGTATGTTTGCGGGTGTACGGGTGGATATTCGAAGAACTATTTGCCAATCAGTCTTAGTGGTAGACTCGCTGGTTATTGACAAAAATAGCATTTTACCCCTTTCAATAAAAGTTTTGGCTAATGATAAAATCTGTGATAATTATAACAAAAAAAGCTTGGCAATCACCGTCCAACCACTTTTTGGAACAGCAATTGTTAATAAAAATTATGAAATAGAATATACCCCAAACACCAATAAACCTGCCCTTGATTTATTTGAATACAGTATTTGGGACAACAATGGAAAAAATCCTTTGAAGATGTTCTCCAGAATCACTATTCTGTAGGTTCTAAACGGCAAAGCATAGGTTAAAAATATAGAGGAGAAATTGACGTTAACAAAAACGAAGGAAAATGAAATAGAAATTCGGCAAAGTTAATGTCATTACTTCTTACCTTGAAGTAAAGACTGCAAATTTTAAAATAGAACTGAACTTCGGAAAGTTACGAATTGATGATAAAAAATATTCCTTTAACTAAAATCTCCCAAGCACTAGAAAGGACGAAATGAACAATTTGAATTAACCCTTGCTGTTGCCAACTGAGAAAATCTGAAAGCCTATTTTCTGATTTAGCATAAAGAGATAACGTATTTAACTCTTTGAGATTAGCTGTTAAAAATCGGTATTCAAAAAATAATAGAACTTAATCAACTATTATGGAATGCGGTAGCTCACAACTGATGGAAAATGGTTAACAAGCCTACAGCCCAAATAAACATGACCAACGAACAGGAATTAGTTAGCGCCTGCCAAAATAACGACCGTAAAGCCCAAACTACCTTTTATAACCTTTATAAAGGCAAAATGATGGGTATTTGCCGTCGCTATACTCGCACGCTCAACGAAGCCGAAGACGTTTATCAAGAAGCATTTGTAAAGATTTTTAATAATATCAAATCCCTCGAAAAAACGGGTGCAGTGGGTGCTTGGGTACGTAAAATCGTTGTCAATACTGCTATTAATTATTATCACGCAAATCTAAAATTTCAACAAAATACTGATTACAAAGACCTTGTAGACACCAGTGATGAATATCCCAATCTATTCGCAAAACTTTCAAATGAAGAATTGCTAAAACTAATTAACCAACTGCCCGATGGCTACCGAATGGTATTTAACCTTTATGTAATTGATGGTTATACTCACGCAGAAATTGGCGAAATGTTAGGTGTCAGTGAGAATACATCAAAATCGCAACTCTCACGAGCGAAAGAACTGCTAAGAAAGCAATTAAAACCCTTGGGAATTATCCGCTATGAACGAACATAATACCGAAAATGACCCATTAGAGGACATGTTCAGAGACAGGTTCGATGATTTTGAATCTGAATCCGATATTCAACTTTGGCAAAAAATAGAGTCTCAACTTCTCGTGAATCCCACGAGGAAATCCGCTTATTGGCAAACCTCTGTAATAATAATTTTATTGCTGGTGGCTGCTTTGTGGATATATCATGAAAAACATTCAGACAACCTCATGATAAAATCAGACACAATTCAAAAGGAACAAATTACGAAGGCAGACCATAGTCAGAAGGAACGAAATCCTCAATTGATGGCCGTTGTGTCTCCAAAGACAACCGACAAGACCCTGCGGGATGAATTATCTATTAAAACAACAGTTAGGCAAGGTAAAACAACGTTAGGGAATTTAACGATGAATGAGTTAACAGATAATTCCGCTCGGGGTGTAAATATAAAACCTAGAAAGAAAATAATCGAATCGGAATTGCGAAATACGGTTTTTGATGAAAGCAAAGGAAAATTTTTGCCCCTTGAAAAAGTAATAAATGACCACAAAACCAGCACTTCTTCATTAATTTCAAGACCGAATACTACCTTTGATTTGGCTAAAACACATGCGAATAAATCACCTGATAAAAGTAGTTCAAAAGATAAAATAACGGGGTTAAAACTTTCAACCTTTGAAAATTATCAAGAAACTAAGCTACCATTGATAATTGATGATTTAAGCAATCAGCAAAGCGTTTCGAGTGTTTTCTCACAAAGTCAACGAGTTGCGGTTTTAAATAAAAATTATTCTACTTTTATAGATTCAAAATCTTACAATTTATTGAGTAATCATTTCAAAAAACTTACAATTCAATTTGTGACTGCGCCTCCAAGGGATAATTATTTTAAGGAAAGAAAACCCTTAGAAATTTATGCCAGCATGATGCCTTTATTGAATTATTACACCATCACACCCAATGGTAACGATGCTAATTATGTTCATAACATTGCTGTTAGTAATGATAATAGGCTGGGATTCTTCACACAAGCAGGCTTAATTTTTACGATATCAGATAGGTTTAAACTTCGAACTGGACTTACTTTTACGAAAACAAATCATAGTGTCATTTATCAGATAAGAACGGATTCGTTAATTGTGCATCCACCTGATAAACCAGGTATTGATGTTAATTTTGAAGAGAAAAAAGCCACTTATTCTCAGGTATCCAATTATATAGGCACAAAAATAGAAGTTCAATATATAATCAAGGAGGGGAGAGACCTCAGCCATTATGTAAACTTTGGTTTGGAAGGTTCCTACAGATTGAACGGACTAAAACAGGCGAACGGATTTCTCAATATTGCGTATGGAATCACCCGCCAAATTGGCGATAAGGCTTATTTATTCGTAGAGCCAACTTATAGTTATTCCCTGAATCAACAAAATGATGACGGTTCTTTTTTACTCGTAAAACCTAACAAAATAGGTTTTAATATTGGCGTGAATTTTAAAATAAAATGAAAAATGTTCTAAACGCTTGCGGAAGAAACTCGCTTGTATGGCACAAATTTTTGTTGGATTAACGCTCCCAATTTTTGAGGTAACTGTTCGTAACCGATGATCCGGATTTATGGTTTTTGGGTTAATTGGGGAGTGGCTGTACGGGCCATTTTTGCAAATTGGGGTACAATTTTATTTATCAGATTTTACTGTTGAGCGAGATTTACCCAGATTTTTGGCTAATTTGATTCGTCTAAAGCCATTCAAACCTTTTCCGCTCTGGTATGAGCTATGGCAAAAAATATGTCAAAATTATCAAAATACCTCACCAAGACACATAAAACTCATTTGTAAGGCTTTATCTTTTTTACAGCCCTTATTTTAAAAATAATAGAAACCGACGGCTTTTAATAAAGACAATAGTGTTAATCGATTTGAATAAATAGCTTAACGTTGATTAACGAGATGCTTCTGCTTGTTCCGCAGGGAAAGCCGAAGTAACGATAAAAAAAGTTCAGGTGCGAGGTCACGCACAAAAAACATTTTTCAAAACTCAGTGTTCGTGTCGGGTAGGACCCGCAATCGAACGCATACAGCGTGCCGGCGGTTTTTCTACTTCCACCATTTTGTTCCTTGCAACAGCAAATCTTTTTTAGCTTGGTCTTGGAGAGGACTGTTTGGGTCAACAAAAGTCTGCCAACCGAACTTCATAAATTTATTATTGATTACAATATATCCGGCCCCAATATCTAAATCTTTACTGTCGGGAATTCTAAAGTCGCCCCAATTACATTTTTTTGATTTTCTTGTTTTGTAGCTTGTCCAGAAAGCCTCACATTGGTTATTTGAATAACCATCTTCAATCAAATTTATGGTGTCATAATTGATCCGATTCTGTTTATCTATGCAAAAATTTGTTTTCAATTTACCTATAATAGTTCCACTAGAATTTTCGGTACTATCTTCATAAAAAGCAATTTTACACGTTATAAAACCTCTTTTGTAACGTTTATCATCAGTGTTATTGGAAAGTTTGGCGTTCAAAATTTCAATTGTCCCCTTGAACTTAGAAATAGTGTTTTTAACCTTAGTCTTACCAGTAACATTGTAAACGTAAGGATTGGTTTTATTTTTTAGCACGGATGTGTAGTGAATATAAAAACGTTGAAAATTTTCGCCAATGTACCCTACTGGTTCAGGAAACACTATTTTTACGCCATCCTCTTGGGTTACGATACTGTCTGAAGACCACAATTTTGAAAAATTATAATTACTCACCGTCGAATAGTAATCTTTTGCGGTTAGTTGTTGAGCTTTTGTAACTGTCCAAGCATTAAAAATCAAAGCTAAAAATATAAGTTTGTGATGTGTTGTCATAAAATTACACGAAATTCAATGGAAAAAGCGCAACAGCGTATTTCTTCAGCAAAATTATTATTTTTAAATTAAAAAGCTAATTTTAAAGTAAAAAGCTCCAAATTTGACTTTTTTAATGGTTTTGTCTTGTCCTGAAATAGCGATACAAAAAAGTATCGTTATGGAAGAGCATTTTAATAATGTAAAGCGTAGTCAACGGGATTACAGCATGAGCCTAAAACTCCCGATAGTTGGTCAGATAGATCGGGGAGAGTTATCAACCACCACTGGACAACGGAAGTACAGTATCCAATCACGCTCTACTTTGATGACTTGGTTGAGGAAAAATGGTAACATTGATGGGAAAATAAAATGCCCTCTCATATGCCCAAAACGCCTGAGCAAAAATTCATGGAGTTGGAAGCCCAAGTTAAACCCTTAGCAAAACTAAAGGCTTTTTTAGAACACCAAGCTAATGTAGCGGATAAGAAAGTCATTATCTTTGATATGATTCCCTGCCAGCCCGATAAAAAACTGGACACAAGTGTAAGGGAATTCCCTAACTTGTGTCCTTATGAGCAAACATCGCAGAAGTTGGAATGAGACAGATAAAACAACTGTCCTCCAACACTATTATGAACATGGCATTGCAACTAGGTCAAGACAATTTGATGTGTCATCTTTCAGGATTTATCGTTGGGTTGGCGAATCAAAACAAGCCACCAAATCATCATAGTCAAAAGGTGTTTCATTGGCAGAGTATAATCGGCTTCTGCGGGAGAATCAATCTTTGAAAGAATTGGTTGCCGAGAAGGTTCTTGAACTTCGAGTTAAGGATCCCCTTTTGAAAAAACAATGTACCCCAACAAGAGCGTCTGATGGACGCCCAACAATTCATTGAGCAAGATTTACCCAAGTAAAATATATTGACCTGGTGTTGGGTGGCCCGTAGTAGCTTTTAGTATCAACCTACAACTGGAATGAATAAGAGGGCGTAAACCCTATGCACAGATTACTAATAAAATGAGGCAAATTATGGATAATGAGTCCATTATAATACTTAACGAAAAATTGTTTGAAAACCCATTTGTGGATTATGGCTACTACAAAACCTATATTCACCTTAACCGAAAATGAAATGTAATATAAACATCAGTGAACACGTGGTATATCGCTTGATGAAAAGTCATAAATTACGACGAAATCAGTACCCCAAAAGCTCAAAGAAGACCAAACGCCAATGGGTTAAAGACTTGTTACCAAAGGTAGATGTTCCATTCACATACTTAGAATTTGACATCAAATTTCTGTGGTTGAGTGGTAAAAATAAAAGTGTACTTGTGTTAAAGGTTATTGGTGTCTCTACTCGTTGGAATATCAGTCATTTAATCGCCTATTCTATTAAAGATTAAGATGTTATCAGACTTTTTGAATGTATCTTTGAACACTTGACTGCTCCTGAAAAATTCAATGTTAGAGGTGATATTGGTAGTCAATTCATGGCAGAATTGCTCCAACAATTCTTCATCAGCAAAAGGGTATTCAAGAGTTTAAGAAACCTGCTACACCGCCTCAAAATAGTCATTTTGAATCTTACCATTCGATTATGGAGTGTGCTGTTTGTCAGAATTTTATGTTCAATGATTTAAAAGATGTCAAACAAACTATGAACGATTTTAGGAACTTTTATAATTTTGATAGAATTTACGGAGGAATCGGGTTTCAAAGTCCAGCCGAGTTCTTAAAAACAAAAGGTATTGAAATGAAAATCAACCCCATTATTCAAATAAAAATAATCTAAAATAAGGGGAGCCCAGTGTCCAGTTTTTAGCGGTCAGCACCGATATCTTGTTACCAATAATTTGAACACAGAAAGTAGTGTTATGGCTTTAAGGATGGCAAAAAAATAAATGATCCATCCGGCCTTTCCATTAATTCGACCTTCCGATAGAGGCTTACAATATTGTGCTGATTCGTATCAACAAGGACTCAATAAAAACAATATTCCTTGCAATATGACCGCATCGGCGAATCATACAGAACTCAGACCCTTATGAAAATGGGGTGGCAGAGAGAATTAATGGCCTCTTGAAGCAAGTATTTATGATTGATAAGTATGGGCAAAATGTGGAAAGGATGAAAATAATTGTCAAGGAAGCTTTGAAATCCGTAATCAAAAAAGACCGCATTTTTCCATTTACTTTCCAATGCCAGGCAAAATGCACCAACAAAATAAATTCAAAATAAGCACGCATAAAAGAAAAAACAGTAGTAGCAAAAGTGCTACTACTATCTAAAAATTGCAAATTTAAATCTTAAAAATCTTGTATCGTTTTTTTATGACGGGACAAATCCTTGGTTCTTTGTAGGTTTGAATATAAACCCAAACTTGATTTATGAAAAAGGCACCAAATGGCTTAATTATTTTAATAGTAATTTTGACGATAAGCCATAGTTTTGCTCAACGAAAAATCATTATTCAAAATCCTAATGAAGCCCAACTTATTGGACGTGAAATTGAGGTCTTTGAGGATAAAACCGCTTCCTTAAATTTTGAACAAATCCATAAGCGCTCGGATATTGATGCACGTTTTACGCAAAGTATTCAACCAAATCCTAATTTTGGGGTAACTTCTTCCGTTGTTTGGGCGAGATTTACCTTACAAAATAAATCTTCCCAAAAATTGTACCTCGAAATCTCCGAACCCGTTATAGATTCCATTGATGTATACAGAATTGATGCAAATAATAAGGTAACTCACAAAAAAGCAGGCGTTTACGTGCCTGCTTCCAAACGAGATTTTTACACGAATTTTTATTTATTCGATCTTAACCTTAATTCAGAACAAGCCTGTACTTATTATATTCGTTTCCAAAATTCGCTTCCCTTGCATTTTCCAATGCGAATTGCGTCGCTGAAAGTGTACTTTGAAGAAAATCATCCGAAGGATCTGATGCAGGGCATTTATTTAGGGATTATGTTAGTGATGGCAATTTTCAATTTCTTTATTTATTTCACGGTCCGAAGTAGAGAATACTTATACTACGTAATTTACGTTTTCTCTTTTGCCTGTTTTTTTGCCTATAATAAAGGCATCGGGCACGAATTTGTCTGGAATAATGCCCTTTGGTTTAACCATGTAACGCCCATTTTTATCGCCTCTGGCGTTTCATTTGGATTATTATTTGCCAATACTTTTTTGGATACGGACCGCTATTTCCCCGCTTCTAAAAAAATTACGAAAGTCCTCATTGGTTTAATTGTAATTTGTTTACTAAGCCATTGGATAGGTATTGGTGCTTTGAGTATTACCTTATTACATTTCGTGTCATTTTTCATCGTTATATATGTATTAATGATTGCTACCTATGTGTGGTTGGAAGGCTCGCAAGCGGCACTGTTTTTCTTGATTGCTTGGTCGGTTTTTTTAGTAAGCGCCTTGATTTTTATCATGCAATTATCCAACATTCTTCCGAGCGATAATTTTACCAGAAACGCCTTGCAAGTAGGTTCCGCCCTAGAAGTGGTATTACTTTCCTTCGCACTGGCGTATCGAATCAATGCTGATCGAAAAGAAAAAGCGAAATACCAAGCGGAGGTAATTAGGCAATTACAAACCAATGAACAAATGAGAAGTCGCATTGCCAGAGATTTACACGATGATATCGGTTCAACACTAAGCAGTATAGGAATTTTGAGTCAAGTAGTTGAAAATCAGATGAGTAATAACTCTGAGTCAGTGAAAGAGATGGTTCGTAAAATTGGCGAAAGTTCACAGAAAGTACAGCGGTCATTGAGTGATATTGTCTGGACAACCAAGCAAACCGAGGATAATTTTGACAATGTTTTGGTAAAAATGAAAGAATTCACTTCCGAAATGTTAGAAATGAAAGATATTTTCTACCACTTTAATTCCGACAATCTTCCAGACGTAAGGCTCTTACCCTCAAAGCAATACAATTTATATTTGATATACAAAGAAGCCATCAACAACATCGTAAAATACTCAAATGCTGATGAAGTGACCATTGATTTAAACCATAAACAAGACTCCCTGATTTTGAATATTACCGACAACGGAATCGGTTTCGATGAAAACAATATCAAAACGGGCAATGGTTTGGGTAATATGCGAAAACGGGCTGAGAGTTTGGGCGGTGAGATTGAGATTCATTCCAAACATTCGGAAGGAACGAAAATTAGGTTGGAGATTCCGGTGGAGGGGTAAATTCCCCAAATTGCATTTTTATCATTTTGCCCAAAATAATCTAATTAAAAACAGGAATAATCGCATAATAAAAATGGCTTTTATCCCTTGATTTACAACAACTTAGCCTTTAAAATGGCAAAAAATACTTCCAGATTAATTCTTCATTATTTTTTTCTGCAAATAGCACTTTTCTAAGATAAACTCCGTAGCTTTGCACCCTGATTTTACGAATCTAAAAAAACATCAACTCAGTGCCAAGGATAAGTAGGTAACTGAATTTGATAGGTCTCGTCTAAAAGACAACATTTTACAGATTTTAAGCGTTTTTGGCTGAATCAGAAATCATCAAATTTTCAAATTGAATTCATGGAAAGCATCCGTAACATTGCCATTATTGCCCACGTTGACCACGGTAAAACTACCCTTGTCGATAAAATCATCCACGCTTCAAAGTTATTTCGTGATAACCAAGAATTCGGAGATTTAATCCTCGACAGCAACGATTTAGAGCGTGAGCGTGGTATCACAATCGTTTCAAAAAACGTATCTGTTCGCTACAAAGGCGTAAAAATTAATATTATTGATACGCCTGGTCACTCCGACTTTGGGGGTGAAGTTGAGCGTGTTTTGAAATTGGCTGATGGTGTTTGCCTTTTGGTAGATGCTTTTGAAGGGCCAATGCCACAAACTAGATTTGTACTAGGAAAAGCACTTGATTTAGGATTGAAACCAATCGTAATTATCAATAAAGTAGATAAAGAAAACTGTCGACCGGACGAGGTGCATGAGCAAGTTTTTGACTTAATGTTCAACTTAGGAGCAACTGAAGACCAATTAGATTTTCAAACCCTGTATGGTTCGTCTAAGCAAGGATGGATGAGTACAGATTGGAAACGCCAAACGGAAGATATTACTGAATTATTGGACGTAATTATTGCCAGCATTCCTCCAGCAGCCACCAACGAAGGTATTCCACAAATGCAAATTACCTCTTTGGATTATTCCTCTTTCGTTGGCCGTATCGCCATCGGTCGTGTGCACCGTGGAACTTTCAAAGAAGGGATGCAAGTAGCTCTAATGAAAGCAGATGGTTCGGTAAAAAGAATGAAAATCAAGGAACTTCAAATATTTGAAGGTCTTGGAAGAGTAAAAGTAGCTGAAGTTTCTTCAGGAGAAATTTGTGCGATGACAGGTATCGAAGATTTTGAAATCGGTGATACCGTTACTGATTATGAAACACCAGAAGCATTGCCAAGAATCTCGATTGATGAGCCAACCATGAATATGTTGTTTACCATCAATAATTCACCATTCTACGGTAAAGAAGGTAAATTTGTAACCTCTCGTCATTTACGTGATCGTTTGTTCAAAGAAACGGAGAAAAACCTAGCCTTGAAAGTGCAAACAACGGGTTCTGAAGATAAATTCTTAGTATTCGGTCGTGGAATTCTTCACTTGTCGGTTCTTATCGAAACGATGCGTCGTGAAGGATATGAATTACAAGTTGGACAGCCACAAGTAATTTTCAAAGAAGGTGAAAACGGCGAGCGTTTGGAGCCAGTTGAAATCTTAGTAGTTGACGTTCCAGAAGAATCAGCGGGTAAAGTAATTGAAATTGCAACCCAAGGAAAAGGTGAATTGCTGATTATGGAGCCAAAAGGTGAT
>Ga0114959_10001112_pt1 | contig 24249 bp, 18 predicted proteins | sample C_130625_EF_Meta_FD_87317 | JGI IMG/M metagenome (GOLD analysis project Ga0114959, IMG submission 87317) | Freshwater microbial communities from Lake Croche, Canada to study carbon cycling - C_130625_EF_MetaG | ecosystem: Environmental > Aquatic > Freshwater > Lake | place: Lake Croche, Canada... | reverse complement strand
TGTGGTAGTTGGTTACACTTCTTCCCGAAAACAAGATTTGACGGGCGCAATTGCCATTGTGGATTTAAAACCCATCAAAAACATCAGTTCTGGAAATCCAATGCAGGCTTTGCAAGGTCGTGTGGCGGGTTTATACATCGAAAAAGATGGTTCGCCAAATGGTTCAAATAGCCGAATTTTGATTCGTGGAGCCAATACTTTGGGTAATAATGACCCACTCTACGTGATTGACGGAATTCCAACCACTCGCCCAGAAGTGTTCCAAAATATGAACCCTGCCAATATTGAATCTATCCAAGTGTTGAAAGATGCTTCGGCAGAATCAATTTATGGAGCTAGGGCCTCGAATGGGGTGATCATCGTAACGACTAAAAATGGCGGAGATACTAACGGAAAAGTTGAATTTCAGTTTAATAGTAGCGTTGCCATTCAATCAGAAAAATCTATGCGTTTCAACATGTTGAATTCGGCGGATAGGGGTCGTGCTTTATGGCAAGCATCAGTGAACGACGGGCAAGACCCTTCCGCTGGTTACGGTGAAATTTATGATTTCAATTGGAATAAAAACTACGCAAATCCGGTATTAACGGGTGTTACTGTGAAGCCTTTTGTGGGTGGTGATACGAACACACCCGTAGGTGATACTGACTGGCAGGATGTGATGTATAAAACGGGAATCGTTACTAAAAATGACTTTACGGCTTCTTATGGCAATAAAAATTCATCCGTAGAAATCAATTTGGGGCAACTCAAAAATACGGGTATGTTGCGCAACACAGGCTATGAACGTCTAAGCGGAAGTATTAGTGCGGTTACTCGTGCCTTTAATGATAAGGTCAGATTTGGCGTTAATTTACGAGTTGCAAATTCAAATGAAACTTTAACGGCCAGAGATTTGGGCGGTGCTTCGACTACCTTTTTGGCCGTTACCTTAGCGCCCACCATCCCAGTTTATCAAAAAGATGGTTCAACTTATGCGGGTGAGTTGGGTGCAGGTTATTCGGATAGAAATAATCCATTGCACATGCAAGATTTAGCAAAATGGAATAATGCTAACCGTTTAAGCACTTTCGGAAATATTTTTGTTGAAATTCAACCGATAAAAAATCTGTTTTTCAAATCCAATATTGGTGCTGACAATGCTAATTATTTGAACAAAATAATCGCCCCAACTTTCTCAGAAGGTGCTCTAAATCGAACCACCAATAGTTTGGTTTTTGACCAAAATCATTATCTAAGTCTTACTTGGTCAAATACTTTACGTTACAATTGGGATTTGAACAACGATAATCACTTCAAATTTTTACTAGGAACAGAATACATCAAAACCGACTTAGATTTTCAGAATACTAAAAAAGAAGGTTTTGCACTCCAAACCGAAGACTATTTTACCTTAAATGCGGGTACAGGCAATACAACGGTTGCAGGTGGTTCAACGGGCAATCGTTTATTCTCGCAATTTGGAAGAGTTGATTATAATTATGCGGATAAATATTTAGCGGCCTTAACCCTTCGTCGTGATGGTTCCTCTCGTTTTGGCACGGATAATCAGTACGGCGTATTCCCGGCGGCTTCATTTGGTTGGAAACTTGACAAGGAAGCTTTTATGAAAGATATCGCTATGGTTTCTGAATTGAAATTAAGGGTTGGGGTTGGCCGAGTGGGGAACCAACAAATTGGAGATTTGGCTCGTTTTGGCTTATTTGATACCAGATATGGCACAACTTTAGCGCAATTGGTGGGTGGTTTCTGGGAACAATACCAAAACATAGGAACGGCTTATGCTTTGTCTGGTGCTAATACAGGTACTTTGCCTTCTGGATTTGTACAAACGCAAGCGGCAAATTCCGCCTTGAAATGGGAAACAACGGATGAAATAAACGGGGGTATTGATTTTGCCTTTAAGAACAACAGAATCTTTGGTTCATTCGATTATTTTTCACGTAATACAACGGGCATTTTGATTACGCCTCCCGTGGCTTCGGCCTTGGGTGAGGGCCAATCTAAAGCAGTAAATGGTGCTTCAAAATCGAATAAAGGATGGGAATTTGTTTTGGGTTATCGTGGTAAAAATGAGGGGAAACTTAAATATAATGTAACGGCAAATTTTGCTCATTTTAGAGATCAAATTACCGATTTACCCGAAAATGTACGCCCAGCTTACGCAGGAAATCTAATCAATACCATTATCGGACATTCTCAATTTGATATTTTTGGGTACAAAACCAACGGACTATTCCAATCGCAATCGGAGGTGGATGCCGCACCGAAACAAATTGGTGCTGGACCTGGAAGAATACGTTATGTGGATACGAATGGAGATGGAAAAATTGATGATTTAGACAGAACTTGGATTGGAACAACGCTTCCTGCACTTGAATACGGTCTGCGAGTTGATTTGACTTACAAAAATTTCGATTTTTCAATTTTTGGTTCGGGTGTTGCGGGTAGAACGGGTTTTGATGTTTATACTTTGTTCAATAATTTGATGAAAAGTAGAGAAAATGTTGGACCGGGCGTATTTAATGGCTGGACATCACAAAATCCTAACACAAACGTACCGGCCTTGACTTTGAAGGATAACAACAACGAAGGTCGTACTTCCGATTATTTCATCGTTAATACTTCTTATTTCAAATTACGGAACCTTCAGTTGGGTTACACAATCAAACCTAAATCAGTATTTTCTAGCTTGCGATTGTATCTCATGGCTGAAAACCTTTTCTGGATTAAAAGTAGCAATTATTTAAGTCCAGATCCAGAACGGATCGACCTTGACCCTGTGCCAATTCCTAAAACTTTTACCTTCGGTATTAACGCATCATTTTAGGCAATCGGCTTTTAGCATTTGGCCATCAGCTTGTTTGACCCCGATTGGTAACCGCAGTGGAAATATTGGAGTTAGCGGTAAATGCCGCCTGCCGACAGCCGAAAGCCAACAGCTTTTTAAAATCAAAATCAAAAATGAAAAATAAAATATTTTCTTTTATACTCATTGGGGGCTTACTCACCTTCAATTCATGCAAGGATGCCCTTGATTATACGCCTACTGGTGTATTATCTTCTTCAGATTTGACCTCCCCAACCGCCATTGAAGGCTTGGTTACTGCCGCCTATGCCGCCATTGGAAACGGTGATATGATTGGACCCATTTACAGTGATTGGGTTTATGGAAGTGTGCGTTCGGACGATGCCTACAAAGGCGGGGGCGGAACGGGCGACGTAGGAGAAATTGATGCCATGGAGCATTATAATCTCACAACGCCGACGATTGGAGCCTTTGTTACAAAATCTTGGCAAAATCTTTTCAAGTCAATTTCTCGAGCAAATGTGGCTTTACGGGCGGTTAACACACTTTCCGAAGCAAATTATCCAAATAAAAAAATCCGCTTGGCAGAGTTGCGTTTTTTGAGAGCTCACAGTTATTTTATCTTGAAAAAATTGTACAAAAACGTACCAATTTTTGATGAAACAGCAACGGGAGAAGATATTTTGAAAGTATCTAACACGCTCACGAATGATGAATCATGGAATAAAATTGCGGCTGATTTTCAATTTGCCGTGGATAATTTGCCCGTTTCTCAACCCGAACTTGGTAGAGCCAACAAACTTTCGGCTACCGCTTATTTAGCAAAAGTTAAATTGTTTCAGGCTTACGAACAAGATGTGAATCATAAGGTAATTAATATCAATAAAACAAGAATGCAAGAAGTGATTACCCTTACACAAGCCGTGATTTCTTCGGGAAAATATAGTTTAAGTAAGGACATTGCCGAGAATTTTATTCCCGAAACTGAAAATGGCTCTGAATCAATTTTTGCCATTCAATTTTCGATTAATGACGGCACAACTGCTGGTCGTTTGAGTTACGAAGATGGATTAAATTACCCCCATGGAGCGCCTCAGTACGGATGTTGTGGGTTTCATGCGCCGAGCCAAAACTTGGTAAATGCACATGCAACGGATGCGAATGGTTTACCTTTACTGGACACTTTCAACGAAAAAATCGTAGATTTATCCACGTCAACTGTTGATCCTCGCCTTGACCATACAGTGGGTATTGACGGACATCCATATAAATATGATAACACAAAACCGTTCAGTAATAGTTGGGTGCGTGACCCAGGTGTTTACGGAAATTTCCACACGATGCGTCATCAACAACAGGCATCAAGTGGATCATATTTTAAATTAGGGCCATTCATGGGGACTGCTAAAAATGAGGATATTTTGAGATATGATGATGTTTTGTTAATGCAAGCCGAAGCCTATATTGAGTTGGGACAGCAAGATAAAGCTTTGCCACTGATCAATCAAATCAGAGCAAGAGCGGCCGCCAGCACAGGAAGATTGAAAAAAGTGGATGGTACTTTTGCTTCAAAATATAATGTAAAAGAATACCCAAGCACAGGTTGGACACAAGATTACGCCCGCAAAGCCATGCAATTTGAACGCCGTTTAGAATTTGCCACCGAAGGACCAAGATTCTTTGATTTAGTACGTTGGGGAATTGCCGAACAAACGTTAAATGGATATATTGCTAAAGAAAAAGTAAGAAGAACATTTCTTGCAACCGCAAAATTTACGGCAGGAAGAGATGAATATTTGCCAATTCCTCAAGCTGAAATTACGTTTACAAATGGTTTGTATAAACAAAATCCTGGGTTTTAATAGCGCATCAGCATAAATTGTTATAGATTGGAAAAATTACAATGGTGGTAGAATATTTCTACTACCAATTTTTAAAAAATCACATAAAATGACAAAAATCGTATCACTTTGCTCGTTGTGGGTCTTATTAACTTGCCTGACAAGTTTTAGCCAAGCAAAAAAGGAAAAATACCGTCCTCAGTACCATTATACTCCCCCCAAAAATTGGGTAAATGATCCGAACGGTATGGTTTATTTGGATGGAGAATATCATCTTTTTTACCAATTTAACCCTTTTGGCACAAAATGGGGACACATGAGTTGGGGACATGCGGTAAGCAAAGACCTAAAAACATGGGAAACCTTACCGCTTGCCTTAAAAGAATTTGACAACGCCGATGGCAGCCAAACCATGATTTTTTCGGGCTCTGCGGTAGTGGATGAAATGAATACTTCGGGTCTATTTCCAAAAGGATTTAAAAAAGGAATGGTCGCCATGTTTACCTCGCACGTGATGAAAGACAAAAAAGATATTGCCCAGCATCAGAGTTTGGCTTACAGTTCAGACAAAGGTAGAACTTGGAAATATTACACTAAAAACCCAGTTTTAGACATCGGTAGTACCAATTTTAGAGACCCCAACGTGTTTTGGTATGCTCCGAAAAACAAATGGATTGTGTCGGTGGTCGTGGCATTAGAACATAAAGTACAATTTTATGAGTCTAAAAATCTGAAAGATTGGTCATTGCTGAGTGAATTTGGAAAAATGGGCGACACCAGTAGTGTTTGGGAATGTCCATCGCTCCAAAAAGTACCGACAAATGATGGTTCAGATAAGTGGGTTGTGATGATTTCAAGTGGACATCGTCAAGCCAAATACGTCGGAATGCAGTATTTTGTGGGTGATTTTGATGGAACAACGTTTACTCCCCAAAAACAAAATGAAGTATTGTATGTAGAAGAAGGCAAAGATTTTTATGCGGCCATTCCTTTTTACAATCGACCAAAATCACAGCCAAATCCAATCATTATGGGTTGGATAAACAATTGGGCGTATGCCAATGAAGTACCAACGGAAACATGGCGGGGTGGGTTTTCAGTACCCAGAAAAATATCGCTCTTTATGCAGAACGGAGTATATCAATTAAAACAAACCCCCATTGTTTCGGAGAATATCTTTACGGCGAAATTAAGCTTAAAAAATAATGAAAAAATCAATTTACCTGCGATCAAATCCAAAGCTAATTTATATCGTTTAATCTTGAACATTAAGTTACTATCCGCCAAAGGATTTGAATTAAATTTACTGAAAAACGACGATGAAAAGAGCGTATTAAGTTATGATGTTGCCACGGAAACACTATCCTTCGACCGAACAAAGTCTGGGAAAGCGGATTTTAACACTAGATTTAATAGTATTGAATACATGCAAATAAAACCTAAAAATGGACAATTGAAATTGGATATTTTGGTGGATAGATCAGTCGTAGAAATTTATGCCAATGATGGTGAGAAAGTACTAACTGATCTCGTTTTCCCAACGAAAGACAAAGGGAATGTCGAAATTATTTGGAAGTAATTTTTGCGTTTAATAATTAGGTATTGGGCTATGCCAACAAAATAGTAACTTTATTTTGTTAGCATAGCCCATTTTAATTTTTATTAGGTTTTAGTCCCACAAAAAAGTATTATTTTTGGATTCATAATTTTTTAACTCCACATAAAAGTATAACAACGCATTGTTGTAACTAAATTATTCGAATAAAAACGACTAAAATGACCACTAACACTACCATTTCAAAAAACGCTAAAATCCTCATTGCCGTGGCGGCATTGGGCTATTTTGTGGATGTTTATGACTTAATTCTTTTCGGCGTAATACGTAATTCAAGCCTTGCCAGCTTGGGATTAGATAAGGCGCAGCAACTCGCTCAGGGTCTTTCGCTCTTCAATATTCAAATGGCAGGAATGTTGATTGGAGGCATTTTGTGGGGTGTATGGGGCGATAAAAAAGGGCGAAAATCTGTACTTTTTGGCTCAATTTTGATGTATTCAACCGCCAATGCGCTGAATGGTTTGATTCATGATACGCCTTCTTTGAGTGCTTTAACGCAGTACGGAATTCTTCGGTTCATTGCTGGAATCGGCCTTGCCGGTGAATTGGGAGCTGGTATTACCCTAGTGAATGAAACTTTACCCAAAGAAAAGCGAGGGATCGGAGCGTTGTTGATTGCTGGAACAGGAGCGCTAGGAGCTGTAACGGCAGCTTTTGTAGGAGGATACAGCACTGACCCTGAATGGTGGCGAAATTGCTATTTCATCGGCGGAGGCATAGGATTATTTCTCTTGATTTTGCGTTTAGGAACATTTGAATCTTTACTTTTTCAAAATATTGAAAAAAATATACAAAAAGGCGATTTTCTTAGCCTATTTTCTAATAAGGATCGTTTTATAAAATACCTTTATTGCATTCTCATTGGTTTGCCTGTTTGGTATATCGTTGGAATTTTGGTTTTAGTCGCTCCTGAAATGAGCAAAGTCCTCAATGTGCAAGGTGAAATTTCTGGTGGAAAAACAATAATGTTTTGTTACACAGGACTTTCTCTAGGTGATTTTTTGAGTGGTTTGCTCAGTCAAACTTTGAAAAGCAGAAAGAAAACGATTTGTATTTTCGTAGGAATGTCGGTAATTTTAATGTTTATCTATCTCAACGCTTTCGATATATCTGCCAATAATTTTTATATACTCTGCATGATTTTGGGCTTTTTTGGTGGGTACTGGGCCGTTTTTATCACCATGGCTTCCGAACAATTTGGAACGAATATCCGAGCTACGGTTACCACCACCGTCCCGAATATTGTGCGAGGTGCACTAATCCCAATTACCTTAGGCTTCAGAGCGTTAATGCCCATATATGGCCTTCTGAATTCAGCATTGATTGTGGGTGTAATTTGCTTCAGCGCTTCTTTTTGGGCAATCTCGCAAGTGGATGAGACGTTTTCAAAGGACTTGAATTATATAGAATAAATAAATATTAAATTTTAAAATAATGATGAAACTAATCATCCTGCTTATAATTTTTTCCACCAACACATTCGCACAAAAAGCCATCCGTCTCTTCAATGGTAAGGATTTGAACAACTGGTTTGTGGATGTTCCTGCGATGGATAATGACGCAAAAGCCATCAATCCTTTTCTCATTAGAAATGGTTTATTAGTGAGTTTGGGGGAACCTCAGGGGCATTTAATTACGAAAGACCAGTACGAAAACTATCGTCTTGAAGTGGAATACCGCTTCGCAGGGAAACCTGGAAATTGTGGTGTTCTGGTGCATGCTTCTACTTTGAGAGCACTGTACAAACAATTCCCAAAGTCTATTGAAGTGCAGTTGATGCACGAGAATGCCGGAGATTTTTGGTGTATCACCGAAGATATCAGCGTGCCTAATATGGAAGCAAGAAGAGGTCGAAAAGAAGACTGGGGAAGCGTTGATGGTAAAGAAAGAAGGATTAAAAACCTGACTGATCATTCCGAAAAGCCATTGGGAGAATGGAATAAAATGGTCATTGAATGCCGTGGGGACAGAATCAAAGTGTGGGAAAATGGTGAAGCAGTAAATGATGGTTTTGGCGCAACGGTTCGTAAAGGGCAAATCGCCTTGCAAGCGGAAGGTTCAGAAGTTGAATTCAGAAAAGTAGAGTTAACTCCTTTGAATAAGTAGAAGATTAAATTCTTTTTAGGCCCAGCATGATTCAACCCGTAAATTATTGATAATGATAGCCATACATACAGTCTGTCCTGCCTGCATCGTATCTTACCTCACCATAAAGTAATCTCATTTCAAAAAAATAGTATGAATATCATTCCACTCATGCAACAAGGATTTGCAAGCAGTAGTCGAAAAGTCGCTAAATTAGCGGAGAATTTCGTTGGAGACGAAGTGTTTTTTCGTCCTTACGATAAGGTAAATCATTTGGCCTGGGAAATTGGACATTTGGCTTTCATTCGGAACACAATCATTAAATTATTGAATTCAGGTGAAAAATTGGACATTTACGAAAATGAACGAAATATTTATGCTCCTGGTTCGCCAATTCAACCTAATGAACTGTACGCCTCTATTCCAGAAATTACGGCAATCTTTCAGAAGAGAGGGGAGAAGATTATTGAACTTTTGGCCAATCTAACGGAAGAACATTGGGATGCTGAAAGTCCTTTTAAATTACCTTTTGGCACGACTGTTGGCTCGCAAATTTGGACTTTTTTTATGCACGAAAGCATTCATTTAGGTGAAATTTCTTATTTAAAGAATATTGTTCTTAGGAATAGAGCATAAATTATTTGAAATTTTGTTGGGCGTATCGCTGTATACGCCCTAACATCGGAAACTTATTTTATGATTTTTAAACTACCTACTGTTGTTCAAAGGAATCAAATCCAAAATAGTATCGCTCATCTTATCCAAAATTACCTGTCTATTAAATTTATCAACAAATGCTGTTCTTGTAATAATTTGTGGTTCGTACTTTTCTAAAACTGTAATAAAACTTTCAACATTACCTGGCTCAAAAATTAACACATCCGCTAAATGCTTTTTTATGAATTTTCGAGCGTATCCATTGACGCCCGCCAGAATTGGTTTTTTCGTTGCTCCATATTCAAAAATCTTGGAGGGTAATACTTTTTTAAAAGCTTCAAAATTGTTCAAATGCAAGAATAAAAAATCGCTTTTTTGATAGTATTTTATGAGTTTATCACGGTCAATTGGGTCAAGCAAGTTCACATTATCGATTCCTAAATCAGCCAGTTTTTTCTTTAATCTTCGCTTCGTACTGCCGTCGCCAATAATATTAAAAATGTATTTTCCTTTCAACTTTTTGGCAGCATCGGGAATAATCTTTTCTAAGCCTTGCCCTTCCCCGATATTTCCGGCGTAAGTAATTATTTTTATTGGTTGGGTAATTTTTTCAGGCTCTTTTTGAAAGTCATTTTCCAAAAAAGTATCGTCAATTCCGTTAGTAAAAAAGGTAGTTTTTCCTTCATAAAAGTTGAAAGATTCTTTAAATCCTTCTGAAACTAAATTAAGATGGGTGGCCGATAAAACGCTATACTTTTCTAGGTATTTAATGAATGGAATTAAGAAAAACTTGAAAATTCTGTTATTTACTACCTCAGAAACACCATCCGAAAGAATATCTCTAATATCGAGGTAATATGGCGTTTTGGTTTTCTTGGCAATGATTGCCCCGAGAAATGCTGAGAAAAAACGACCGGAGGAGACAAAAACAAGGTCGTAATGTTGCTTATTGATTAATTTTTTAACACCGATGCAATAATTAAAAAAAGCCAAAGCTTGATTCAAAAAATTGATATTCAAATTAGACATGGCAACTCTATGAATCACGGTATTGCCAGTTTCTTCAAAATTAAGCGTAGTCGGATTTCTGAAGCTTTTATAGCGATTGGGCATGGTAGTTATGACTTCAATGTAATCGTGGCCTCCCAATTTCCGACTCAAAGATTTTACCAATGCCGTGTTGCGAAATGAACAGGCACTTAAATCTGGTGCATAATAAAAAGATAAAATTAGTATTTTCAAGGTGGTTGAATATTTATGGTTGTAGTTACGTTTTTCTTGAAAAACAAAGTTATCATTTTAGTTGAGATTCTTCTGTTAAATTCTTCACTAATGCTACAATTATTTTCGGTAATTGTCATTGCACCGTCAATAACTAGGCTTCCATAAGTAGTGCTGATGATATTTCCTTCAATGGATATTTCAACCGAAGGATGAAAATGAAGAAAAGCTTTTTGTGGGTATTTCGAGGTTCCAATTATTTTATCTTTGATGATAATCTGCTGATAATCAGTTATAAAAGTCCTTTTGTGAATGATGCCAAACTGTCTATAGCCATCGTGTGAGGCGGTAATTTGATGTTGATTTTCTGATAAAATAGTTGCCTTTGCTCTTCGCCCAACTCGAAAACTTGACCACACTTCAGATTGTTCTACGTTACCAATCTGAACAGTATTATGGGCAGCAGTTGAGCGTTCTAATTGACGAGTTTCATTATTTTCGTAGGTGGAAATGCCAGTGTCCACGATGAAAGGTTTTTGATCGACATATAATACAAAATTTAACGTATCAGCATGTGCGTGACCCAGTAAATAATCAGGGCAAATATTCCCAACATCGACCAATAATTCGTAATTTTCATTCCTAAATTTTCTGTACCCACTTGCGGATAATTTTATGGCTGAACCTTTGATATTCAATTGATTAGCGTATTCTGATATTTGTTTTGTATTCGGGGCAATGTTTGTGGCAGCGTCATTTACTAAAGGAATATCTCCATTTTTAAAAGTGATGGTTTGGAGAAAATTTAGACATTTTTCAATCACATTTAGCAAGATTTCACGATCCGAAATAGGCGCTAAAGTTGAATTATTTTCCAACAAATTCCAACAATCCAATAGCCTAAAAAGCATAAGTTGGTGATACATCGGCGAGCGTTCAAAATGTCCACCATCTTCTAAAAATTGTTCGGATAATTCGGTTTTTAAAATGATGTTGGCGATTTTGAAAAATGCTTCATTCCTAAAATAATACGCTCCGAAAAGTATTGAAAATGCATTTTCGAGCAAATGATTTCCCATGAGATGATATTCCAAATTATCGGTTAATCGAAAATATTGCGCCATCAAAAATCCGTCAATTTCTGGGTCTTGGATTTGGAATCTTGTCAGAAATTTTATCCAATTAATTCCCCTTAATGAAGATGGATAAGGTTCTAAACCCGTTTTGAGCGTTGGATAGGCTTGCATGAATTCTCGTATGAGGGCAAGCCCCTGTGTTTGCGAAAGATTTTCTTGATTCAGAAATTCAAAATAATTGAGATTGTAGGCCCATAATTTTCCAAAAGTTTGTTCATCATTCCAATTGATTTGGTTGGCTTCAAAAACTTGCGATTGATTCAAAAAATCAAAGCTATTTTCTTCGGGAAAATAGCTTTGATTGCTCGGAATGGATGGTTTTAGCGTAATTGGAAAGCTTTGTATTGAAATAAATTGTGGGTATTGAAACCGAATAATTTTCCTAGATATTGACCTGATTTTATAGAAAATTCGGTAGTATATTTGGATTGGGCGTAGGTGGATGATTGTGTGGAAATATAGGCGTAGTGTTTTCATAATCAATGCGGAAAGAAGATATAACTCACCCAAATTGCCGTGATAATACTCACTAAATCAGCGGTTAAACCTGCCCAAAGTGTGTAACGAGTTTGCTTGATGCCAACTGAACCAAAATATAAAGCCAGCACGTAAAAAATCGTATCCGATGATCCTTGAAAAACACAAGATAGTCGCCCAGCAAAAGAGTCGGGACCAGCGGCTTGCATCGTACTAATCATCATCGCTCGTGAGCCTCCGCCACTCAGTGGGTGCATCAGAGCCGTTGGCAAAGCATCGGTAAATGCGGTATCAATTCCTAAAATAGCAATGCCACCTTTTATTAGGTCCACAATCATATCCAAGGTTCCTGCATTGCGTAAACAACTGATTGCGACCAACATAGCGACCAAATAGGGAATAATTTTTACCGAAGTCTCAAAACCTCCTTTGGCACCTTCAATAAAAGCATCAAAAATATCCACCTTTTTCCAGACTGCTCCCAAGATGAAAGCTAATACAAAACCGTAGAGAATTACGTTACTAAAAATCTTTGATTGAGTTGTTACTTCTGCTTGTGGTAAACTGGAAAAGTACCATAATGCAAATCCAATAAAAGCGGTAATTCCACCCAACCACGACAGAATAACTTTATCGAAAAGGTTAATTTTTTGCTTGATGGCCACGAAAATCAATCCTGTTAAAGTGGCAAAATACGTGGCAATCAAACAAGGAATAAAAATATCGGCAGGGTCGGCGGCTTTATAGATGGAACGTTGTGCCATGATGCTCAACGGAATCAAGACGGGACCTGCCGAATGTAAAACCAAAAACATAATTTGGGCATTGGAAGCTACTTCTTTGTTGGGGTTCAATTCTTGCAAACTCTGCATGGCTTTGAGTCCGAAAGGAGTGGCAGCATTGTCTAAACCCAACATATTCGCCGAGAAATTCATAATCATTTGTCCACTTGCAGGGTGATTGGGCGGCACTTCGGGGAATAATCTACTGAAAAATGGCCCAATCAGTCTCGATAAAAAGCCAATAGCACCCGCTTTTTCACCAATGGCGAGTAAACCCATAAAAAAGGTCATCACGCCCGCCAAAGGTAAAGCAATTTTCATCACGGCAACTTCGGCAGAATCGAACATTCCGTCCACAATTACCTTAAAAATTTCGTTTTTTTGTTCTTGTGGAATTTCAGGATTTAACCATTTTATGATGGCCGTTATGAAAGCCGCTACAAAAAATAAAAACCACATTGCTGAGAGAGGGCTTTGTTTTTTGAGGGAAATGAAATCTAAAAATTTTTTCATTGGTGGTTTTGTGGGGTTAGATATTTCTGAGAAAATCGTCAAATTTCATGACTTTCCGAAAGCCTTTTTGCATAAGCCTTTATACAAAATATCATCACGGGTCAGAAGAACTAAATCTAATTGCATGGCTAAGGCTGCAAAACTGGTGTCTTTCAAATCTATCTCATGTAATAATTCTGAGGTTTTTTCAAGCGTTTCTTCTGATAAAATATATTTTGGCATAGCCCTAATTTGAGCAAATATATAGTTCGACCATTGCCTTAATTCCTCTTCATTCAATTTAGTGTTTTGAGTAATCACGGGACTATATTTGTCAATTTCTACAATAACGAAATCAGGAGTAATAAATCTATAATTTCTTAAAATCGGACGATAGGCCGCTTTCCCGCTGATGAGTATACTCATCAATATATTTGCATCAATAATGAAATCTGTCATTGTTTGATTAAATTTTTGCTTTTCTCTTGTTCCCAAGCGTTGTTACGAGCCGTTTGCCATTGTGGGTCATTTTCTAAAGCTATCTCATTTATATCTTGCAAGATTTCTTGGACAGAAATTTTGAGATAAAGTTTTTAAACTAACTCTTTTAGATAATTATCAACTTCTTCACAGCCAAATTGTTGCACGAGACTATCTTCTAATTGGATTTTAAATTCAGTCATAATTGTACCATTTTAAATAATTCATTAAATTTAAGGCTTTTCGACAAAAACAGCCTTAATTTTAAAAAATATTCCTTATTACTGCCTAAAAACATGAAAAAACTATTTATATTATTCTCTTTAACCTCCTTTGCCGCCCAACAAAAAGTAAAATCCTTACCCGCCAAAACAAGCCAAATCTGCCAATATGAACAAAAAATGCTTGACCAAGGCTTGGTGAATGTTCAAGAAATTGACGCCAGTATTTTGGTAGAATTGAAATATTCCACAACCGACAATTTCGTTGGTAAAGATGTTTATGGATGTATTAACAGTTGTTTCCTTCAAAAAAAACCTGCCGAAATGCTTTCTAATGCCAATGATTTATTAAAAAGAAACAATGGCAATTATCGACTTTTGGTTTATGATGGTGGGCGACCTTTAAGTAGTCAAAAAGTTTTGTGGAATTCACTTACGCAATATTCGCCCAAACAACGAGCAACTTACGTGGCAAATCCTGCCACTGGATCCATTCATAATTATGGAAGTGCCGTTGATTTGACGATTGCTACCGCAGACGGCACGCCCCTTGACATGGGAACGGGATATGATTTTTTTGGTGAATTGGCGTATCCTAAAATGGAAAGCTATTTTCTGCAAATAGGAAAATTGACGAAACAGCAAATCGCAAATCGCCATTTGCTTAGAAGTGTTATGAAATCTGCAGGATACATGCCAATCGAGTATGAATGGTGGCATTTTAATGCTGTCTCTCGCCAAAAGGCTAAACAGATTTATAGAATAATCCAATGAATTTTGAGACATGAGTCCCGAGGAATGAGAATTTATGGGTCGTTGTTTGACAATTTCTCTAACTTAATTCTCATCGTGCCCTGTTTGAAGCCATCAAATCATTCAATTTTGAGATAGCGGCGCTCGTAAATAGGCACTGCTTATTTTTAGAGAAGGATGTAAAATGTTGGAAATTAGGTAATTTTGTTAATTGTTATGGTCTTTGAAATGATAAGCATGATGATAAATTACCAAATTCCGAATGCTCAATTTTAATTAAACATTAAAAATTGAGCATTTTACATCGATAATTACAAAATTCTCAATTTCCATTTATCCATGAGAGACAGCCGTTTATCCCAAACATTTTTAAATCAAAAATTATCGGTCGTAACATTGAATCATCAAATGACTAACGCCATGAATCGCATCCCATTATTTCTGTTATTAATTATTTCCTTGGCTTTCCACTCGAAGGCTCAAAACGCCGTTCAAGCCAGTGGTAACGAAACCAAATTGGGCTTGCAAGAAGCTGTAAACATTGCCCTAAAAAACAATATTTCCGTAAAACAAAGCGACAACCAAGTTTTATTGAATGCTTTGCTACTAAATCAAGCCAAGTTTAACCAGCTGCCCAATGCCAGTGGAACAATTAGTGAGTATTTTAACTTTGGACGTAGTCTTGACCCTTTTACGAACACTTATGTAGCTCGGAACATAAATTATAATCAAATCAATCTGACGGCCAATGTAACTATTTATAACGGCCTTCAACTAAAAAATACGATTGCACAAAATGATATTCTTTTGAAAGCAACGCAGTTTGATTTACAGGCGATGAAAGAGAATATTTCTCTACAAGTGGTTCTGGCATATTTAAATATCATGAATGCCGAAGACCAACTAAGTATTTCGCAAACACAAACGGCCGTGACGCAACTACAAATTGATAAAACAAATAAATTAGTAAAGGCCGGATCATTAGCGCAATCTAATTTATTTGATTTAAAGGCACAGCTAGCCACCGAAGAAGCAACGGTAATCAACAATCAAAGTACCTTGGATTTGGCTAAATTAACCCTTATACAATTACTCAATGACAGGACGGTCACGAGTGTAAAAGTAGAAAGAATTTCTGTCCCTACTCCCGCAACCGGTGGATATGAAGTTTCGATTGATAAAATTTATGAAGTGGCAGAGGAAAGCCAGCCAACCGTGAAAGCCGCAGATTTAAGAATCAAAGGAGCCGATAAAAGCATTGAAGTTGCCAAATCCGGCTTCTTGCCAATTATTACGGCAAATGCTAATTTTGGCGCTAACCAGTCCAACGCACAAAAGAATTATATCGCTAATGGCACTACACAGCAAAATTTAGGTATCGTAACGTTTAATGGTCAAGATATCCCTCTAATTGTTTCGCAAACTAAATACGCAGAAAATGGCACAATTAGCTATTTTGACCAATTATCAAACACCGCAAATTACGGCTTTGGGATAAACGCATTCATCCCAATTTTTAGCAAATTTAATAATAAAACATTGGTGACTAGAGCTAAAATTCAAAAAGAAAATGCTAATTTGAACGCTCAACAAGCCCGCTTGACATTGAGACAAAATATAGAAACGGCTTATACCAATTTGACAAATTCAGCCAAAAGATACGATGCCTTTGTAGTTCAGGTTGCGGCTTTGGAAGAATCATTCAGAGCTGCCGAAAGCCGTTTCAATGCCGGAGCAATAGATTTTGTAAGTTATAGTTTGCAAAAAACAAACCTAGATAAAGCAAAAGGTAATCTTGTTCAGGCAAAGTACGATTTTATTTTTAGGACCAAAATTTTAGATTATTATCAAAATAAACCGCTTACCTTTTAATTGAGTGATTTGTGATTGAGTGAATCTGTAATTTATAGAAATCGTTATTATTTTCCCATTCACTTAACTCACTAACTCACTAAATCATAACTAATTATGGCAAAGAAATCTTCAAATAAAATCTGGTGGATACTCGGGGGAGTGATTGTCGTTTTGGGCACTGGCTTAGGCATTGCCAAACAAAAGGGATTGATCGGAAAAGAACCCTCTACGGAAGTTGAATTTACAAAAGTAAAGCTAGCTGATATCGTTGAGCGTGTGTCTGCTTCCGGAAAAATTCAACCCGAAATTGAAGTAAAACTCTCACCAGATGTATCTGGGGAAATTGTGGGTTTGTACGTAACAGAAGGTGATTCCGTACGTGCTGGACAGTTATTGCTAAAGATTAAACCCGACAATTATGAGTCATTACTGGCTCGAGCCGAAGCGCAGGTAAATTCATCAAAAGCATCTGTTGAACAATCAAGGTCGGGACAATCTCAGTCAGAATCACGTTTGCTGAAAGCCAAAATTGATTACGACCGTAACAAGAAGTTGCACGACGATAAAGTTATTTCCGATGCTGATTTCGATCAGTTTAATTCCCAATATTTAGTAGCAAAACAAGATGTTGAATCAGCAAAAGCCAATGTTTTGGCGGCAACGTTCAACGTTAAAAGTTCGGAAGCGGCTTTAAAAGAAGCACGGGCTAATTTAACGAAAACGACTATCTATGCGCCTCAAAGTGGAACCGTTTCAAAACTCAATGTTGAATTGGGTGAGCGTGTCGTTGGAACTTCGCAAATGGCTGGTACTGAATTACTGAGAATTGCCAATTTGAATAAAATGGAAGTTAGAGTAAACGTAAATGAAAATGATATTACCCGTGTTTCGATGAATGATACTGTCATAGTTGACGTAGATTCATACAGTGCTTCGGGACGTAAGTTTAAAGGTGTTGTTTATGAAATTGCGAGTTCTGCCAACGGATTAGGAACTGCCGCTGCTGCTACCGTTTCGAGCGATGCCGTAACAGAATTTGAAGTAAAAATTAGGGTTTTACGTTCTTCATATTCAGATTTGATTGTTGGAAAGCGTTCATATCCTTTGAAACCTGGCATGACGGCTTCGGTAGAAATTATTACTGACCGGAAAAATGGCGTTTTGTCAGTACCATTAGCTACCGTCACCACCCGTGACCCAACACTGAAACCAGAGGAAGTCGATAAAAAAGATGGTGAACAAGATAACAATCAGGAGCCAGAAAAGGTTATTAAGAAAGACAAGATAAAGGAAGTGGTTTTTCTCATGGATAAAAATGGTAAAGCAAAATTAAGAGAAGTGAAAACAGGGATTTCTGATTTTGAAAACATCGAAATTTTGTCGGGTTTGAAAGAAGGAGAAACCATTATTTCTGGACCTTACATTACCGTTTCCAAAAAATTGAAGGAAGGGGAATTAGTAGCTAAGAAGAAAGCTGAAGAGAAAAAGAAGTAATCATTCTTATAAAACAATAAATTTAGTTTGGTTTAGGGTTTATGAAAAAGCCGTCTCAGAATGTCTGGGGACGGCTTTTTTGTGGGGTTACCATAAAGAATATTAATTTTCTAAATCTTCCAATTCAATTCCAAATTTAAACAATTGTATGTATAATGACCCCAAAGAAATTCAGCATAAATTGGATTTATTACTTTTGGCGTTAGCGAAGGTAAAAGTAGAAAAAGAAAAAAATGAAATAGAAATTTAATATTGGCGAGAAAAAGCTGAAAATTAAACCCAAAAAAGCCGTCTCAGAATGTCTGGGGACGGCTTTTTTGGGTATTTATGAAGCAACGGGGGGCTTCCGACTCCACCAACTCGAAAGCATTGAGCCTGTCGCATTCATAATAGGGCCAAAAAGTGCGGCGGCGAGTCCTAAAGTAGCAATTTTACCTAATTGATTGGCTAAACCAGAAGCTAATCCAGCATTTTGCATACCCACTTCCAGTGCCACCGTCCGACAATCCTGTTCTGACATTTTCAATAATTTTGCACTCGTGTACCCCAAAAAATATCCGCCAATATTGTGCATGAGCACTGCCATAATTAACATTCCTCCGACGGCTTGTAAGGATTTTTGACCAGATGCCGTAACGACCACTATCACAACGCCAATCCCAATCATCGAAAGATAAGGCAATATTTTTTGTAGTTTTTTTGATAAATCTCCAAAAAACTGGTTTAAAATATAGCCAAATCCAATGGGAATAATCACAATTTTAGTGATGTCCCAAACCATATTCCAAAAATTAATTTCAATGAGTCCTCCACCTAAAAATTTCATGAGAAGGGGGGTAAGAAATGGCGCCAATAAGGTAGAAATCGTTGTGATTGTTACGGACAAAGCTACATTTGCCTTCGCAATCATGCACATGACATTAGAAGCTAATCCGCTTGGGCAACAGCCGATTAATAGGATTCCAGCGGCAATTTCAACGGGAAAATTAAATAAATGGGCGATGACAAATCCTAAAAGTGGCATAAATACAAAATGACAAACCGTCCCAATAAAAACCGATTCAGGTGACTTGAAAACCTGCGCAAAATCATCGGCTGAAACGGTTGTTCCCATGCCAAACATGATGATTTGAAGCATCGGTAAAATTAAAACACTGGATTTTGTTCCGTTAAATTCAAGGAAAAATTGTGGGAAATTATAGGCAATAATGACTGCCAAAATAATACAAATTGTGTATAAATAATCTTTCATCGTTTATGAAGTGATTAGTGAATTTATTGCATTGCAATTTATCTTTAGTGACAAATATACACGAAAAAAGGCTTCCTTGAAACCAAAGAAGCCTTTTGAAATGAAAATCTATTTTCTAATTTACCCCACCAATTCTTTCAAATCCTCATCGTTCAGTTGTTTTCTAACATCTGCCATCAGTAAAAAGCGGGTGTAAAGTTTGTCTAATTCTGACTTTTCAAAATCAAAGCCAATTAACTGTAAACGGTGACGGAGGGCAGCACGACCCGAACGTGAAGTCAAAACAATGGCTGATGAAAGTACGCCTACATCTTCTGGTTTCATAATTTCATAGGTCTCTGAATGCTTCAAGAAACCGTCTTGATGAATCCCCGATGAGTGTGCGAAGGCATTGGCACCTACGATTGCTTTGTTCGCTTGCACGGGCATACCCATCAAATTAGAAACAAACGTTGAGAATGGATATAAATGTTGGGCATTAATATCGGTATGAAAACCTAAATCTTTATGAACGTTCAAAATCATGGCAATTTCTTCCAGAGCGGTGTTGCCCGCTCTTTCCCCGATTCCATTGATGGTAACTTCCACTTGTCTGGCTCCTGCTTGAATCCCTGCAATGGTGTTGGCAGTTGCAAGCCCTAAATCGTTGTGGTTGTGCATCGAAATCGTTGCCTTATGGATATTTGAAACGTTTTCAAATAAATAGTTGATGCGTTGAAACATCTGATGGGGCAATAAATAACCCGTTGTATCAGGAAGATTGACCACCGTTGCACCGGCTTTAATCACGGCTTCAATTAATTTGGCTAAAAATTCTAAATCTGCACGACCCGCATCTTCCGCAAAAAATTCTACGTCTTCCACGAATGATTTGGCGTATTTTACGGCCCAAACCCCACGTTCCAACATTTCTTCACGAGTAGCATTAAATTTATGAATAATGTGCGAATCCGAAGAACCTAAACCAGTGTGAATTCTTGGAAATTTGGCGTGCTTCAAAGCCGCCGCAGCTGCATCAATATCTTCTTTTTTGGCACGAGTCAACCCACAAACCGTGGCATTTTTTACCAATTTCGAAATGGCTTCAACCGAACGAAAATCGCCAGGTGATGAAATTGGAAAACCTGCTTCAATAATATCTACGCCTAAGCTTTCGAGTTGTTCGGCAACTTGCAATTTCTCATCGGTGTTCAATTGACAACCAGGCACTTGTTCGCCGTCACGTAAAGTTGTATCGAATACTTGAATTTTCTGACTCATGATTTTGTATTATTTGTTTTTTTCTTAGTCAAAAATACATTTCTCCTGCTTAAAAAACAAATTCTTGAATATGGGACTTTAGAATTAAAATCTAAATACTATTAAAAAATTGACATAAAATAGATTAATATGTCTTTTTATTTAATATTATTAGATATATAATCTAATATTGTGTAAAATAATGTATAAATATTTTTTGATAAATATTTTTTGCAATAGTACATTTTAAAGATTTTAGAAATTGATTTTATTATTTTTTCTTGAAAATTCTGGACATATTTCATGTAAATTTTCATTAAAAATTAATTTATGTTTGAAGATGTTGCACTAGCGTTGAACACCCGAAAAACGTTTTCGTTTTACGAATAAATGCATTAAAAATGCTTGTCAGCAATGGAATGGTGAATCTTGCGGCGTAGTAAAAACGGTTTTGGAAAAAATTGAAGAGAAATATTGGAAAGCGGAACTTCCCACTTGTGGAATTAGAGAAACTTGTCGCTGGTTTTTTCAGGAAGGATCCAATGTTTGCAAAGTATGCACTTTAGTTCACTATTCTTACGCAGAGTAAAATTTTTAAAATTAAAAGCAGCTCAATCTTGATGAGTTTAAACATCAAAATTGAGCTGCTTTTCATTACTGAGAACCGCTACATTACATCCTTTAAAACCCCGTTTTTTTCTTTAGCAACCGTCAAAATTAACTCGGCAATCAATCCAGTCCAGCCCGTTTGGTGAGCCGCCCCTAAACCTTTTCCAGTATCACCGTCAAAGTATTCATTGAAAAGAATTAAATCTTTAAAATGAGGGTCAGATTGCATTTTTTCATAATTTTCGTATACTGGGCGCCTTCCTTTATCGTCTTGCGTGAAGATTTTTATTAAGCGTTCTGAAAGGCTAATGGCAGCCTCCTTGATACTTACCATATTGCCTGAATCAGTCGGATATTCTACTTCATAATCGTTCCCATAATACGTTTGGAATTTCAACAATGAATCGACCAACAAGAAGTTCATGGGAAACCAAATTGGGCCACGCCAATTGGAATTTCCGCCAAACATATTCCCGGTAGATTCCGCTGGTGTATAATCTACTTTCAAAACATCGCCATTAATAAGTAATTGATACGGATTGGCGAGATGGTATTTTGATAAAGAACGAATCCCAAAATCAGATAGAAATTCCTTTTCGTCAAACATTCGCTTCATAATCATCTTCATACGGTGTCCTCGCAGAATTGCAAGCAAACGGTTTTCACCTTTTCCAGATTCATACCAGCGAGAAATTAATCCTGCCAAATCAGGGCGATTATTCAATACCCATTCCACCCTACGCTTGAAATCTGGCAGTTTTTCCAACATTTCGGGTGTAAGAATTTCAACGGCAAATAGTGGAATTAGTCCTACCATCGACCTGATTTTCAATAGCTTACTATCATTGTTAGGTAGATGCAGCATATCGTAATAAAACTGATCTTCTTCATCCCAAAGGCTCACATCATCGCCTCCCAACGACTGCATAGCGCCCGCAATATGCAAGAAATGCTCAAAGAATTTGGAAGCCATATCCTGATAAACGGGGCGCTCTAACGCAATTTCGCAGGCAATTCTCAACATATTTAAACTATACATGGCCATCCAACCTGTGCCGTCGGCTTGTTCCAAACGGCCACCCATGGGTAAAGTAGAAGAACGGTCAAAAACCCCGATATTATCCATTCCCAAGAAGCCACCGCCAAAAACATTATTGCCTCCCTCATCTTTCAAGTTGACCCACCAAGTGAAATTAAGCAACAATTTATGGAAAATTCTTTCTAAAAAAGCAATGTCTCCTTTGCCGTTCATTTCCTTATCAATCTCATAAACTTTCCAAGTTGCCCATGCGTGAACGGGGGGATTCACGTCCGAAAATGACCATTCATAAGCAGGAATCTGCCCATTCGGGTGCATATAATATTCCCTCAGCACAACGGCTAATTGCCTTTTCGCAAAATTGGGGTCAACCCGTGCTAATGGAATGGCATGGAAAGCTAAATCCCACGCCGCAAACCACGGATATTCCCATTTATCAGGCATCGAAAGAATATTGGCAGCATATAAATGTCTCCAATTCGCATTTCGTCCGTGTTTATGATACCCTGAAGGTTCGGGCATGGCTGGGTCGCCTTTTATCCATTCATTTACGTTGTAGTAGTACCACTGTTTTGTCCACAACATGCCTGCATAAGCCTGGCGTTGAATTTTTAATAATTCTTCATCTTTTACATCTTCCTGAACTTCCTCGTAAAAAATATTTCCTTCCCGAATTCGCTTTTCCATGGTGTCTTCAAAACCCCCAAAAGGCTCAACAATCGAGTGGTCAACCAAACGTAAACGAACCGTTACGGACTCCCCCGCTTTTACGATTTTCTGGTATTTAGCGGAAGCTTTCGTGCCAATATTGTTGGGATTAACTACTTTTTCATTGCCTTCCACGATATACTCATTGATACCATCTTTGGTGTAGGGAGAAAAATTAGGGACGCCATAGAGTCGCTCAAAATTACTTTCATTTTCAGTAAAAAGCAGTTCCTCAGCGTCCTCACAGTAGAGTTTAAAAATGCCAACATTTCTGTTATCAATCTCAATTGCTTTGTTTGAGATTCCCCTCATCATGGGTTTATATTTGAAATTATCGTAACCCCAACTCCAAGTATTTCTGAACCAAACCGTTGGCAGAATCGTCAGAGGCGCATCTGTTTTGCTTCGATTATGAGCCGTTATTTTGATAAGAATATCTTGTTCATCTGCTTTGGCATATTCAATAAAAATATCAAAATATTCATCTTTTTCAAAAATTCCCGTATCAAGTATCTCATATTCAGGCTCAATACGAGAACGCTTGCGACTTTCGGCCACTAGTTGATCGTAAGGATAAGCTTGTATCGGATACTTATAAAGCATCTTCATGTAGGAATGGGTAGGCGTGGAATCGAGGTAATAGTATAACTCTTTCACGTCCTCTCCATGGTTTGAATCATTGCCAGTTAAACCAAAAAAACGTTCTTTAAGAATGTGGTCATTGTGATTCCAAAGTGATAGCGCAAAGCAGATATGTGATTTATTATCGGAAATGCCCGCAATACCTTCTTCTCCCCAACGGTAGGCAACCGAACGTGCCATATCGTGCGAAATGGCATTCCAAGCGTCCTGATTTGGGGAATAATCTTCTCGAACAGTTCCCCATTGGCGTTCTGACAAATAGGGTCCCCATTTTTTCCATCCTTTATTATCTTCACGAGTGTTTAATCGTAGTTTCTCTGCATTATTAATTTTACTCATATTTTTATTATATGTAACCGCTCCTTTTATTTTTAGTAATTATTTATTTTGTATGTCTGATGCAAATATGTGCAAATATTATCAAATAGCTTGCAAAATTATGCATATCGACATTCAAATTTAATTAAAACCCTTTCACGATTGTCTAAATGTAAACAATAATATGGTTAAAAAGTAAAAATAATACCATCGTATTCGTTTCCATTATACCTTTGAGGTCAAATTAATAAATCCAATGAATCATAAAAACTACGTAGCCTTATTGTTTTTGACACTCATCAGTATCAAAACAATTCTTGTGCCAGTGGTATATTTGGATTTTGAATTGAGAAAGAATTATATCATCCATAATCTTTGTGAAAACCGTTTCAAACCCCAATTAAATTGTAATGGAGCCTGTTATTTGGCAAAAAAATTACATAAAATTGCGGAAGATAATGCTACTAAAGAAACGCAAAAACATAGCCAATCAATAAAAAAAATCATGGAAGAAGTTTTTGAAAC
>Ga0114959_10001111_pt1 | contig 24281 bp, 42 predicted proteins | sample C_130625_EF_Meta_FD_87317 | JGI IMG/M metagenome (GOLD analysis project Ga0114959, IMG submission 87317) | Freshwater microbial communities from Lake Croche, Canada to study carbon cycling - C_130625_EF_MetaG | ecosystem: Environmental > Aquatic > Freshwater > Lake | place: Lake Croche, Canada... | reverse complement strand
GGTTGACCAAAAATCATTTTGGTTGTATAATACTTGTATTGTAACGCAAAAAGGAGTAGGAAATGGCAACAGCAATTTACGAATCACTAACAGCTCAAGAGAAACGTGAAGTGGGCATGTACGGTGTCACAGTAGCTGGCATGCGTGAATCTGTTGAAAGTTCGTTGACTTTCAAGCTGTCCGGTCCTGCAATGATAGTTGCTAGCATGATGAGCGATTGTCAGGAGATGATGGCTTACGGTCCTTATGATTCAGACACCCTGGCCAATATCCAGGAAGATCAGCGCCAACTGCTGAATCGTGCCAAGTGGGTACTCATTGAGTACATCATGGGTCAGAAATAATCACACATTAATAGGAGTTATAACATGACAGTATCAGAATTGATTCAACAACTACAAGCCTGTGATCCTAATATGAAAGTTCATTTTAGTTATAATTGTGGTGACTACTGGCGTACTACAGTGGCTCCCACAGTAGATCGTGTGGAAGAAGCCTCAGTGAAATTTTCAGACTATCACCGCATGCACAAACTGATTGATGAGTACGGTGAAGACGGAACAGAGCCTGTGGTTGTAATCAGTTAAGGGGTTGATCATGAACGAACGAATTAAACAACTTGCTGAACAGGCTGGTTTGAATGATGCTTATATGAATTTTGACCACAAATACTTCGCCCAGTTGATTGTGCGGGAATGTTTAGGCATTGTACATGATGCTGAACGAGGTGGTAGTAATGAAATATGGGACAATGCTGCATTGTCCTGGAACAATGCCTTGAAGTTTATTAGACGAGATTTACAAGAACATTTCGGAGTTGAAGAATGAAAGTAGTGATTAATCCCTGTTATGGTGGCTTTGGTCTTTCCAATGAAGCCTTTGAAGAATATAAGCAGAAAGCCAATATTACAGATCCAGACTTCTACTATTTCGACATTCCTCGTACCTGCCCTATCCTGGTTGAGATGGTAGAGCGTATGATGAGCGACACAATCAACACTTGCTATTCTGATCTCAAAGTCATCGAGATTCCTGATGATGTAGATTGGCAGTTGGAAGAGTATGACGGTGCCGAATGGATTGCCGAGAAACACAGAACTTGGACCTGGAAAGAGTGATATGAAAATTGTAACTACTGCACTGCCTGAGGTACTAATTTTAGAGCCGAAGGTATTTGGGGATGATCGCGGATTTTTCTTTGAAAGTTTTAATCAACAAAAATTCCAACAAGCAACTGGATTAGATGTTAACTTTGTTCAAGATAATCATAGCAAATCTTCTCAAGGCGTTTTAAGAGGACTTCATTATCAAATTCAAAACCCTCAAGGAAAATTGGTTAGAGTTGTAGAAGGTTCTGTATTAGATGTTGCAGTTGATATTAGGCGCTCATCACCAAACTTTGGCAAATGGGTCGGGGTTGAATTAACATCCGAAAATAAACGTCAGTTATGGGTTCCGGAAGGCTTTGCGCATGGGTTCGTTGTTCTTAGCGAATCTGCTGAATTTTTGTATAAGACTACAGACTATTGGTATCCAGAATATGAACGTAGTTTGCTTTGGAACGATCCAACTATAAACATTCAATGGCCAATTGGTAATCCAAAATTGTCTACAAAGGATATAGCAGCCTATACTATAGACCAAGCAGATGTTTTTGAATAGGAGAAATTAATGAAAATTGTTTTTGATAAAGAAACCATGCCTGATGAACTTTATAATGCTTTATTACAGCATTTTGTCAACGAAGCAGTGGCTCAAGGCGTTATAGTAACTAAGCATACACAATTTAATGAATGGATTGTTGAATGTGAAGTCAATGAAAGGATTCATTGACATGAACTAGTTGCTATATTGGGGGATTTATGAATCAAAAAGACAAGGTCATGCAAGTAAAAGAATTATGGTCAAGAGGAATAAAAGCTCCAGATATTGCAATTCGGTGTCATATGTATTTGGATGATGTGGTCTATATCATCAATCATTTTTTAGTTTGACACAAATTTTTATTCCTAAATTAAACATCAATAAATATTTTTTTTTAGGAATTTATGAAGACACTAGATAATGTTTCACTAGTGATAGTGGATTGTGTTGAGTATAAAAGTGCCAAATTAAGTTTGGAACACTGTAGGGCGGATATTAAATTTGGGGAAGTTAAACTATTAACCCATTTTGATATTGATGACCCAGCTATTGAAAAAATTCCAAAAATCTCCAGTAGAGAAGAATATTCTCTTTTTATAGTTAGAGATCTAGCCAAATATTTTAGTAAAGATTTTGTGCTAGTGGCACAGTGGGATGGATTTGTCTGGCATCCAGACCTTTGGGATGATGAATTTTTAAAATATGATTATATAGGTGCTCCTTGGTATCCAGATCAATTACAACCAGGGGTTCCCAAAAAATTCATTGTTGGTAATGGTGGATTTAGTTTAAGAAGTCATCGATTACAACAATTCCTTCAAGATAATTTTGACAACCTTTTATGGCATAAAGCTGAGGATGTTGTTATCAGTCAATTTAATAGAAGTTATTTAGAATCAAATGGGTTTACGTTTGCCCCACATGATGTCGCAGAGAAATTTGCTCTGGAAAACGGCCCAATGCGTCAAGCATTTGGTGTACATGCTAGGGTTAAATTAGTAGCACCCAAATAAGGTATTTTTAAAAATTATGAATCCAATTAAAAACAAATACACATTCACCACGTCGGGTGAAAAACGGTTAAATCTCACACTTGATCCATTTGCTATTATTTTAAATTCTTTAGCTATGGGGGACGTTTTGGCTGCGGCACCAGTAGTTAAGTATATGGTGGATAATTATTATACCGACCCTAGCTCTTACTTACTTGTGGCCAAAAAATTATTTAGGCCATTTTTCCCATTTATACCAGATAGCAATTTTAAGGATTTTGACTCCAAGGATGAAACATTCTGGGGAATACCAAATGGATTTGCAGCCAGTATGTTGAATAAAAAAAGTGAAGGTGTATTTGTTAGGAACACGCCTAAAGCTCTACATTTGAGTCATTTTTCGTCACTAAGATTCTGTGATACCATAATTCCATTGTCTGAATTAAATTATGTGCCCTTAGACCCAGTGGATGTTTCGAAATTTAATGTTGATTTTTCTAAGGCTGTGGTATTAATCACCTCTTATAGAGATGATACTAGGATGTGGCATCCTGAACATGTTCTCGGAGTGGCCAAATGGTTAAAGTCAAAAAATCTAATACCAGTATTTGTTGGTAAAACTGATATGGATTTAGATTTAGCAAAAAAGGATTTAATACCAAAATCCAGTTTAGCGCAAAATGTTGATGAGTTTGGAGTTGATCTAAGAAACAAAACAACCATTCCAGAATTAGCATCTATTATGTCACAGTCTCTGGCAGTGTGTGGGGTAGACAGTGGTCCTATACATTTGGCTGGTACAACCACAACTCCTATTATTTGTGGTTATACTTCGGTGGCTGCTGAGTATCGAATTCCATCTCGAGAAAAAGGTAAAACCTATGCAATTGAACCAAATATAGAATGTATTGGTTGTGAAAGTCGTTGGCGAGCCAATTATTGGAATTTTGAAAAATGCTATTTGGGGCATATTGATTGTTGTAAACACTTAACAGCAGATCGATATATTGATATTTTGAACAGTATTGTATAGCAATTAAATCGTGTTGTCCAACATAAATATTTTTATGGGAACACAACATTGGTTTGATTATGTAAAAAGCTGCTATGATCTCGTAATTGAAAGCGAAGGATTTTCAGATATCATCTTAGATAATGATATAGAAGCCTATGTTGTGCATCTAATGGCACGCAATTTTCAAAGAACTGATATTGGCGAAATTGCAATAGCATTGAAAATGTTAGAAGCAGTAAATTCAAATGAAAGATCAAATCTCCTATCTGTAGCTGATGAATGTTTGTTGATCCATAGTTATCCTTTTAAAAGGAGTCGTTGGCCCACAAAAACTTATTATATAGATATGGGAACAACAGCATATGGGTTAGCTGGACATGTTATGGAACAGCATTTTATGCCAGCTAGCCGAGTATTGTCTGCTATTTTTGGCAGGACTAGTTTAGGAAATACGACAAATATAAGTTATAATTAGCAATCAATGTGAATGATTGAAGGCGTGCGATAAAGAAAACTCAGCCACTTTTGCCTAACTGTTAAGGTAATAAGACCCTCATATCCCTGTACCAAACTGAATTTCGGGTTGGCGTGCCTCCTGGCCGAGGATGAACATATTGGAGGGGAGGGACGAAAGCGTGAACCCTCTTAAACATGTAACAGTGCCTTCAATCATTCCTATAATAAATACACATATCTGGAGAATTTAAGATGTGTGTAATTGTGGGAAAATATTTTGATGATTTAGGGTGGGTTGGTGTCAAAAATCGTGACAGAAACTATATACCTAAAATCAGCTTTAAAAAGCAAATACAAGACACAGTTGAGATTCTCTATTTTTGGGATGACATAACTCAATATAGCGAAGGTTTAAATTCTTCTGGCGTATGTGTTGTTAGTGCTAGTCTAATGGTAGCGGATGACGAAAAAGAAATCGAAGTTAGAGCAAAACGACCAAGCCGTGATGGCATTAAAATAAGACATGCTTTGCAATTTGCAGATGTAAAAGCTGTGGCAATGGATCTTATCAAAAACAAACTCACTGGCAGTACTATGATTTTTGATCAAGAAACTATGATTCTCTTAGAGGGTGCCTGGACTGATTATAGCAAACAAGATTATGAATATAAGGTTGAAATTATACCACATGATAAAACAGTAGCGAGAACCAATCATGGAATTTGGTTACCGGGCGCCGGCTATCAAAGAACCGGCGATGATGACAGTGAAACAGCAAGCAGAATAAGTTCAGAATCTAGACTAGCTATTGCAAAATATATTGTGGAAGCTGCTGCTGACCCACAGGATTTAATAGATGACTTATGTAAAACATATATTGATAATAGTCAATTAAATGTTTTTAGAACTACATCTGAAACAAAGAAAATGAGAACCACAGCACAGTTGATGATGATACCATCTGAAAACACTCTATATGTGCGGCCCGTCCAAAGTCATATGACATTTGACTTTTGGGAATTAAATCACCCCAAACATAAAACTTGGGTTGAATTATTGAGCAATAGAGCATTGTATGTTAAAAATGGCGCTCTTGACCTTGACGACAATTTGACCCACGATTAAATACGCTTGACGTATTATTAATTTTTTGTTAAACTAGCTAAATAGTTTACAAACTTTAGATTATTATGGTCCATTTTTATTTCTGCGATGATGTGCATAAGCCCAATCTCTGCATGATTACGGATTATTTTTGGTTTAAAGAAAACTACATGCAGTTAGCTGAATGGTGTCTAAATAACGATGCCAAAATTCACACCGATGATCCAAAAATGATTTTGTTTCCCAATGAAGAAACAAAAATGTTATTTCTATTATCTTGGTCATAAATCATGTCGGACCGATTTCTTATTGTTCATCCCGGAAATCCTGATGAGGGAACATTAGTTATTTTAAGTGACCATATTTTTTGGAGTCAGCATGAACCGGAATTGGTTGAATGGTGTTTGGAACACCACGCCTGGCATCAAGGCATGACTGTAACAATCAATAAAGAATCCACAGTAACTTTGTTTTGTTTACGTTGGGGTTGACTTACTGAGATTTTGATAGTATAATAGATATTATGTCTATTAGCCATAAATTCGTTTGGAGTGAGATTCCGAATCAAAAATATCGGCATGTTCTTCGTGCTAGTATTGCGTGGGTTGAATTGGGGTCACGGGAAAGTGATCTATCAATCATTAGCCAATGGTGTCAAGAACATAATTGTGGCCGTAGGACTAGTTATGATCAATTTGTATTTAAAAATCAACAACAAATAACTATGTTTTTATTGAAGTGGGCATGAAAAACAATCTTGGAGATCTTTATGTAGCCAGTGTAATGGCACCTGGTCCTAGACTAGGTGGAGTAGTAGAAGCCTATCGTGGATGGCAAACTTGTATAGACTGGTGTGTTGACCAGTTTGGTGGCAGTCCTAATCGGTCATGGCGTTATGTGGGTGATGGTGTGTTTGAGTTTGAGCGTGAACAAGATTGCACTTGGTTTTTATTGAGATGGGCATGAGATACAGAATTATGGTAACTTGGCGTGATGCTGACAGTTGGCGGGAAATGCAGCATTGGCTTGACAAAAATGTTGGAAAAGGTAATTGGAGATTTGAATTTCGGGGAATTTCGGTTTCTAACAGGAACCAGAGATATATTGATCTCGACAATGAGCAGATGGCCATTATGTTTGCGTTGAAATGGGGGTAATGTGAGTACTGCTATGACAACCATAAACATACCTTGGACCAAAGGTGATACTGTATCTAATTGGGATGAAGTCTGTGCCTGGGCCATTGAGAATTTTGGTCTCCCTGGTGATAGATATATGACCAGATGTTCAGAGCATAGTATGGATTTCATATTCAATGATGAAAAAGATGCAGTATTTTTTGCTTTGGGTTGTGTAAAATAATTCTTGACAATATGTGTAAATAGTGTTACACTTGTTATAAGTTAATATTTGATGAAAAAATTAGTTATATTAGTCGCTGTTCTGTTGGCATTTAATGCATCGGCAGCAAAGAAAAAGTCGGATCATAAACCAAAACCCAGCTTGCCTGAAAGCAGTATTTTTGTGATTGATCAAAATGCAAATAATGTGGTATTAGAAAAAAACTCTAATCTAGTTAGGCCAATTGCTAGTATTACTAAGTTGATGACAGCTATGGTAGTTTTAGACCAAAATCCAATCATGTCTAAAAAAATACCAACAGCCTATTCAAAAAATGGCCGAGTTGTTAAAGAACAGTCAATTCAAGACCTGTTTACTCTTATGTTGGTTAAAAGTGACAATTCGGCTGCCGAAACGTTGAGTAAAAGTTTCTTCCCAACAAGAAAACAATTTATTGACGCGATGAACGAAAAGTCTGTTTATTTAGGTATGTTGACTGCATATTTTGCTGATCCTACTGGGATAAGTGCTGAGAATAGCGCCAGCGCACAAGATGTGGCTAAGTTGGTTGCGGCTGCTGGAATTTACCCAGAAATACGTAGTGCGGCTAGCTTAAAAAACTTCGAACTTGCAGTTAACGAAGGCGGTAAAAAGAAACAAACCGTTGTCATTAGAAATACCAATTATCGAATCTTATTTGAATTTGATAATATCAAAGTAAGTAAAACTGGGTTTACTAGTCGTGCTGGCCGTTGCCTAGCGTTATTAGTTGAACAGCAAGGGAATCAATATGCTATTGTGATTTTGGGTCAACCAGATCCTATCAAAAGAGATGCCGTGGCAAGAGATTTAATTAACAACCATCTAAACTAACTTTTATGATATTGATTTCCGACAAAAATGCCATGCTGGCCGCAGAATGGTGTCAAAACAATTTATCAAAGGATTCTTGGCAAATAACCACACGTTGGCCAAATCCAGGAGTTATATTTAAAATTTCAGACCACCAAATGGAAATGATATTTCGATTAAAATGGATCTAAATCACATTGACAAATAATCAAAAAAGTCATATAATTTTGTTTTTAATAACAGGAATTAATCAATGATTACTCTTAAAGAATATATGGAATTGGTTGAATATCGTATCACTGAGGGTGGTGATTACGGGTGGCAATGCTATGGCGATCATGCACACCATCTCAGTGCATGGAATGGTATTTATGACGTGGGTGGTTGGAGTGCCAATGCTGTATTTGACACTAAAACACAAATTGTTTATGAAGTGGAAATATGCGATTATACTCACAATCGTGCTTATCGTTTGATTAATCCAGAATTTAAATCGGCACATTCTGCAGAGTCAACAAATCGTGGAATCAATTCGAATGAAGCATGGGACGATGTTGATTATGTTGATTTAGATGTTGTGGACGATTTTATCCAAAAGGCTCTTGCTATTCGAAACGGCGAGGACTATGATACCCGTGTGCAGATAGAAGTTGACTTTTCGGATGAGGAACTATTAAAATATATGAAATTTGCACATGAGCGTGATATGACTTTTAACCAATTTGTTGAAGAAGCATTACGATATGTCTTGGACGAACGTTTTACTAAAGAACATGGCCAAACATTCGTCTCACAACATCAACTTGACTTTTGGCCATTTGATAAAGCCGTTGCAAAATAAGGTTTAATTTTGGATTCAGAATCTCTAAACCTTCTGCTGTGGCTAGTGTTAATTATTGTGGTGTTTTTTCTAGGCCAAATTTATGGTGTCTATACTTTACTATCACAAATAACAAAAGGATTTGATTTTTCAAATACAAAAAATGATCAATATCCAGAGATGATTGTTGAAAAAATTGATGGAAAGTTTTATGCTTACATTGGTGATATGTTTGTAGCACAAAGTGATAATGTAATAAGTTTGGTTGATGAAATTCCAAAAAATCCAAATGTTACGGACTTTGTTCTTGCCAGCAAATTTCCAACATTGACATTTGATGAGCACACATTGTTTTTGGAAACCATGCTCAATCGACTAAAAGAAAATATTAAATAGTATATTAAATTTTAAAAAGGAAATAAAAATGAGTTACGATTATCGATCAGTAAAAGTCAGCAAAACTGTTAAGCGCATGTCGGCCTTGATGGTGAAACCACAGGATCGCCGAAGCTATTTCAACATGTATGTGGCTATTTTGGAAAGTGAAAGCAAAACTAGGTCTCGTGGGGCTAAACCCTCTAAATCAGAAGAATAATCAACATGGTAAAGCCCAGTTCTAGTCCTGAACGAAACTCTTTTCAACGAGAAGGGTATATAAAGCGTCAGACTGAAAAGGGCGAAATCATACGTCAAGATTATCTTGACTTATTTGATACCATGCTTAAAGAACAAGAGACCAAATTCGATGATCCAAAATCAAAAGAAAATAATTTGGAATATGATTTGTTAACTACAGATTGGATTTTGGAAAAGGTTAGGGCGTCAGATTCTTATGCTCAAAATCTTTATGCAGCCATGTGCAATAATGATTTTCAAAAATTGGATCTATGGCCTATTCTTAAAGAAGAAAAATGGCATTGCTCTTGGAGATATGCTGGCGGTATAATTGCTGATATGCAACAACGAGGCGATTATATTGATTGGTACTGTAGTGGGATGGGCGGGCTTAATGGTGCATTCGAACAAGAAGCCGGAGAATCTTTTGAACAGTGGCAGGCCCGAACCAAGTATGTACCGGAAAGTGTTGTGACTATTGAAATAGTTGAAGACTTAAAAAAGTTGGGTTGGGTTGTACTTAAACAGGATGATAATTGTTTATGAATGAAATGACTAGACATTCGGATAAATGTGTGGTGACTTGTGTTTCAAGCAAAAAGTCATCAGAAGCAGATGTTATGGAATTTACAGATCGAAAACATCTTGTAGTGTCACTAAATCGAAGTGTGAAATTAACTATGAAGTGGAATGGCCGATGCTATGAGGGAAGAACTGCTGGTCTTGATTTTGAAACCGCTGGCCCGACAGTATCTAAAGTAACAGGTGCCAGGGGAATCTAATGGAACCACAAAACCCAGCCAAAGGAATTTTGTTAACAAACACTTTTAATGATGCAAGTAGTTATCACATAGAATGTGATTGTTCTTCTCATGATCATAGTGTAAGTATGTGGATTGAGTTATCTAAAGATAGTAAAATCAATACGGTAGAGTTAACATTCTATGTAACAACCCGTAGCAAATATTGGGAAAATTGGCGGCAACGTCTTGGAATTTTATATGAGGTTTTGTTCAAAGGGCTAAGTAAACAGGAGCATACTTTGATCTTAAGCCAGCAGTCGGCAATCAATTTAGCAAATGTAATCGTAACCAATGTTAACGAATTAAAGGGTAAAAAATAATATGGCGCAACATACTCACTATTGGAGCTGTTCAAAATTTGCCGACTGGCTTCGTGGCACACCAAAGCTGGGGTGTGGTACTAGCGAGGAGTGGGATACTTGGCGTAAAACTGCTGAAGACACATATCCAATCCGTTATTGGATTGCTGAAGAAGGTCTGGACAATCTGCAGGATTTTATAACGTGGCCAATCAGATCACTTCATAGTATCAAATATTATATCAATAATCGTTGGGTTACTAAAACTCATGCACTAACAGCACATTCTCGAGACATTAAGCCTGGCCAATGGCAAGATGTTGGTAGCCGATTTCTTCCCTGTTTATTCAACGAATTAGTTGATTTTGTTGAAATAGAATTGGCATGGTGGCATATTGCGTGGGCCGAAAAAGATGAAAAGAAAAAGTACAATCCTCCCTTTTGGGCTACAGGTTGGTTCCGTTGGAGAACTTGGAGATGCCCACAAGCTGGTCTCGACAATCTCGAATGGCAGCGTAATTTACGTTGGACCAAAGACGAGGTTGAAGAAGATAACCCAAATTTTGGTCAACTCACGCATCAAGCTATCAAAGCGCAGGAAATCCTAGATTTGTATATTTGGTGGACACAAACCTATCGTAATCGTCCAGATGCTCATGAAGCTAGTGGGTGGACTGATTATTGTGAAAAAAATCGTGAGGAAAACGGTGGAAGACTTAGTTTTGGTGAAGCCAAAAGTCCTGAATTAAAAGAAATGGGCAATGTTGCTCACAAAAAACTCAATGACATTGAAGCTGCTTACGAACAAGAAGATGAAGATATGATGATCAGACTGATCAAAGTTAGACAAGGGCTTTGGACATGAGTAACGGAAAATCAAGAAATTTTTGTGAAGATTGCGGTGATAAAAAACGTTATAGTGACGAATTTGATGCGTTCTATTGTGAGAAATGTAACAAGTGGTTGGAATCCATCTGTGATGATACAAATTGTGAATTTTGCATTCGTAGACCGCAAACACCTGAGAATTTGAATAAATAAATTTTTGAAAGGATCGATTACTCTTGGCTAAAACAGATTGTTTAAAATTAAATGGTAAGGTTTTTGAAGTATTACCTAATGCCATGTTCAGAGTTGAATTAGAAAATCAACATAAAGTTATAGCTACATTGGGCGGAAAGCTTCGCCAGAATAATATACAAATATTATTGGGCGATAATGTAGATGTAGAGTTTAGTCCATATGATCTCAATAGAGGAAGAGTAGTTTATCGAAACAAATAATGACCGATATACGCAAAATCATTGACCTTGTTGAAGAAAAAAGCAAATCAAAAGATTTAGAATTAGAAAAATTGCCTTATGGTCGAAGCGCATTAGCTCCAGTCATGAGTCAAAGCACAATCAATTATCATTATGGTAAATTAGCCAAAGGTTATGTAGATAGATATAATAATAATGAAGGTGATAAAACCTTTAATGAGGCAGGTGCATTTTTGCATAACATCTTCTTCAATCAATTCAGATCCCCGAGAAATAATAATAAGCCCAGTTCGATGTCTAGGACATTAATAGAAAGTAAATGGGGAAATTTTGAAGACTTCAAATCACAAGTAAAAAAACAAGCATTAGGATTACAAGGGTCGGGTTGGGTTTATATGGCTCGAAATGGTGAAATTAAAGTAATACGAAATCATAGTATTAAGCGAGATATTGCTTTATTGATTGATATGTGGGAACATTCATATAATTTAGACTATGCCAGCGATAAATCAAAATATCTCGATAATTTATGGAGAATCGTTGATTGGGAAGTGATAAATCACAGATTGACTGGGTCCGCCGTCTAATATTGTTTATTATAAAAAAACAATAAATAAGAAATATAGGAAAACTAATATGACCAATAATCTAAGAGTTGTTAACATAGGAACTGGCCCAAGTAAAAATGACGGCGACCAATTAAGAACTGCATTTAATAAAATTAATTTAAATTTTGCTGATTTAGTCTCGGGCAATATATCAGTTGCTGGAAGCAATGTTGGGGCTGGTAATGGATATACCGGAAGTCTGGGAAATACTGGATATACCGGAAGTCAAGGGATTCAGGGAATTCAAGGTCTGGTCGGTGCAACCGGACCACAGGCAGTATCTGCAAATTTAAAAGGATCTTTTGTAGATAAAACTGATTTGCCTGGAGAAAATAATTCAGTCAATGACTCCTATTATATTACTGGAGAAAATACATTATATGTATGGGATGGTGCAAATTGGTTTGATGCTGGCCCTATAGTTGGCCCATCGGGACCACAGGGTGGCTCTGGATTGATTGGTTATACTGGCAGTAGGGGTTTAGATGGGGCAATTGGAATCTCTGGCTATACTGGTAGTCGTGGTATTGATGGTTTGCCAGGCTCTTCGGGAGTTAATGGAGCGTTAGGATATACTGGTAGTCGGGGTACTGCTGGATCTTCAATTAAATTTTTAGGTACAGTTGCAACAATATCAAATTTACCCTCAGCATCAAGTAGTGTAAATGATGCATATGTTGTGCTTTCAGATGGAACGTTGCGTATTTGGGACAACACAACCTGGGTCAATTGTGGGGCTTTGGTTGGATTAGCCGGTGCAAGGGGTGAAGTTGGTCCAATTGGAGCATCTGGCCCCTCCGGTCTGATGGGGCCACTTGGACCATCAGGTGCAACGGGACCTGCAGGGTTGGATGGTGATCTTGGCCCAGTTGGTGCAACTGGGGCAACTGGACCAATGGGTCGTATGGGCCCATCCGGGGCATCTGGTCCATCAGGAGCTAGTGGACAAATAGGAGCATCAGGATTACGGGGTGAAATTGGCCCATCGGGTACAATTGGATTAAATGGTTACGCTGGTAGCGTAGGACCATCAGGTCCTCAAGGGATTGGCACAAAGGGCGAAAAGGGTTATACTGGCTCAATCGGAACCCCAGGTTTGCCTGGTTCTGTTGCAAAAATACAATCAGTCAAGCCAACTAGTAGTATTGGTAAAGTTGGGGATTCTGCAGGGGATATGATGGTTGATTTAGATGCAGGTCATTTATATCTATGTCACAAAAATTATGATGGGGCATCATTAATTTGGGTCAGATTGAATGTTACAGATACATCATTCTAAAATTAAGTAAAAATGAAAGAATACATAATAGTAGCCAATGATGAGCCTAGTATAGATCAATTGCATCTTGAATTAACTACGAGCAGTTATGATAATAGTTTAATCAATGCTGATATAATTCCAAATAGACCAGTTGAAGTCGCCGATGCAAGATTAGCTAATCCGACAATTACACATTATTTTTTAACTGATAGTGAGGCAAGAAAATTATCTAAAGATCCAAGAATTTTGGCAATAAATCCATTGCCACCAAAAGATAAAATTCAACCACATACTGTAGAACCAAAATTTTTAAAAAAAATTCAAAAATCTATTTCTTTTGATGGACATCAGGGTAACTTTAACCGAGTTGGTGAGTTAGGAAAATATAATATTAATTGGGGTCTTAGAAGAACCAGTATTAGAACAGCTGAATTATATCCAGAAAACAAATACGAATATGATGTAAATGGTTCTGGTGTTGATATAATTATTTTAGACGACGGGATACAATCAAATCATCCAGAATTTTTAGATGAGACTGGTCTTAGTCGAGTAATGCAGTATGATTGGTACAAGTTGACCGGAGTTCCTGGTGAAATGCCGCCTAGACATTATGTAATTGACGGTGATGGTCAAGGACAGCATGGAACACATGTTGCTGCTATTGCTGCTGGGAACACTTTTGGGTATGCTAAAAATTCTAGAATTTTCTCAATGAGGATTTTTGGCGAAGAGGATCAAGTAATCAAACAATCAGACATTTTTGATTTAATTAGAATTTGGCATAACAAAAAACCTCTAGACAGATCTACTGGATCCCGTAGACCAACTATTGTTAATATTAGTTGGGGCTATGTTGGAACTTATAAAAATGATACTGAATTCAATCAAATTGCAAGAATAAAATATAGAAAAAATGATATTAACATTTATCGTGACCCTGTAGGTAGACAAGTTGAATTTGGACAAGTAAATGACAATCATGGATTTAGAGCGCCTAGTGTTGATATTGAAGCACAACAATGTGAGGATGCTGGTGTTATCTTTGTAAGAAGTGCTGGGAATTCTAGTCATAAAATTGATGTAGATGGTGGCGAGGATTATGATAATTATTATACCATTTCTAACAATTGGATGGATTTTATTCCTGCAGGAGACCCCATTTATTATCATAGAGGGTCTAGTCCAATAACAAAAAATTCTATAATAGTCAGTTCAGGATCAAATATTCCAATTTTATCTTCAAATAATTTTAAAGAACGATTAGACGATTTTAGTGAACGTGGCCCAGGATGTTTGTTAATAGCACCCGGAAATAAAATCACGTCAGCCACATCAGAAATGTCTAATTGGGATACTGTAAACAATTATGTTTGGTCAACCGCATATGCTAATAAATTTCATGTTGCACAATCAACAGGTACTAGTCATGCATCTCCCCAGGTTACGGGAGTAGTTGCGCTTTATCTGTCTAGAAATCCGTCCGCCACACCCCAAGATGTAAAAAAGTGGTTACAGTCAGTTAGCATCAAAGATCAATTATTAAGTAATGATTTGAGTGATGATTGGAAAAATACTAGAAGTCTTCTTGGTGGCGAAAATCTATATCTTTATAATCCATTTCATAATGGCTATCGTGATTAATTTATTGGTAATTTTACCAATTTTCTAGCTTATTTTTCAAAAAATTGTTATACTACAAAAGTTAGTGGTCTATATATAAATTCCCATGGTAAATAAATTATGATATTTGGTTACTTTACACTTTTAGTTGCATTAATAATCAGTGCTGTTGCTGAATACTACAGTATTGTTGGATTAACGGCAATATTTTCTGCTGCCTTTTGGCCAGTAGTCATAATGGGCGCCAGTCTGGGAGTTGGTAAAATTGCGGGCGCTGTGTGGCTTAAAATAAATTGGCATAGAGCCCCGGTGGCATATAAACTATATCTAGTCCCAGCTGTTGGATTTTTGATGTTACTAACAGCAGTTGGATGTTTTGGCTTTTTAAGCAAAGCACATAGTGATCAAAATTTAATCAGTGGCGATGCAGAATCAAAAATTGCCATCTATGATGAAAAAATTAAAATAGCAAGAGAAAATATAGATGCGAATCGCAAAGCACTCAAGCAAATGGATGAAGCCGTGGATCAAGTCATGGGTCGATCAAATGACGAAAAAGGTGCCGACAAAGCCGTTGCGATCCGTAGAGGGCAGTTAAAGGAGCGTCAACGCCTTCAATCTGAAATCACTATCGAACAGACAAGAATTAATAAACTTTCTGAAGAACGAGCACCAGTCTCGGCAGAACTTCGTAAAGTCGAAGCTGAAGTTGGTCCAATCAAATATGTAGCTGCATTTATTTACGGTGATAACCCAGATTCTAATCTACTTGAACGTGCTGTTCGTTGGGTTATTATTATCATTGTTTTTGTATTTGATCCTCTTGCAGTTATATTGATTCTAGCAGGGCAACAAAGTATTCGTTGGGCTAAAGAGGAAAGGTTAAAAGAAAATCAAATAGTTCCTAAGACTGAAATTGTTACCCCTCCTATAATCACCGAATCGGCAAATATAGTTGAAAATATAGATGTCTCTAGTACTGCCAATGATTTGATTGCAGAAATTGAATCCGAACCACAGGAATTTGTCCCCCCAACTTACGAACCCGATGACGGCCCATTAATACCAGAACAGATTAAACAGATTAAAGAATCTGTGACACCCGTGACTGAACTTGATAGGGCTTGGCCATATTCAAAATCAGAAAAGCCACTGCCAATTATTGAACAATATCCTTATCTTAATAATAAATTCTCACATTTTAAAAATACTACACCAATAGTGGTAACACCAACTATAGAAAAAATTGATATAGAAAAGGAAGAACAGTTGGATTTGACTTTGAATTATGATGAGGACGAACAATCACTGTTTACTGAAAACAAACCAATATCTTCCGAAACAGATACAAATATATTGCCAGAGGGAACTAGTGGATCGATGATGCCGGAAGCCAAGGATCCACCACCCAAACAAATGGCACCAACAATGACTGAAGCATTTGATCTCAGGGAACAGCAAAAACAAATAGTTCAAGAACAAATTAATGAACCTGATGAAATTAGAGCCAATTTTGGGACTGTGTTTCCAACATCACCAGGTAAGGGCGAATTGTTTTTAAAGGTAGATCATTTACCAACAAGACTATTTAGATTTAATGGGGATAGATGGATTGAAGTTGAAAAATCATTGACTGACACTTATTCATATAACGAAGAATATATTGTATATCTAATAGAAAAATTGTCTTCAGGACAATATGAGTTAGAAGATTTGAGCTCTTCTGAACAGGCGCAAATCGAAGAATATTTAAATAAAAATTCCAGTAACAACTAATGGCCGAAATCACCAAATTTGCTCAAGCCGCAACTTGTAATTTTTGCGCTAAGGGTAGATCAGAAGTTGCTAAACTAATAGTAGCTAATGATGTTGGTATATGCGATGAATGCATAGAACTCTGTGGCAATATTTTAAATAAAGAAAAAAACGAACAACTACGAAAAGATAAAAAAATAGGTGGGGCATTAGATCCCGTCAAAGTTAAAAAATATTTAGATCATCACATTGTGGGACAAGATGCTGCTAAGAAAACATTGAGCGTGGCAGTAGTCAATCATTATAAACGTATATATTTTAAACCACAGACAGAAATAGAAAAAAGCAATATATTGATATTTGGACCAACCGGGTCTGGAAAAACTCTTATGGCAAGGAGAATTGCCAAATACTTAAAAGTTCCATTTGTTATTGCCGATGCAACTACCTTGACTGAAGCCGGATATGTTGGTGAGGATGTTGAAAGTTTGATTAGTCGTTTATTAGCAGAAGCCGAATACAATGTGGAACTTTGCGAACAAGGCATTGTGTTTATTGATGAGATAGATAAAATTTCTAGAAAAAGTGAAAACCCATTAGTAAGAGATGTGTCGGGCGAAGGCGTTCAACAGGCATTGCTAAAATTGGTTGAAGGCACTAAGTGCAGAGTTACTGTGGGCGCTAATAAAAAAAATGTTGTTATGGATTCTGTTGAGATAGATACTAAAAATATTTTATTCATCGCCGCAGGTGCTTTTTCAGAATTGGATAAAATAATTTCAGACAGAAACAATCAATCAAGTAAGATGGGATTTATTAGTACTATTGATAAACAAATTGTTGATAGAAAACAAGTACAACAAGCCGACTTTGTTAAATATGGATTAATTCAAGAGTTCACTGGTAGGTTCCCGATAATAACTCACGTTGATAATTTAACGTTGGATGATATGATTAGTGTATTAACTGAACCTAAACACAATCTTATTAAACAAATGCAATTTTATTTTAATATAGATAATATAGAGTTGACTTTTACTGAACAAGCTGTTAGAATCATTGCTGAGCAAGCACTAGCAATGAAATCCGGCGCTAGGGCACTAAAAAGTATTTTAGAAACTATTTTGGAACCTTATTTGTTTGACATTGAGATAATCAAAAAAGACTATAAGGCTATTGAAATAACTGCCGATACTATTCTAAATAGTTCACCGGCAATTTTTCATAAAAAGTAGACTAATTTTATTTTAGTGCATAAATAAACATGTAAGATGCCCGGGTGGGGTCTTATATTAATTCTTGCTTAATTTTAGGAGAAAAACAATGAGCAAATCTGTCATTGGTATCGACCTCGGTACCACAAATAGTTGTGTAGCCATTATTGAAAATGGTGTTACACGAGTAATCGAAAACAGCGAAGGCGCACGTACTACACCTAGTATCGTTGCTTACACTGACTCTGAAATTTTAGTCGGTGCTAGCGCAAAACGTCAAGCTGTAACAAATCCAAAAAATACAATTTATGCTTCCAAGCGTTTGATTGGTCGCAAATTTGAAGAACAAGCTGTACAGAAGGATATTGATTTGATGCCATATCAAATCGTTCGTTCAGACAATGGTGACGCTTGGGTACAAGTGCGTGAAGAAAAACTAGCACCACCACAAATTTCAGCAGAAGTTCTTCGTAAAATGAAACAAACAGCTGAAGACTATCTCGGTTACGAAGTAACACAGGCTGTTATTACAGTCCCAGCTTATTTTAATGATAGTCAACGTCAGGCAACTAAGGATGCTGGTAAAATTGCTGGCTTAGAAGTTTTACGTATCATTAACGAACCAACTGCTGCTGCATTGGCTTATGGTGTTGATAAAGCAGACAAGAAAGATCGCAAAATTGCAGTCTATGACTTGGGTGGTGGTACATTCGACGTGTCAATTATTGAAATTGCTGACGTTGATGGTGACAAGCAAATTGAAGTATTGTCAACAAATGGTGATACATTCTTAGGTGGTGAAGATTTCGACCAACGAATCATGGATTACCTAATTGCCGAATTTAAGAAAGAACAAGGCGTTGACTTGACTAAGGATGTTTTGGCATTGCAACGTCTTAAGGATGCTGCTGAAAAGGCTAAGATTGAATTGTCTAGTAGCACACAAACAGAAGTTAACTTGCCTTATGTTACTGCTGATGCTAGCGGTCCTAAGCATTTGGTTGTTAAATTGTCCCGTGCTAAATTGGAAAGCCTGGTTGATGAATTGATCCAACGCTCAATCGAACCATGTAAGATTGCAATGAAGGATGCCGGTGTTACTGCTTCTGACATTGATGAAGTTATTTTGGTTGGTGGACAAACACGTATGCCTAAAGTCCAAGAAGCTGTTGAAGCTTTGTTTGGTAAAGCACCACGTAAGGATGTTAACCCTGACGAAGCAGTTGCCGCTGGTGCTGCTATCCAAGGTAGCGTATTAGCTGGTGACCGTACAGACGTATTGTTATTGGATGTAACTCCTTTGAGTTTAGGTATTGAAACATTGGGTGGTGTGATGACTAAGTTGATTGAGAAAAACTCAACTATCCCAACAAAGCACAGCCAAGTATTCAGTACTGCCGAGGACAATCAACCCACAGTTACTATTAAGGTTTATCAAGGCGAACGTGAGTTTGTTAAGTATAACAAACTGTTGGGAGAGTTTAATTTAGGTGGTATCCCACCAGCTGCCAAGAGCGTTCCGCAAATTGAAGTTACCTTAGATGTAGATGCTAATGGTATTTTAACTGTGAGTGCTAAAGATAAAGGTACTGGTAAGGAAAACACTATTACTATTAAAGCTAATAGTGGATTGAGCGATAAGGAAATTCAGGAAATGATTAAGGATGCTGAACTTAATGCAGAGTCAGACAAGAAGCTGCGTGAGTTGCTAGATCAGCGTAATTCAGCTGAACGATTGATTGGTGAAATTGAGAAGGATAATGAAACATATGGTTCTGGCTTAACTGAAGAAGAAAAGACAGCATTGAATGAAAAATTGTCTGCACTTAAAGAGTCAATCAAAGGTGAAGATTTGGAAGCAATGCGTACTGCTGTGTCTGAAATGTACTCAGCATGGGGCCCATTGACCAAACTTAAGAGCGATGCTGAAAAGGCCAAGAAAGAAGCCGAAGAAGCTGCTAACGGTGAAGCATCAACTACAGAATCAACTGCTGAAACAGTGGATGCTGAAGTTAAAGAAGCCAATCCTGAAACAAAGGCTTAATTTTAAATACGGGGTGCCGCAATTTGCGGGCCCCATTTTATATCTTGCTTAATAAAGGAGAATTAAATGACTAATAACACACTAACATTGGGTCGAATTGATTTCGCACCATTAACTAGGTTTGTTGTTGGATTTGATGATATGTTTGATGAAATCATGCGTGTCCAAGAATCACAAGCAAATCAATCCAATTACCCACCATACAACATTATTAGATATGATAATAACGACTATGCTATAGAATTGGCCATTGCTGGCTTCTCTTATTCTGACATTGACGTTAGCGTCGAGGGTAATATCCTAGTTATCTCTGGAGAAAAATCTCAAGACAAACCAGCCGGGGAATATATCTATAAAGGTATTAGCCAGCGTGGTTTTAGAAGAACATTCACACTTGGGAATTATAATATTGTTAAAGATGCTATTGTTAAAAATGGTATGTTGACAGTTAAAATTGAACGCATAATTCCAGAAAGTATGAAGCCAAAGAAAATTGCAATCACATCCGGTGATTGATTGTAAATAGTTCAGTATGTGCTTTTTGCACATACTGATTTTAAAGGTAAAAAAAATGACATCTCAAACAGACACTCTAATCAAGCCACAAATTTCTCCAAAATTGGATATTAAAGAACCAGGAAAATATAAAGTTATCTATATCAATGACGAAACTACAACTATGGAGTTTGTTATACTAAGTTTGATTAGTATATTCAATTTTTCTGAACCTGAAGCACATAATATAACTACGAAAATCCATGAAGATGGGTCAGCGGTTGTTGCAGTTTTGCCATATGAAATTGCTGAACAAAAGGGTATTGAAGTTACTATGTTGGCACGTAGCCATGGATTTCCATTGGCTATAAAATTGGAACAGGAATAAGTTTAAGGAAATGCTAAATGATTTTTAACAAAGTAAAAGAACTTAAAGAGCAAGGTTTAACTATCGGAATAACATTTAGCACATTTGATCTTTTTCATGCTGGTCACGTGGCTATGTTGGCAGAAGCAAAAAATCATTGTGATTATTTGATCGCAGCTCTTCAAATCGATCCTACAATTGATCGGCCTGATACAAAAAATCCACCAGTTCAAACTATTGTTGAACGACAAATTCAATTGAGCACTAATAGAAATGTGGATGAAGTTGTGGTTTATCAAACCGAAAAAGACCTAGAAGATTTGTTGCTAATTTTGCCAGTTGATGTTAGAATACTTGGTGTAGAGTATGCTGATAAAGAATTTACTGGAAAAGAAATTTGTAAACAGAGAAATATCAAAATAGTCTATAACGGTAGAGATCATTCATTCTCTAGTAGTAGTTTGCGAAAAAGAGTTTACGAATCTGAACTTAAAAAGAATAGGAAATAACTGATGACAATTGCTGTGATGCTGGATCTTGAAACTTTAGCTACAGGTCCAGATTCAGTAATACTGACTTTGGGCGCAGTTAAATTTAATCCCCACACATTAGATTCTTTTGGACAAGGTCTATATCTTAGAATCAATGTTGATGAACAAATATCACTTGGCAGATATGTAGATGATAATACCATTGAATGGTGGGGCAAACAAAAAGAAAATGTTCGTGAGGAAGCGTTGGGGGTAGATGGAAGGATCAGTTTGAATGAAATGCACAAACAGTTAAATAAATTTCTAGTTGGTGTGGATGATATTTGGGCACAAGGACCAGTTTTTGATATTCCAATTTTAGAAAGCTTATATAGACAAATGCAATGGCCAATACCTTGGCAATATTGGCAAATAAGAGACAGTAGAACTTTGTTTGGGGTGCATGGTGATCCAAGAGAAAAAGATCCAAATCGGCATCATAATGCCTTTGAAGATGCCTTAGACCAAGCCAAAGGTGTTCAATTGGTATATAATCAATTGAATATACGGCCTAGATTTGCTTAAACTATAGTATTAACGTGTGTGATTAATTTTTACACATTGTAATAAATAACTGTAGTTTAGGAAAAAACAATAATGATACCTACCTTCGTAGATTATAGCGATGTTTTGCTAGAAAGTTTTATAAAAAACTCTAGGGGAGCAGATGTCGTTAATAAGAAAAAAACAATACTATTTGATATTTTAAAACATTATAGTCTTGATTTAGATGACGTTCTTTTTGTCGGCTTTAATCCTTGGATGTTGGCTATGGGTGATAGAGCTTTCAGAGTTGCTGAAGTTAGCGACAAAGTTCTAGAATGGTTAAAAACTCAAGGGTGTGGTTGTGAACTCATAGATGTCACAAATGTAATACCAAAAAGTTCATCTATAATAGTTGCGACTGATGAATATTTTACATTTGCAGAAACTGATCAAGAGCAGCGTAAATTGGTTGAACAACTTAGTCAAGTTGCAAGAAATTTAATCATCACAACTCTAAGAGATTACAAAAATCAAGACTATAAAGATAGAGAATTCAGTCAACCTTTAGTAATTTCTGGAGATTTGGAAAATACTATATATCTTGAATATTATAAATATGATCTTCAAGATAAAAATGCTAGTACTAGTACAACCTATGCCATTTCTGATCATTTGGAGACGTATGGGCCTTTTGCTAGAAGAAACATGTATTTTAAACAATTGGCCAAATTCAGTATGGATGCCGGTGCCGAAAACTTCTATGTACATAAAAATTTAATGTACAAGAGTTTGATTAAAAAGAATTACGAACATATCATTACCATTAAATTTGGTGGTTGACACTGATATTAAAAGACATTATAATAGTATATTATAAATTAATGTCTTTTGATTATTATGGCTATTAAGCGCATAGGTTTCGCATGTAAATTTTCGGAATTAGACACCAAAAAAGGTGTTATCGGTATTCCCGAATATAATACTGGCACAACCACCATATCCTGGCTAAATAGACAAAGCAAAGCAGTTGCTGAGCAGAGACTTTGGGACCTGATGGTACGTAATCTAGAATCGGTCCAAAAACTAGTAGAAAGGATTGGTGGTCTAGATGAAAACCTTCGCATGGTTCGTATTAGTAGTGATTTATTGCCAGCTTACACTGAACCCAATTGGGGATATTTTTGGCATCGGCCCGACGTTATTCATTATCTTGAGCGGAACTTTGATGTTATTGGAACATGTGCTCGTAGGCTCAATGTACGTCTTAGCTTTCATCCTGGTCAGTTTTGCGTTCTTGCTTCCGTTAATGATAATATTGTCCAAAGAAGTTTAGAGGAGTTTGAATATCATGCGGATATGGCACGTTGGATGGGTTACGGCAAATCCTTTCAAGACTTCAAGATCAACGTCCACATCTCGGGTAGAGCCGGTCCAGAAGGTATCCGCAGTGCCTACCGACGACTATCGCCGGAAGCAAGAAACTGTATTACTGTCGAAAACGAAGAAAACTCCTGGGGTTTAGACGATTGTCTAACTATTAGTGATATTGTTCCCATTGTTCTAGATCTCCACCATCATTGGTGCCGTGAAGGTGAATATATAGATCCCGAAGACGTTAGGGTTAGAAAAGTTGTTGACAGTTGGCGTGGTGTTCGCCCAACCCTACATTATTCCATATCAAGAGAAGATGTTTTGGTGGGACACGATACTGACGTAATACCCAATTATAAACTCTTACTTGAGCAGGGTTTTAAAAAACAGAAACTCAGGGCGCATTCAGATTTTTATTGGAATAGACCAGTAAATGAATGGGCACTGAGCTTCTTAAAGACTCACGATATAATGTGCGAAAGCAAGGCAAAGAACCTTGCCAGTTTTGCACTATACGATCAAGCCAAACTGCTTAAACTGCTTTAGGCTTACGTGGGGTACGTGGCTTTTTAACAGGTACTGCTGGGGCTGCCGGAGCCACAACTTTTGCAACAGTTTTAGCCTTCTTAGCAGTGGCTGCTGGTGTTGCAGTTGTTTTGGCAGGAGTTGCAGTTTTAGCTACTTTTTTGGCAGCAGGTTTTGCAACCCTAGTCTTTTTGGCTGCTACAGGGGCAACCGGCTCAATTTGAGTAGTTTCAGTTTTGGCTTTTCCAAAAAAGAACTCATTGATAGCTTTAAACATTTATATCTCCTTGAAAACTAATGATTAATGTGTTATTATTTATGGGCAATTAAATACCAAAGAAAAATAAAAAATGTTGCAGTGCAGCAAAAAAAGATAAATAAATTATATGATGCTGCAATAAGGCAGGTCATATAAGTAAACTTCGTCTTAAGGAGAAAATTATGTTTACAATTGATACTATGGTAGATTCTGTTCAAACTGGTAAGAAAACTTTTGTTAAAACTTTTGTTAAAAATGAAACAATTGCAGAAGCAATGAATGCATTTATTGATGCACAAAGCATGTATACAAAATCAGCAGCTAAAGTTGGTTTAGATACTGCATTGTCCATTACTTCGGAAATGGTAAAACTATCCCAAGACGCCAACAAATTTGACTATGTAAAATTTGGTGAGGGCGTTATGAAGGCCTATTTTGCACAGCAAAAAGCAGCATCAGCTAAGTAATTTATAAAAAAACGGTACTTTAAATGTACCGTTTTTTACGACTATAAATAACTGTGCTGGGCAATGGGTTCAG
>Ga0114959_10001109_pt1 | contig 24292 bp, 18 predicted proteins | sample C_130625_EF_Meta_FD_87317 | JGI IMG/M metagenome (GOLD analysis project Ga0114959, IMG submission 87317) | Freshwater microbial communities from Lake Croche, Canada to study carbon cycling - C_130625_EF_MetaG | ecosystem: Environmental > Aquatic > Freshwater > Lake | place: Lake Croche, Canada... | reverse complement strand
TCTCACCAGCTTTGTCTCTAGCTCTCTTAAGCAGGTCAGGACTTAGTTCATCAAGTTGGTCTTCTTTGACTTGACCTTTAGATGCAAGTGCTTTAAAACCAGTTGTCTTGTTGTTGTGCTTGCCAACATCCTTTTCAGATAAGTCAACTTTTTCGCTGATCAATCGCTCTAGATTTTTAAAACCAGTATAGTGATCTGTCTCTTTAACTTGGTTAAGAGTTTTTACTTGATCAACAGCGGCTTTGGTTGATTCATTGTTGACGCCATTTAGTTTGGCTAAAATTTGATACATATCCATTTTTATTTTCCTTATCTGAACGAACTCTTAGGAGTTGGTATTTTGTTGGTGCCACCAATTGGACTTTTCTTTCCAACTGGCAAGTCATTTGTTGTTTCGGCGCGAGCAGTTTTACCACCAGCAACTGTGAATTTTGCTCCCAGCGCAGAGTTCATTAGTACTCCCATGTTTGCATAAGAGTCAGCCGCTTGTTTTTGTTCAGCAGTAGGACCCGGAAAGGCCTTGTCAAGCACTGGACTTTCTTCTGCTTCTTTGTTTTGTTGATTTACTGAATCATCAAAGTTTCTAGTTATGATTCTAATATGATTTGGATCGCCGCCGGCTTGGTGCCACAACTCAGTGAGCTCTTGTGGTGTTGCTGGATAGTTAAAAACAGCGTCCATGATATGAATTTCTTGATTGGCCAACTCAGGAAAACCTGCTGGGCTTTTTTGCACAGGAGTTTTCTTTGGTTTAGATAGTTTTTCTACTTCATATTTTGAAAGTGATTTTTCAAACTTGTCCATGATATCGGTATCTAGATCTCCTGCGATCTTGATACGATAATCAAAAGTTCTTGCACTTTCTGTGATGTATTCTTTGAATGATTTCATTTCACAATTCCTTAGTAATATTTATTCAGAATCTGTTTTATTCAGACTTGGGCTTTTTAAGCAAGTGTGCCAGCATTTCGTTTCTATCCAATACCATACCTTCTGCTGTTGGCATGTTGGGGCTACTGTCGGTTTGGTCAAGTCTTGCCTTCTTAAGCTGGAGCTCAATTATTTTCAGTTTCTTGTTTATTTTTGCATTTTTAGCAGTGATTGCATGGCCCAGCATATTACTGGCAACAGAAAAAATTTCACTGGCAAATCTACTGTCGACCTGCATGCCTAGGTCCATTAGATCATTGAAACTTGACTTGGCAGATTCAGCCAATTCATCCATTTCCGCATCGCTAGATTCAAGACCACGGACAGCAGGCAATGCCAGTTCAATCTTGTCGAGATTTTGTAACGCATTTTTGTATTCTGGTATAGAATCCAATGCAGGTTCAGAGGCAGTTTCCACAGGATCAGTTGGTGTGTCACCTGAGCCGGGTAAATCAAAAAGTTCTTCGAGTTTCTTTGTCATCCGGTATTTACCGGGTCAGCGACCACCGTTGCGGAAGATATCGTCTTCGGTGACTACTCTAAAAGTCAATCCTTGTCGACTGCACCATTTCATGGCCGCATCCCATTTGGCATAATTCACTGCAACCGCGGCACGGTCTCTAGCAGAAGCTTTGCTTTCTAACACGCTTTGTTTTTTGGGTTTAATTTCAATTACTTCGGCTTTCATCATGTTGTCTTTGGTACGATAACTGATCAAAAAGTCCGGAATATAAATTGTATTTTTACCTGTCAATGGATTTCTATAAGGTATCTGTATGCTTTCACTGGCCCATTGCAGTATGTTTTCATTGCTATCGCAAAAACGCATGAATGCATGTTCCCAGCCCGAACGGTATCTAGGTAGTTTTTTACCTATGTACTTGCTGGGATTAACCGGAGTGTACAGTCCCTGTGCATATCTGCTCATATGTGCACATTTCTAGCCGCATAAATTTGTGGAGTTATTGGCTCGCCTACTGCCAAATAACTGCTGGAACTTCTGATCATGTTTAGAAAATAGCTGAGTGTTGCACTTAGCTGTAGTTTTTTCTGACCTTGAATCTCATCCAGTAGTGCTTGTATGCTTATACCAGTTTCGTTGGCAATTTTAAAAATTGCTGTTGTTAAATTTTGTGCAATAAGATCAGTAGAACACACACTTCTCATGTATCCTATGACAAGGTCGTATTCGTCGGCATTTACAATCAAATCTGTGCCGTAGAATTGAGTAAACAATTGTACCGAAGAGCTGGCAGAATAATTAGGATCATTTAAACTGACTGACATGGTTATGCATTCCGTAGTGAGCTGACTTTAACAGGCGAAGAAGTGTTTCCCGGTACAAGGGTAGTTACTCCTGATTTACCAGACTGGGATGAAAGTGATCCGTTTAGTACACCTGTTACTACCCCAGATACTTCAGATTTTACAATTGCTGGAAGATTTTTTGCTTGATTGGCCAATGCGCCTGCTTTTTGTGCGGCGCCCAGTATTCCTGACCAGTTACCTTTGCCAGCACTTTCTAAATCAGTCAACAATCCTGAACCGGTGGCAAGAATACCTCCGGGTCCTCCCAGTGATCCTGTTGCACCTGGTCGAGTCAATGGGCTTGCGCTGGTATCATAATGAGCTGGGTCACCAAATCCAGGAATTACACCACTTGGAACTTTGCCAATATCACCGGATGCATATTTTACAGTTTCATACTGAATAGTCATTGAGTTTTCCATGACACCATTACCTTCTTTGTAATCATATGTGTCATGTTCAAAAGAACTTATCATTGGATTGATTAAAGTATATGATGCAAATTTTCTATTGTTAAACCCGTATATTGTAATGTCTTTGAAGAAAGCCGGTTTACCAGAAGCACCGTCAGTGAAACTTTCACCTATGTATCCCCAGTCGTTGTTGCGTCGGTTGACATTGTAGATATCTCTGTCATTGTAGCTGCCAGGGTTACTGGCGGCTGTGCTGTTTGAAGATGTTGCGCTGTATGCTTGACTTGGATCTTTGTAGTAATAACTGTAATAATTGTACCATAATCGACGAGCCAAGTCTAATCCGTCATCGTGCATGGAAATTTTTATTGGTTTATAGTTTATTTTCTTCTGTATAATGCGTTTGCGATTATACTGATTCAATACGTCAGTATCAATCTCGTATGTTGGTAATTGTATAGTTTTTACCAACACACCTAATGTGTTGCGATCACCAGTTGGAAACGCCGCTGATAATTTTGGTATCTTAGCGGTGTTTAGATTAAAATAAACATGATATAGGAATTTAGTCCGAGGTGCCAAATCATATCCGGCACTACGGAAAATCTTACTGGCATGCGTATAATCTTTAAGATAATCGTTGCCAAAAAATCCCTGGAGGAAGTCTTGTCCAAATGACATTTAAAACTTTTTAATTAGGATCCACCAACACCAGTTACAACACTATTAACTGTACGAGCTACTGTTGTACCAAGTCCAGAACCCAACGGAGTTTGTACTGCATTGTCAAATCTAATGGTCATTGTGATGGTAACAGGAGCAGAATCAGCATAAGTTAAATCATTGTAATTCACTGCTTGCAAATAACATCCGTATAGTTCCCATGTCTCTAAAACTGTTGGAGCACTGGCACCATTGCCGCCATCAAGAATTTCACAGTTCATCTGGAATTTATAATCCATGCCTGACGCCGCACTAGCTTGCTCTGAGAAATCCAATTGCTTTTGTAGTTGTTCACCGACCAATGCGGCAACATGACCACCGGCATCATCACGAATTTCAACTTGTGCATCTTCCCAGGAGTGTTTACCAGCTAGACGTAATTTTGAATTGTAGATGTCGATTGTGATGTCTTCAAAGCTAACACTGGGACGAGTAAATGTCATTACTTGCTTGGTTAATTCTGTAGTGGGCTTGGTCACACCCATGTTTAAAAATGATACGCGATAACGATATTTCAGTTTGGGCATCAATAGACCTTGACTGCCGGTGTCCCCAGCAATAGGTACTGTCATTCTGTTTAAAGAGCTAGTAGCCATTTTTTATAATCTCCTGTACTTTTATTTATGGTTATAATCAAAGCAAAAATAGGGTCTTGCAACCCTATTTCATTGCGTTAATTATTTTGTACCTTTAATTGTTCCGGTGTTTTGGATTCTCACTGGAATGTAGATAAACTCCACGGCTTTTGTTGGCTCAATTGCAATGTCAACATGCAGTTCGTTTCTATCAATGGTGCTTGGTATGTTGTTTGTTGTATCGCACACCACCAAGTAATCATAGATACCGCGTTTAGCTAATAGATCGTTCATTAAACTTTCAATTGTAGCTTTAACTTCATCTCTGGTTGTTTTATCGTTGGGCTCAAATACAAATTGTTTGCCAATTTGATCTAATCTTGCTCTCAAGAAAGCTACCAATCTAGCAACATTGATACGATCCAACGCAGTTGTAGATGATTGAGTTGTTTTGTTGCCGTAGTTTACAATTCCAGTGCCAGGAATGAATGTAATAGGATTGATATTGTTTTGGTACAATACATCTCGTGTGCCTTGACTTACAGAAAGATTCTGGAAGTTACCGGTGATTGAATCAACATATCCAATGGATGTTGCGTTATCAACAATACCTCTGCGAATACCTGCTGGTGCTAACCAAGGGAAACTTACGTCATCACTACGGATAATGGTGCGAAGCATCATGTGGCTTGGTGGCTGTACCACTGTAGAACCGCTTAGGTCATTTGTTTGGCAGCTTGGATAGAACACACCCATATAAGTGTCAGTTGTTACTAGACCATCTTGTGTGGCTGTGCCACGACCATTGTTGTTGCTGGCCCATGCTGTCAATGCATTGCCAGTGTCGCTGAGTCTCAATGGAGTATCGCCAACTACAAATGCAGTATTACTACGATCGTTGTTCAATTGAATCATATTGGGCATGAGTTCAGGATAACCAGGGCAAGCAATCAAATTAAATTGACGCTGTTCTTCTCTGATGTCCATATTTGTGTCGATGGCATTTTTAAGAGCCGCAACTACAATTTGTCTAACTGACTGACGTCCCATGAATGGACTACCATTTGATTTGTTGCCGGATACTGATACCCATGCATTGGTTACATCAGGTAGCGAGCCTGCAAATGCTTGTCCATTGAAATAATTTTTACGGAATTCCTTGACATTAAATCCGCTACGACGAGTGTTGAACAACAAAGTTCCGTCTGGATATAGTGCGGCGTCAGGAGCATCAAGATCCAAATAGTCACTGGTCAACAAACTTTCGATTGAAGGGAAATCATCGCTGATTGGGTCTACATCACCGGATCCGCCCCAACGAGCGTCAGCAAATACTATACCATTTTCAGTTGTTGTGTCTGTGTTGTCAAGCAATACCCACTTGTTAACACCGTTGACTGCTTGCCAGCGATTGATCATTGGATATTTTTCCAAGTCACTGGTATCAATCCAAAGATCGCCATGTGTTAATGCTGTGCCATCAGTGTGCTGAGTTGGTGCTGTAGCTGAAATTTGTGGTCCCATTGGATCAGTTTGATCTAAGCTGTAGCCACGAATATCGTTGCTAACATTTTGATAGCCTGTCCATGATCCGCCATCGTTGATCATGATGTCAACTTGATTGATGGAACTGTAGTACCATTTCTTTAAGTCAGCTGGGTTTTGATTTGGTGCAGTAGTACTTGCAGTAATACTTGATCCCAGTGCGGCCCAATTGCTTAATATAAAAACAGTAGAATCTGGAGCACCACCTGTGGTACCATAACGCACATTGGTTAGACTGTCACTGAATCCAGCAGTAGCTATTGCTGTGCCAGATGTTTCATCTAATACAATAACACCACCCTGAGTATGAGTGATTTGAATTGCACCAGTTGATGTAACAGCGGCTGTTGTGTATGGTACATTGGCAGCCAAGAATGACTGCACAAAATCACTAGCTGATCCAGCGCCGCCAACTGTGACACTAACTGGTGTGCTCAGTGTAGTGGATGCATTTGCACTTGCACTGATTGTATAAGTGTGTGCCGCATTTAATGTTGGATTTGTTGCTGTTCCAGTGACAACAGTTTGTCCTTGAGCTATTCTTTCGTATATCTTTGTTGTTAAAGTTTCGTAGAAATCTTTGTTGATATCAGTCTGTGCATAAGTTGCACCAGCAGGAATGTTTATGCCGCCACTAGTTGGGTCAATTGCGCTGTTGGCTGCTTGATCGCTTGAGTATAACGGACATGCTTGTTGAATAAACACACCCAAAGTGGAGTTGAATTTCTTGATTGACAAGTTTGAACCAAGATTAACTGCTGTTGTTTTGTGCCAGATACTGCCGCTGGGTCTTGGGGTTGCATCAGTTGATCTCCAACGAGGAATTGAAGTATGTGCAGAACTTTGTAGTGTTGGACGATAGAATGTTCCAACAGACAAACCAGTCAATGATAAAATAGTACCTGTACCATTTTCAATTTTGATACCGCCATTACTGCCTACGCCGTTACTGCTGGCATCGGTGTTGGCATACAAATTAATTTTTCCATTGATCACATGTGCAGTTACACCTAGTACATGAGTGCCAATTGATGTTGCCAATGCGCTGACAGTTGTTCCACTCAATGTAACAGTTGTTCCATTGATTTTAATAGAATTACCATTGGTTAATGTTGGGTTAGCATTGGTACCTTGTACTGTTGGCCAAGCTGTTGCCCAATCGTCACTGCCAACCAATACCCATGTATTGGCCATGCCACTTACACCAGCGGCTGGACGCTTGTAGTAAATTGGGTTACCAGCGTTTAATGTATTGACTGCATAGTCGCCGATGTTTCCAATACTGTCTAGGATAAGACCCGAACTGAGTTGGTTGGTTTTTGTAATTTTAATTGGTGTTTTATTCACAAACGAGCTGGTTTCTGCAGACCATTCAAAAATACCCCATTGAGTATTGGATAGGTCCATCCAGTAGGTACCGTTTGATGGGTTTCCAGTTGGGCGAACTACTGTTGCAGTTAGTTCTGCAAGGTCAACGTCAGCTCTTAGAATATAAGCCTGGTTAGTTACACCCAACACAGAGTAGGCTGCCAACAATCCATATTCGTTCAACTCGTAACCGTTGATGGGTGTACCGGTTGTTGTTTTATAGAAGAAAGGATTACCAAAAGTACCAACCAAGTCTCGTTGGCTAGTAGATAAGTATACCTGATTAGCATTAGTTGACAAAGTACCAGTGGCAACTCCTGTTCCGGTTGCACTTACTTTATTCTGAGCCGTTGCTAATAGAATAAAAGGGATTGAGGTTGTTGCTGAAGGCAAGTAGTTTGATTGATCAATGATCGATACTTCTACGCCTGGACTAATTAATGCCATATCTTGTGTTCCTTTATCAAGTATAGATATTTATGGTTTTTACTAAAAAACACCATTATAGCTATGCCCTTAATTAAGGTTCGCCTTGCTAAATACCGTATGAGGCCCTTGTGTAAAGCATGTAATAAAAATCCCGCGGCAATAAATTCTCGTCGAAGCGAGAAGATTTATTATCGGGCTCGATGCGACAGTTGCATCCGTCGGGGGCGCAAAGAAAAGCCACCAGTGCCGAGATGGCAGCTGAATGGCTATAAGAAAAAGAAAATCTGCGATCGTTGTGGCTTTGTTGCCAGACATGCATCGCAGATATTGGTCTATCACATAAACGCCAATTTAAACGATTCCACTCTAACCAATCTTAGAAGTGTTTGTTTAAATTGTACTCAAGACATATTTAAATTGAACTTGCCGTGGCGACCTGGCGATCTTGAGCCAGATTTGTAACTAGAGTTTCCACTTGTGCATATAAGTGTTCAAGTGTTTTGTTGTTGTCAAGTATTAGATCAAACTTAGTCCCAGCCCAGCTATATTCACTGGCATGTATGCCAGTTTTGTCTAATTTGGCTTTGCTGGTTGCCCAGTACATGTTTCCAATTTCACCTTGATTGTATCTAACGGCGGCTTCGTACCAGTCGGGATCTTTGCCTCTGACTACACGAACCACAACTCCTCCAGCGTTTTTAATTGCTTTAATTTCGTTTGGAAATCTGCAGTCGCTGATCACTACATCGTCCTTGCTAGTTCGTAGCTTGTTTTCTAATGCGGCAATCCAAATATCATCATGAAAACCTTTGCGGCAAACTTCAGTGCCCCAATACTGTAGTATCCAACGAGGAGTGATATCCATCTTGAGTCGTCGACTCCACCATTCGTCACGCTGTTCTCTCCACTCTCGAGCAGTTTTTGTTCGCCCTTCCAGCATGGTTCGATCCCAGCCAAACACATGTGCTACAGCATCTTTTAAACTGTTGGCAAAACTTTCCCTACGAAAATGATGTAAATTGACTAGATAATCAGCGGCAGTATCCTTGCCAGCACCTATAAGGCCACAAATTCCAACAATCATGCAAGTTCCTTTATATTTAGATGTTTTAATGTTACATGTAATAAATCAATTTGTCGACGACAATCCTCCAGCGCATGATGACTAGTGGGAGGTTTTGGCAAGCCAGGGTATAGTGCATAAACTGTACGAGCATCTCTTACAGAGTAAAACTGCCAAGGTATGGGTTTACCATAACTTTTATAAGCATGTTCTAGTATGTTCATATCGTAGGTCGGACCGTTGGCCCATATTCGTTTGCACTTCCATGCAAGCTGTCCCAGCTCATCTAGTGCTTGATCCAGCGGAATTCTGTTGTCTTCGCCAAATGCTTCTTCTTTTGCTTCGGGAGGTTGAGTAGCCCACCACTCGATGGTGCCTTGCTGTATGCTACGATTTTCCTGGCTTTCAAGATCAATCCTGGCATAATACATGTGCTTGTAATACCCTTCACCCACTGGATCAAACGCCTGTGCGGCAATTGTTAGTATTGTAGTGTCGGGTCCTGTACCTAACCCTTCGATATCAATCATAAGATCCACTGTAGTCCCCAAAGTTGAGTGTGTAACAGTAGTATAACAGATGTATTGTTGTTTGTCTGTGTTGATTTAACCGATTACAAAAGTCAATGGTTCGCTGCCATCGATGTAGAGTTTGAGTTCTTCAACTAGTTTATCCATTTGTGTTTGTGCTTCGGCTTTCATTGCTGTTCCGTTGAGTGTTCCGCCACCTTGTGGTCCGGCAATAGTGCCAAATTTTTCTCGGGCTTCACCAATGATCAACTTGCAGTTGGCAACCATAAAATCTCTAATCCATTGTTTGATCTGCATGGTAGACAACAAAGTAATTTCTGGTTTTAAGTTGTAACACCATATTAGGATATTTTCGCCGTTGCCAATTGGATTACGAATCAATTGTAGCTTCTTGGTAACTGCATTGAATGTGTAGTTCATGTAACCGCCAAACATACGAGCTGCCATTTCCACATACTGTTGATAAAAATCGTATGTGGCCAATCCGCCGGTTGCAGTGAAATTCAACATGTAAACATTTAATGTAGCCGCACCAAATGGGTCAAAGTTAGCACCGTTTGATAGGGTGCCAATTGTGCGTCGGAATATTTGTCTTACACTCATTACCTCATCGGGTAATGTATAGACATTGTCGTGCTCTTGCAGTTGTAAGAAAATATAACTTTCTTCGTAGGCACCTTGAGCTCGTTGGCGGTAAGTGCCAATTGTGCGCTGATATGCGGCTTCGTAGTGAGAAGGATCCAACTCGATATCAATGATGTCGTTACCGAGTTGGAGCTTTACATAGCTTATAAGATCTTGTTTTAATTTGTCTAGTGTGTCGGACATTCCGTACTCCGTTCAGGAGTATTTAGCGCACCTTAAGTATAACTAAATTGTCATTGCCTCGACCATTAAACGCTACATCAGTGGACTTGATATCTTTGTAGTACTTTCTAGCACCAGGTGCTCCCAACGCCATTAGTGCTTTTAATTGCTCTGCTGGCTTGCGAAGTGTTTTTTGTGTGCTTTGTACAGTATCGTAGCCGATGATTGTAGATCCTTTGACTCTAAAGCTACCGGCATGGCTATCTGCTACCACATGGATTAGTTTACGCTTTTTAGTATCATACAACCAAGCTTCTTGTGCTTCAGCCAATTTAGTAACTGGTTCGCTTTTGAGTTTGAGTTCAGCAAACTCTTTGAGATACTTGAATTTGGCTGTTACCTTTTCTGCACTCACTGGTTTGGTTTTGCGTGGTTTGCGTTCAACTTTTTTAATTTGTATATAACTACCGCAGTCGGCAATGACTTGCTCTGAAAACTTGATGAGATTACGCAACTGTATCTTGCCAAAATGTGCATAGGCTTCGGCTAGTTGATCATCTTTGCCTGACATGGCCAATTCCAACTCGGCTTTGACATGATGCCATTTTTCTGCAATGTCATTGACCATTTGAGGTGCAACATTTTTACCCCTGATGATGGTGATGGGTTTAAAGTCTGCAGTCATCTTGGCGCCAGTTTGAATCAGTTCGTCATAGAGTCCATCTATTTCCCCGGCGCACTCAGACATTTTTTCTCTCAAGCGATCTTGAATATTAGGTTTAGCAACTCCTACATCTTCGGGTGCAGTTATATCTGCTTGCCGCATCACCATCATTTCAGCAAGATGTTCTTCGAGTTTGGCATGTTCTGCGTCAGTCAACTGTAGACCAACTGTGATCATTCTGCACAGCCATCCGGTTGTAAGTCTAATAGAGCTGTCTGGCAGGCCCTTGATGGTACGAGCTTCGGCTTTTCTACCATTGGTTTCAAGCCAGGTTATGATCATTTCCTTGGCATCTTTTTTAGCAAAGTAATAATTATACCAACTGAAAGCTCTACTTAGTCGTGCAAATCTATCGTCGGTGGGCTGTATTTCCCAAGTGGGTTCTCCGCCTGTGTATTTTGTATCTGGGCTTCGTGGAGTTAGCGATTTAACGGGTTTAGTTGCTACCATAAGATCTCCTGTAAGTAATTTAGTAATTATAACATAGGTTGCCGTTTTGGGCAACCTATGTGTTAAACTGTTGTTTTTGGGAGATTCTTAACGAGGTCAAATAATTTTAGCGCAAGATTTAGCTCAAAATTTTTGTGCTTGTACATGTATGCTTTTTTGCGCTCTGCAATCTCTAAAGAGTCCATGAGTTGCCATTTTAATTTAAAATCTCTAGTAGACATCATAAGAGCTTGCATGTCTTTGATATCTAGTGCATATTCTACCCATTTTTGTGTGGCTTTTATTTTATCGTAGGGCACTACTACTTTAGTATTACTTTTTGATGCGACATATTTGTTTACAAAATTACAGGCTTGCATTGCTGACTCCTTTTTTGTTTACAAGTACCAATTGTAGCACATCTCTATCATTTGGTCAATGAAAATATCCATAAATAATACACAGGATTTCAGCATGCCAAGATTAAGCCTTTACCGCCAAGATAAAACCAGCGATTACAGATTTATGGATCGTACCATACGAGAAATGTACACCGTCGGTGGACTAGATATCCTGGTGCACAAGTATCTAGGGCCCAAGACAGGCGGTACTCCAGGTGATGCAACTCAACCGGTGATAGATGTCACCAGCCCCACCTACATTGAAGATTTGTTTCTATTAGAAAATCGCGACAGGGCATACGACCCCGATGTGTATGTTATTCGCGGTGTTTATCGAGCACAAGACATTGATTTTGATTTGACACAATTTGGATTGTTTTTAAACAACGACACTTTGTTTGTGACATTTCACTACAACACGATGATCGATGTGTTTGGTCGTAAGCTCATAGCCGGAGATGTTCTGGAGGTTCCAAATCTCAAAGATTATCACCCGTTGGATACTTCAACTCCGCAGCCTATTCCCAAATACTATGTTGTACAAGATGGATCATACGCCACTGAAGGATTCAGTCAAACTTGGTTGCCTCATTTGTGGCGTATCAAAGCAACACCAATGGTGGCCAGCCAAGAATACGACAGTATCCTGGGTCAAGCCAATCAACCCAACAACATCTGGGACAATGGTAATTTTTACCCAGCAGGGTCAATTGTTCTAAGTGGCACAGATTATTACCAAGCCGTAGTTGACACTCCCAACGGCACTGAAATTACAAATACCACTTATTGGGCTCCATACACTCCGCCGACCTTGTTGGATACTGTCAGCACTCTTGCCAAGACATTAAACATCAATGACGCTGTACTGGCCCAGGCAGAAGTAGATGTTCCACTTTCAGGGTACGATACTACCAAATTTTATGTTGTTCCAGTCAACAACAATGGGTCAATTGGATCTACTAGAGCAGATACTGCCGACGAGGGATTCCCAACTGCAGATTCTGGGTCATTGGCACAAGGGCAAACTATTACAACACCTGATTCAAACAGTTGGACTGTGGGATACTTGACAGGAGATGGGCTGGCGCCCGATGGGTTCCCAGTTACTCCCGGTGTGTCGTTTCCTCCCAATCCAGCCGAAGGTGACTTTGCGCTGAGACTGGATTATTTTCCAAATCGTTTGTTTAGATTCAATGGATCTCGTTGGTTAAAAATAGAAGACAATGTGAGAACTAATCTTACACCCGGTGCCAGCAATCAAACTCTGCGTAGCGGATTTGTCAACAATACTGGAAATGTTGTCACAACTGATCGTGGTGCAATACCTAGCCGTCAAGGACTCAGCAATATTTTGGACCCAAAGGCAGATAACTAATGCAACAATTTTTTTATGATGCGCAGATACGCAGATTTTTAATTCAATTTACTAGAATTTTTTCAAATTTCCAAGTAGAGTACAGCCGTGATGAAGCAGGTAATCCAACTTATCTAAGAGTTCCTGTGAAATACGGTGACTCGTCTCGCCAGGCGCAAACTGTGTTGCAAAATAATTCGCCAAACACCATGCCGTCAACTCCGGCAATGAGTTTTTATGTGACTTCGCTTGACTATGATCGAATCAGAGTACAAGAGCCGTATCATGTAAGTAGCGTAAATGTTAGACAACGGCAGTGGGATGAAGATTCTGCATCGTATGAAACCACCCAAGGCAATGCATTTACCATTGAACGATTGATGCCAGTTCCGTACACACTGGGCATTAACTTGGACATATGGACCAGCAACACCAATCAAAAATTTCAATTGCTGGAACAAATTTTAACTTTGTTTAATCCAGCTTTGGAAATACAAAGCACAGACAGTTATCTAGATTGGACAAGTTTGAGTGTGGTAGAACTTGATACTGTTACCTGGAGTAATAGATCAATCCCGACTGGCACCGAAGATACCATTGACATTGCCAGCATCAGATTTAAATTGCCAATATGGATCAGCAGTCCGGCCAAAGTTAAAAAACTTGGAGTGGTTGAGCAAATTATAGCTTCTATATTTGACGAAAACGGGTCAACCAATGACGCAATTTCACAGAATGATTTGCTGTTGGGCACTAGAGTTAAAATTACACCGTACTCTTATAAAATTTTATTGTTGGGGAATCAGGTACAACTTATCGCCCCAACTGGAACTGCTGATAAATCCAACGGACTGGCTCCATCAGCTGCCGACGAAGGCAGTAATATTTTTTGGGCACCGTTGTTGAATGAATATGGATCATTTAGATCTGGTATTAGTCAACTTAGAATACACGATTCTCGACTTGAGTCTGAGATTGTAGGTACAGTGGCCAAACATCCAACTGATGATAGATTTTTGTTATTTTCAGTTGATCCTGCTACCCTGCCCAGCAATACTTTGCAACCCATCAGTGCCATCATTGATCCATTGAGGTCTGGTCCAGGACATGGGCTAGATGCACCAGTAACTGGATTACGATATCTATTGCTACACGATATTGGTGCAGATAGCAATCAAGCACCGGCAGAGGCATGGGGCAATATTGTTGCTAGGAAAAATGATATAATCGAATACAACGGCAATCAATGGCAAGTGGTGTTTGCCAGTTCTGAAGTTGATTCGATTGAATATGTTACCAATCTAGTGACCAGTGTGCAGTACACATGGATGAATGAAAACTGGGTCAAGAGTTATCAAGGTGTATACCAGTCCGGCGATTGGAGTATAGTAATTTGAATGCAGTTGGAACTTTATTTTATTCGTCATCTACTGGAAGATATTTGTACTTACTAAGGAACGATAGAAAAAATCCTGAAACATGGGCATTGCCTGGCGGCAAGGTAGAAGCCAATGAAACTTTGCTTGATGCGCTGTACCGAGAATGCATGGAAGAACTCAATCATTGGCCTTGCAATGTAAAACCAATTCCGTTGGAAAAATTCACCAGTGACTCTGGAGACTTTAGTTACCACACATTTTTGATCATAGTTCCTGCAGAATTTGTTCCTAGTCTAAACGAAGAACATTTAGGGTATGCATGGATAAATCAGGATGTATGGCCTAAGCCGTTGCATCCTGGTCTGTGGACTACTATGAATTTAGAAGTTATTCGTCAAAAAATAGAAACACTACAACAGATAACTTAAACGTCACAAGTTGTAATGAATTCGCTGTAGGTCATTGATTTTACATTTGGCAATGCTGTTAGTCCTGGACTAATTAAATTCCAATCGCTTACAATATTCCATTTTACATTTGAGTATGCAGTTACTAAATTAATTAATTGTGCAGTTTCGCTGGTTGTATCGTTTGCAGGATCTTGATCGTAGCCTAGTAAAAATATTTCTTTATTGCCATCAAATGCTGCCAAGTATGCGGCTGCCACTGAATCATCTAGATAAGGGCTGTATGGAAGTAGATAAAAATGATCTGGATATCTTACACAATTTGAGCCTGTTGTATATACAAGATTTTCTTCATCATATTTTGATTCAATGATATCAACTAAAATATTTTGTTCGTTAGTCATGTATGAATCAAGAATCATACGCTTGTAAGTGTCGCCTGAGCCGTATGTTTTTAATTTGTTTGAGCCTAGCAATCCACCATTGTGGTCTTGCAGTTTCCACCATTTAAATACGCTTCTACTTTTTCCGACGCCAATTACAGCGGCTCGGTTAAGTGTTGCATCAGCTGGAGTAGGATTTGCAACCCACTCGCGCTCTTGCTCTTTAATTCCGTTACGGAATGTTGTTTTGATAACAACAAATTCACCTGTGTAGTCTGTTCTGAAGCGTGGTATAATCATAGTATTGTATTTATGGAAATTTGTTTATCTGACTCACTGAGTCCAACTATTTGGTAATTTTTTTACAGTGGTTGGATTTTTTAACTGTTGTATAATGTCCAAGTGTTGTTGAACATGTATATCTTCTGTGTTTGGCCCTTGCCAGAGGTTATTTTTTAGCCATGACACTACATTATCATGCGTGATACTTTCAAAGTCTGCAAATGTGTCACTTAATGTAATTGGTATACTACCTGTGTAAGACGATGAAACTCCATCATCAGTAACTGTAATATTAAAAAATATTTCTGTAACAACATCTGTGTAATCATCCAAAGATGCGGCAACCTCTAAATTTGTTATTTGATAATTTATTGTATGTGCCATATATTAATATCCGTATCTGCTCTTGTCAGCATTAAAATTACTAAGTACCTGAGATGAGGAAAGTTCAATATTGTATACTGTAACTTTTCCAAGAGATCCACCTATAGAACCTAAAGGATAACCACCACCACCTAATGCCCCAACTCCAAAATTACTAGTAGCGGCACTTCCAACAGACCCCGTCGTAGTTAATACAGCTACACCATTTTTGTAAGTGTTTATAGCTCCACTAGCACTTATAGTTTCAAACAAATGATACCATACTCCGGCAGTAACTGCAAATCCGCTTGTTTGACCGCCTGTATTTTGTCCTAGATACCAATAAATTTCGCCACCATTTGTTATACCTATATAAGTGTAAGCACCACTTTCTTGTGTGCCCATTAATACATAACCATTTGGTATACTACTGATAGCATTAAATTTTACCCAATATCCATGACTTCTAGGAGCTGCCGGTACTTTGAAATTAGTAGTAATATATTGATTGCTAGCTGAAAAATTAAATATACCGCCGTTACTAGCACTATAGGTAGGACTATTTTGCAATGCTCCTGCATTTCCATTTCCAGATAAATCTCCAACTGTAGATCCCGATCCTGAATAGCAAGAAGAGTTGCCAAAATCATAATATAACAACAAATTTGACGCTAAAAAAGTGCCGCTTGATATTATACTAACCCATCCTGTACCAAGATATCCTTCAATAAAACCACCGTTATCGCTGTTATATCGTATCATTCCATTTGCAACGCTAGATGGGCGTTGCAAAGTATTACCAATTGGAATATTAAATCCTCCAACATTGTCACTTGCATTTATTATGCCACTGGCGGAATTTAAAGTTATATTTCCAGAACCAGTTGAGTTAAAAACATTTGACAATACATTCCCAGCAGACAAATTGCCCGAGTATGAAGTCAGGTATGTGGCAACATTTGCATTGCCGTAACTGCTGCCACCGCCGCCACTAAACTGGGCAAATGTCAAGCCAGTGGTGCCCAATGTAATCGGTGCTTTTGTACTCAGGTACCATTCTGTGTTGGCATAAGTGGTGCCTTCAGACACCATGACCAACATGCCTGATGTGATTTGAGCAGTTTGATTGGCATCATTGGCTCTTGACCAAGTTCCATTACTGCCAGTGCCAACTGAATTTACTACATATATGCCGTTTTGACTAGATGTGCTTTGTCCGTTGACCAACACACGATCGCTGACTGCCAATGCTACACCATCTACTGTGGCTGGAGCACCACCTGACAATGTAACTGTGCTGGTAGCAACAGCTCTACATTCAGATTTGACTGCTTGATCTAATATTTGATATGCACGAGGCCTTGTTAATCCCATAGTAATCCTATTTGATATATTTATAATGAAAATAGGGCCGAAGCCCTATTTTCTTTGAGTCAAGTTAGTTTAGAATCTACCAACTACAACTTCAATAGTTCCAGTGTCACCATCAAAGTTCTCAAGTGCCTTACCAATAATTGTACCACTTCTGGCTTCGTTGTTAGCCATTGCTGTACCGTTACCAGCTGATACCATCAAGTCACCTTTGCGTACTGTGCCAGTTACTTGACATGGTACACGACCTGTCAATGCCACTGCTACAACAAATTCACCTTCTTGAGTTGAATTCATCAAGTAGCTTGGTTGAGTAGAAACAACACCAGCTACGCGAGTATCGTTGCTTGCGTCAGCTATTGTAACTTCAGCATCACCACCAAACACAACCACTGTACCTGGTGCGTAGTCAGCATCTGCCACATAGTTCTCTGCCAAGTCAGCGTACTGTGCTGATGTTGCTTTAGCAAATACTGTGTTGAAGTATGTTGAGCTTGTACCAATGTTACCAACTCCGTTGGCATTACCATTAATAATGCTACCGGCTGTGACTGATCCAGTACCAACTGTTATGTTACCAAATGTACCATTACCTGTTGCAGTTACTTGTCCAGCTGTTGTTAAGTTACCACCGCTTACATTACCTGTTGCAGTTACAACACCAGCTGTTGTTAAGTTACCACCAGTTACATTACCTGTAACTGCCGCAAGTCCACCAACATAAATGTTGCCACCAATGCCAGCTCCGCCTGTTAGTTGTAGTGCACCAGTTGATGTACTTGTACTTACTGTGTTCTTTGTGAATATTGCGGCACCAGCTTTGAATGTACCGTAACTTGTGCCAGTGAACACATTGGCTGTATCAGTACCTTGGTCATACCACTCTAGGTAACCTGTATCGTTTGCACGACCAACGAATGCGGCACTGTCTCCAAGTGCTACAGTATAATAGTGGAACTTGAGACCAATGTCAGCACCATCGTTTGTTGTCAATGGAGTCAAATCGCTTGGTGTGTGCAAGTTGATAATTGGATCTTGAATACTCAATGTACTAGTTGCAATACTTACGCTATTACCACTTACTGTCAAGTTACCACCAACTGTCAAGTTACCAGCAATTGTTGTAGCAACACCTGCGGCACCAATCGTAGTCAATCCAGTCATTGTGGTAATGCTGTTTTGTGTTGCAGTAGCTATTGTACCATAATGAGTACCAATAACATTACCACCTGACACATTACCAGTTGCGACCACAGCGCCAGCAGTGTTCAAATTACCGCCAGTTACATTACCAGTTGCGACCACAGCGCCAGCAGTGTTCAAATTACCGCCAGTTACATTACCTGTTGCAGTGACATATCCAGCTACATTGGCACCAGTTGTCGTAAACACAGCAACATTTGGTGTTCCACCAACGCTTACTGTGATGTTTGCGCCAGAACCAGAAACTGTTACATTACTTGTACCACTGTTGATGTTTGCCACGCTGGTGATAACACCGGTTAGCAATGCACCATTACCTAGAATGTAGTTACCACTGACGTTGCCAGTTGCTGTCAAGTAACCAGTGATGTTTGCACCGCCACTGCTGATGGTTTGAATAGTTGAACCACCAACATTAGCTCTAATATTGCCACCACTTGCAATCACAGTTACAGCACTTGTACCATTAGCAATTGCAGCCGAGTCAATACTTGAAGAAGCAATTGTTGTTGGTGTTGTACCATCTGCGGCGTAGAACGCAATAGTACCGCCACTGTCTTTCATAACAACACTACCAAGTGTTAGTGTGTTGCCTGACAAGAACAAGTTAGCCCAACGATTTGTAGCATTACCCAAACTGTAGGTGACATTTGCACCTGGTACCAAGCTACCAGTGATGTCAAATTGGCTAGCCAACACACTACCAACAATTGTTGCATTTCCTGGAGGATTTGTAATGCTTGTTGCAGTTGCAGTTGTTGTCAACTGACGAACTTCAACAATATCGCCACTTGCTGGAGCTTCAGTGAAGGTCAATGTTGTTCCAGACACAGCATAAGCTGTTGTTGGCAACTGCACCACACCGTTGATGCTGACGATACAGCTGGCAGTAGTTTGTGTACTGCTTAGTGTAAATGCCACTGTTGATCCGTCACCTGTGAATGATTGTGTTGCAATCACTGTAAACAAGCTGGAAGCATTTACCCATTGACTTGCGTTAAAGTACTCTAAGAATCCAGTTGTACTGTTGTAACGAACCATACCAGTTGTACCTGTTGGTCGTTGTGCAGTATTACCCACTGGCATTAATATTGAGTTGCTAGCGTTGATTGCTAGTGTAGCACCAGTGGTTTGGGTTGAATTACCAATTGATACTGTGTTTGCTGTGGCATTTACATAGAATATATTGGCTGCCTGACCGTTAACTGCAAAGTCAACTGCACCTTGTGCTGTGTTGAAGTTTATGCGACCACTAACGTCAGTGATGTTGTCACCACTAATTCTAATATTACCTAAGTTAGTAATACCAAGTGTTGTAATATTGCCACCTTGGATATTACCAGATGCAAATACAATTCCACCTGTATTTAAGTTACCGCCAGTTACATTACCAACAACTGATGCAATACCTGCTGTGTTTAAGTTACCGCCAGTTACATTGCCTGTAATATTAGCTTGTCCACCTGATAATAAATTACCACCAGTTAGGTTACCAGTTGCAGTTATTGTAGTACCAGCTGATATTAATCCAGCTGTTGTAATATTACCACCAGCAATATTACCAGTTGCAGAAACTTGTCCGGCTGTTGTGATGTTACCACCGTTTACATTACCAGTTGCAACCACAGCACCAGCTGTTGTCAGGTTACCACCAATTACATTACCAGTTACACTTGCAACACCTGCTGTTACCAAGTTACCACCTGTAATATTACCAGTAGCACTTACTGTCTGCGATGCTGATATTCCAGTTGTGTTTAAATTACCACCAGTGATATTACCAACTGCTGTTATTTCTCCAACTGTTGTGATGTTACCACCTTGTACATTACCTGTGGCAGATATTGTAGTCCCAGCTGATATCAAGCCGGTTGTGTTTAAATTACCACTGATTACATTGCCTGTTGCGCTAACATTTCCAGCAGTTGTCAAATTACCGCCAGCAACATTACCAGTTGCATTTACTATACCACCAGTTACCAAGTTACCACCAGAGACATTGCCGCTTGCAACCACTTGTCCAGCAGTGCCCAAGTTACCACCACTGATATTACCAGTTATAACTGCAACTCCGGCTGTGTTCAAATTACCACCGGTTACATTACCTGTTGCAGAAACTTGTCCAGCTGTTGTGATATTACCGCCAGCAACATTGCCAGTTGCACTTACATAACCAGCAGTTACTAAATTACCACCAACTACATTACCAGTTGCAACAATGTTTGCTTGTCCGTTGATATTGCCTGTGGCATTTACAACGCCACCAGTTACCAAGTTACCACCGGTTACATTACCTGTAGCTGTTACTACGCCTACTGTTGTTACATTACCACCAACAACATTGGCAGTAGCAACAATGTTTGCTCCGCTATTGATATTACCAGTTGCTGTGATTAGCCCAGCAGTACCTAAATTACCAACATTGGCATTGCCACTTGCAATTAATGTTGCTGTTGAAGTCAATCCAGCTGTTGTTAAGTTACCACCAGTGATATTACCAGTTGCAACCACTTGGCCGGCTGTTGAATAATTACCAGCAGTTGAATTGCCTGTTGTTGTAGTTGTACCAGCTGTTGAAATATTACCAAATGTACCATTGCCGGTAGCAGTTACAACACCTGCGGTTGTGATATTACCACCAATTACATTGGCTGTTGCAACAATGTTTGCACCACTGTTGATATTACCAGTTGCTGTGATTAGACCAGCAGTACCCAAGTTACCAACATTGGCATTGCCACTTGCAGTCAATGTAGCAGTACTTGTCAATCCAGCAGTAATCAAATTACCACCATTTACATTGCCTGTAGCAACAACTTGACCTGCTGTGGTTAAATTACCACCACTTAGGTTACCAGTTGCACTAAATGCACCAGTTGTGCTGATGTTGCCACCAGTGATATTGCCAGTTGCAGTTACATTTGTGTTAGCCACAATGTTGTTGGCAATTACATTAGCTGTTGCAGTGAATGTTGTTGCAGATATAACATTGGCACCAGTGATATTACCGCTTGAACCTGTTGTTGTCAAGTTACCAAATGTACCGTTGCCGGTTGCAACAACTTGTCCAGCTGTTACAATATTACCACCAGTTACATTGCCTGTTGCAGTTACTACACCAACTGTTGTTACATTGCCACCAACGACATTGGCTGTTGCAACAATGTTTGCACCACCGTTGATGTTGCCTGTAGCTGTTACTTGTCCAGCTGTTGAATAATTACCAGCTGACGAATTACCAGTTGTTGTAATAATACCTGAAACACCTAAGTTACCAATATTAGCATTAGCTGATACGCTTAATGTGCCGGTTGATGTCAAGTTAGCTGTTGTTAAATTACCACCAGTGATGTTGCCTGTAGCAGTTGCTGTACCAGCAGTGCTCAAATTACCACCAGTTACTGTAGCAGTTGCTGTTACATAACCTGCAAAGTTTGCACCAGTACTTGTTAATGTTTCAATTGTATTGCCAGCAACTGTGATTGTGATATTACCACTAGAAATTGCGGCAATATTGCTTGTACCAGCAGTGACCGGGAAGCCAGCTGTTGAAGCGGCAACATTGGTTAGTTTACTACCATCACCAACAAAGTATGCTGAAGATTGGATGTTGCCTGTGGCTGATACAATACCAGCTGTGTTGATATTAGCACCAGTTACATTGCCAGCTATGTTGGCAAAACCAGTTGATGTAATTGAACCTGATTTAAATGCATCGTATATGGTGTTGGCATCTGACACACCAACTGTACCGCCAGATGGCTCAGCAACATTACTTACTAGATACCATGTGTTGTCACTGTGGTTTCTAATGAATGCAGTGTGTTGATATGTGTTGCCAGCTCCACCAACAAAGTGTGAGTAGAAACCAATGTCGTAGCTGTATGGATATGTTGTACTAGAAGTCAAGTACACCAATGGATCTGTAACATTTAATGTTGTTGAATTTTGTGACACAACATTAGTTGTATACAAGTTACCAATAACCCACAAGTCTTTGCTAATACTTGCGCCACCTGTGACAATCAATGCACCAGTGCCGTCACCAGTTGCATTTACTGAACTGTTCACAGTTACAATACCAGCAATATTAGCGTTACCACCAGAGATATTACCAGTTGCAACAACCTGTCCTGCTGTTGAATAGTTGCCAGCAGTTGAATTACCTGTTGTTATAGTAGTACCAGCAATGGTAGCATTACCTGTTACTGCTAGTGTACCAATGTTTGCTGTACCAGCAGTTGTCAAGTTACCACCAGTTACATTGCCTGTTACGCTGGCCAACCCAGCAGTGATCAAATTACCACCAGTTACATTACCTGTTACACTGGCCAAACCAGCAGTGATCAAATTACCACCGGTGATGTTGCCTGTTACTGTTGCAATACCTGCACTGCCTAAGTTACCAACATTGGCATTGGCTGTTACACTTAATGTACCAGTTGATGTCAAGTTAGCTGTTGTCAAGTTACCACCAGTGATGTTGCCTGTTGCGACAACTTGTCCACCTGTGTTTAAGTTACTGCCTGATAAATTACCTGCGGTAGACTGGTTGCTTGAAACACTCAATGTGTTTGAAGTTGCATTTGCACTAATTGTAGTGCCGGCTATATAAATTGTATTGCCACCAATGTACAAGCTACGGAATTGTGCTGTTGGGCTACCTAGGTCAATGGCTACATTAGAAGCTGGTAAAATATTACCAACTGTAGCATTTCCAACCAAGGTTGTTGTACCTGGTACATATAAATTACCAATATTACCAGTTCCAGCGGTTGTCAAGTTACCACCAGTGATATTGCCAGTTGCTGTGATTAGACCAGCTGTGCCTAAATTACCAACATTGGCATTGCCACTTGCATTTAGTGTTGCTGTTGAAGTCAATCCAGCTGTTGTCAAGTTACCACCAGTGATGTTGCCTGTGGCTGTTACAACACCGGCTGTTGTCAAGTTACCACCAATGACATTAGCAGTGGCAACAATATTTGCACCACTGTTGATGTTGCCAGTTGCTGTAACTAATCCAGCTGTGCCTAAATTGCCGACGTTGGCATTGCCACTTGCATTTAGTGTTGCTGTTGAAGTCAATCCAGCGGTAATTAAATTACCACCAGTTACATTACCTGTTGCAGTTACAACGCCAGCTGTTGTGATGTTGCCGCCGGCAATATTACCAGTTGCAGATACTTGACCTGCCGTTGTTAAGTTACCACCAGCAACATTACCTGTAGCTGTGATTGTTGTGCCAGCACTTACTAGTCCAGCTGTTGTTAAGTTACCACCAGTAACATTACCAGTTGCTGTAACTAATCCAGCTGTGCCTAAATTGCCGACGTTGGCATTGCCACTTGCATTTAATGTAGCAGTGCTTGTCAACCCAGCAGTGACTAAATTACCACCACTTACATTGCCAGTTACACTTAGTGCACCAGAAGTACTTAAATTACCACCACTTACATTGCCAGTTGCTACTACAGCTCCAGCCGTTGTGATATTGCCACCACTTACATTACCTGTAGCAGTTACAATACCTGTTGTGCCTAAATTACCAACATTAGCATTGCCACTTACTGACAATGTTGCTGAACCAACTTGTCCAGCAGTATTAATATTACCACCTGCAACATTACCTGTTGCAACTACTTGTCCGGCTGTGTTTAAGTTACCACCACTGATATTACCTGTTGCTACTACAGTGGCCGAAGTTACACCATTTGTAGTTGTTAAGTTGCCACCACTTACATTACCTGTTGCAACTACTTGACCAGCAGTATTAATATTACCACCGGCGACATTACCAGTTGCAGATACTTGACCTGCTGTGGTTAAATTACCACCAGCAACATTACCACCAGCTGTGATTGTTGTTCCGGCATTTACTAAACCGCCGGTAGTTAAATTGCCACCTACCACATTGCCGGTTGCACTTACAAATCCACCTGCTGTTACATTGTTTGCAGTTGTCAAGTTACCACCAGCAACATTACCTGTGGCTATTACAGTACCAGCTGTGTTTAAATTACCGCCTGTGATATTGCCCACTGCTGTTACTTGTGCATTGGTTGTTAAGTTACCACCGGCAACATTGCCTGTGGCTGTGATTGTTGTACCAGCACTTACCAAACCAGCTGTTGTGATATTACCGCCAACAACATTGCCGGTTACATTTGCTTGTCCGGCTGTTGTCAAGTTGCCACCAACAACATTGCCAGTTGCAATAACTGCTGTGTTGGCCAATAGATTACCAACGGCCGCATTACCTGTAATTGATATGCTTGATGGCAAGCTAAATGTTACATTTCCGC
>Ga0114959_10001108_pt1 | contig 24355 bp, 22 predicted proteins | sample C_130625_EF_Meta_FD_87317 | JGI IMG/M metagenome (GOLD analysis project Ga0114959, IMG submission 87317) | Freshwater microbial communities from Lake Croche, Canada to study carbon cycling - C_130625_EF_MetaG | ecosystem: Environmental > Aquatic > Freshwater > Lake | place: Lake Croche, Canada... | reverse complement strand
GAACCACCCATTGATTCTACCACGATTTTATTATATTGGTCGGAATATCTTGAAATACTTTTGTTACAATCAGGGTATTTCTCTTTATACTTTGGTATTAATCTCATATTTTTATCTGTCACCTTCTTAATTACCTTTCTTAGTTTGACATTATCTTCATCTTGTTTCTCCCATTTATTTTCATCCTTTACATATAATACTTCTCTCTTTTTATCAGTACAATGAACTGGTCTTTGGGTTACATCAAGTGCTTTTAGGTTTTTCACAATAATATTAGAAATGCCATCTACATAACCAATTTCTCCTACCTTTTCTAAGTCAGAAAGTTGTAACTGAATGGATTCAACAAAATCCATAATATTCATGGCATCTTTACAGGTTTCGTTTAAAAAGAATTGTAAATTGAATGATTTGTTATGAGAATTTGTGTTATGTGAATTATTATTATAAGTTCCATTTTTTATAACTTCTAATATAGTATTTTGTAATTCATTTGTTTCCTTGGATTGTTCTAATAACAAATTACGTAATTCCTTATTGTCATTGATTAACATAATAATTAAATCATTGTCACATAATTCTTTACTTTCGCAAGTTTTTTTTTTCGATTTACATTTTTGCTTATGTCTCCATAACCCACTTCTATCAATAAATAGTTTATTACAAACTTTGCAACAGAATTTTTCGTTTTTTACGTTGCTATTGTCTGTCGTAATGTTGTTAATGTGCTTCTGAGTGACGATATGTCTAGTATAATCCGTTTTTTTACACGTATTAAAGTCACATATTTCGCAACAGTAATTATTTTCGTTTTTTTTCGTTTTTTCTGTTGTCATTTACACTATATAATAGCAACAGAAAAACTCCTAAATACTTTTCCGCAAAAATAATAAAAAAATTATGGTAACAAACTAAAAAAAATAATTTTATAAACCAGACGGTAATTTTCAATTATGCAGTGACGGCTTCCTTTTTCCCCAAAATGTAAGCACTTTTGAAAAATGGACATTTATAAATGTCCAAAATCCAAAACCTGAAATACTTTTGGGAAAAAAATATTCCTTCCCGACCCATCGTTCTTTAAGTTGCTTTGAAATATATATTATTTAATAAAATTGAATACTTTTTAATTATGGAAATTAATAAGTATTTAAATAACCATGGGTGCTGGAAGCAGTTTTGCTATATCAAAAAATATATACATATCATATGATTATAGAGAAAAATCAAATGAATATATTAAAAAGTTACGGTCACGGTTAGAAAAAGAAGATTATAATATCATTTATAGTGAATCTACATGTGAAGGATTTGAATTGTTAAGTAGCGCAGAAATTTCAAAAAAAATAGAAAATATAATGGATTCATCATATTGTCTTATAATATGTCTTTCTAAGGAAACACTCAGGTCGTATTATCAAACTATAGAAATAAACAGTGCTTTGGATAGCAAAAAAGAAATTATATATATAATGTTAGATGAAGACTATACACCATCAAAAAATCAAACAGTAAAAAGTATAGTTAAACACCAAAATTGGTATCCGTTATATCATGATGACCATTTATCCGAATTGATAGAAAATATTACATATGTATAAAATTATACATCACTTTCTGCTGAAATGTAATCTACCATTCTTTTCCTCATGTGAAAATTTAAACAATACATCAAAAGTGACGGATGTAAATTATTAACATAATTAATAACGAATGTGTTGGTTATGTAAAGTTTCTTTTCCCTCAACTCATTCATATATATTTGGTGAAGGTTAAACATGTGCGTTCTGTATTGGTTAGAATATTCCATTAGTGGTTTTTCTTTCTTTATATAACATGAAACATAATTAGAATGAAGCGTTTCAGTAAATAAATGTATTTGGTCTCTAAAAATAGAAAAATCTTTTTTGTTTTCAGGATAATACTTCAAAAAGAGCGCAACCTTTCCGTCCTTCCTCAAAGACAAATATTGATATTGAAGTTTCGGTTGATTTCCACGCAACTGTCTAACTTGTTCATAAATAGGATTCCTGATTTTAGTTCTTTCCCCTGTAATAGAATTAAATAAAACTACACCTAAAATATCATACGGTGTATTCATAGAAGCATATTCTTCAATTAAATCGGAATATTTTTCATATTCATAAATTTGTGGGAATTTTATCTTAGAATTTTGCCAATCAAAACATCTTATTTCACTCATATCCATTGAATAAACACAAATATTATTTTTATCTCTGTTATCAATTTGATAAACAGCAACTAAATACAACTGTGGTTTCTTAAATGGCACGACTATTCTATTTTCAGGGTGCTGTAAAACAAAGCTATAATTATAACAACGATTCAAATTGTCGAGAACTAAATTGTTTTTCAAAGCTGCTTCTAAGAACATTTCTCTAAAAGTTTTGCTATTAGGCGATTTATAAAAACTAGATTTAGCACCAACTGAATTACGTGTGGCTATTTCCCATGCGCCAGACAGCCCAATAGTATTATCCCAAAATACATTAATCATGGTTCCTTCAATAAATTCCTGAGCAATTACATTATTTTTATCTTGAGAATATTTCTTTATAAATACATCTGATGGAATAGATTTAGGGGGAGCAAATGACACAACGTTATTATCACTATTTAATATAATTGAACGGCACAACCCATATGTGGGTATCAAATCAATAGACAATATATTTTTATCGTATCTAATAATTTTATAAGAGTAATCAATTAATTTGTTGTTACTATCATGTTTGGTAACTTTTAGTATATTAGAACTATTTGTATCATCATTATTATTGATGATTTCATTAAAACCATCTATTGCTGATAAATTTGCTAAAAAAATAGAGTTTGGTTCCATTAATACAATTATTATTAATAATTAAATAGTCTTTAAACTATATTTTTATTGATTTTTACTTAAGCATAAAAAATTCTATAATAAATATAGAAACAAATGTCATTACAATCATCAGAAAGTGAAAAAGATGTCAGTAATAAGACTCTACAAAATGAAACCATAATAGAGTTACAATTAGGAGATGTTATTCAAATAAGCAACCCTTTAAACGAAACCTTAAATGACCAAATATTTATTATTGATTATATAGATAAATCAAAAGCTTATTTGATTAACACAGATACACTTGAAAAAACAAAAGTTAAAATATCTGAAGACGGAGTTATTGGTGATGGAAATATCACACGTATTGCGGTATTGAGTAGAAGTGATACCCCTAGCTATGCTAAACAACATGATTTATTACCTAATAAATGGGTTAATATTTATTTTGGAGGCGACTATCCAGTTATCATTACAGGAGAAATTACAAATTTGGAGGAAGATATGATTGAAGTAAAAACAAGTGACGGAGATACATTGTATATAAACTTTGATTACAAAGGAATTCCTGAAGACCTGCCAATTGATTATTTTGAAATTAGAGATAAACCGCAAGAAGCAATCAAAGAAACAGAACAATCGATAGAGGAAGTTCCAGAAATAGAAGGATTACAAGAAGACGTTGAGGAAAAAGAACATAGATTTATTGATACTGAAAAAATACAAATTAGTGTCCCTACCAAAAATATCAAGGACCAATTGAGGGAATTTATAATTAAAGCTGACCAAATTAAATTTGGAGATGAAGAATTAGGTCCAATTGTTCAATATGTTGATGTATCAAGCAAATTTCAAAGATATAGTCTTGAAACACAAGTGAGTGATTTACTAGATGAATTATTATCAACTATACCTAGTAGTCAGAGAACTGCGTCAGTTCTGAACAATATTCATATTGTAATAGAAAGATTTAAACAATTGAGAGAGAATTTTTCATTTTTTGACCAATATGGTAATGTTGAAGGCGCAGTTGTTAAAGAAGCCACATATAAACCTTTAATAAAATATTTTGGTTCTTTTAAACAAAACCTATTCTGGTTGTTACCTGTTGTTAAAAATATTAAAAAGGTGTATAACGTAGATAACCTTGATGAGGAAAATACAGATGTCGTTAATATAGAATTAGGTAATGACCTTGATAAAATCAATGAACTCATCGAAAATTATAAAGCTAATACATTGCCAACTGACCAAAACAAGTATTCCGCGTTGTACAGCGAGTTAGACCCTTTTTTTACACCATTTGATTTAATTAATGATGAAAATACATCTAATGTCATTATTGAAAAAAAAACGAAATCTGATATTAATGTAATTATTGATAATTTGGAAGACATGTATTCGTCTGTATTTAATAACAATAATATTAGAACAAGACGATTTGTAATACAAAAATATAATATGGGTCTTACAAAATTAGATACATTAGATTCTACAAGTAGCAAATTAATTACAACAAGAGTCAATATGACAAATTCTGATACATTATCCATAAAGTCCTTTGTTACTTTGCCAGAACCAGCTATTAGATTTTCAAAAATAAATCTTCCAGGAACAAACATGTTAGAAAGAGCAAATTTAAATTTGATATTTTTAAATTATTGGCAATTTTTAAAGCAAAAAACGGCTGTTAATCCAATATTTGTTGAAGATTTAAATAAAGAAATAGATTTTAATGAGAATAACTTTGTTAATAATGTTAAAAATTATATATTAAATTTAGGTGATAACCAGGTTAAAGGAATAACTAAACAGGAAATTTACAATAAATTTATCGAAACTATTGTTCCAAAAACCAAAATTCTTTTTGAATTAGTGAAAAAATATATTAATGGTAAGTTATCTATTGTAGACGTAGTAGGATACCTTGAACCGTTTTTAGTATATACCGATGACCTGACTTACCAACAATATGTTCAAATTATCGAATTTATTGATAGTGAAATATCAAAATATAACAAAAACTTTATTGATAAATCCAGACTATTTATGAGTTTGAGTAAAATCAAATCAACTCCTGTTATATCTTCAAATGCGTATTCAATTATTACTATTTTAAGTAAGGATAATGAGGAGAATGATATGCGTCTTGATGTATTTACTAGTGGCTATGATATTAACGCAAATAACGCGATTCATACTGGCGAATTTACTAATTCTGAAATATTACGCAAGTTAATGATTAAAGATTGTAGCAGACTGTATACAACTGCTTTATCATTAAAAAATGTGCCATTAATGTTTCCTAATGAATTGTCCAGCATTTTAAATAGTGAAAAAATAAATTTGGACAAAAAAGCAAAGGAGGAAGAAAAAGACGACAAATGTAAAACAATGACTATAGCAAAAATGTATAACTCATTAGAGGCACTAAATGATGACAATGATAAAACCATATATTTTGACAAAAAATACGATAAAACAAATTATGGAATGTTGGATGCTGACTATTCGAAAGAAATTATAACCATGAATCCTGAAGATTTGAAGATTCATATTGCTAATGATTTAATAAACAAAAAGAATCTTTCTGAAATAGATGCGGATTATTTGAGTAATACATTGCTAGATGGTCATAAAAAGGTAATGGATGGTCAATATGCTATATTATATAAGGGTTACAATGAAGACATAAATAAAGAAGTTGATTATTATGTTCGTAAACATAATAAATGGTCGCTTGATGATGAAATGTCGGGCAAAATAAATACAGATGAATCTAGTTTATTATGTGACTTACAAGAGAAATGTATAAATGTTCCTGATAAAGTAGATGACAAATGCGTAAGCATTCATTCTGATGAGTTAGGCATTCAAAACAAATTATTAAAAGATGTAATTAATGAATTTGATACAAAATATAAGATATCAAAAGAAGAATTTTCAAAAGAAATCAAGGAAAAGTTTGAGTATTTTTTGGGAATTATTGGAATTATAACCAAAATAGAAACAGTTAATATGTTGAAATATAATAATCAAAAATATAAATTAGGTAGTACTCTTGAAGATGATATAGATATTAAAGCAGTTTCACCAAATTTAAAATTATTAAATCTTATATTAAAGCAAAAGGATTTTGTAAAGAAACAACACGATATTGTTAGGTTTGTAAATACATATACATCTACAAAAAGTAGGATTGCTTTTGATAACAGCACTGAAGAAGACCATTGGTTATACTGTTTAAAAACGGATACGCCTTTATTGCCAAAATTTAAATTTGAATTAGCATGTTCTTATGTAACAAACCCAAATGGATACAAGGATTTTTTGGAAATAGTAAAATCCAAAATTGGAAAATTGAGTGATGATGGTGATTGGTGGTGCGATGAAAATAGCGGATGGCCTATTTGTCCTGTAGATTTTGATATTGAAGAAGGATATGAAGATGGGTTTAAAGTTTCTACACGTAGCATTCTAGAAGATGAAGCTGGAAATAAAATTGTATCTGTAACTAAAGAGTCTATCATTAAATATGACACACCAGACACAATAATGATTAATAATATTGTTAATGCTATGTCAGTTGCTATGGGAATTAATATTGAAATCCAAAAAGAATTTATAATGAATTGTGTTTTATCATCTTTAAGAAATACGTTAGAATCAGAGAATGACTACAAAAACAAAGTGAAAGAAATGGCTCAAAAAGCGAAAAAAATAGCTTCTTATAAAGATTTTTATAACACCGCAATTTTATATTATACACTTGGTATGTTTTTAATTTCTGTACAAACAGTTATACCATCTGTTAAAACAAGAAAAACACATCCAGGGTGTGTAAGGTCTTTTTCTGGGTATCCATTTGAAGGCGCTGGTGATTTATCAAGTTTAAATTATATAGGATGTGTAGCTTATGACATTAGAGAATCGGGTGAACCATGGAATGTCTTGAAAGGTAAAAAAATGGACGTTATACTTAACAAAATTAAGGGGTCTATTGACAGTGTTTTGTTAGAAATTCCAGACGTTAAAAGAATGTTTGATGAAAAAACAGAATATTTGCTAACTAATCCAGCTAGTGAAATTCCACAAGAACATGATATCGCAAAATGGAAGCATTTTCTACCTCCTTTGTTTCCATTCACGATTAAAAACTTAGTCAATGTATCAGACGAGTTTAAAAAAGGTTTAATTAATGATTTAAGGTCTGGTTCAGAAAAACAGAGAGAAAAATTATTAGTAATTGATTCAAAAATTATTCAGTTCTCTCTAGCTATTCAAGAAAGAATACAAGAAGTTGTTAAAAAACATAAATTAATTTTACATACCTCAAATAATGACCCTTATCTTGAAAATGCTTGTTGCGAAAGCCAGGAAGGAGAAACAACCATAGGTTATTTCGTAAAAGAAGACCCTAGAATATTAGAATACAATGAAACCGTAAGTAGATTGACTAATATACTTTCTGATATTACATTTTATTCAAAGAGTGGATTATTTTATAGTAATGTTAATACAAAGAATAAATACCCACCTTTGAGTAACCAGTTTGATGAAAAAACAATTTATTTGTCTTTTATATATTTCTGTAAATTTAAGTCACTCATGCCAATTCCTACAGATTTTCTACCTTTTTGTTCTGATAAGCCTGATAGCACATTGATTAATCCAAATGATTCAATTGATAGGATTATTCAAAAATTAAAAGATGACGGTAGAAACTATTCAAATGACCAATTTTTAAGACTTTTACAGCTTGTCTCAAGAAACAATGTAATTAATATTGATTTTAATACACCTGAAATATCATCTATAACAAAATTTGTTGGAACATTGGAATCAATTGATATGGAAAATGATGAAGTTGTAGAAAGGTCATTAAGAGACCTTATTACAAACGCTCTTGATACATTTGATATAGCATCTGAAGATACAACTAAAGAAATTAAAGACCTGAATAATTTTTTGATTAAAAATATTGAATCAATGAAGTCAGAATTAATTGAATTTATTGGTAACAACAATGGTCCTAATATAACTAAAAGTTCCGTTAAAAAAGCGCAGGCTTACATTTTAAATATTTCTAACTGGGTAGCAGATGAATCCACGCGTAATGAAGATATCAAAATATCAAATGATAAGTTATATGGAATTGTTAATTTTTACAGAACATTTATTGAAAATTTTGTAACCATATTTCCAAATATTATATTGAATCAAGTGGATTATAATGATGTATTAATACCTAATTATTTAGGTTTTTCATTGAATCATTCTAAAAAATTAAAAAAATATATAAATAGTTATTATGAAAAACTTAAAACTTTTTATGGGTTGCCTAGTGTAACAAACGTTTTAACAACAATACAAAAAACGTCGCGTAATTTAGTTAAAATGGCAAAAGAAACTCCTTGTTTTTCTAGCATTAAAACCAGTGAAAGGGAACTTAAACCAGTTCTTGATGAGAGAACCAGTCGATTTTTATATGAGTATTATCTATTAAGAACATTAATTAACTACATAGAATTAGCAGATGAAGATGATATGATTGTAACTGAAGTGTCTAAAAATGTTGATGTAACTGATTTATTTTCTGTAGATTACTTGGAAGAGAGAGAAACTCGAGTTGATTTTACAATGAGTAATAGAAATGAAAAGGATACTAGGTTATTAACTGGTAATAAAAAAGAATTAAGACAAAAAGTTACGCAATTGCTAATTGCTTTCATAGATATAATGAACAATCAAAAAGATACCATTGATATTTCTTACGAAGAAATTCAAGATAGAGTATTTAAATTGAGAGAAAAAGAAAAGGATATGGTTACAGACAGACTTAAAAATTTGACGGATGAAACAAGAGATATAGATACTATTTTGAAGATTAATAAATTGGGAATGTATAGCAAAGGATTACAAAAGGGACTTACAACACTCGATAAAGATTTTTATGACCAAGAAAGAGATTTTAGAGATGAAATGGCGTCAGCTGAAAAAATCATTCGTAAAAAGAACAAAAACGTTACTGATGAAAATATAGATCAGCTAGTAGAAGATTATCTTGATGAAAGAGAAAATGATAGAGAAATAGATGAAGAAGCAAATGATATGTCTTATATGAACGATGACTTTTTTGATGGAAATACAGATGGTGTTGGTTCACCTGAAGAAGAAGAACAGGATTACGATAATTATAATTAAAAATAGTTTTAGAGAAATATAATTATAAAAAAGTGTTTATAATTATATATAAGATGTATAGAAAGTATATTAGAGAGAATATAACGACTGTTGCTATTATATTATTCGTTATAATTTTTAGTTTAATACAAATGATAAAACCCACATGTTTTTATAATAAAGATGGAAGCATAAGAGAATTTGGAATAGGATATAAAAATAAAACAATATTACCTATTTGGTTGGTGTCATTAGTTTTAGGAATAGTATGTTATTTAGTTGTTATGTATTATGTAGCGCAACCAAAGTTATTCTAAGAATCATTATGAATGTTAATTAATTAAAGCAAAACGAATTTTAGATGATGCATTTATTTGTAAAAAAATTTGTGTGTTCCCTCAATTGAGGCAATAATTCACCCCAAGCATTACATTTATTTAATTTATATAAAAAAATATTTTTGTCTAATAATTCTACTTGTTCTTCTTGTATTGTGTCAAATAATATCATTTTATAATTATTTCTAAATTTACCAATTAATTTATATATCTTAGATAAATAAAAATACACATCATTTATTACAATATTACCATCAATTGTAAAATTACCATTTACTAATGAAGATTGAGATATATATACGAAATATAAGCATTCTGTTGAATTTAATATTATATCTTTTAACCTTTCAAATCTTCTTATATATTTATTAATAGTATCAATATTATTTTTGTCGTGTGGAAATATAACATTATATTTAGTATTGTATAAAGCAAAACCATTGTCACAAGTGTAATAATGTTCCAAGCGATTTACATTTGCTCTTTTTTTACAATAGAAAAAATGATTTTTAACTAAATCTTCAGTGTTAATATTTTTTTCAAGTAATAATTCTAACATTTCAAAAACAAATGATGGAATAGCAAATATCCAATCAAAAGGTAATGAAGCAGTATTTTCAATTTCTTTTTTAAAAGTGGCGGCTGTACATTGTAAACCTATTGGTATAATCATATAAAGTATTATATTATTATATTATGTTTGCTAAAAATCACAAAGGTTATCTGTTTGAATATAAATTATAAAATTCGCGTTTCTCGAAACGTATCCGTTATATATTTTATTTATTAAATAACATTTTTTTTATAAAATCAATCCATCCACATTTAAAAAATGATTTTGGTTCCTCTTTGGCTTCAACAACAGGTTCCACTTTGGCTTCAACAACAGGTTCCACTTTGGCTTCAACAACAGGTTCCACTTTGGCTTCGACGAGTGGTTCCTCTTTGGCTTCGACGAGTGGTTCCTCTTTGGCTTCGACGAGTGGTTCCTCTTTGGCTTCGACGAGTGGTTCCTCTTTGGCTTCGACAACTGGTTCCACTTTAGATTCGACAACTGGTTCCACTTTGAGTTCAACAACAGGTTCCTCTTTGGATTCGACAACAGGTTCCACTTCAGATTCCACTTTGGCTTCTATAACAGGTTTTAGAGGTTGTTTTAATTGAGGTTTAGGACTTTGTCTATGAGGATGTTTAGAACCAAAATCATCGCGATTAACAGGACTATATTTATGTGCATGTTTAGGTCTAGGTTCAAAAATACCTTCTTTAACTTCTGAAATACCAAAATTAGCTTCTAAATCTTTTTTAGACATTTTATATATTAGAAAAATAAATTAATTTTACAAAAGAATTGAATCTAGACTTCTGTCATATCATATTTAACTTGTAATGGTGTAAGTTGTATCTGTAGACTTTTCTTGACTAGCTTTTGCGGATTGTTCTTTTTCCAAAAACTGTTGGTAATTTTGTTCCATTGTTTGTGGACTACTAGAGCATCCGCCAGTGGTAATTTTTAATTGAACTATTGAGGTCAATAAAAGACCAGTATAAATAAACCACATTGCTTCTCCAACATTGTCGCGTGTTACAACCAAATCGAAAAGTTCATTTATTACAGAATTATTAACATCAGTTTGATATTTTGGTTTCATTAATGGTTTTAATATAGCTAAATAATCATTGAAATTAGATGGCACTATTTGATTAATTAAAATAGAATTATTTCCACAAATTTTAATAATTGCGTCAGCGGCTTCTTGCATTGCGTCTTTTTGTTCATTCGTTATTGTAGTGTCACTATCCATTTGTTTTTGAATATCTTTATCAAGTAATAATTCAGTGATTACTTTATTTGCTGAATTATAAACATAATAGTAACCAACGACATCAGCGAATGCACTTTTAAATCCTGGATATATAGTTAATACTAATACTAATACTCCAAAAATAAACAACCATGGTAAAAACGTGACAATTCCTGCTGATCCCATATTTTCAGTTATATTTCCACCACACGTAGATGATATAATAGAAGCATTAACCATAAATTGAATTACGATAACCAATAATACATAAATACCTAAATAAATGTAATTGTTACTAATGTAATTTTTATATTCAGTTGGATTTTTTAAAGTATCGTATGTTAAATTTGGTTTTAATGCCAAATAATAAAATAATGTAGTGAATAAAAAAGTAACTATATTTAAATACGAGCTAGCCATATAATAATATGTATAATTTATTTTATATTTTTAACTATAAATAATATGGACTTTGATGAATTTTCTAAACCAGCTCTAACTGAACCAGGCGTAAAATATTTTTTAAATCAAACGTTAAAACAATGTAATATCATAAGAAATACATTTCATAATACAGTTTTTAATATAGGTCTATTTATAGCATTTTTGCTTCTTTTAGGATTAATACTTTTGTATAAATATAAAGGAAAACTTACACCAGTTGAAATAGAAATGAAAAACAGAGAGAAGCAGCAGTATATTTTATCAAAAATTAAAAATTTTCAACAAGCAAAACGTATTGCTCATCAAGAATTAATCACAGGATTGCCAAATTGGGAGAATGAATACGACAATATAAATTCAAAACCAACTTATTAGAGTGTCATAATAAATTCAATTTAATAAAAATAAATTATAAGATATAAATATATAATGGAAGTTTCTGATAATTCTGTAGAAAATGTAACGAATGAATTTTATAAATTAAAAAATAAATATGAAACAGAAATTAATTTAAATAAGAAAAAAATTATAAATAATCCTAACTTAAGTTCTAAAGAAAAAAGGACAGAATTTAAAAATCTTAAACCAAAATGTGTAAATTGTAAAAGACCTGGTGGAACTATTTTTTCAATTAAATATTACCCAGAAAATCTTCTAAAAGACCAATACAAAGATGAATATAGGGAATTAAAAGCTGTGTGTGGAATTATAGCAGACCCATGTAATCTTAATATTTCATTACAAATTGGAAAATGTCAATTGTTACCTGAAATTTTAAAAGAAATTGAAAAGGAGATTAAAGATTATAAAAACGAGATAATTGATACGAAAAACAAATTATTATTTGGTTATATTACAACAGAAAAAGCAGTTCAACAATTTGATGATATCAAAGATTATGTTTCACATTTTACATCATTATTGGAAAATTATATTAAAGTATATTTTGACATTGTTGATAATTCTGAAAAAAAAAGAGAATTAAATGAAGATATTGAGAAGTCTTATGATTTTATTAGACAAATCAAAGAATGTATTGTAAAATTTAATGAAACAGATAATAATCAATATGTGCGTGATGCTGTTAATATTTATTCTACAAGTGTAAAACCATTATTTGAGAAAATAAACAAGTTAACATATAAAGAAAATGCTGTTTTTTATAATGAAGATACTAATACGTATCATTTAATTCAAAATAAATATTCCATAAAAAGCTTAGAATATTGTGGAGATAATAAAGTTATAAAATATGATGTAGGATTAAAAGTTATGAAAGCCAAAAAAAATATTATAATTGAGTCTGACAGTGAAAATGAAAATGAAGAAGTTAACCCTAGTGCTGAAGAGCCTACTGAAGAGCCTACTGGAGTGCCTACTATTGAAAATGATACTGTTAAATGGAATACCACTGAATATCAGAGTCTTTGGGATAAATTTCCCCCTAAACTCCAAACCGCTTTAGAATCAAATACAGATTGGATGACCGAGTTTGTAAATAATTGTTTTGTTGCTCGTAAAAATAGGAAGGCATGTTCTTTTATTTCTCCAAAAGATTTAATTTTGCCTCCTACAAAATTATCTAATGATGATTACGATTTTGGTAATAAAATATATAATGATTATTTTAAACTACAACCCTCATCTTATAAAGAAACATTATTAAAGCTATATTCAGAAAAAGATGGAGTGCGTAACTATACTATGCTTGAAAATACATTAAATGCCAATTTAGCTAAGACCTTAAATTTCAATAATGGTTTTATTTGAATATAAAATAATTTATAAAATATAATTTATACCATAATTATATATGATATTAAACTATATTTCAATACCAATTTTTTTAGTTAGCTTTGCTATTGGATTATTTTTTATATATGTGTTAGGTCCAGAAATGAAAACAATTTATATTTATCCAAGTCCAGAAAATGTGAATAGTGTTTTATTCAAGGATAAAGCCGAAAATTGTTTTTATTTTGAAGAAGAAATAGTTGATTGTCCAAAAGATGAGTCATTAATAGCGACTATTCCTATTCAAACATAATAAACCATTAAATCTTTAAAATATATAAAATATATAAAATATTCAAAATATATAAATGGGATTAAATCTAGGAAAATTCGTGCATACTGAAACTGGAAAATATTTAATGTCAATATTGTTAGGGTTTGGATTAGCATCATTATTCAGAACAGTTTGTAAGGACCAAAATTGTATTATTTTTCATGCTCCACCTTTAGATAATTTTAAAGATAAAATATATAAAAATAATGGTAAATGTATGAAATATAATCCAGTTGCGACTAAGTGTAGAATAAACGCAAAAACTATAAGTTTTGAATAAGGTTTGCGTAATTATTATAATCAATCATTCTTTATAATAATTATGAGCGATACAACAAGTATTTTAGATTTGCCTACTGACCCTGTTGGCGGAGGAAGTATTAGTAACAATATATCTATATCAGCTGTTGAAAATTCTATTGTGTCACAACAACAAATACCATCAGGGAGCCTTAGTTTAGACCAAACTACTATTAATCAAATTGTGAATAGTCTTCAACAAGCTAGTCTTACAGGTGTTACACAGTTGCCTTCTAGAGATATTCCTATAAATACGAATAACCACAGTAATGACCCACAAGTACAACCAAATTTTGTTCCACAACCTCAAAATAATGTAGATTATATCAAAAATTATGAGGAAACATCTGATATGGTTGATAGTTATAACAAAAACACACAAAGACAAAATAGTCTTGATGATATGTATAGTGAAATACAAACACCTCTATTACTAGCAGTCATGTTTTTTTTATTTCAACTTCCATTTTTTAGAAAGATTCTTTATAACTATTTTCCTGTCCTATTTTCCAATGATGGTAATTTAAACATAAATGGCTTTTTATTTAATAGTGTTTTGTTTGGGTTGTTATTTTATTTATTAAATAAAATCACCGTATATTTTAGTGCTTTTTAAATTATAATTAAACAGTTTAAATGTTTATGCATATACTTTATAACTTATAATGCTGGATTTTATTGACATACTAAAAAATAACTATACTAATTTTGCAAAAATAACATTGTTTAATTACTTTAAAACTGGAAATACTGCTATTGATACGATTTTATCCAGTCTTGTAATTAGTTTGGTTGGTTATTTAATTAACTATATTTATGAGAATAATTTAAATAACATATTTTCGCATTGTAATGTTGATACAATTTATAATTTACTTTATAAAAAAAAAACTGTAATTATTGAAGGAAAAAGAAGTTCATCTGTTACTGGTTATAATCCATCACATTTTGTTTCTTCAGTATATAGCGATAGATTTAAAGCTATTTGTGATTATATAATTAAAAATATTGATAAAACTCAATCTATATATAAAATTAAAGAGACTCATACCAATTTTCAAGCATCTTCATCAAACGAAGAGAAAAGGAAAAATAGTGACATTTTTATGGTATCACAAAATAAACATTTTAGTATTGACGATAATATTTATTTTAGTGTCGTTGTTGAAAATGAAAATAGTAAGGATGATAAAGAAAAAATAACTATTAATATTGATAAAATTATTATAATAGTTTATTCTTATTTATATTCAGTTAGTTATTTAAAAAAATATATTGATAATATAACTGAACAATATTTAATAAGCATTAAAGATAGTAGGGAAAATAAAAGGTTTATTTATATACTCGACAAAATAACATGTAAATCTGATGACGAATCTAGATTTAGCTCTTGGAGAGAAGATTTATTTGAAAGTTCAAGAACATTAAATAATATTTTCTTTGATGGTAAAAAAGGGTTAATTGAAAAATTAGACTTTTTTATTCATAATCGTGATTGGTATTATGAAAAAGGGATTCCATATTCACTTGGTATTGGATTACATGGACCACCTGGAACAGGCAAAACATCATTAATCAAGGCGATTGCTAATTACACTGGCAGACATATTATTGTATTGCCACTTAAAATTATCAAAACAAAAAGCCAACTTGAACATTTTTTCTTTGAAAATACATATAATGATAAAAACGAAGAGTGTTCTATTTCATTTGATAAAAAAATTATTGTTTTTGAAGACATTGATTGTATAGGTGATATTGTTTTAAGTAGAGACAATAAAAAATCACAGTCAAATAGTAGAGATTATTATACAAAAAATAATAAACAATATGCTTTAAACAAAGATACAGTTAAAATCAGTGACGTTTTTCAAGGCATACATGAAATGAACAAAACAACTGTTTCAAATATGGTGGATGAGCCTATTACGCTGGATGATATTCTAAATTTATGGGACGGCATTCGTGAAACACCTGGCAGAATTTTAATAATTTCATCAAATCACTATGATAAATTAGATAACGCTTTAACTAGACCAGGTAGGATTGATATTACACATGAACTAACTAATGCTAGTCATAATACTATTTCTGAATTATATTTACATTTATTTGGTGAAAAAATAAACAAGAAACTATTAGCAAAAATAAAACCCAATTTTTACTCACCTGCTGAATTAATTAATATCTATGTCAGTAATAAAAACGTAGATGATTTTATGAATAGAATATTATTGAATAAAAAAGTGTAATTTAATATTTAGTATTTATATATATAAATGAATACACTTCCGCCAATAGAAAATCATGATATTAATGATAATACAGTCCCTCTTTTTCAAATAATGCCAAAACCTAAAAATAAAACCAGAGTATCAAGAGACCTTAACAGAGCAACGCCATTTAATAAAGAATATAAAAATTCGGTATTATTATTTGATTATGATGAAGGAACACAAAGTAAAATAGGAAATACTGGCAAGACACTTTATACCAGACAAATAGAGGAGCAACAACCAGTTGCGGAAGATAATTTAGGAGACCAAACTTTAGACCTTCCGTCTTTAACACCAGTTCCTCCTATTTATCCAAAAACTACTTTTGCTAGCACACGTATAAAAAGGCGAACGATAAATCCAAATAAGGTAACCCGTAATAATACTGGTGGAAAAAAAAAGAAAAATAAAAGTAAAAAAAGAAATAGAAATAAAAATAGCAGCAAAAGAAGGAAAAACAGCAAAAAATAAAGTATTAACTATTTTCGTTATAAAATAAAATAGTTAATAATTTTTATTAGTAACAAACAAATGGTTCAAGAATACGTTAATAAATTAATTGAAAATTTACCAGATGAAATAAAAACGACCACTACACCTTTAGTGATTGACCTAGTTTTAGATGGAGGTGTATTTAATGGAAGTTATCTTGTAGGAGCTTTATTTTTTTTAAAAGAAATGGAAAAACGTAGTTTCATTAAAATTGATAGAATTTCTGGCTGTAGTATAGGTTCTATTGTTGGATTTCTTTATTTTATTGATAGACTTGATTTAATGTCAAAATTATATGCAATTGTTCATGATGATTTTAAAAAGTGTTATAATTTAAGCATTATAAAAGAGTTAAAAAATATATTAGCTGAATACATTCCTAATGATATTTGTGATAAAATAAACCACAAATTTTTTATTAGCTATAACAATATTAAAAAAGGAACAAAGGTTATTAAATCAACATACAAAGATGTGGATGAAATAATTAATACCATCATTCGGTCTTCTTTTGTTCCTTACTTAATAGATGGGAATATATTATATCAAAATAAAGCCATTGATGGTATAACACCATATGTGTTTAAAGTAGAAGCAGGGAAAAAAATTTTATATTTGGATTTATTTGGATATGATAAAATAGGCAATTTATTAAATGTTAAAAACGAAAAAACGAATTATCATAGAGTTCTCTCTGGACTCTTAGATATACACAGTTTTTTTATTAAACAATCTAGCACTCAAATGTGTAGTTATGTAAATGATTGGAACATTTCCAATATTTCTTTTAATTACATTAAAATATTGGTAGAGAGAATATGTATTTTATCGATACACATATTGATTTATATTAAAAAAGTAGCACCTCGTGAATTTCAAGTAACAATAATATATAAAATATTATCAAAAATATTACAAGATATTTTTATCATAATATTAGAAACCTACTGTTTATAAATATGATTTGAGTTACTGTAATTTATTAGTATAAATCTTTCTTATTTCTTCTTGATTTTCTGCCATAAATATCTAGAAAACTTTTTTTAGGTTTGTTCGGGTTTTTCATAGTTTTACTTGGATTTTTAATCGTTTTATTTTTGGTTTTATTATTCTCCTCTTTTTTATTCATTTTTTTACCTTTTATATCATCAGGTTTATAATTTAAAAACCATTCTTCGAATTCTTCACTATTTCTATTTTGTTTTAATTCTTTAAATTTTTCTGCTTTATGTGCTCTCATTTCTTCTACGGATTCTTGGTGACCATAACATGTAATACTAAAACGTTTTAAGAGACCTTTTTGTTCTAATCTATTTTTTTGTTGAACCTCAAACAAAAATTTTGAGATACATAAAATTCTTTCTAAAAATTCATTGTAATAAGGCCTATTAGCATATAAAAATGCCAAATAAAAACTCAACATTGTATCAATAGTAGATATTTTCACTTTATCTCCATGAATATTCAATACATTATAACTATGACAGGCAATTGGTTTATATATAAAAGCAATGGTGTCGTTGCCTATTTTAATTTCATAATGTTCGGGTATAATTTCTCCAACTGGTTTTCTTTTAATAATTTTTGTATTTTTAACACCTATATCTTTTAATCGCTCTTTAACTATTTGTGATGTTGTTTCGGGTTCATTGGATAAAACATCAAAGTCCGCTATTTTTTGAAATTTAAGTTTCAAATTTTTTGGCATATATTGTGAATAAAGTGAAATCGCATAACCACCAAAGAAAACAACCCCTTGATTTATTAAGGTTTTTCTCACATTTTCATATATATCATCTTCCTTTTCTTGTTTTTCCATTTGTCGTTGGTAATCAATTTTATCACAATTAACGGTTGTTAATGGATAATTTTTATTAAGTAATGTAAGACGTTTTAACACTTTTTCCCATCGACTTGTGTCTCCAGCAGGTCTTGATAGTTCTAAATACATTGCCATTCTTAAAAAATTTGGAGGAGCATATAATATTCCTCCAACTCTGATAGAATCTTGTTTTAACGAACTAAATATTTCCTTGGGGATTTGAGTTATATCCGCAACAGGAATGTAATTAACAAATACTTTAAAGGTTCCATGATGTTGTCCTGATTTTGCTTCTACATCTGTAAAACCACGACTGTAATAAATATCTGCTAATTCTTTTGCGTCATGTAATGCGTTTGACGTAAAAAAATCGTAGTCTGGTATTTCTACCTCTTTATTGTAAAATTGGTCTTCTGAAGGTAAAATATTATTAATTGCGGTTCCACCATAACATATTAAATTTTTTTTTTGAATAAAGTCCTCTACAATTTTAATTATTTTTTTTATTTCTTCAGAATTCACTACGCGCTTTGCTATTTTTTCTTCTGCTTTATCAACGGCTATACGTAAAATTGATAACTCACAATCTGAAAAATTTAAATCTTTACAAATATTTTTCTGCTTCATATAATAATACAATAAAATTATTATATAAATATATAAAATTTCTATATGTTATATATTAATTAATGGAACTTGTTACTGATTCTGAAACTATTAATCTAAATAACGATTATTTAACTTTAATACATGGTGGAGTGAAAAAAAGAATAATAAGAGAGTTAAAAGATTTATATAAACATTACAATGTCATAGTATCTGATATAGATAAAGATTATAATAAAAACGACACCGTAACAGTATCAATATTTGAAGAATTAAATGGAAAACAACAATCGTATAAATTTATAATAAATATGAATTATCCATTTGTTGCTCCTTCAGTTTATTATAATAACAAAAAGTATTCTGAATTGTTAAGATGTAAAAGTATATATGAAAGTAATATGTTAACACTAGTAAAGAAGATTGGCTGTTTATGTTGTAGTTCATATACTTGTAGTAATAACTGGTCACCAGCAGTAACTATGAATCATATTATAAATGAAATTAAATATTTCAAAAAATGTAAAAGAGATATAATTTATAAAATAATAGCTGATAAAATTAAATGTAAATACTTAATAGATGATATTGATTTAGAAAGTTACCTTTTTTGAATTACGATAATGTTTAACATCAGGAACAAACGTTTTATAAAATTTTGACTTGGGATAAACAGTATTACACCCATTACATTTACATTCAGTTAAACTAACAATAAAAAATCTGCCTGCTGCGTTAGGAAGTTTTCCACTTTTTTTACAAGTTGGACAATTGTAATTAACTGGATTTAGTTCTCTTGCTATTATTTGACCCATAATATTATTATAAGTATAATATATTTTTTAAATCATTTTATTTTGTATAAAAAATGCGTATCGTTTAATGAAAATAAAAATATGTTACTTTTTATAAATAATTAAAAATATTACATAAAGAATAAATTTTATATGATAATATGATGTTTAGATATAATAATTTTAAAAGACTTCGCTTTTGTAAGGTTGGGTCAAGAAGTATTTTTAGTTATAAAGACCCTTTTTTATTAGAAAAACAATTAACAGATGATGAAAAATACATTAAAGATGTCGCACACAATTTTTCAAAAGATTATTTATTGCCTAATGTTGTATCATCATTCAGAAATGAAAAATTTGATAAAAATATAATGAAGGAAATGGGAAATATCGGTTTATTAGGTCCTACAATCAATGGTTACGGGTGTGCTGGAGTAAATTACGTTTCATATGGGTTAATTATGCGTGAAATAGAAAGGATTGATAGTGGTTATAGAAGTTGCGCTAGTGTTCAATCTTCTTTAGTTATGTTTCCTATATATAAATTTGGCTCACAAGAACAAAAAGATAAGTTCTTACCTGAACTAGCAAAAGGCAATCTTATTGGTTGTTTTGGATTAACTGAACCAGACCATGGAAGTGACCCATCTGGAATGAAAACAAAGGCTATTTTTAAAGATGGGAATTATATTTTAAATGGTAGTAAAAATTGGATTACAAATTCTCCAATCGCAGATGTATTTATTATTTGGGCAAAAGATGAAAATAATGAGGTAAGGGGGTTTATATTAGAAAAAGAGATGAAAGGATTATCATGTCCTAAAATTGAAGGTAAATTCTCATTACGAACTTCAAACACGGGCATGATTTTTATGGATAATGTTATAGTTCCAAAAGAAAATATGCTACCAAATATTAAAGGATTGAAGGGACCCTTTTCATGTCTTAATAATGCTAGATATGGTATATCTTGGGGTGTTCTTGGTGCTGCTGAGGATTGTTATTTAAGAGCAAGAGAATACTGTTTGGATAGAAAACAATTTAATAGACCACTTGCTGCGAATCAAATTGTTCAATTAAAACTTACAGAAATGTTATCAGAAATAACACTTGGTCTTCAAGCGTCTTTAAGAATTGGAAGATTGTTAGATGAAAATATATCCATTCCAGAGAATATTTCTATTATAAAGAGAAATAACTGTTTAAAATCATTACATATTGCTAGAAATGCTAGAGACATGTTAGGTGGAAATGGTATATCAGATGAGTACCATATAATAAGACATATGTTGAATCTTGAAGCCGTAAATACATATGAAGGGACACAAGACATTCATGCGCTAATTATTGGAAAAGGAATTACACAGATTTCGTCTTTCACAGCTTAAAGTATAAAAAAATGACACCAGTGTAGGTGAAATTCCTACTATTGATTTTACATTTTATATTTTTTAATCTCTTAGTAAATGTTCCGCCTTTTATCATTCAAAATGTTCATTTGCTATGCTATTATTTGATTCTTTTTGATTCTTATTTTTGAATTATTACATATACTATCTGTATAGTCTTGACAACAATTATTACAAAACAATCGCATTTTCATCAATGCGAACCATATTTTTTCACGTTTGTCACTGTCTATCGATAATGGTTCAAGTCTAATATGTGACAATCCACATTCATCCCATTCTTTAGAAAAATTCTTATTACAACTTTTACCAGAACATATAAATCTTGGTATGATATTATCCATATAATAAATAATATAAATATACATTTATATCATTTTTTGGAGCTTTACAAATTCATTACGAAATTTGATAAAAGATTTTAACGCACATATGTTAAATTATTTTACAAAAATTCACTAATGTATCGTACCACATAATTGTCTTGAAATACTCTTGTAATTGTGGGAGCTCTCTTTTGTATCTTCTTTTTTATATTTATTTTATTATAAAAGTCAATGACAAAGAGAAATTTTTCTAATGTTGTAATACATACATATGATTTCAGATAAGTTAGTTCAATTGGATAAATTCTTATCCAAACATAAACACTTTTTGAGTTTAACTCATACTTAGTTATTCGATAATTGCTATTTTTTTCCAAAGTTATATAACATGCGTAATTTCCATGAAACCGTTGATTGTTCCATAATGTAAAAGTATTTTCACCGTTACTGAAAACTAATTTACTACCATTTCGTTTGATAAGTTTGTAATTTTTACTTAAAGTTTTTATAATATTTTTAGGGCAACTATGATTATCGACTTTTAATAAATAGTTATTATTTACAATAAGATTTGTCATTATTGATTTGATTTGTATATATTTAATCACTTCAACACAGTAATAAAGTAATTCAATTTTATTAGAAATTAAAACTATAGTAATCAGTAGCAACGTTGCGTGTAGCATAAGAATACGCAGGATTTTGTGGTGTAGGTGTGGGAATAGTAACAGGTTGAAATCTGAGTTCTCCTGGTTTCAAAGAAAAAGCATAACCTGCTCTATCAAAAAACAAAGCATTTTCCTCTAGATAATTATCTACAAACTGATATCGCATTGCTACCATTTGACATCCAGAACCTCTACATAAATACCCACTTGGGTTTGAAGGATTTACACCTCCATCAGGCAATACAATAGTCATACCTCTTTTATTATATTCTGTTAATTCACTTAAATCTGGGTTGTTCTTGACATTGTAATAATCATAAGCTCTCATAAATACAGAATTGCTTGTTAAATTTACATATTCTAAAAAGTCTTGGTTTTCTAAAAAAGCATTATTTATTTTATCTACTATCAAAATGACCTTATTTTGGAAAGCCAATAAAGGCGTGCTTCCTAAATTCCTACCTGAATTCTCAAAACTATATTCTTTTCCAAGCATAATTGAGTCATACGATTTAAATATATTAGCCAAATTTGAATACATGGGTTGATTGTTGCTCTTTATTCTTAAATGTATAATTAGCGGGTCTGTAGGATTTGGGCAGGTACCTCCTGAAAACGCGTAGTTCTTTATTGTGCTCATAACGTCGCTAAAATTAACAGAATTAAATGTTTCTTTTACATAGTAATCTTCTATTGTACTAGTCGCTACAACAGGATTGTTGTCAATTGAATAAATTTCAAAATCTAAACAACGGACACCTTGTTTTAGTATTGCTTTCAAATTACAAACATCAACATAGTCGTTTTTGTAGCTTCCTCCTGAGCAAGCATTATATGCGGTTTTAATATAATAATCAAATAAATTGCCAGAACAGTCAGGGTCATTTGGTGTTAGTGACCTAATGTTTCCATCTACTGATGGATATAACGTATTTATATAATTACACTCAGAATTTTCCAATCTACTTAAATAAATCATATACCCTATCATAATTGCCAAAATAATAAAAATAAACGCTATAATTATGTAACTTTGATATTCTTCATTTAAATTCTTAATAGCATTAAAATCAAATGTGGATTCACCTGGCATACTTAATATATTATAGTATTTTTAATTTAAGCAAATGTAAAATTATATTATCTTCAAATTAATAATTAAAAAATTTCTATATTATATACTAAATATGGCAGGAGGATTAATGCAACTTGTTTCAGAAGGACAAGCAAATATTATATTAAATGGTAATCCGAGCAAGACTTTCTGGAAAGCAACATATTTAAAATATACTAATTATGGTAAGCAAAATTTTAGGTTAGATTATACAGGAACACCTACGCTTAATTTGACAACAGAATCTACTTTTAATTTTTCAGTAAAGCGATATGCGGACCTTTTAATGGATTGTTACATTTCAGTAACCCTACCAAATATTTGGTCCCCCATTTTTCCACCACAATCAATTGAAAATCCTGATGGTTCTATAACTTATACTCCATGGTCTCCATATGAATTTCAATGGATAGAAAATTTAGGTGCTCAAATTATAGACCGTATCACTATAACATGTGGCAATCAAAAATTACAAGAGTATTCAGGTCGTTATTTATTGGCATCTGTTCAAAGAGATTTTAGTTCTCAAAAACTCGCATTATTTAATGAAATGATAGGAAATGTTCCTGAACTTAATGACCCAGCGAATTATGGAACTCGCGTAAATACTTATCCAAATGCTTATTATACAACCAGTCCAGCTGGTGCTCAGCCATCAATTATGGGGCAAACATTATATATTCCTTTAGGCGCATGGTTTAATCTTAAGACACAACAAGCATTCCCATTGGTTTCACTACAATACAATGAACTTCAAATAAGTGTTACGTTTAGGCCTATAAACCAATGGTTTACAATTCGTGATGTTATGGATTATGCTAATAATTTTCCAGTTGTTGCGCCAAATTTTAACCAATATTAT
>Ga0114959_10001106_pt1 | contig 24377 bp, 25 predicted proteins | sample C_130625_EF_Meta_FD_87317 | JGI IMG/M metagenome (GOLD analysis project Ga0114959, IMG submission 87317) | Freshwater microbial communities from Lake Croche, Canada to study carbon cycling - C_130625_EF_MetaG | ecosystem: Environmental > Aquatic > Freshwater > Lake | place: Lake Croche, Canada... | reverse complement strand
TAAAAGTGTAAAATTTGGTTGATTGTTGTATTTTATTCAATGCTATTATGCTAATAGAATAATTGTATTATATATAATTTATTTTATGGTGTGGAAATAAAACCAGATCTACCTAACCCTATCCCGACACAGAATTAGCGAATAGTGGATCTTGTAAATATTTGCGCCACTATTTTCAATTTTGCAAGAAATCCACTTATAGTCTAGTCTGGTCCATTTATTATATAGATTCAATATATAGAATGATTACACCTGAGCAAGAAATTAGCAAACCAGATGAACATTTAGTTGAACCCCATCCAAAATTAGCAGCAGTAGAAGATATAAAAATCCAACGCCGTAAATCTGTATCGACACGAAAGAAAACGAAACAAACTAGTAAAAGATCTTTAGAACGGTTGTTAAAATCGCCATTGAAAAGAAAAATCAAGGTTCTGAAACACATATGCGGTGATTCGGGACAATGTTTAACATTTGGAATAGAGACCGATGCAATAAATGACGTATTTAAAGGATTTACCAATTTCCGATATGCGACAAAATACGTCGGACGAGTTGGAAAACCATCGGAAAATGGTTTTATTACCGAGATTGAATACAAAAGGGATGAATATTATTCCCATGCAATTTTAAAATCTGCACTAAGACGTCATTCCGATAATCTATTCTATGAATATATAGTGGGTAAAATTTTTATCAATGAATTGATTCGACTGTTGCCCTGTTTTGTGGAAACATACGGGATCTATGTATCATCTGATAATCAATCTCATAAAGATTTAATGCACGCTCAAACAATCGACCAAATCAAAAAAACCTTACATCCTATTTCGGAAATAGACGATAAAATAGATTTTTCATGTTTGAATTCTAACAAATTATCGATTCTCATACAACATATCAAAAAACCTGTCACATTTCAGGATTTATTATCCGAGCGGATCCGTCAAGAATATTTTTATACAGTTGATATGATACAATTGTTATATCAAATATACGGTCCATTATCAAAAATATCACGCGGTTTCACGCATTATGATTTGCATACAATGAATGTATTATTATATAGTTTAGAACCAGGAACATATATAGAAATGAAATACCACCAACCGGACGGATCAATTATATCATTCAATACACAATATATTGTTAAAATCATTGATTATGGAAAATCCTATTTTGCAAAATCGGCCACCGATTCTTCCAAACAAGTATATGATGCGGTATGTGCTTCGAGAAAATGTAAACCGGATTGTGGTCTTATGCTAGGTTATCAATGGTTCAATTCGTCACTAAGTGAACGTAACCACTATATATCATCATCTTTACCAAACATTAGTCATGATTTACGTGTTTTACAAATTATAAAGGATTATTTCATAATAAAATATGATGATCCAAAAGTGAATAATTTGATTGATTCGGTGGTTTATGCTGGAGAATATGGAACGCCGCCTCGCGAATCTGTACCCGATAGTAATAAAATATATAACGTAATGGATGCTGAAAGAGAATTGAAGCACTATATGCAAGATGTTACAGTATTTAATCAACGAAATAATCAATTTATCGCTGATAAACGTTCATTCGGCGTTTTACATATTTATTTGGATGAAGGGGCGATAAAACCGATGGATTTTTATCCGGCATAATCTCTATTTACCAACTACATTTTCGCAATACAGCATTATACCAATCCTCCTTCTTTGGTTTTGATCCAAGCGCTTCTGTATTTACACCCAATTTATCCGCCATAGTCTTCAAATCATCCACCTTATATGCAGACAACGCTCGTATCGGACGTTCTTTCGTATAATCCAAACGTATTTTTTGCGAATAAATCTCGCCCCTCTTTTCGGTATCAATCGGTTCCAAATCTATTGATAAATGTCCGTCTTTATTGCGATTAAAAAGAAAACATTTTGTATCTGCTACCGATTCAGACTGTGGCTGAAATTCAAAAAACGTGTTTTCGTAAATAACAATGGCGTGAATTTTATAATAAATACACATTATTTGAAATGTCCACCATGATGTTTTTTTATCTAGCAATAAATCGGATTTCGCCTCTTGTAATGTAGTTTGACTTATTTTAGGCGTAAATCCCTTCAATATTGTCGCCTGTGTTTTTATAAAATCCACCATTTTTTGTTTCTCCTCCATTTCCATGTTTTTATATTTGTTTCCAATCATCCAATAGGATGTTGCCCCGTAACTTGCTGCATATATGCACCAAAACAACGAGTCCTGATTTTTTGGAATAAATATTTGTTTCGGTTCCTTTTGTAAAGGAACATTTTCAGTTGGAGTCGCGTTAATTTCACAAGAAGGATGAATACAATCATCGGTTTGGTTCTTATCCATATGTTTAACCATTTCAAACATTTGTCCGGTCAACATCCATTTTTCTAAATCAGAAAAATTATCAAATTTGTTATCATTATAAAAAATTTGATTAAGATATGAGTTCATGTCACTATTATATAGATCTCTACATCTTTATTATCTTTCACAAAAGAATAAATTTCGAAATTCTTCTTTTTGATTTTCCATCGGATTCAATATATTTTCTTGTTCAACAACGTAATCCACATATTCATTGATTTTATATAAAACGTCTTCGGGTAAAAAGGATAAATTTATATAGACCCCACTTTTATTTTCATTGATCTTTATTTTTGGATCCGTCAACAACAATTTTAATATTTCTATGTGTTGTGTTTTCGTCAATTTTTCTATACGGTTTCTTAAATTTTCAAGAAAAACAACGCCTTTTGGGTCCATTTATAAAATCTGTTTCAAAACATTTATATCGTTTTTTCCTAAAATAATACTTCTTCCAAGTCGCCCCCCATTTGTAGTCGTGGCTTTACCTTCGGTTTTGCCTCATTGGTAGATTGATTTAGTTTAGCAATTGCACAAATATATGTGTCGTTCAATTCAAAACGGATTCCAATAACAGTGACAACAATTTTATCACCTTCATTTAATTTATTCAATCGTTCATCCATATGATGATGATCACGCGCCACAAATATGGTAAGCGGTTTCACCCCGTCGTCATCAATTACCTCCGCATGAATTCCAGCCTTCGTGACCGTTTTGCATGTACATTCTACTAGCATTCCTTCGACTGGTATACAAACCATACAATCGAATATGACATCATAATGAACCTGGTCAAACGAAATATTTCCCGATGAATATTGAATTACTTTTATGGATTTTGGTTTAATGAAGCCCTCTTGAATACATTTACCGGAAATGTTCGAATTCAACTTGGTCTCTAAATTTTGCTTTATGTTTTTTCCAATTTCGGTGATAAGTAATCGGACCTTTCTCTGAAGAGTAGATTTCATATAAGGCGCATATATTTTACGAGCAACATCTCGACGTTCTGTCATTTTATAATATATATTTATTCATTTATATAATTATTTACGAAATCAATTTTTTCACTTTGCATCTATTTTGAAGCGGTATATTTTACAATGCCATTATATGCACTCTGTTCAGGATTCAAAAACCAGATTTTGTCTTGTATTTTATCGTCCGTCATCTGTCGCATTATTAATTCTACCATTACGCAAAATCCAAGATGGGTTATATGCTTTGAATTATCATTTGTATAAAGCGGTTTTCCCAAAATGTGATTCATTCGTTTGATCAAATCAGTCTTTGTTGGTGATCCAGCACCAATACGTAACCCTTTATTGCTATGTGTCTGAAACGTATCCTTTAATCTAAATACCATCTCCTTTTTCTTTTCTTCGTCAAACATATTTATAAATCCTATGCTGGGTGGGTATTTTTTTGATGAAACTATAAATTTATTGAGAATGTCTGATTTTTTGAATCTCTCAATCTCCATAGGTTGGGTTTCTTCCCATAATTGGTCGATTGTATCTTCCGGGCGATTATATAGTTTCCAAATATCCTTTTCGGCCAAGAGAATAGCGGTCCGATTTCCCAGAGTAACTACTTTCTCATCCAAATAGCGTTTCACCACCTTTTCTATTTCACCGAGCGTTTCGACGTCACGATCAACATTATACATACCAGACACCAAGATCAACCTCTCGGATGGCATTAAAAAATCTACCATATGTCGAATAATATGATCCGTATACTCCACAAATCCTAATTCATGAACCAATTGTAGTTCATTGGCAACACTGCTTGCATGTTTATACCAATTATATTCTCCCTTTAACATTTTTGCATGCGGAGTTTGAGCTAGGTTCAAATTTTCGGCAAAAGTTGTGAGGATATGTTGATATTGTTCTTTGATTGTTTGTTTTACAGCTACTTCAGAAATTTCTGCATATGCGACAGGACGCAGTGTAGCGTGTTCAGGGAATTGTTTAGGTAATTCGAAATGTAACGACTCGCGCTTTACTTCTATAGGTACGCTACGTTCAAATACAGAAATTCCTTCGTCATTTATTTCAATCGGTTGAAATGCGTATAATGAAGCACGATTTACCAAATTTCCCCGTCGTCCATATTTATCAACCAGGAATTCGTGTTTGTTTCTAATAAAAGCAGTCAATGCGGAATAAATTTGTTCAATTGGATATTGTTTGACTATATTAATTTGCCGAATCAAATCCGATTGTTTATAAAGATATTGTTCTCGAAATAAATCGCGAATTCGTTTCATAATTCTTGGATTGTTCATTTTTAAAAAAGAATTAGAATAAGTATCTTGTGCGACGTCTACAGATTTTATCTCATTGGACATGTCTTTTGGTATACATTTCAAATCACAAGATTCCATATAATCACATATATTGGTATGGGCGCGATCTCCAATTTTATACTGGATCGGTTTTTTGTCAGTGGATAAAACAATCTCTATTGTTTGATTTTCCGCTACAGCGTTTAATTTCTGTAGTGTGAAATTCGTCTGTCCAATATTTAATATACAATCCACTGCTGCTTCTTTCATCATTCTTGTAACACGTCCAATCAAATCCGCTTTTTTCTTGGCCAGTCGATATACATAAACATCCGCAGCCTCTTGGTCGGGTGTTTTTGATAAGACTGATCCGTGCATATAAATTTCCACATTTCTTTTTTCGAATGGTAGACCACAATGACTTAAATTTCGAACAGCGCGCCCGATGATTTGTTCAATCCGATTTAAGTTGTACCAGGGCTCCAATATATGTACCTGTCGAATATTCTTGAAATCCAGACCTTCTGACCCCGCTCTCGAAATCAATACCACCTTTACAAATTCACCATTTTTATTATCCTGACTAGTGATATATTTAATTTCTTCGGCGTTATTTGGTGAAAGAGCACGATTGCCAGTAATCATAACATATTTGGCTTGTCGAAATGTGGATCCAGTCGGCATTTCGCCTCTTGGAGTCATAGTGTTTGCATCTATCATTTGTGCAGGTGAAACTGGAGAGGTCGCAAAAAGGGGTTTTATGTATTCATGTGCACTAAACCTGGTAATCCCCATTTCTTCTAATGCTAATGCAATAGGTATAATTCCACCCTCTATATATTCTGTATATATCATGACAATACCCTCAGATTTACGTAAAATATTACATATATTTGAAATCTTGGAACTATATTTACTCAAAACGTCTTGACTAAAAATTCGTCCATATTTTTCCAAAATGTCGGGCTTGTATTGAAATTTATCGATGATATTCACCATCCTACCTCCCTCTTTTCGCATCTCCTTCGTAAAATTCATGATAGAATTCATGCCGCGCATTCCTACCATCTTGGACACTGGATTTTTCATATATTTTTCATCACCCATATCCACCGCAGTTTCGTCAAACTCATCTATACTTTTCATTTCTATGTCATCGTCGCCGTTAATAATTTCGATTTTTCCGTTTTTAATTTGATTATCCAAGCTTTCACTGGGATATACCATATTTAATGCCTCTAAAGGGGCTCGTAATCGTTTGAATCCAAAACGATCCAACTCCTCAAAAATCGGTCCATCAATGGTTTCGCTTTTTCGCATGAAATCGATGATTAATTGATATGCACTTTCTTGGTAATCTACCACAGATGATACATAAATGGGTAAATGTTCAAGAGGTTCTTCAATGGACTTGTTATTTAATTGTATTTTAGGAACCGAAGGTGTTGTTAATTTGGGTGTTCTAGTGAAAAGGTCCAAGACGCTCGATGATTCACTGAAGGTATGTTGTGGAGAAAATTCATCCGGATAAATTCTGTATGGGAAGGTATATGGATTTTCGCCACGTACATAGGATACATATCCTACCATTTTTCTCTGTAAAAGATCGTACCCCCCTTCTTGGACAATCGAACCATCAGTCGACCGAACTTCTTTTCTAAATTCACCATTTGTATCAAATATTTCCTTTAGAGAAATAGTTGCGCGTTTATCGTTAGTATTCATCAAATTAATTAGCCACACGATTTCCTTATATGAATTATACATGGGTGTAGCAGATAACAACAAAAACCGGATATTATCACAATATTCAGCCAATTTAAATAGTGATTTCGCGGTTCTCGAGTTCTTATTTTCATCTGTTAAGCGGATATTATGAACCTCATCTATGATAATCAATCGATTATTAAAAAATTGGCGCATATTTTGTATTTCCATTTTTTTCCTAATTTCCGGTGAATATCCAGAATCTTTCGGTATCGTTGTTTTACGGTGAATATAATTCGATAACTCGATATATCCCATAAATAAATAATATTGATTAATCACGGATTTTATTTGACCTATAATGCGTTCACGTGAAATACCCTTCAAATTAGTTGGATTGACCTCTCGCAACAATGAATCGCCAATGCAAGAATCAATTGTCCAAGATCCATCTTGTGATAGGGTGAGGCGTCGTTCGTCGAATAATTGTAACATGAAATTTTCTTGGACATTGGGGGAAGCGATAATAAGAATTCGCTTTTTGATACCAACTTGTCTCATATAAGCGCGCATTTCTTCGGCGATTCCGATGGCACTACATGTTTTTCCACTTCCAAGTCCATGATATAGAAGCAGGCTATTATATGGAGTTTGTAGCGAAAGAAAATTTTTCACAAAAATCTGGTGGGGCAATAACTCAAATTCCGCATTACACATTTTTTCTGCTTGTTCCTTTATTGGTAAAATTTCACCATTATATTGTGTATCATGAAACTCCTTTTTTGATGCTATTTTTCTGGAAAAGGTTGGATCGTCTAAATCCGGATATAAAAATGAATTCTCATTTCGAAGATCTTTTGCCTGATCGAATTGTATTTTTTCTTTTTGACGTAGATATTCATTGGACGATTCTGGTATAGCAGCGAGCATGTCGTCCAAGATGATATCTTTTTTATCGGCGGCAGGATTTACCAGTTTTATCGAATCCGGTTTTTCTGTTTTTTCTGGTATTGTCGCTGTGATAGGCTCTAGATCTTGGTTCGGTTTCGGCTGTACTATATATTCTACACAATCTCCTTGTTTATTGCGTCGAGTACCACGCTTACATGGCGTTCGACGTTTTTTGATAATAGTCACCATGTCGGCATCTGTCACTGGCGCAAATACATTCGACTGTTTTTTAGAGACATTCTTTTTTTTTATTTTTATAGTGTTCTCATCCGGATATTCCATATTCAATAAAATATACGTATATAATGTATTCGCATATTTTACTTACAAGTTCTCAATGGCCGTTTTCTTTCCATGACATTCGCGACATAAAGCGACTAAATTGTCGACATGATTACTACCACCATATTCCAAACGAATTTTATGATCCACCTCAAACCAAGCATTCAATTGTTCATTGCAATCTCCACATCTCCAATTTTGTCGAGCGGCCACAAATTTCTTTTTTGTTTCACTCACAGAACGTTTCGTACCCTTTTTCCCGGATTGTAATATGCGTTGGGTGGATGTTCCATTATCGGTGGATCCACCACCAAGAATAGGCATTGGTAAAATTGGATAGCCAGATATACTGCTATTACCATTCGCAGTGACACGTTTTGTAGTAAAATCCAAAATGGGAGATAACATACTGGAGGCATTCTTATCGATTGGTAAATATTTAATATATTCATTCGAAGACAATAAAATGTTTTGTGCATTTTCTGGATTTTTCTTAAATAACCAATAGACAAACAATAACCCCAAACAAATGCCGACGATTTTGAAGTATTTTTTATATACCATTACCATTTTCAAGTATTTACCATCCGTATAAATATGAGCAATCCATAATGCTGCTATAAAAAATAACACAATTTCTATGCGCATTGTTTTTTCTATATTATGATTATATAATATTTCATGTTTTTGAGTATGGGAGTTTCGTTTCAATAGTCTGGATTACTTATAGAAATAGATAAATAATAACAAAAGACATATGAAACATGCTATAACGTATCCTCTTTTTATATGGAATCGCTCTGATATTTTTATAGGTTTTGGAACATACTGTCTTCGATAATCATCAATTGCTTGAAATAATGTAATCTCCTCCTTATTTAGCAACACATTTATTTTATTGTGCATAAAATGTACCCATCGCACGAATGAGTCACGACTATCTAGATAGGGTGATAGGGGAAAATTGTCGAGCAATTGACTAAATGTATCACCTATTTTGGCATTGGGAATAAATAGAGGCATATTTTGTATCAAATCATAATATTTACGTTTTGTTACAGCGGTGGGTTTATCTGGATAGGTTTGAGCGACGGTATGTAGAAAAAACCAATAATGAGGACCCCAAACCTCAGGATTCAATCCATCTATCGGAATATAATGATCCATATCAAAAAACTATATAAAATAATAGACGTATTTATTTAGATGAATGAAACTTATTGCAATAATTGTGGAAAATTTGGACATATGTATCATCAATGTAAATTGCCAATAACGAGTGCAGGCATTGTTGCGTTTCGTAGATTGAATTCTGTGCCACAGTATTTAATGATACGAAGGAAAGATACACTAGGGAATGTCGATTTTTTACGTGGCAAATATTCTATATATAATAAATTTTATATTATTAATATGCTAAATCAGATGACTTATGACGAGAAAGTCCGCCTTAAAGAAGGAAATTTTGATATATTATGGCAAAATATATGGGGCAATAATGCATTATTTAAAACTGCTCAATATAATAGCGAAGAAAACGCATCACGTGAAAAATATACGAATTTAATAAATGGTGTTATTACTAAAAGCGATAGTTATACATTGAGTGATTTGATTGATGAAAGTAATAACACATCTTCGTCAATCTGGACCGAACCCGAATGGGGATTTCCAAAAGGGCGGAGAAACCCAAAAGAAAGCGATTTTGATTGTGCGATTCGTGAATTTTGCGAAGAAACGGGATATTCACCAAAACATTTAACAAATGTACAAAACATTCTCCCGTATGAAGAGACATTCACCGGATCCAATTATAAATCATATAAACATAAATATTTTTTGATGTATATGGAACACAGTGACACGTTAAATGTAGATAATTATGAACGCGCAGAAGTCAGCAAAATGGAGTGGAAGACATATGAAGAATGCATGGATTCGATACGCCCCTATAATTTAGAGAAAAAAAGATTGATTACAAATATACATAATGCCATTCTTAAACTGAAATTGGTCTATTCTTAAAGGTGGAGAGCGAATGCTTTTGTGTAAATATTACATGATGTCTTGTCTTTATCAATCACTTCTCTACAATTATATCATTTATATAATAGGATAACAAAATGTCTAAGGTTTTGAAAAAATTAAGAGGCGAAATAAACCCGTATTTAATGGCAGTCTTTTTGGTTTTTATCTTCGTATGTCTGTTATTATGGCATATTATTTCAAATCCAGGCACACAATCTTATAACGTCGAACGGTACTATTTTTTATATACAATTCCTCTGGTATTTATTTTCGTGGCATTGACGTACGGAACTATACCGAAATCCATTTTAATCAAAGGAGGTGGTATTATTTCATTCATTGGATTTTGTGTCTATATGTATTCAACCATTTCTTCGAGCATGCCCGAATATTATTTAGAAGAAGTTACCAAAACAACGATTAGTATATTGATTGGCCTTGTAGCATTGGCCATAGGTTATCAATTGGCAGTAAGATATTTAACAAGTCTTGGACAAAATGAAACATGGATCGGGTTCATCGCACAACTTTTCTTATATATTCCTTGTATCATTTATGAACTATGGGTGAAATTATTAATACAATTTCGACTGACTCCCTATGCTATCTATGGGTTTATTTTGTTGGAGATTATATTGATTATTCTATATTTTTATTTACCCACTCTATCGAAATCAATCACAGGGATCAAAAACGGCAAACAATTATTATATGATGTATATTTTTTGAACAAAGGACCGCGCACTCTCGCCACATCGGATGATTTAAAATTAACACCATCAAATGAAGATGCATCAAAGGGTGTAAAATCCGCATTTCGTGTAAATTACGCATTATCTATGTGGGTCTATATCAACCCGCAAAATTCATCGTCTGTTGCTTATCAAACAGAATCGAATCTATTTACTTATGGGTATACAGACGCAAGTGGAATACAGCATGTCAAACCTATGATACGATATTATGGTGGAGGCGATGCTACAGATCAACCGATTGAGCGCAATAAATATGTATTCTATTTTGCGCGCTATCCACCCGTTCATCAATATGACACAGATGAAGCCACATTTTATGATGTCACAATGCCGAATCAACGATGGAATCAGATTGTATTAAATTATAATGGAAACATTGTGGACCTGTTTATCAACGGAAATTTAGAAAGAAGTTTTGAAATGAATCGCGAGTTGCCCCTTTATGGAAATTTGGATACTATTACTGTTGGATCCGTTGATGGATTGGATGGTGCTATTTGTAATGTCGCTTATTATGATTTCCCAATGACAAAAGAACAAATTGCGTTTTCTTATAACGCGTTTGTCGGGATGAATCCGCCGGTCGCCACAAAATAATATATTCCCATTATATAATGAGTTATACTGCTATCGTTTTAGCCATTCTAATTGTCGTTTTAATTATTGTGTTATATATTTATTTTGTGAAAAAATCCAGCACGATTTCATCTGCTGCTAATTTGAATAATAGCAACCCACCCATTACCACCATTCAAAGTGGTCAATCTACAAGATATGCCTATGGTATATGGGTATATGTCAATACTTGGACGCCTGGTAATAAGGTTATATTTACTCGCGCTGGCAATATTACATTGAGTTTAGCAAGCGATACACCAACACTCAATTGCACCATTGAACAAACACCTGGACCTAGCTCACCCATAACGATTACTACCAATTTCCCTATCCAAACATGGGTATACATCATCATTAGTTCGGATGCCACTATCGTTGATTTTTATATCAATGGCAAATTAGTAAATTCAAATAAATTGTCGGGATCACCAAGTGTTCCCGCTGCAAATAGTGCCATTACATACGGAACGGGTTGGGATTGTTATGTAGCTGGATTTAAAAACTGGACAATGCCCATTGGTCCACAAGAGGCATGGGATAGTTATTTGACAGGAAACGGAAATTTGATGTCCAATTTTTTTTCGCAATATGGTATGCAAGTGTCGGTCACGAAAGACAATGTGGTTCAATCTACCTACAAGTTTTGAACGGTCTATCTATGGTTTTTCTTGAAAAAAGTTCGAGTTGGATGATATTTTTATATGTATATTCTATAACAATATACACATAAATAGAATGAATGCAGTCGGTCCAACCAATATAGGAGAAACAACGGCAACGAAATTACCCGAAACCGTTAAAAATAGCATAGAAGCTGTATCTGATGGTGTCAAAAATACATATTCTGCAATTACAGAAGGCATTACGGATAGCGCGGAATATGTAAAAGGATCGATTGATCAATTTGGATCTAGCGAAGCTGTAGCAGACGCAAGTACCTCTTTCTTAGAGTCAAATACATTAATTGCCAAATTCGCCTTTCTCCTTTTCGTATTGATTGTGTTTTTATTTTTAGTCGATTTAGGAATAAAACTCATTGGTTATTTTACTCAACCGAAAGGAAATCCCTATTTAATTTCCGGAACCATGAATGCGAGCAATGAAATCATTATTTCACAAGATCCTAAAAATAGTGGCTCCATTCCTATTCTAAGATCAAATAATCAATCCAAAGGCATTGAATTTACCTGGTCCGTGTGGATTTATATCAATGATATCAATAATAAGGCGCCTCAATACCAAAACGTATTTAACAAAGGAAATGGAAGCTACAATAAAGACGGATTTGCAACAGTAAATAATGGACCGGGTCTCTATATTGATAATTCGGGACATCAGTTGGTTGTCGCCATGAACACGGTATCAAACCTAAATCCTACAGAATTTTTATATATAAAAGACATGCCACTACGGAAATGGTTCCATTGTACTATGCGTTTGGAAAATACCATCTTGGATACCTATATCAATGGAACCATTGTCGGTCGATTAACGTTACAGGATGTTCCAAAACAAAATTACGAGGATGTAAATATATGCAGAAATGGTGGGTTTAATGGAAGCATCGCGGATTTGAGATATTATAATTATGCATTGAGTGTTTTTGAAATAAATAATATAGTTATGTGGGGACGCAATACCAAGAATTCGGGCGCGGCCGGATCATCCGATTCAACCGGATTTCCTTACTATTTATCCAATTTATGGTATTCTGCTAATTACTAACGGTTCGGAATGAAATGCAGTTGAATTGCGAGTTTTACAGATTATTTATTATGATATACTATATATTATCATAATGAATTTACCGCTTATAGATTATTGTTTTGCTTTACAACAACAAAAATTATATAATAGATACGTGAACGGGTTAGATTCCAATGGTTTTCGTAATCGACTCGAACTTAATTGTAATTCTCAGACAAATTTTAATGCAGGTGATTTACAAATGCGCAGAAAGGCCGAAGTTTTACAGTATAACAATCAGGCTGCAATAACAACACATACGAAAAAAGAAAAATATTCTCGTTTATTGAAAAATATTCGAAGTGTGTCATCACGTGTCTGTCAGTCGACCACAAAAACTATATGTAATCCTTCATCGGCTTCTGACGTACCCGGACCTATTATGCAACTATGTTATAATCCGAGTATACCCTTTGTAGATATTAATAACACAAATAGCAACAAGCGATTAACTAGCACTCCTTTAGATTCATTGTCGCGATATTATCACGTCACTACATTCCCAGATGTTTTTTTCGTTATGACTCCGCCAAATAAAAATGCCATTCCAAATAAAATTGCCGATATCACAATATTAAATTTTCCAACGAGATTAGCCAGTTTCCAAATTAAAGTGCCGATATCGTTCTTTATGAATGGAAATGTAGGCCAAAACCCCACAAATTTTGATTTTATGATTAGTGGTATTCAAATTTCTATATATATTAATGACAGATTATTGTATGACGTGTCAGATAATATTAATGTTAAAATTGACGTTAGTAATATTCCACAACAAAATATGTTTACCATTTCCCGATTTATCGGAACGACGACATTTACGACTCCGCCACTGGAAACATCCAAACAAACCACATTTTCTGTTATCATAAGCAATGTTAAAATTTCACCAATAAAGGGCGATGTTTTGATAAATAATTTTAGCATCGTTTCCAATATATCAGGCGAAGTAGATAATTACTATAATAATGTTATCCCGACCGGAATAACCATAACCCCTGCATTACCCAATTTTGTTCCATTCTCAGTGAATGCTATTTTACCGTGACTCAACGTAATAATCCAATGATGCGATTTTCAGTTCGCGTTCAAGCGTCTGTCTTACATGATACGGCAATCTCACCTCACTATAAGAACCACCGCGCGTTTCATCAATCCCAAACATTTGCATAAATATCTTGACATTTTTATCCACATCGAAGAAATCGATGTTTTCCAAGACATTTACGATATGAACCGGTTTATTCACTCTGGCAAATTCATAATGATCGACACATTCATTCAAAATTACGTGATGTGGTTTCTTAAAATCAGCGTACAAAAGCATTTTGTTATTTTCCAATGCGATATAGTATAAATAAAGCATTCGATCTTCGGGTCGTTGTGATTCAGGATAATATGAAAGCGGGTCACAATTATTTCCTGCCAGATCTGCCAAACTTTTCCAAAAATTTAATTGTGGTGTAATTTCATATTCAGAAACGCTTGCACTGAGCCAATCAAATTTTTTGAAATATTCTTCCTCCCAATCATCATTTTGATCATTAATCATATTTGCAACATCGGCATCGTCTTCAATGCGCTCCATTGTAATATAAACCAATACCAATATGTTTTTATTATGATTTATTATAATTATATTTTTTCTATAATTCATAATCGATCTACTTTTGTTTTTTGTTTACAGGCTGGTATTATATTTTCCACACTTTCAAGTGCCCCCTCCACCCATCCCTGATCCAGCGCAACCATTTCTCCGACTATATAAAGACCTGGAATAGGGTACTGAGCCGCACGTATAAATGCTCTTCGATCTGGAAAATGTTCAAGGTCTCGAATCGGACTATAATAATGGGTTCCAATCGACCAATAGAAACTCTTGATGGCTAATAATGTCAATGTGTCTTCTATAAGGCCGAGAGACTGTTCCAAGATTCTACACAAGATTTCGCGATTTTTTACTGTATTTTCAGAATATTTATGTAAATCTTTTGCACCCTTGTTATCGCTATATGCAATCATATAGACACCCTTTTCTCTATCCATCGGAATGATCTTATATAAAGGACCGGGCACAACCGTTTGTGTGATTATATATTCTTGTATAATAGCCCGTGATTTAGCATCGAATTTACCATAAATACGTATGAAGGGTTGTCCGCGTATTTGTGAATACAAACCATGTAATTTCGCAGGCATTAGTCGAAGAACACTGTCGATTGTCGTGGCCAAGATAACCTGTTTTGTGGTATATGTTTTGTCGGATGTATTTATCATAAATCCCTCGCTTATTTTTTTAAGTCGAATCACTTCCGAATTTGTTATTGTGTGATTTTTTCCAATATATTTGATGAGTGATTTCACTAAATCGTTCCAATTGATACCGAGTCCCGTCCAAACTGTGAAATTATCATCAAAGCCGTAGTTATATAATACATCGGTTACATCGGCGTTTTCATAATCCTTGAAGCCGGCACATGTTGTAAATCGCGAATATTCATCTTTTCCAAGAATGGCTACAGCGAAATCTTGGAATGTCTTGTTTTTATAGTTTTCGGTATTCTGTTTGTATTTCTTTTGTAACGCTGAAAAGGTTTTGGCCACATCACACGGGGGCGGGGCGATGGTTCTTGAATATTGACGATTTGACGTAAATTCTCTGTATGGAATTTGAAGATCATTGAGTAGTTTGATTAACAGTTTATCTTTGTGTTTGCGACCCACGCCGGCTCCTTTTGTAACCATTGTTCCTTGAAATGGTTCCAACCCCATGCGACCCCCGATTATGGATCCCTTTTCGAGTAGAATGAAATTTAGTCGGGGATCTAATCGTTTCAATTTATAAGCGGCATATAATCCAGCGATGCCCCCTCCTATAATGATGACATCATGCATTATTATATATTTTCATAGATATAATAATACGATTTTTTATTAGTTTATTAAGGGTGGTAATGGTGGTTGTGTTGAATACGGAGGCGGAGGTATCTGGCCCATATTAGGTTGTGTCACATTTGTCCATTGTGGTGGTGGACGCGAAGGCATCATTCTTCCTAAGTATGGTGGCACACCAACAGGCAGGGGTGGCGGAATACCCATATAAGGAGGCAGAGGTCTAACGGGCGGTGGCGGGGGTGGGATTCCCATATACGGCTGCGAATGTCCAATAGATGGTGGTGGTGGTTGAGAGGGATAAGGAGGTGGAGGGAATGCAACACATGATGGTTTATTCGGATATAACTGTTTCGACATACAATTGCTCGAATTATCCACTTGAATGCAACCGCGTTCTCCTTGAAAATCACCAATATAACACCATGATCCTTCTGTCTGTAAATTATTTGGCATTGTTGGTTTTATTGGTGACTCGTTCAATGTTTTATCTAAACTAGGTATTGGATTTTTTAACGGAGATGCTGAATTCGCAACTGCAGGGACGGCGGAAGGCGACTGTCCGATCGGTGAAATGTCGATCGCTCCTAGAGGTAGCTCGCCGTTTATATTTGCAGAATCTTTTAATAAATTTCCGATCGAATGAGCAGTACCATCCGCAATGTCTATGCCAGTCTTTGCCACATTCGAAACCGCGTCGGCGGATTTATTAATAATGTTTCCAGTCGTATAGCCAAACACACTCCATATTCCATCAACTAATGGTTGAAACAATGACGCCAGCCATTTAATGAAGCCGCCTATGATAAGTAAAATATTTACTCCTAAAAAGGATAAAATTAATAAAATCACCAAACAGAATATGACTAAATTTTGTGTCGATAAATTAGGCATAGAAAATGAAAATAAAGCAGGGTTTGTCGGCGTTGTCGGCGGAGTTTCTACAGAAGGTGTGGTAATCGGGGAATTTAGTTTTGACACAGAAGATGCTACAGATGGCAAAGAATATGATGTCAGTTCTTTAGGCGATTCCAGTAAATCATTTGTATATCCACCCTTTATTTTTTTTACCATTCTATAAATTAGATACATAAATTATTTGTTGCTGTTTTCGTTTAAACAATTCATATTATTTATATGAATATATAAAATGGGCATTTTTAGTTTGATGGATTCCTTCTTTTTTATTAGTTTAGGAATAACCTTTATTCTCATATTACTGTTGGTTTACCACTTTAAACAACGCCTTACAGCGGTGGAGAGGAAAACGGATACGATGGTAGATATCATGAATAATATTGTGAAAGAAATCGCTTCTATACGAGGGTTTGTTTTATCACATCAACCAATGCCCGTCTATCATAGTGTTCCTCAATCATCTGTGTTCCAATTAAATAATGAAACGGTCATCACTAATAATCATCCCACAACAATACAACCCGATGATAATGATGTTGATTCGGATACCGACGTTGAGTCGGAAATGGATGTAGAATCAGAATGTACTTCGAATTCAAATGAAAAAATAATGATATCTGACGACGAAGACGATGATGATGACGATCTAGACGAAGACGACGAAGACGACGAAGACGATCAAGATCAACATCAAGAAACCAAACAAGATAGTGCTATCAATGAATCTGAAAAAAATGACGATATCACCAACAATGATATTAACTTAGATAGTATCGACAATGCCACGAATATTAATTTAGAAGAAATTACCGTTTCACTCAATGAAGAAAAAAACAACAACACAGAGGAAGTAGATATAAACAAAATGTCACTTTCACAACTAAAGAATCATGTCACGAAACTGAATTTAGCAAATGATGTTTCTAAATTAAAGAAGAAACAATTGCTCGAATTGCTACAATAAATATATATCTATTTTATAATAAATATATGTTTTCTTATCCACAGCCAGCGTCTGTTCAATGTGCATTTCCTGTTATACGCGAGACATTACCAAGATCAAAACTTGGATATGCGACCAATAATATGTATCCCGAATTTCCACCAATCATGGAAGACGGACGCGCATTAATCGCATCTTATCAACCAGAAGCCGTATTAAATAACAATTTATTGAAACAGAGCGGCGTTAAAACGAATTGGGAATACCGAAAATATTTAACTGAGAATTCGGTGCAAATATCCAGACAGAATTTTCGCGAGGCATGTAATGATACCGGGTATCTTGAACGATTTTCACCGAATGAAATCGACAGTACATCTGCTATGAATCAAGTCCCTTATATATACACGTCTTATTCCGATAACAGTAAACCCAATGGTTATTCTGAGAGCGATTTAAAAGAGGTTTATTTATCACGAGAGCAACTAAATGCACGACGATTCGCTCCGGCAATTACGCAAGATCAATTACTTATAATGTTACAGCGTCCATCTCTATAGGATTTTGTGTGTCTGTATAATATACTACTAATTATCATGATTGAAAAAAACATTTTTCAATCTTGGCATACCACAGAATTACATCCATATATAAAACAAAAAATCGACCATTTTAGACAAATCAATTCGGAATATGCATATTATCTATATACCGACGATGATATGGACAATTTCGTGAACCAGCATTTTGAGGGAGAAATCGCTGATTGCTATAATAGGTTAAATATCATTGTTGCAAAGGTAGATTTTTGGAGATATTTGGTTTTATATAAATATGGGGGGGTATATTTGGACATGGATTCAAGTATTGAATTGCCTCTACGAGATCTAATAAAAAACGATGATGAGGCAATCATTACAGCGGAGGGAAATCCTGGTATTTATGTGCAATGGGCCCTCATATTTTCAAAACATCATCCTATTCTTAAAAAGGTCATAGATTTAGTAGTAGATAATATCAAAAACAATAGCTATCCGAATGACATTTGTAATATGACAGGTCCACTGGTTTATACAAGAGGCATAAATGCGGTTCATATGGAATTATTCAATAACGAAATAATAAACCATAAACAAATAAATAGACAAACGGATGCAACATATATATCCGGAGATATTTCTTATCGATTGTATGGTATAGATTACAACGCTTTTTTTTGTTTCAAACATAACGCAACACATTTTTTATACAACGGAAAAAAACATTGGAGACAAGAAGAAAAAGAAAAGCATTTGATCGTGTAACAATTTAGAATATACCTCGTTGATAAACCAATAAATGAATCTCATCAGTTTTGACATCGGTATTCGCAACATGGCTTATTGTGTTTTCGATATTTCAAAATCCACGTTTTGCATTCAAGAATGGGGCATTTTGAATTTAATGGATCCTGTTGCTGAAATGTCCCGATGTACTTGTCCTAAAAAAAAAGAGGTTATTGCCAAAAAAAAGCGGGTCAAAGTCGATCTGCAAAACCATATTGTCCAAGAAATGACCCCAACGGTTTTATGCCAAAAAATCGCCAAATATGAAAAAAACGGTGAATTTTATTGCGACAAACATGCCAAAAATCTTGGGCTTTTACTTCCAACAAAGGAGATTTCTCCACCGGCCTTGCGCAAACTTTCTCGCGAAGAATTGATTGCTTTAGGAAAAAGGTTCTCCTTATTCTTGGATAATGAACCCAAAACCAAAAGGATGGGTCTTGAGTCGTTAATCGTCTATTTCCAAGAACATTGTTTGAAACCCGTAAAAACCAAGAAAACAAAAACCGCAACGGAGGTGGATTTAATCACCATCGGTCGAAATATGCGAAAATGTTTAGACACGGCACATAAAAATCTTGGACAGGCACCTACACATATTATCATGGAGAACCAGATTTCGCCTTTGGCAGGAAGAATGAAAACTATACAAGGAATGTTGGCCCAATATTATATTATGCGGGATGCACCATCGATCGAATTCATCAGTTCGGCGAACAAATTGAAAGGTCTTGTCCAAGACGATGTTGTGAATAAAAAAGAGACAAAAGACGAAGAAACCGATCGTATAAAATACAAAAAACACAAATCCGACGGGGTCGCCATTTGTCGGCGATTTTTAGCCGAAAACCCGGATTTGGAATCTTGGACGCCACTTATGGAAAAGGGGAGCAAACTCGATGATTTAGCTGATTGTTTTCTTCAAGGCATTTGGTATTTGAAACGGACAAATAAAATATTATATGCGGACAACTTAAAAATAAATATTGTATAACTATCATAAGTAAAATAAAATGGAAATCATTGATATTGGATTAAGTGATTTGGAAACATTTGATTTAAATGTCAATGAATCCAAGCCCTCGGTCAATTTTGGTCCCGGTATAGAATTATTGATGAATGAGAAAAAAATGTCAGGGTCGGGATCAGGATCCAGTTCGAATGCAAACATTGATTTAGGCGATATGGAGAAATTGGAGCGTGACCTCAACGATTTGACGAATAGTTCCAAGAGTGAAACCCGGACAATAAGCGGGTTTGCGAATAATTTATTTAATTTTGGCGGAAAATCACCTGAACCCGCTACAGCACTTGCTTCATCTAGTTTAGAAACCGATTCTAAAGTAGGAGAGGCTACCGCAAATACTTTAGGATCTACTAAAACATGGGACGGATTTAGCAAAATGGTCGATGTTCCAGATTTGGCGAATGCTGCACCCCGCATGACAGATCGCGAGAAACGACGAAAGAAGCGCGCAATGATCAAAAAACTCGAGGAGTGGTACGAAAAGGGACTGATCAAACATTCATCACATTTCAATATGGATTCTCCTTATGATGAAATTGAGGATGAATACGAGTCCGTATTAGAAGACAAACGCAAAAAAGACAGCGTAAAGTTACAGGGTTGGTGGTTTATGACATTTATTAATTCGATCGAATATGCCAATGCCGTATTTGATCCTTTTGGATTGAATTTGGATGGCTGGGGTGAGCAAATTAGCGAAGACATTGATAGTTACGATGAAATCTTCAATGAATTGCATGAAAAATACAAGGGTGGTAAATTATCACCTGAGATTTCATTGTTATTACGCATTGGTTTCAGTGCGGCTGTTGTAAACATAACCAACAAGGCTCTATCGACCGCAACGCCGGGTTTCAATGATGTCATTCGCCAAAGTCCCGAATTAATGAAAATGTTTACCAATGCGACTGTGCAAAGTATGAATCAACAGATGCCAGGCGCTGCATTCGTAAATAATATTTTACGTCCGGAAGAACAAGTCAATACTACTTTTGGTGTGCCCCCACCTGCGGTGAATCCCAAAACAGTACCACCACCGCCTTATCGACCTGGTATGCAATTCACCGAGTCATCAAATCGTCCGGATATAGACATGGGTCGTAATAAGGCACCACTTTTCCGCGAGGGAGGTGTAGAGGTCGGGAACCAGTTTGAACAGTATGGCCGTCAAGAACGCTCTGCTGCCGCTGCAGAGCCCCGTGCCGAAATGCGTGGTCCTCAGTCGGTAGACGTTAACGCATTGCTTACAGGGTTGAAGGTCCGCGAAGTGAATATTCATAATTCGGCAACAAATAATATCACGACGACGATCGATGAAAATGATTCGATGGTGAGCATTTCTTCCTTGAAAGATTCACAGAATACTACATTGCCTAAGCGTACCAACCGTCGCAAACAGCGTTCAGATAAGAATGTTGTTTCATTGGATATATAATATATAATAGAATTGTAAAAAAATTATAATTCTATTATAGATAGATCGATATAAAAATGAAAGGATTGTGGATGATATATTTGATAGTCATATTAAATTTTCTTTTCTTTGTTATATGGTGGAATATCTATCATCGACGAAGAGAAGGATATGATGGAAAAATGGAACTACAGCCTTATGTCATCAATCTCAAAAAAAATCAACAGCGATATAGTGATTTTATGTATTCCTATCAACAATCCGATTTAAATGAATCGAATGTTATACGAATCGAAGCCGTCTATGGCAAAGAAATACCTTATCATAATTATATTTCCAAACAGCCAGAAGCCATTTTAACACCGGGAATGGTGGGGTGTTTTCTAAGTCATTTAGAAACATATAGACAATTTTTGAATAGTTCGGCTACATACGCACTTATTTTCGAAGATGACGCCAGGATTCATCGAAATATCCGTCGCGATTTTATTTCGACAATCCAAGAAAAAATACCCGCTGATTGGGATATTGTATTATTAGGTTATTTTAATCAGGATCCCACACACAAATATGAAATACATGGTTCCTATGTCAAATTTTACCACTTTTGGGGAACACATGGATATATTGTCAATCGAAAGTCCGCGCAAAAATTATTGGATTCGATGCAACCACCCTTTACAAACCAAATTGATCATGTGATGGGAAAATTAGCGCGTGAAAATAAACTAAATATCTATGGTCTTAAAGAGACATCGGTGATCCAAGATTCGGCGTTTACCGATGTACAACCCAATACGAAATAATATGAAAATTGATCATTTTTTCCGAATCGTACGTAAATTATACCCAACGAACAACAACATGAATCTACCGCAGGAATTGGTTGAAAATATCTTGACCTTTAGTACAACTTATTATAAAGAAAATTATAAAAATAGAAACGGGCAATTTTATAAGCAGATCGAAGAGGCTAGAAAGATTCCGTTAGCAAACGTATATGTTCCCATCATTCGTTATTATTCAAAAAATAGGCATACTTCCGAGAAAACCTTTTATCATGAAAGAAAGCTTGGAAAATACGTTTTATGTGTGAAAGATTTTCACAATCATGATTATTTCGATGATATAGATCATCCCGATCCAGAAGAAGTATATGAAACCGTTTTCTATCGTTCTACTAAATGATTACCCATATTGTGCACTCAATAAAAGAATTCCGTTACACAATGGTAACAAAAAACGACAACAAGATAAATTGATATAATGGAAAAAGGTTTGGGTGATTTGTCATTATTGGTTATATAGTGTATACATTTGTACTAGGTATACAGGCGGCAATGCGTTGTGCGGTTTCTATCGGATAATGATAGATCATATGATGATCTCCAACAGTTCGATGTAAAGTAACATTAGCATTTTGCTGAAACAATATTGAAACATAGGGTTTGTACAATTCATCATTATATCCCGATATAATATGGACTCGTTCTCCATATTCCCGTATTTTTTCATAGAGTGACGGTTTCAAAATACATTCAACGATAGTTTTTCTCAAAATGTTCAGACGGGGTTTTTGAAAAAGTAATTTTTCTAATTCTGTAGCGAACGGTTCGTTTACTTTCTTGCCTATATTGAAATAATAAATTCTTGACATCATTTTGGGTCCCATGATCGTGTTACATATCCACCAGAGAAAATCCGCGACATGCCAAAACCCTATCCAAAATAGAAACCAAAAAGGATTTTTTGGGGAAGACGTTTGCCAAATAGGCAAATATGTGGCTGTATTTTTATGAGACGCTAGCACATTTTTATCGACCAATGATTCTACAAATGGTAGTGTCATTCGCGTCAATACTTCCGCCGGATTGACCAATATGACGCGATCTGTTTTCAAATATTTCGTCAATGACATTGCTACAAGACAACCCGTTGAAAATCCGATCAAAATGTAAGTCTCGCACGGATCTATATGACAACTCGCCAATAGATCATGACATTCCTCATCTAATGTAGAACCATGTAGCAAACAACGGTTATATACTATACGGGACGTTAAACGCTGTAATTCTTTACACATTGGTTTGGCATAGTCTGAACTGGCACCAAAACCCGAAACGAATATGATTTTCATTATGTCGATATTACATTATATGTAAAAGTATTTATTTGCATTTTTTGTAAAATTGAATAAATGTCAAACGTCTATTCTATAATTCATTCGCGCAGATCTATAAAATGATTCCCTCATTCAAAAACGGTCAAAGATACATTCTTCACATAAAAGACAACGAATCCGATAATAAAATCATCCAATTTCAGGCCAATGTAAAAGATGTTCTTTATCATGACCAAGAAATCATCTCTCCAGAAAAAAAATATACCAAAAAAATGGTGACGATTATATTAGACTCAGTCGAAACGGAACCAGATGCCGAAACCGTCGTTTCCATTCCATTGGAATGGATTATCAAATATGAAAAGCCTCCTGTATTTCCAATGATCGCTTATTGTTTCAAAAAATGTTTCGCAAAAAAAACCTAATCAGATTTTTCGTAAAAATAAAATATAATGTCGCATTTTTTTGTTTCTATAGACATGTTTTGTAAAACATATGTTGAAATGAATATGCTTTTGAATATAATCCGATGATAGTTACACCGTTAATACCCGTAAAACAACTCACTTTTATCATATTATTATCCGGATCAACGGCGGGAGTATATGATAACATACCATGTTGTACATCCAGACCCCCGTAAAATACGCGTTTGAAATTTGGTAATCCCTCCAGTTTTTTATTTGCCGGATCGGACATGTCATAAAATGTCCGTATGTGCCATTTATGAGTAATCAAATGGTCTATCACAGCCCTTGTTTTATTATATTTGTTATAGAAAAACCCCCATGACTTTCTGAGACGGCTATATGTATAATCGAAACCTATACTATCGTATAGGTAGGTTATAGGTAGGTAGATCTGGTTTTTTTTCAATAAAAGTGTAAAATTTGGTTGATTGTTGTATTTTATTCAATGCTATTATGCTAATAGAATAATTGTATTATATATAATTTATTTTATGGTGT